>Ga0070729_10002936_pt1 | contig 20818 bp, 16 predicted proteins | sample tdDd472_FD_66725 | JGI IMG/M metagenome (GOLD analysis project Ga0070729, IMG submission 66725) | Marine sediment microbial communities from the Atlantic coast under amendment with organic carbon and nitrate - tdDd47.2 | ecosystem: Environmental > Aquatic > Marine > Coastal > Sediment | place... | reverse complement strand
CAACAACGCACGCCTGTCATCAGCTGCGGTCTATCACGACCTGGTTTCGGCATTTCAAACCCTGATGCGGAGTGTCGAATACGATCTGCCGGCCTTTTATGCAGAAATTAGAAAACTCGGGTCGCTGCCGAAAGACGCGCGTCAGGTTAAGCTGCAGTCCCTGTCCCCCCGCCTCAACGCCTATCTGTATTAATTTAGTCCATGTCTGCACAGTAGCGAAGCTGCTCCAGGGATTATCCCATCTGCTTGATAAGTGGAGCTGTCTCAGTATACTTTGCAGGCGGGATATGAACTATGGGTTGGGAGGAAACCAATGCTCGGAGCAATTTCCGGAGATGTAATCGGTTCACGCTTTGAACATGCCGGGATTAAAAGCAAGGACTTCGAGCTGTTCAATCGGCAGAGTGTTTTTACCGATGACACAGTCCATACGGTTGCCCTCGCAGACAGCCTTCTGAATAATGTCCCTTATCAGGAAAAACTGCGAGAATATTTCCATCATTATCCGAACGTTGGTTATGGCGGTCGTTTCCGGCATTGGGCGCGGTCGACAACAGCTGCTCCTTATGGTAGTTACGGTAACGGGTCAGCAATGCGTGTCAGCCCGGTTGCCTGGCTTTATGACACTCTTGATGATGTCCTTTCAGAGTCGCAAAAAAGCGCCGAGGTGACTCATAATCACCGCGAGGGTCTGCTTGGCGCCCAGGCTGTTGCCGTGGCTATTTTCATGGCTCGAGAGGGAGCCAGCAAGAGTATAATCCGTGATTACATAGAGGACTCATTCAACTATGACTTGTCCGCAACGATTGACGAAATACGGCCGGATTATAACTTTGATGTATCTTGCCAGGGCTCGGTCCCGCAGGCGATCATTGCTTTCCTGGAAGCAAAGGACTTTGAAGATGCTGTCCGTAATGCGGTCTCTCTGGGTGGGGATAGCGACACTCAGGCCTGCATCGCCGGGAGCATCGCAGAAGCTTATTTTGGCAGGGTCCCCGATCACATAGCGGCGCAAACATTGTCATGCCTGGATGAGAGGCTATCATATGTTTTGAACCTTTTTTACGAGAAGGCCCCAAACCCGGTAAACGTCAGGTCAGGAACTTTTTTTGTATCGTGAATAGGCAATCTTCCTGTTTGAATGATGTTTAAATTCGGTTCGTCGTTCCTGTATAGTTTTTTAAATTGCTCGCACACTGATTTCGAATCTAAAATTGACTAATAATGGAGAACCAGATGCTGATTATGAATGAACTTGCCGAAAACGCCGGGTTGATGAACGCTGCCGAGAGCCTCTGTGTGGCTGCGCGCACGGCACCCAAGGGTAAGGGCAAGGACCTCCTTGTAACAGCCGTTGTGACTGAAGCAGACAAAGAGCGCCTTCAACAGCAGATGAGGCAGATCGGCCAACGCGATGGGGTCAATTTCTTTCTTCGCGATGCAGACAATATTGACCATGCACCGGTTGTTATCCTGATCGGTACTCGCAAGGAGCCGTTGCAGATCCCTGCTTGTGGCTTTTGCGGCTTTGTTGATTGTGATGCCATGCTTGATGCGGGCGGTACCTGTTCATTCAATGCGGGTGATCTCGGTATTGCGGTTGGCTCAGCGGTCGCTCTTGCCGCAGACCTGAGAATCGATAACCGTATCATGTATACCGCCGGCAAGGCGGCGATTGAACTCGGCATCCTTGGTGGGGATGTGAAGATTGCCTACGGCATACCACTGGCGGCCAAAGGTAAAAATCCGTTTTTTGATAGAGGCTGATAAAGGTAGGAGCAGGTCGGGTGTTTGATGACGGCAAATCCAATCCCGGTTTTGACATCCGGCTTTCGAAATTCAATGACTGATTCAGACGAGCTTTTTGATCTTGTAAATGACGAGGACGTGGTTGTCGGCCAGGCCTTGCGCAGTGTTTGCCATGGCGATCCGGCCCTGATCCATCGTGCTGTGCACGTGCTGGTGTTCAATAGCTCAGGGGCTTTGTTGCTGCAGAAACGAGCTCCTGGCAAATATATTCAACCGGGCAAATGGGATACCAGTGTTGGCGGCCACCTCGGTCTTGGCGAATCGTATCTCGCGGCAGCATATCGTGAAATGGCAGAAGAGCTGGGACTGACCGGACTGCCGTTGACATACCTGTACCGGTCAGCAATCAGAAACCAGGTCGAGTCAGAGAACGTCCAGACGTATCTCGCAATCACCGATAATGATATCGTCTACGAGCGCAGCGAAATCTCCGAGGTGCGCTTCTGGACGCACGATCAGATTGATCAGGCTTTGGGACAGGGGATATTTACCCCGAATTTCGAAGAAGAGTGGCAGATGTTCAAGGTTTTTGCACGCCGTTACCAAGCAGCAGATCCGGATCGAATCGCTTTCTGCCCCGGGACATCTTTCCCCGATTTATGGCAGGAGTTGTATGCCGCCAGTTGTCCTGATTCCGGGAATGCGTAAAAGCTGGGCAGATTGTGATCGAGGTGCATTGTTTATGAGCAACTATTCCATCTCCTGTTGTAGTCGTTCATTGATGATCACCTGCAGTTATTTGGAAAAACTACGTAATATCATTGCCTTGACATGGTTTGTCTGCCTGTCCTGAATTTAGGCAAGCTATTTGCTATTGGTTAATGCTACACAGTGCTGCACCAGTTTTGAGAATGATTTATTCTGCAAGATTTGACATCAATATCAGAGGAGCGACAAGTCATGAGGAAAGTCGAAGCCATTATTAAGCCCTTCAAACTGGATGAAGTGAAGGAAGCATTGAATGAGATCGGTATCCAGGGGATTACGGTCAGTGAGGTTAAAGGCTTTGGCCGTCAGAAAGGCCACACTGAACTGTACCGTGGCGCGGAGTATGTCGTGGATTTCATCCCCAAGATAAAAATGGAAATAATTGTCGCGGATGAAATGACGGCAAAAATTGTCGAAGTAATCGGTGAAGCGGCCAAGACCGGCCGCATCGGTGATGGCAAAATCTTTGTAACTCCAGTTGACGAAGTTGTCCGGATTCGCACAGGTGAAACAGGAGACGATGCGCTTTAAAGCTTGCATAATTACTTAAGACAACAAGATTATTATCTAAAAGGAGAAGTTGAAAATGAGTCCACAAGAAGTCGTCAAATTTGCCCAGGATAACGATTGCAAGATGGTCGATTACAAGTTCCTTGACTTTGTCGGTATCTGGCAGCACTTTTCTACTCCGATTGGTGAATTCAGCGAAGACACCTTTGAAGAGGGTATCGGTTTCGATGGATCTTCAATCCGTGGCTGGCAGCCGATTCACAACTCGGACATGCTGATCATGCCCGATCCCACGACAGCCCAAGTTGACCCCTTCGTGAAGGTCCCGACCCTGAGCCTGATCTGCAACATCATCGACCCGATCACCAAGGAAGGTTATACCCGCGATCCCCGTTTCATCGCACAGAAGGCGGAAGCCTACCTCAAGCAGACCGGCATTGCCGATACCGCATATTTTGGCCCGGAGCCGGAATTTTTCATCTTTGACGATGTTCGCTATGACTCCACGGCCAACGAGTCGTTCTATTCGGTTGATTCGGTCGAAGGGATCTGGAACACTGGCCGCGAAGAGTTCCCCAACCTCGGTTACAAGCCCCGCCACAAGGAAGGTTACTTCCCCTGTGCGCCAACTGATTCAATGATTGACCTGCGCAATGAAATGGTTGAGGCCCTGCAGAGTGTTGGCATGACCATCGAGGCTGTTCATCATGAGGTTGCCACGGGTGGCCAGGCCGAGATCGACATGCGTTTCGATTCCCTGCTCAAGATGGGTGACACCCTGCAGTGGTTCAAGTACATCATCAAGAACGTTGCCTTCCGCAACGGCAAAACAGTGACCTTTATGCCAAAACCGATTTTCAACGACAACGGTTCCGGTATGCACTGTCACCAGTCGCTCTGGAAAGACGGTGAGAACCTGTTTGCCGGCGACGGTTACGGCGGCCTCTCAAAGATCGCCCTGTACTACATCGGTGGGATCATTAAGCACGCCAAGGCTCTCTGCGCCTTCACCAATCCGACCACCATCTCTTACAAGCGACTGGTTCCCGGTTTCGAAGCCCCGGTTAACCTTGCTTACTCGAACCGTAACCGCTCTGCTTCTCTGCGTATCCCGGTTACTGACAACCCGAAATCAAAGCGTGTCGAGTACCGTACGCCTGACCCGAGCTGCAATGGCTACCTTGCTTTTGCTGCCCAGATGATGGCCGGTCTCGATGGTATTGAGAACAAGATCGATCCGGGTGAGCCTCTGGACAAGGACATCTACGGTCTGTCCCCTGAGGAGCTGAAAGACATCCCGAGTGTTGCGGGCTCTCTGGCTGAAGCTCTTGACTGCCTGGAAGTCGATCACGATTTTCTCCTCAAAGGTGATGTCTTCACCAAGGACGTTATCGATATGTGGATTTCCTACAAGCGTGAAGCCGAGGTAGATGCAGTACGCATGCGCCCGACCCCGACCGAATTCGCTTTGTACTTCGACTGTTAAAAACGAAGCGCGAAATTTCAATAAAGAAAAAGAGAAGGGGCAGCCACATGGCTGCCCCTTCAATCTGTTGACAAAGTTCAACCGGACGTCATGATAGAGAGGGCAACAAATGAACCACCTGTTGCCCTAAGTTTCATAGAAGCTCCACCTGCCAGGTAAAAACCAGGTAAAAAATAACCCCCGCATCATGTGCGGGGGTTGTCAACAATCTAAGGGGCAACCACATGGTTGCCCTTCAGTTTTTTACCTTTTGTTATCTCTATCGTTAGTAAGGCGGATCAATAAAACACGGAGAGAAATCTGGCTCCATGCTTTTGTACGTGATGATAGAGCGTGAGATTGTTATTGCAACGAATGCTTCGACAGAAATCCCTTGATGGTTGAAATATTTGCTTCAACGAGTTCGCAACGACGATTCCGTTTTTCCAGGCCATCAAGGCTTGCCGGCCGGTCCGGGTCCTTGCCAATCGCCCGACTGACAGCGTCAGGAAATTTGGCCGGGTGGGCGGTCGCCAGGCAAATCACGGGATAATCTCCTCCGGCAAGGTCTTTGCCGGCCTTGACGCCGGTTGCCGTGTGCGGATCGAGGACATAGCCAGTCGCAGTATGAAAGTCGCGAATGGTGGTGAGAGTTTGTTCGTTATCAACCGATGCCGAGGTGAAGACCCGGTTTATCGCTGCGACCTGTTGTTCGCTGAATGCCAGTTGACCGGTCGCAGCAAAATCTTGCATAGCCGTTTTGAGCTGTTCCACATCTTCGTTGAAGAGATAGTAAAGATAGCGTTCCAGGTTGCTCGCCTTCTGGATATCCATCGATGGAGAGAAGGTGGGGAGGACCTTGCTGATGGAATAGTCACCATGATTGATAAATCTGGAAAGAATGTTGTTTGCGTTGCTTGCCAGGACCAGTTTCTCGATCGGCAGACCCATCCTTTTTGCGATGTAACCAGCAAAAATATCGCCGAAGTTACCGGTTGGTACCGAGAAATAGACCTTATCGGTGCCGGTTTCCTTACGCACTTGTCCCCAGGCGTAAAAGTAGTAGACAATCTGGGCGAGAACGCGGGCCCAGTTGATCGAGTTGACGGCACCGAGGGCGTATTTTTTCTTGAAGTCAAGATCGCCGAATGTATCCTTGACGATTTGCTGGCCATCATCAAAGGTTCCCTCGATCGCCAGGTTGAAGACATTCTCGTCGGTGACCGTGGTCATCTGCAACTCCTGCACCGGAGAGACCTTCTTGTGTGGGTGCAGTATAAAAATGTTGATATTGCGTTTGCCGCGCACGCCGTAAATGGCTGCGCTGCCGGTATCGCCGGAGGTCGCGCCGAGAATGTTCATGTGGCTGCCGGATTCTGCCAGCAGGTACTCGAACAGGTTGCCGAGAAACTGCAGGGCGACATCTTTGAAAGCAAGGGTCGGACCGTGAAACAGCTCCAGGAGGTAAAGGCCATCCTTGTGTACGAGAGGTGTAATATCCGGGTGGGTAAAGGTCGAATATGAGCGGTCGATCAACGATTTAAGATCGGCGGACGGGATATCCTCGATGAAATAACTCATGACGTGGAAGGCCAGTTCCGGATAGGCCAGTTTGGCCAGAGCGTCAAGATCGCCCGGGGAAAGCTGCGGGATGGACTCCGGCAGGAGCAGGCCGCCATCTTCGGCAAGTCCCATCATCACTGCCTGTTTGAAGGGGATGTTTTTGACCTGCCCGCGAGTGCTGAGATATTTCATTGTAGGGTCCTCGGTGTTGTTGTTTGGGGCGGCATTTTAGCAGGTGTTTGAGGTGCAGGGAAGGGTAAACGTGGCACGTGGAGAAGGGTCAGAAATGGATGTTATAAAAAACGAGGGACAACCAGTTTGGTTGTCCCTCGAAAGGTTTTAATTTTTGTATTTGCTATTTCTTGTCTACTGCATGCTCCTGGGCATCGACAACAGCGACCGCAGCCATATTGACTATGTCGGCGACATCGTCGCCGCGCTGCAGGACATGGACCGGCTTCTTGGTGCCCATCAGGATCGGGCCGATCTGTTCAGCACCGCCGAGTTTGTGCAGCAGCTTGTAGGCGATGTTGCCGGATTGCAGGTCAGGGAAGATGAAGACATTGGCATTGCCTTTGAGCTCGGAGAAGGAGTACTGCTTCTCGACCAGTTCCGGGTCCAGGGCAACATTGGCCTGGATCTCACCATCAACAATCAGCTCAGGAGCCATTTCCTTGACCAGCCTGGTCGCTTTGGCAACTTTACTGGTCAGCGGGTGCAAGGCGCTGCCGAAGTTGGAGAACGAGAGCATGGCCACTCTCGGCTCGACTTCAAAGTACTTGGCTCTTTCGGCAGTCAAAATCGCTGTCTCAGCAAGTTCTTCCGCTGTTGGTTCGATGGTTACAGTCGTGTCAGCGAAAAACACCGCCTCTTTCTTGGTGACCATCATGTACAGGCCATGGACCTTGGAAAGGTTGTCCTGCTTGCCGATGATTTCGAGAGCAGGGCGAATTGTCTCCGGGTAGTGATGACTGATGCCGGAAAGCAGGGAGTCCGCATCGCCTTTTTCGACCATCATGGCGCCGTAATAGTTACGATTCTTTTTGATCAGACGCTTGGCTTCTGCCTGTGTCACACCCTTGCGCTGACGCATGGCAAAGAGGGCGTTAATATATTCTTTCCGCTTCGGTGAATCCTCCGGGTCAATGATCTCTGCACCTGTTATGTCAGCCCCGAGCACCTTGACGCGGGCTTCGATTTCATCCTTGTGCCCGAGCAGTATCGGCTTGGCTATGCCTTCGTCAATCAGGATTTGAGCGGCGCGGATGACCTTGTCTTCTTCGCCTTCCGGGAAGACCACACGTTTGGGACACGCCTTGGCCTTGTTGATCAGGGTTCGCATGACTGATTTCGAGCGGCCCTGCATCGCTTCCAGGCGCTCTATGTATTCATCCATATTTTCAATGGGCCGGCGTGCGACGCCGGAATCCATTGCTGCCTGGGCAACTGCAGGAGCGACGTGCAGGAGAACGCGCGGATCAAACGGCTTGGGGATTACATATTCACGGCCGAACTTGATGACTTCACCGGCATAAGCTTTGCGAACGGAATCCGGGACATCCTCCTTGGCGAGGTCGGCCAAAGCCTTGACGCAGGCCAGCTTCATTTCGTCATTGATTGCGCTCGCGTGGGTGTCCAGAGCTCCACGGAAGAGGAAGGGGAAGCAGAGGACGTTGTTGACCTGGTTCTCGTAATCGGAACGGCCTGTACCGATAATAACGTCGTCGCGCACTGCTTTGGCTTCCGGAGGTGTAATCTCGGGGTCGGGGTTGGCCATGGCAAAAACAATCGGATCTTTTGCCATTGATTTCAGCATGTCAGCAGTAAGTGCCCCTTTGGCTGAGACGCCGAAGAAGATATCAGCATCAACCATGGCGTCTTCAAGGGTCCTGGCTTCTGTCTCAGCAGCAAGACGCTCCTTGTACTCATTCATGCCTACGGTGCGGCCCTTGTAGATGACACCTTTGGTGTCGCAAAGAATGACGTTGTTCTTGTCGATGCCCATGGTGATGGCAAGGTTGGCGCAGGCGATGCCGGCGGCACCGGCGCCATTGACCACAATCTTGACTGTTTTGATGTCCTTGCCAATGATCTCCAGGGCGTTGATCATACCTGCTGCGGAAATGATGGCTGTACCGTGCTGGTCGTCGTGGAAGATCGGGATGTCGCAGATTTCCTGAAGCTTCTCTTCAATGTAGAAGCATTCAGGCCCCTTGATATCTTCCAGGTTGATGCCACCAAAAGTCGGCTCGAGCAGTTTGACGGTACGAATCAGCTCGTCAGAGTCCTTGGTGTCGAGCTCAATGTCGAAGACGTCTACATCGGCGAAGCTTTTGAAGAGAACGCCTTTCCCTTCCATGACCGGCTTCCCGGCCAGGGCGCCGATGTCACCAAGGCCGAGAACCGCAGTACCGTTGGAGACAACGGCAACCAGATTGCCTTTGGCGGTGTATTTATAAGCGTCATTGGGATTTTTCTCAATCTCGAGGCAGGGTTCGGCAACCCCCGGGCTATAAGCCAGTGCCAAGTCGCGGCTGGTTGCACACGGCTTGGTTGTGATAACTTCGATCTTGCCTTTGCGCCCCATTGAGTGATAATCAAGCGCTTCCTGACGTTTTGACATTTTCTCTGCCTCCCTGGCCCGTTTGTACAAGCCAATTCTTGTTAGGGTTTTTTGTTAAAATAAAAATTTTTAGTAATATTGAAAAACTTAGATAATGCTTCCTGACGCTTTTTGTCAAGCAAAAACGCCTGTAACTGCATATAAGCCCCACTGATAGAGCAATGCTGATGCCAAAGTGGAGAAAAATTCAACCTTGGCGTGAAAGCTCTTCTGAACATCTCTAAAAATATCGCTTTTATCGTATGCGTCAAGCGATGCGACCACCGAAAATGTTCAGCTGACGAGTAAACGTGTGGCGGAAATCAGCCATCTCGGGCTGTTATTGATCGTCGACACGGAAAGATTGACATGGCAAGGTGCAGGCGTTTTACTATGAGTGTTGTCCTTTAACGCGAAATGTTTTTTTCTTTTGGCAGAAGTTGTTGTCTGCTGATTATTTATCGGTGGTTTGCCTTTGAGAATAGCTGTCCTTTCAGATACCCACCTGACCGACACTGCAGAAGCCCGGGCATTTCTTCTCGATTTGGTAGAAGATGTGCTTGACCCTGTCGATATGATAATCCATGCGGGGGATATGGTTGCCCTTGATCTGCTGGACGTGTTTGAAGGTTACCCGGTACACGTAGTGCGGGGGAATATGGACCCATCCTCTCCGGAGATTCCGGTCAAGAAAGTTATTGATATCAGCGGCTTCAAAATTGGCCTGATTCACGGGTGGGGACCGGTAGAAGGGATTGAAGAAAGAATCTACAGCGAATTCAGCCAGTTTTCACTCGATTGCCTGGTTTACGGGCACAGCCACGTCCCGGTATGTCACGAGCAGCGTGGGATCCTGTTCTTTAACCCTGGCAGCGCGACGGACCGGCGCGACATGTCCTGCCACACCGTCGGTCTTCTGGAGATCGACACAAATATCAGAGGTACGATTATTCAACTTGACTGATATTGAACTGGAGATATGAATTATGGATCGTTTGTGGGCGCCATGGCGACTGGAATACATCCAGGCGCCGGAAGCTGAATGCTGCATTTTCTGTATCGATGAAGACCAGACCGCTGACCCAGAACGGCTGATCGTGTCACGAGGGGACTCGTGCTATGTGATGATGAACCGATACCCGTATTCCAACGGGCATCTGATGGTCTCTCCTTATCGTCATCTTGCCGACCCTGCAGAGCTTGAAGTGCCGGAGATCCAGGAACTCCATCATTTGATGGTCTTCAGTCAGACCGTTTTGCGTGACAACTGCGCTGCTCAGGGGTTCAATGTCGGCTGGAATTTCGGTCAGGCTGCGGGGGCCGGAATCGCTGCGCACATCCACATGCATATCGTGCCGCGATGGGCCGGTGACAGCAACTTCATGACGATTCTTGCGGACACCAGGGTCATCCCGCAACATATCGAAAAGACCTATGCTTTACTTGCCAATGCTTTTTCCTGAATTAAGTCAGCTTTTCATTGTAATCATAAATCAAAACCAATAAAATTGGGCGGATTAGATGGGCACTTGATTACCCTGTCCAGCTCTTAAGTCTGAGGAGATTTCTATATTATGTGGCTTGTTATCCAAAAAGGCGGGTACCTTATGTACCCGATCGCCCTGTGCTCAATTTTTGCTTTAGGTATTTTTCTCGAGCGGCTCTGGACATACATAAAGGTTCGCAAGGAGTTCAGGGAGCTTGCTCATCAAGTTGAACCGCTGGTAGCGAAAGATCATCGCGAAGACGCTATCACCGTATGTCATAAGTCCAACTCGCCATTGGCGCAGGTTTTTCTTGCCGCTCTGCGTGCCGCAGGACGCAGTCGTGAGCAGATCAAGGCCGTGGTTGAAGAGACCGGTCGTCGTGAGGCTGCTCCATTGCAGCGCTTTTTGGGGTTGATGGGAACCATCGCGACCATCTCGCCCTTACTGGGGTTGCTTGGCACGGTCCTCGGCATGATTCGGGCGTTCAACGTGATCGCCAGCCAGGGGATGGGGACTCCGGCTACCCTTGGCGGTGGAATATCGGAAGCGCTGGTCACAACTGCTGCAGGCATGACGGTTGCCATACCTGTCATTCTGGCGCACCGTTATCTGTCCAGCAAGCTCGATCAGTTGATTATTGAAATGGAAGAGTATTCTCTCCGACTCGTTGATTTACTGGGGAAGTAGATGAGCTTTCTGCGCAAATCAAGTGAAGAGCCACGCATAGACCTGACGCCGATGGTTGACGTGGTTTTCCTCCTGCTGATTTTTTTCATGATCTCGACGACCTTCGTTGAGAGTCCCGGAATCTCGATCAAGCTTCCTGAGGCCTCGTCGCAGTCGATTGAACGTGAGCCAAAGGAGTTCAAAATATATCTTTCCCGTGAAGGCGATATTTATTATCTCGATCGCAAAATCTCCATCACCGACTACAAAAATCTGTTGGCCGAACATCAATCCAATGCCGACAATACGACCATCCTGCTTCTGGCTGACCAGGAATCGCGTCATGGCAAAGTCGTCACGCTCATGGACCTCGCACGAGATGCCGGATTTGTTAAATTGGCTATCGCCACTGAGCAACGGAAGCCGTAGCGGGATGGCACCGCAGATGAAACCCCGGTTGGGGAATGGCTGCCGGAGTTGATCAATCAACCACGTTATCCCTTAATTTATGAGCGAATAAGTTTATGAGCCGAACTATTGCAATATTAACCGGTGGTGGAGATTGCCCCGGACTGAATGCGGTTATCCGCGGAGTTGTGCGCAGTGCCATCCTCGTACGCAACTGGCGCGTTATAGGTATCGAGGACGGCTTTGACGGGCTTGTCGGTGAGCCTCGTTGGCGCGAATTGACACTTGAGTCAGTGCGAGGTATTTTGCCTCGCGGCGGAACAATCCTCGGGACCAGCAACCGCGGCAATCCGCTGGCTTATCCTGTTGTGGAGGATGGTCAGACGCGCCTGGTTGACGTCTCGGGTCAAGTTGTCGGCAATTTTCAAAAGCTTGGGGCCGATGCGTTGATCGCTGTCGGTGGTGACGGGACGTTGAAAATTGCCAGGGCTCTTCAGGAGCTGGGTATGCCGATGGTCGGTGTGCCCAAAACCATCGACAACGACCTGCGCGGCACGGATGTGACTTTTGGCTACAATACGGCAGTGGGTATCGTAACAGAGGCACTGGACAGGTTGCATACCACGGCAGAAAGTCATCATCGAGTCATGGTCGTTGAAGTTATGGGCCGCGATGCCGGCTGGATTGCCCTCGAGTCGGGTATGGCAGGATCTGCGGATGTCATCCTGATTCCGGAAATACCTTTTGATCTGACTGCAGTATGCGGTGCGATAAATCAGCGCAAGGCAAGGGGCAGCAAGTTCTCGATCGTTGTCGTTGCGGAAGGCGCTTTTCCCGCCGACGGCCAGAAAGTCGTGCAGTTGAGTTCAGATGATAACAGCGGGGTGGAACGACTGGGTGGCGTCGGCGCCTTTGTCGCCGACGAAATTTCGCAAAGCATGCAAATCGAAACGCGGGTCGTTGTGCTGGGGCATGTCCAGCGCGGGGGGACGCCATCGCCATTTGACAGGATTCTCGGTTCCCGTTTCGGAGTAAGGGCCGTAGAATTGATCGAGCAGGGACAATTCGGACGCATGGTCTCTCTGCAGGGGCGTGATGTCTGTGATGTCGATATTGACGTTGCCGTTGATTCACTTAATCGTGTTGATCCTGATGGGAGCCTGGTCAGGGCGGCCGAGGCTCTGGGCATCGCGCTTGGACGGAAACGGGGCGATGTCACAACAGGCTGACAACACCCGACAGGTCGAGACATCGGTGGACCGCCAGTGACATGGCCCAACGGCTTTATAATGAGATGGGCGACCGCCGCAAGGACAGTCTGCAGGTCATAGATGATTTGCGCAGGCTGAAAGAGAAGACAGGTTGAGTTTCTGTAAAGATTAGAGGGCTGGCTGTTCTTAAAATAATAACGGGGGCGCAATAATATAAACTATTGCGCCCCCGTTTTGTTACTGCATCTGCTCTTCAGCAAGGTCCTTTTGTCTGATTTTCATTGCGGCTGGTTCTCGGTTGATTCGTTGTCCTGTTGCCACCATTTCTCATGTTCATTCTCACCGTGACGGACTTTCTGGGTCGGACAGACATCTCTTCCGGGGCAGTCAAGTTGTCGACAGGGCTCGACGTGAATCGTGACATCCGTACCGATGATATGCTCGCCGATCTTTTTCTCTATGTAGTCGGTAATATCGTGTGCTTCTTCAACCGAAAGGTGCTTGCAGACGGTTAAGTGGAAATCGATCAACTTCTGTGACCCGGCCCGTCGAGTTCGCAGGTTGTGGTAGCCGAACAGGTCAAGTTTATGGTCTTCGATCAGCCCTTCGATCTCCTTGCGCACGGTTTCGGGGAGTTGCTCATCCAGGACATCCCGCAGGCCGTGACGCATGAGCCGGAGTGCTTCAAAGAGGATATAGCAGGCGACCAGGATCGACATGACCGGGTCCAGCCAAGGCAGGTTGAACTGGGTGATGAGGATCAGACCGGCCAGCAGGGCCAGGTTGGTGTACACGTCCATCGAGAAGTGCAGCGAGTCAGCTTCAAGCGCCGACGAATCGGTTGCTTTGGCGACTTTACGCAGGTGCCGACTGATCAGGTATGAGACAACTGTGCTGATCGACATGACCACAATGCCGACGCCGGTTTGTCTGATCGGGCTGGCCACGATTATACGCTGGATTGCCTCATAAATAATCCAGGCACCGGACAGGGCAATGACCACTGATTGAAAAAGGGTTGCAAGCGTTTCGAACTTGCCGTGACCGTAAGGATGTTGTTCGTCTGCAGGTTGCTCTGCATGCCCTATAGCAATCAGGTTGATGGCGGACATGAGGATGTCCAGCAACGAGTCTATGGCCGAGGTCAGCACGGCCAGGCTACCGGTAAAAAGCCCGGTGAAGAGTTTCAGAATTGCCAGGCAGAGTGCGGTAAACACGGAGAGCCAGGCTGCAGTCATTTTGGGCGATCGGGGCGGCTGTGTCATGATATATCGGGCACCGGTTCAAGCGGGCAGGCTTGTCGCCAGGCGTCAAAACCGTCACCCTCGATAGCCCAGAAAGCATCGATTCTTTGCTGGTAATATTCGGTTTCATTGCATTGCTGTGCAATATTCATCGAGACCTGCAGGGCGACGAGGTTTTGCTCCGCAAGGAAATTGTAGAACAGGGCCGTGCCCTTGAGGACACTTGCCAGTTCCGTGAGGTTTGGTTCAGTGGTACGGGTAATGTACCAATGCCCGGCAAACTGTCGAACACGTTCTGCTGACGTACAGAAAAGATTGTCGCGTCGGTCGGCGATCATGAATTCACGCAGGAAGTAGTCTGCGCCGTGGCAGATCTCACCGGCCTGCTCCGGCGGCAGTCCCTCCTGGCAGGTTAAATGCTGATTGAAGTGGCGCAGCAGGTCGACACACCGCTTGTCGACTCGTATCTCATCGTCAAGAGTAACGATGTTGAAGTCGTTTTTGTTCAACCCCTGGAGGAGTGGTTTCAGGTCGTTATCAGGCCCCATGAGGATGGCGAACTCCTTAATCTGAAGTAGTCCTAACCATAAAGCACTTTAAATGGCTTGGCAACCTCCAGATTACGACAGAAATGAGTCTTTGCTATTTACAGTGATCTGGCAGTTTTGTTAACATAATAATGTCCCGAAGCGTAGAATTAATGTTGCCAAGGCGGCCCTTTAACGGGTTGTTTTTTTTAGATTATTCTTGAGCTTATGCACTGATGGCAAAAACCACACCCATGATGCAGCAGTACCTGGAGATCAAGTCCGAATATCCGGATGCGATTCTCTTCTTTCGCCTCGGCGATTTCTATGAAATGTTCATGGAAGACGCGGTGGTTGCGGCGCGCGTTCTCGATATCACCCTGACGTCTCGAAACAAGGGCGCAGCAGCGGAAATTCCGCTTTGCGGAGTGCCTTTCCACAGCTGCCAGCCTTATGTTGCCAAACTGGTCCAGAATGGCCACAAGGTAGCGATCTGCGAGCAGGTGGAAGACCCCAAGGAAGCCAAGGGGATTGTCAAACGCGCGGTTGTCAGGGTTGTAACCCCCGGTCTGGTTGTTGACACTGATACCCTCGATCCGCGTCGCAACAATTATCTCATGGCGTTGCTGCCGGATAAAAACGGCTGTTACGGAGTCGCCTGTGTCGACATTACGACCGGTGAATTCCGCGTCACTGAACTGCTCGATCCTGAGAGTACGGCTGGGGAGATTATTTCCCGTGACCCTGCCGAGGTGCTGGTGATCGAAGGCGAGTCCGGCGACAGGTTGGCTGATCTCTTACAGAGCTCACTGCAGGGGCGCAACGTCAACCGTCTGCCAGAGTGGACAGCCGCCGAAGACCGCGCGCGGCAGATGTTGCTCGAGGCCTTCCCAGACAGTTCCATGGAAAGCTTTGGCTGCCATGATATGCCTGCGGCGATTCGGGCTGCCGGGATGATCCTGCATTACCTGGAAGAGACCCAGAAGGGTTCGATCTCTCACCTCCAGCCACTGCAGACCTACCATGTCCGTGATCATATGGTTCTCGATGACTTTACACGCCGCAACCTGGAGCTCACAGAGACCTTGCATGATGGCGGTCGTCGCGGATCGTTGCTGGGAGTTATGGACCGTACCGTGACGGCCATGGGCGCCCGCAAACTGCGGCACTGGATGACCCATCCGCTGGTCGATCTGCCACGCATAGCAGAGCGGCATGTCGCCGTTGAAGAGCTGGTCAGGGAAAGCCTTTGCCGGGACGATCTGCGCCGTGCCCTCGACGAGGTTTACGATCTGGAACGCCTCAACGGCAGGATTGCCATGGCAACCGGCAATGCCAAGGACCTGGCAGCCTTGCGCATCTCGCTGGAGAAGCTGCCGCAAATTATTGATCTGCTGGCACAACTCGACAGTCCCATGCTGACCGGGTTGCGCGACTCACTGGACACGCTGCCTGATATGGTTGCTTTGATTTCCAGTTCAATTGTCGACGACCCACCCTTTGTTTTGCGTGAAGGCGGCCTGATCCGGGAGGGGTGCCACGCCGAGCTGGATGAGCTGCGCAGCATCAGTCGGAAAGGTAAGGGCTGGATTGCCCGACTAGAACAGGAGGAGAAGGAAAAGACCGGGATCTCGAATCTCAAGGTTCGCTACAACAGGGTCTTCGGTTATTACATCGAAGTGACCAGATCTCAGCTGGACCGTGTGCCGGAAGAGTACCAGCGCAAGCAAACCCTCGCCAATGCCGAACGCTACATAACTCCGACCCTTAAAGAATACGAAGAAAAAGTGCTGGGTGCAGAAGACCGGGTTGTTGAGATCGAATACGACCTCTTCCAGGAAGTCCGGAGGCAGGTTGCGACGCAGGGGCAGCGCATTCAGGCAACAGCCGACAAGGTTGCAGTCCTGGATATCCTGCTTGGTCTGGCAGACCTGTCCCATGAGCGGAATTACTGTCGCCCCGAGATGGACGAATCGACCGATCTTCTTATCGAAGACGGGCGACATCCGGTTATCGAGACGATGAGCCTGGGTGAGCGTTTTGTCGCCAATGATGTCCACATGGACACGGAGGAAAGGCAGATTCTGATCATTACCGGGCCCAACATGGCCGGCAAGTCAACTTTTATGCGGCAGGTCGCACTCCTGGTCCTGATGGCCCAGATGGGCTGCCTGGTGCCTGCAAAAAAGGCACGGATCGGTATTGTCGATCGAATTTTCACCAGGGTCGGGGCGAGCGACAACCTGGCCCGTGGCCAGTCGACTTTCATGGTCGAGATGACGGAGGCCGCCAATATACTCAATCATGCCACCCCGCGCAGCCTGATCGTGCTTGATGAGATAGGGCGTGGGACATCGACGTTCGACGGTGTCAGTATCGCCTGGGCGGTGGCTGAATATTTGCATGACAATGCCAAGGTCGCGGCGAAGACGTTGTTTGCGACCCATTACCATGAGCTGACAGACCTGGCGCTGACCCGTGAACGGGTGCAGAACTACAATGTTGCGGTTAAGGAGTGGGATGACCAGATCATTTTCCTGCGGCGCATCGTCAAGGGCGGGGCCAGTCATTCCTACGGGATCCAGGTCGCGCGCCTGGCCGGCTTGCCGGCAGACGTTATCAGCAGGGCCAAGGAAGTGCTGCATAACCTCGAATCCGGGGAATATGTGGCCGGTGCGCCACGCCTGGCCCGCAGCAGGCAGGACCGCCAGACAGTTGTTGCTCCGCAGTTGGGACTTTTTGAGCAGCCTGACAGTGTCAGGGTAAAGCTTGAAGAAACAGACGTTTCGACCCTGACGCCATTAGAGGCACTGAACCTACTCGATGAACTGAAGAAGATGCTGTGAACAAGATGATTCGTTTGATCGTTTGCATAATAACCCTGGCCGGCCTGATGGTTCCGGCTGCCGCCCTGGCCGAGAATGCCGAGCAGGCGTACCAGAAGGCGCGCGATGCTTATTATGCTCTGCAGAACTCTTCTCGCAAGCAGATGTATCGCGAGCACTGGGAGCGCGTTTTCGACCAGTTTGAGTCGGTTGCCAAGCGCTTCCCGGAAACCAAACGCGGTGCGGACGCCCTGTACATGTGTGGCAAGACCATCACCGGGCTGTACCGGATCAGCCGCATCAAACCCGATGCGGAGCGCGCTGTCGAACTTTTCGAAGAGATGGCAGACACATATCCCGACAATTCCCTGTCTGATGATGCTCTTTTCCACGCCGGCGAAATGCTCGAAGAAACTTTGGGAGACAAGCAACGGGCCTACCTTGTTTTCCAACGGCTGGTCAGTGCCCTGCCGCGTGGCGATATGCACACTAAGGCCAGTTCAAAGCTAAAAGCCCTTGCTGGATATGCGCCGCGACTGAAACAGCCGCCCGCCAAAGAAGTCGTGGCGGACACCGAAACCTCGCCTTCCGTGGGCAAGGTCGTGTCGCAAGGTTCTTCTGACGGTAATCTGCTGACATCGATTCGCTACTGGTCCAACCCCGGCTACACGCGGATCGTTATCGATGTATCCGGTGAGGCCCAATTTTCAACAAATTATCTTGCGCCGGAACCGGACAAGAATATCCCGCCACGTCTTTATGTCGATGTCGAAAGGACTGGTCTGGACGAGAATCTGCCGGAAATGACGATCGTTGGTGATGGCCTCCTGCGCCGTATCCGCACCGGAAAGCCGCAGGACGGCACGGTGAGGGTTGTCCTCGATTTGCACAGCATCGGTGACTACAAGGTGTTCCCACTGGTTGACCCATGGCGTATCGTTATTGATATTGCCGGTGACAAGTCGCCTGAATTGAAGCCTAACGAGACGTCGATCAGTGCCTTGCCAGAGACCGGCAACGACGACATCGCCAAGGTGCTTGGGGAGACCCCCAAAAAGCAACCCCCCTTGCACATTCGAGCAGCCCCCGCAACAACCACACTGCGCAGAATTGTGGTCGATGCCGGCCATGGCGGCAAGGACCCGGGGGCGGTCGGACCGAGTGGCGTCCTGGAAAAGAATGTTACGCTCAAACTGGCGAAGGAGCTGTCCAGGGAATTGACCAGACAGATAGGCTGTGAAGTCATTCTGACCCGCAGCACAGATGTTTATCTGCCTCTCGAAGAAAGGACTGCGATCGCCAACAAAGTCGGCGCCGACTTGTTCATCTCGTTGCATGCTAACGCCAACAAGAGCCGCAAGGCTTACGGCATTGAAACCTACTATCTGAACTTCTCCAAAAATGACAAGGCGGCGGCGGTTGCTGCACGAGAGAATGGTACGTCACTCAAGCAGGTGTCCGACCTGGAGCTGATCCTGTTTGATCTGATGGCCAACGCCAAGATTAATGAATCAAGCCGTCTGGCAACTGAAATTCAGAAGAGCCTGGTGTATCGAATCAGCAAGAAATACAGCAATGTTCGTGACCTCGGAGTGAGGCAGGGGCCTTTCTATGTCCTGCTTGGCGCTACAATGCCTTCAGTCCTTGTGGAGACGGCATTTATCAGCCATCCGCGTGAGGAAAAACGCCTGGTCAGCAGTGCCTACCAGAAATCCGCAGCGCAAGCGATCGCAGCTGCAATCAAGGAATATGCTGTCAGCAACAAGTTGATAGCGTCCCGGTAAATATGGAAAAGCAGCAAACCTCTCCCGATTTTTTTGCCACTGAACTGATGATGGCCGGTGATGTCTCCTTTGAAGAGAGACGTTCTGCACTGGTTGAAGCTGCGCGCAGTCACCTGGATTATCACCGTGAAGTTTGCCATGAACTGCACAAGGCCGCTAGCAGCGGACGCGAGGTGGTCGCCTGCATCACCGATACGGCTGATCAGCTGGTCCGCAACCTTTACCATTGTGCCTCTGCCGAATTCCCGACTTCCGGAAAAGTCTGTTCTGCTGTCATCGCCCTGGGTGGCTACGGGCGAGCAGAATTGAACCCGCTGTCCGACATCGACATCATGTTCTACTGCAGCGACAAGAACAAGGACCTGGCTGAGAAGATTGCCGAGCGGGTCCTCTACCTGCTCTGGGACCTGAATCTGGACGTTGGTTACAGCGTTCGTACGGCGTCCGACTGCCTGTCTCTGGTTCAACAGGATCTGACGATACGTACAGCCCTTTTGGATACGCGCTTCCTGGCCGGCGACGAAGTCCTTTACCATGAGTTTGAAAAACAGGTTGCACAGCCTGTTCTGAACCGCAACAGTCAGAGCTTTCTCAAGTCCAAATATGATGAACACATGACCCGGTTGACCAAATATGGTTCCACGGTCTACATGCTTGAGCCGAACCTCAAGGAAGGGGAAGGCGGTCTGCGCGACCTGCATACGGCTGTGTGGATGGCTCAAGTGAAGTTTAAGGCAAAAAACTTGCGTGAACTTCTGATAAAAGGTGTGCTCTCCGAGCAGGAACTGCAGGAGATTGAAGATGCCTACGACTATCTCTGGCGGATTCGTAATGAGTTGCACTATCTGTCAAAACGCAAGACTGACCAGATTCAGTTTGAATCACAGGAGAAGATCGCTGAATTCCTGGGTTATAAAGGCACCAAGGCGGCGCTCCCCGTCGAACTTTTCATGCAGGATTATTATGCTCAGGCCACTCGGACGGAACATCTGGCCTCGACCCTTATTTTTCGAGCATTCAAGGACAAGGACCCGGCTGCCGGAATCCTGGGCCGTCTGGGCCGGCGCACTCTCGGAGAAGACTTCTTCAGCTACCGTGGAGAATTGAAGACCGCCCGCAAAAAACTATTTGTCGAACGTCCCGAGGCAATGATGCAGGCGTTCTTGCTGGCCAAGCAGAACGGACTGACCTTGAGCGCTGAAGTCAAGGGGCAGATCCGCGACAATCTCTCTCTGGTCAATGACAGCTTCCGGCGTAGCCGCAAAGTATCCGAAATGTTTCTCGAGATCATGCGCGGCCCCACCGGGGCGGCACGTTCTCTTCGGGACATGCACCATCTCGCCTTCCTGAACAGGTATATCCCCGAATTCAAGAGAATTTACTGCAAGGTTCAGCACGACGCTTATCACGTCTACACGATTGATATCCATTCGTTCTTTGCCGTCGAGGAAATTGAAAAGCTCTGGTCAGGCGTATACCAGGAGTCAAAGCCTTTGTACACGAGTGTGGCTGCGGATATCGGCAAGCCTGAGCTTCTCGTCCTTGCCGTTCTCTTTCACGACATAGGCAAGGGGGAAGGTAAGGACCACTCCAACAAGGGTGCGGACATGATGCCCAAGATCGCCCGCCGTCTGCATCTGTCGAAAGAGGACAGCAAACGACTGGAGTTTCTGGTCCGCCACCACCTGGACATGGCACACATTTCTCAGCGGCGCGATTTGCACGATATCAAGCTGATACAGGATTTTGCCAACAATATGGAGATGGTCGAGACTCTGAAGATGCTCTTCCTGTTGACCTTTGCTGACATCAAGGCGGTGGGCCCCGATGTCTGGTCGGAATGGAAAGGGCACCTGCTGCAGGAACTCTACGAGAACACCTACGAAACAATGGAGCGCGGTAACTTCATGAGCGAGGTCCGTACGGAACGCGTGCGTAATCGCAAGCGCAAGATCCTGACTGCCCTCAAGGGTGATTTTGATGAAAAGCTGATCAAGAATCGCTTGCGC
>Ga0070729_10002933_pt1 | contig 20828 bp, 18 predicted proteins | sample tdDd472_FD_66725 | JGI IMG/M metagenome (GOLD analysis project Ga0070729, IMG submission 66725) | Marine sediment microbial communities from the Atlantic coast under amendment with organic carbon and nitrate - tdDd47.2 | ecosystem: Environmental > Aquatic > Marine > Coastal > Sediment | place... | reverse complement strand
ATCGCCCAACGGACATAAGAAGTCTCAAGTTCAACAGGTGATGCTTCACTATTATCGCGCAGATACATATTCACGACTACACGCATATAGTAGAAGGCACTGACGACACTCGTTAGCACACCGATGATTGCCAGACCGTATAAGCCTGCTTGAATCGCCGATGAGAAAATCATAAATTTACCGACAAAGCCAGCTGTCAACGGAACACCTGTCAAACTTAACATGAAGATCGCCATCGCCATCGCCAACATCGGACGCGACTGTGACAATCCCACTAAGTCTTCGAGGTTAATACCACTACCATCTTCTTTTTCGATTGCCAGTACAACACCAAATGCGCCTAAGTTGGTAAACATATAAGCAAGCATGTAAACCAGTGCGCCTTGTGTGGCAACATTGCCAATACCAGCCGTCCCTGCCGCTGTAACAGCAATCAGGATATAACCAGCATGTGCGATAGAAGAATAAGCCAGAATACGTTTCAGGTTAACTTGTGAAATCGCCACAAAGTTACCTAAAACAAGCGTTAAAATTGCAATTATCGATAACGTCGCTTGCCATGACGCAGGATCACCATCTGCCAATGCAAACACCGATAAACCCGTAACCATCACCCGTAACATCGCAGCGAACCCACCAATTTTAGCGGTAACACTCATAAATGCCGTAACAGGGGTTGGTGCACCTTCATAAACATCGGGTGTCCACATATGGAAAGGTACAACAGCAACCTTAAAGCCGAGTCCGACAAACAATAGAGCCGAACCGACTATCAGATAGAAGGTCGCAGATGATGTAGTGCCGATAACACTTTGTGCAATCGTAAAAATTTCAGGGATATTGGTTGTACCTGTCGCGCCATAGACCAGTGCCGATCCATAAACAAGGAACGCACTCGAAAACGCACCGAGAATGAAGTATTTCATACCACTTTCTTCGGATTTTAGAGCTTGAGGACTACCATCACGTTTAATGGAATGGAACGCCGCCATGATATAAAGCGGGATACTGAGCAATTCCAGCGCGACAAAAACAACCACAAGGTCATTTGCGCCGACCATGAACATTGCACCAGACGATGCCAATAACATTAAAATATAATATTCACCACGATGAATGTCTGCCCGATTGAGATAATCCCAACTGAGCAAAATTGAAATCAACATCGCAATTAAGATGACAGCATTCAAAAAGCCTGTAAACGCATCAGCCACAAACATACCATAGAGCGCAACTTGTTCGCCCTCCGCAGGGGAGTAAACAGCCAAGTTAATGATGAAACTCACACCGATGCCAACACATGCCAGAATCGGTGTCCAGTTCTTACGCTCGTCAGGGAGGAAGAGGTCAACCAGCACCAAAATCAATGTGCCAAAGACCAGTAAAATCCCCGGTAAAGTTGAGCCTAAATTGGAATTTGCAAGAAAATCTGCAATAGTTGGCGTATCAAACATGATTTCTCCTATGGGATAAACACTGCTACGATTTTATCCACCGACACGTCAAGCATGTTGAAGAATATAATCGGTTGAATGCCCATCCAGAAAATCATAATCAAAATTGGAATGAACGCGGCAATTTCGTTCCATGTCAGTTTATAGCCATTTTCATCTTTTAAGGGGTTGTTATGTTCACCCATAAAGACGTTTTGGAACATCTTGAGCAAATAGACAGCCGCTAGAATCACGCCCAATGTACCAAACAAGGTGAAGAAGAAACCCAGATAGCTACTTCCCATTGACCCCATCAAAATCGTGAACTCACCGATGAAGCCATTAAGACCGGGTAAGCCCATACTACTGAGGGTAATCACTAAGCTGATTGCACCGAGGACAGGCATGGCTTTCCAGATACCGCCATAATCTGCCATCTCTTTTGTGTGCCAGCGTTCATATAACATACCGACGATCAAGAAGAGACCACCTGTACTGATACCATGATTGACCATCTGTAGTGTTGCACCCTGTAACCCTTGTGAATTGAGAGCAAAAATACCCAGAACCACAAAGCCAAGGTGACTTACGGACGAATATGCAACCAATTTTTTGACGTTATCTTGTGCATAGCTGACCCATGCACCATAGATGATACCGATTACGCCAAGTGCGGCAATCGTCGGTGCCCATGCTACAGCGGCATCAGGGAACATCGTCAGACAGAATCGGACAATACCATACGTCCCCATCTTCAGCAAAACACCTGCCAGAATGACAGAGCCTGCCGTTGGTGCTTGAACGTGAGCATCCGGTAACCAACTGTGGAAGGGGAAAATCGGAACTTTAATTGCAAAGGCAATCAAGAAGCCGAGGAACAAGAAACTTTGAACAGAAGTGAATAAGAAGCCAGGTTGTTCACCCTCTTCTGCATCTTCTGCAACCTCAATTGCGCCTTGATCCCAGTATGAGCCTTCACCGTCGTAACTTTGAACAGTTTCAATGATACCGACGCTGTCAGCTGTACTGTATGTGCTAAATGTTCCTGTCGTGTTACCGACATATAAGATAGCAAGAAGCATCAAAATCGAGCCAGCCATCGTATACAGGAAGAACTTCACAGCCGCATAAACACGTTGTTCTGCACCCCAGATACCGATGAGAAAATACATAGGAACCAGCGTGACTTCCCAGAAGACGTAAAAGATGATGAGATCGTGAATCACAAATACGCCAATCATCGCCCACTCCAGCAACATCAAGAAGATGTAGTAGAGTTTTTCGCGTCCACGCTCATGGAAGATATGACTTCCAAATGAGCTAAGAATCGCTATCGGCATAATGAAGGTCGTCAAAAGAACCAGCAACATACTGATCCCATCAACACCTACAAAATAGCTGATGTTGACGGCGGATTCACCAATGGATACTTCTGCCCATGTATTGCGTTGAACCATTTGTAGATCAGCCAAGCTGGGATCAAAATTAACCCACATCAAAACTGACGCGACAAATGCCACAATACTCGTGCCAAAAGCAACCCATTTGACGTTATTTTTTTGTGTCTCGCCATTCATAAACAGCAGAATAGCAAGCCCAACCATAGGAATGAATAAAGTTATCGTTGTAAGCGAGAGTCCAGTTATGTCCATAGGACCACGTTCTCCTTAAGAGCCACTCTGGATTAAAGTCTGAATAAACGGCAACAGCATCACAAGAATGACTGCAACCACACCAATAAACAATATTACGGCATACATGCGGACGTTGCCAGTTTGGATACCGCGCATCCAGTTCGCGGTACGCTGTACTAACCATCCGATACCATTCACCGCACCATCAATCAAGCCAATATCAAACGGCTGACTAAGAAGTTTAGCAATCGAATCAAATCCACGTTTAATGACACTATCATGTACATAATCGTGTAAGAAATCCCAATCCACGCGATCTGCCATAAACTTCGACAGTTTGTTGAAGGGGTTTTCCAAGAAGCGGAAGTAGGTCTCGTCCCAATAGAGTTTGGCATTTGCCAATTTAAATGCCATCCGTGTGGATGGGTTCAATTCTAATTGGTCACGACCACCTTCTGCAACACCCTTGCCCTTACCATAGATTTCACGCGCTGTATAAATCGCAACCAAGCCCAACCCTAAAGCGACCAGCGCAACGAGCGGATTAAATGCAATTGTATGTCCACGAGACACGCTAATTAAACTATGTTCTAGGAAGTGTCCAAAATTATGAGGGGTATAAATGCTATCCAACACAATGAATGGTGCAGGTACGTTGATCAACCCGATAATGGTTGCGAATATCGCCAAAACCACGAGCGGGAATAACATTGCCCCTACACTTTCGGGTGTATGTTTTGCAGCCTCTGTACGGGGTTCACCGAAGAAAACCAATTCGATTTGTCGCCACATATAGAAAGCCGTGAAGCCTGCGGCCGCCAGCAAAATACCAAAGGCGAGTATACCAGCCAATTGATTGCCGCCACCACCGCCAGCGAATAATCCATCGGTTCCAACATAGAACGCATCAGCTAGAATTTCATCTTTTGACCAGAAGCCAGCAAATGGGAATATACCAGCTAGTGCCAGTGTCCCAATCACATAAGTGATGAAGGTAATCGGCATTTTCTTGCGTAGACCACCCATGTTCCGCATATCTTGCGGGTCAAATTCTGCCTCATGGTGATCATCGTGATGATCGTCATGTCCGTGACCATGTTCGTGTGCGTGATGATGTCCATGTTCGACACCATGAATCACTGAGCCACTCCCCAAGAAGAGTAGGGCTTTAAATACAGCATGAGTCACAAGATGGAACATTGCAGGAACATATGCCCCGACACCAACAGCCGCAACCATAAAGCCTAGCTGAGAAATCGTTGAGTACGCTAGAACACTTTTGATGTCCCATTGTCCCATTGCGATAAACCCTGCCATAATTGCCGTTGCCGACCCAATAAGCGTGATAATCAAGCCGATCACATAACCTGCATGATTAAGTTCATCGAGGAACACGCTACCGCGTACCATCATATATACACCAGCCGTCACCATTGTCGCCGCATGAATCAGCGCACTAACAGGTGTTGGACCAGCCATCGCATCAGGTAACCAGATGAACAGAGGAATCTGTGCTGATTTACCTGTGACACCCAAGAGCATGAATAATGCAATCAAGAAGATCACATCATCAAATTTCATCTCAAATGAACCAAAGTCAACCATTTCATCGTGACCGAAACGGTTTACAGTTTGACCAAATACACCTAAGTAGTCCGTATCAAAATGTCCGTTATCGCAGTAGATGTTACGAATATCAGATGCAAGCGGATTCACATCGCTTTCGCCATGTCCATCATCAGCGTGACTATCGGTTTCTTCGGCGTGTTCTGCATCCATATCAGCAGGGACACAGACAACTTCTTCACCGTGTCCGCCAGCAGATTCTTCGCCTTCTACAGCATGATCATCTTCTGTATCAGCAGATTCATCAGTATCTTCGGCGTGGTCATCCCCAGCAACAGCATCACCCTCTTCGGCGTGATCGTCACCGTCTTCGGTTTCATCTAAAACAGATTGTTTCTGGTCGCCACGGTCATCGCCTTCTTCGGCATGGTCGTCTGTTTCTTCAGTATGATCAGCAGATTCTTCTGCGTGATCGTCTGTTTCACCGTGGTCAGCACCTTCTACTAAGCCATTATGTTCACGCCAATGCACGATATATCCTGCTTCGGTATTGGGTAACTCGCCAGCTTTAAAGAAGTCGAGCGTGCCAAATGTCCAGAAGATCAAGAACATGGCCATCAATAGACCGAAGTCACCGATACGATTGACGATAAAGGCCTTACGTGCGGCGTTACTGTTCTTCCAACCGGTTGGGGCTTTCTTATCCCACCAGAAACCGATGAGTAAGAAGGAACAGAGACCCACACCTTCCCAACCCACAAATAGCATAAGGAAGTTGTTAGCTGTTACCAGAATCAACATGAACGCAAGGAACATGTTCAAATAAGCGAAGAAGCGGTAGAACCACTTATCGCCATGCATATAGCCTCGTGCATACAGGTGAATCAATGAGCCAACACCTGTAATCACCAACATCATTGTGACACTTAACGAGTCAACACGCATCTGCCACGGAATATCAAGTCCGATGGAGTCGATACGTAACCAACCGTCTACAAAGGGGAAGTTCACAACAGCTGAACCCCCGTTTGTACCAGTGACAAACGACAGCAAGACCAATGCAATCATAAAAGAAAAGATAGAAGCAAACGAGCCAATATAACCCGACCACTTCTCCCCGAGCTTTGCCCCCACGAAGAAGTTAATGAATGCCCCTATCGAGGGTACTAAAATCACTAATGGTACTAAAAGTGGTAAATTTTCCATACCTTAAGAGCCTCTTCCGACGGCAATCATTTAACCATCCATCTGGTTTAGTTCGTCAATATTGATGCTCTGACGCTCACGGAAAATGTTCACAATCAACGCGAGACCGACAGCAACTTCTGCCGCCGCGACGGTCATCACGAAGAACACAAATACGTGACCGTTGATTTGTTGCCATTGTTGAGCAAATGCCACTAACGCAAGGTTAGCAGAGTTCAGCATTAATTCGACAGACATAAAAACCAAAATGGCATTACGGCGTAGGAGGACACCCAACGCCCCCATTAAAAACAACACCATGCTTAACATGATATAGGGTTCTGTGCCGATTGAGTTCATTGTCAATCTCCCCGGCTACTTAGCTTGTGGGTCATCATCTGACCCTTCGGTTAACTTAGCTTGATATTCGCCACTCAAGACATCAGCCCCCGTTTGTTGAGATAACACACTCACCAACGGACGACTTACACGACGACGGCGATTAACGCGACGACGCTCTGCCTGTGCTAACGCATCAGGACGCGCTAGAACAATCACGCCAATTAGCGCAACCAAGAGCAAAATACCTACCAATTGAACCGGCAATAAATAATCAATGAACAACACTTGACCAATCGCTTCTGGACTACCAAACGATGGACTAGCTACTGCACTAAAGACAGCTGCCCGATGTACCGCTTGAGCACCATCGACACCCGGTTCGAGTACAAATACCCGTGTTTCTACAGCACCACGGTCCGCATCAAAATCTTGAAGAGTACGTAGAACATCATTGTTTTCATCAACAAATGCGATGTTATATGTTCCTTCGTCAAAATCAATTGATGTTGTTTCTGCCACAGGCAATTCATCAATCAAGACACGATGAGGAATGAGCGTTGAACAAGTCGCATTTTCGCACAATGTACGAATGGTCGAATATTGTCCAAGATCAACTAGCGAAACTGATGTGTCAGCAACAGTGTTGAACAGTGTCAGACGCATCGTTCCCATATCAGTGGGGCTGAGGTCATCTGCGACAGTCACCACATCTACACCATTATCTGCATTGCTGTAGGCGATAATAGACTGAGAAACCTTTGTCTCTAAAATCATAGATTCATTATAGAGTATCTCAGAACCATCTTCAGAGGTAACTGTTACGGTATATTCACCAGCCGGTAATGTTAAGTAGCTGGTTACAGATTCCCGTTCATCGTTGTATTCAACGTTTTCCAAAGTAACATTATCAACACCATCTTCAAGTGCATCAAAAGTTGTCGTTAGGGCAAGTTCACCACTTGGGACAGCATTAATTACACGAACAAATGCCGAACCGCGATATGCTTCCAACCCGTCATTATTAAGCAACCCTGATGCAATCGGAAAACCGAAGATAATCAGAATAAGTGTTGCAACACCTGCACCCACTAAACTCGCCCAACGCATTTGTCCAGACGTATCTGTCGTGACTTCTGCCCCAAGCAACATAATGACAAACAGGAACAATACCATAATCGCCCCTGCATAGACAGCTACCTGCACCATCGCAAGGAAGGGCGCATCTAGCATCAAATACAAGAAGGCAACACAGCCAAAATTCACAATTAAGAATAACGCGCTATGCACCGCGTTTTGTCGAGTCAACATCATACCAGCCGAAACGACTGCTATAAAACTAACTACTAGGAACAACCATTCCATATGATTCTATTCCTATGGGTCATACCATAAATGAGTTTGTGCAGTTTAACACAAATGCGACCATTGTTCAAATTGGAAACTCACAAAGTTAGGCAAAATTTATTAAAAACTTCGATTATGTAACACTATTGTGAGATTTATCACGATCCAACAGCACAAAAAAAAATGAATCGCTGATTTAACAATGGTTTCCCCCTCCTAGATACGAAGGTGTCGCCTTCATATTCGCTTATAGGGACAAGGTTTAATTCGCCTTGCCCCTACCGATTAACATGCTGTCACATGTTATGCTTGTCACATTTCCTAATTTACGCTGGGTCTTCCATGTCTGGAATAGAGCGCGTATACACACCCGGTTCAACTTGTCGTGGTGTTCCCTCTAAGCCTTCGGCGGGGGGATCAATCAACATATTTTTAACGTAGATTGCATCACGACGATCTGTGAAGCTCATTTGATGCTCGTGTCCCAACTGAATCGCTTGAGTCGGGCAAGCATCTTCACAATAACCACAGAAGATACACCGCAACATATTGATTTCATATGTTTTGGCGTAACGTTCTCCGGGGCTATAACGCTCTTCATCGGTATTTTCTGCTGCTTCGACCCAGATGGCATCCGCAGGGCATGCTGCCGCACATAACGAACACCCGATACACTTTTCCAGACCATTTTCATAACGACGGAGATGATGCCGTCCTTTATAACGCTCCGCAAATTTCTGAACCTGTTCAGGATATTGAACTGTGACAGGCTCTTCCATAAGATGCTTGAAGGTTGTTGCAAACCCTTTAATGACATTCATAAAACAGCAACCTTTTCACTCACTAACACACAATTGTTCAAAATACAGTTCTTGCTTTTCTGCGGACGAGACAAGTGTTGTCCCTACTCGCAAATTTAGTCGCCACCACCACTTGGTGTAATAGCGGTTTCTCCACTTTCTAGGGCGCGATCTTCTTCTGGTGTGCGTCCGAAACTTGCCATGCCTTCCAATGCTCGGATATTAAAGTTAATCAAAGCAATAGGAATCGCAACCAGTACACCGACCACATGTATTAATGCCCAACCAATACCGTTACGTTCGCCAGTATACATCGGATCATCTTCCATCGGGATCGCTTCTTGGGTCGTTTCATCTTCACCCAGTCGGCGGAGTGCAATCGCACCAAATGCGAGTACAACAACAAATACAGCACCAGAAATCAGAGGATAAGCATCTCCACCCAACGCATCGCCTAATACCACAGAAATCGCAGTCCATGTTACAGAGAGCAATGCCAACGGGATCATGACCTTCCAACCGAATTGCATCAAACGATCATAACGGATACGGGGTAATGTTGCACGAATCCAAATCATACCGCACAAGCACAAGAACACTTTGATTAAGAAGATCAAAGGAGCAAGTATCGGTGCGCCATCCATGGGCCATAAATGATACCCACCAAAGAATGCCGCCATCGCCACAAAACTCACCGCAATCATACCGATATATTCCGCCATCATAAACAGCGCAAATTTCATACCGCTATACTCGGTCATATAACCCTGTGTTAATTCTTGCTCAGCTTCGGTTAAGTCGAATGGTGCGCGACTAACTTCCGCCAATAATGCGATAATCAAAATTGCCGCTGCCAGTGGATTCTGGAAAACTAGCCAATCCCATATATTGCGTTGGGCATTGATAATATCACCAAATGACATACTACCAACGATCATCACTGGAACAGCCAAAGCCAATCCCATGCTCAACTCATAACTAATCATCTGAGCAGATGCACGAAGCGCACCCAACATCGCATACTTGTTATCGCTCGACCATCCAGCTAATACCACACCATAGGTCGCAATACTGGTGATTGCTATCACCCACAAAATACCGACATTAGAATCAATCAAACCCTGCGGTACTTGAAACCATATATCACCCAACGAAGGGGCAAACCACGGTAACATCAAATCGGGTCCCATTGGGATAACTGCCGCTACCATCAAAACAGGAACCATCTTAATCAGGGGTGCAATGCGGAATACCCACTTATCAGCACCCGCCGGCATCAAGTCTTCTTTAAAGACCAACTTTACACCATCAGCCGCAGGTTGTAAGAACCCAGCAGGTCCGACGCGATTCGGTCCGACGCGATGTTGCAAGAAGGATAACAAGCGACGTTCTAGCAATGTGGTATAAGCAAAGCCTGTCACGATCACTAATGCAAAGCCAGCTGCAAAGAGGATGGGCCACAAGGCCGAACATCCTGCATGATCGCTACATTGAATCACATTCGTAACACGTGATTCAGGATTCAATAGCATCCCAATTGCACCTTCACGACCATTGATATTAGTACCAGAATCGTCAAAGCCAATCCATGAGGCAATTGCACTGATATTAGAAACAATGAGTATCACAACAAGCAGGGTGACGACAAGACCTGCTACGCCAACTCCTAATCCTATTTTCTGGTTTCGACTCATATTTACAATCCTCTATTCTTAGTCACCAGAAGCGATTGCTTCAGCGACTTTGTTAATTGTACCTGTTGTCACGCTAATCGGTGTCACGGTATCGCTTAAATGACGTGGTAATACAACTGAACCTTTAGCGACATCATCACTGACATTGGCACGGACACGTACCGTTACATTATCGGCATGAACTTCCACCACATCACCCTGACTGATACCTTTTTTCTTGGCATCATCAGTATTAATCATAACAAACGGTGCAAGCACACGTGGTTCAACCAATAATGTTGGACGGAAATTACGTTGCCGATTATACAATTTTGTAGTCGGAATCACCACTACTTCATCTTTGCCAGCTTTAATGGCTGGAGCTGCTTTCACTTTACTGGCTTTAACAGTGCCGTTATCAGCAGTGCTTGGGATCTGTATACCGATACCGCCCTTATTGTCATAAGCGTTACCACCATAATACAAATCTTTACCACCAACATCAGGGAATTGGCGTTCAACAACAGCTAATGCTTTGTAGCGCATCCCTTCAAACACATCAACATTATTTGTAATATCCAACATAACTGCCGCCGCCGATGTCTTTAAGCGACCTAATTCGAGTTGTTGACGCAAGCTACCGAACACTTTCCATGCTGGCAGTGAATCTCCCATCGGACCTTGTGCTGTATAGAAGCGTTGAACACGACGTTCCCCATTTACGAATGACCCATCACGTTCGACAAAGGTTTGTAATGGCAACATATAATCCGCAACTTCTGCGGTTGGATCTTGGAAGAAATTCGCATAAATGACAGTATCAATCTTGCTCAACCATTCAGCAGCGGTTGGATCATCATCGAGCAATTCTGCTTGTGCAACGATCAACACTTTTGGCGGATTTTCAATAATATCAACTGTCGTATCCGGTGTATAACCGAAGTAATACTGCCCCATGCCATTTGCACCGGGTAATGTCGATAACAAACCGTTATTGGCTTTACCAACATGCTTGGTTTCGATCAAGAAATTCGCGGCTTCTTGTGCCAGAGCTTTACTGCCTTCAAGCGTAAGACCTTCCGCACCAGTTACGATCACCAGATTGGTTGCATCGGCAAGTTTACCTGCGATGTCTTTATTGTCTTTCTTGATATTTGCCATCGCGTTAACAGCATCACCAGCATCATAACGAATCGCATCACCGATGACGACTTTATCGTTACGTGTACCTTGTACAGCAAATTCTTCTAAGCGTGTATTGCGTGAATTAGCAACTACTAAATACGCACCACGATCTTGCGCTTGTTTCAGGCGCAACCGCCAGATAGGGACTTCTTCTTCAAGGTCGCTTGCAATCACAAGAATCGCGTCACCTTTACCGAGTTGGCTTAAATTTGTGCCAGCCCCAACACCGACTTGTGACACTTGTTCTGCACCGCCATGTGTAATCGACCAAGAGCCTAGACGCTCACCACCGAGTCCTTGTACCAATTGACGGAGTTCCCAGAGGTCTTCATTCGACATACTGCTACCAGCAATCGCGGCAACACTACCGTTTGCATCTTTTAAGGCTTTGACCAATTGTGGGAAGACTTCATTCCAGACAGATTCGCGGAGTGTGCCATTAGATTTTATCATCGGACGCAATGCACGGTCTTCACTACGGGTAAAGTGATGTCCAAAGCGTGTTTTATCACTAATCCAAATTTCGTTGACCCATTCATTTTGACGCGGCATCACACGCTTAACCATTGCCTTACCACCAAAATCACGGTCAAGACGCATACTCAAGCTGATATTTTCGCCAGCGGCATCCCATGGGGAGATACTTGGGACTTCGTTTAATTCCCACGGACGCGCACCAAAACGGAAGTCGCCTGTGGTTAATGCGCCAACAGGGCAGATGTCGGTGGTATTACCACTGAAATAAGTATCAAATCCGGGGTCGGAATTAGTGATAATCTGTAATTTACGTCCGCGCTCATGGAAGGCAAGTACATCATCGCCAACTACTTCATCTTGGAAGCGGACACAACGCGCACATTGAATGCACCGTTCACGATCAAGGAAAATGAGATCACCCAAAGGATAATGTTTATCAAGGTGCATCTTGTCGTCGTGATACATACGGGAGGATTCAGGTCCGTGGCGCATGGTCAAGTTCTGCAACGGACATTCGCCACCTTTGTCACAAATCGGACAATCAAGCGGATGACTGGTCAACAAGAATTCAAGCACATCATTACGTGCGTCAATCACCTGTTGCGTGTTGGTCTTAATATGTAGACCATTGGTGGATGTTGTTGTACATGCGGTCTGCAACTTGGGAAACCAGCGAATCTGTGGTGTACCATCATCATTCAGAACCAGATCACCAGTTGCGCGATCACGCACTTCCGAACCCATCTCAACCAAACACATCCGACACATCCCCACAGGATCCATCTTCGGATGATAACAGAACACAGGAATATCATTACCTGCATGCCATTTTGCCGCATCCACTAGGTTCGACCCAGCTTCTACGTCATATTCTTTTCCATCAATCGTAATTTTTACCGTGTCGGACATTCATGCCTCCACTTTCTGTACAAACATGTTCTACTAAAATACTCGTGCTTTATAATCATTCATGGCTTAATTGCCCCATTCAAAGGCAATAATTCGCCATTCATCATTTTCATATATAAGTGAAACTGCTATCGGCACAGTTTCGCCATTTTCTAATGTAACCTGTCCGGTAAAACGCCCCGAATTATTCTCGACGTTTTGACTATTAAACGTCCATGACGCAGGTTTTGCATCACCTTCAAGAATAAGCGTCTGCAAATTTTCAGCAGTCTCTAACTCAGATTTTAAGCCTGATGAAAACAGATCAAATGCACCCTGATAATCATCGTTACTCAATGCTTCCATAAAGCCATGTGTCACATCAGAAGCAGGTGCAAGTAAGCTTGTCGTTAGCGCAAATATACCAACAAATAAACCAATGCACAAAACAAAACTAATGATGATTGCAGCTATAACAACTTTGAAGCCAGATGTAGATGTGCGTTTTGGTTTCTCTTCCATCATCTTAACTCCGAGATGTCTTGGCTAGTCCGTCTAATGCACGATCTCGCATCACCTGTTCTACAATCCCCCAACCTTCTTCGGCATCAAATGCTTCAGCCAATTCGAGGGCAACTTCAAAATCTGCACGTGCCAGATGAACTTCTCGTCGTTCTAAGAACAATTCCCCACGTAATACATAATTTGTTGGGGAGTTTGGCGAAAACTCGATACTCACATTGAGTTCATGTAAACGCCGTGATTGCTCTTGTCGTCGTCTTGCTGGAGTCTGAAAGAAAAATCCAATAATCTGACTTAGCAAGTTGGGCTGTGTCTGATACATCGGATGCGATTCATCAACATCCTCAGCAATCATGTCATTCACAGCAGAAGAGTCGGCGGTCTGCATCTCATCATCATCTGATACAAACTCCGACTCTGTTATCGGCTCGTGCGTCATGCACTAATCCCCAGCAGCAGCTTCTTTTGGTGCAACATGTTTTGCAAAATCATCTGGGAAGTTCTTAACCGTGTGAATAATCGGATTCGCAGCAAAATCACCCAATGCACATAAGGTTGTACCTTGCATATTTGCCGCAACATCAGTGATTCGCTTGACATCATCTGGTGTTCCACGACCATCCATAATACGGTCTACAACTTTATCTAGCCAGTATGTTCCTTCACGGCATGGTGTGCATTTACCACAACTTTCATGCTTAAAGAATTTGATGACCTTTGACGCAACCCATGTAATATCGACGGACTCATCCATAATGATGATCGAAGCCGACCCAATAATCGTATCAATCTTGGGTGTGTCTTCATAACTCATCGGACAATCCAATACCTTGTCGTTTAACGGAACAATCGGACCTGACCCACCAGACGGTAACATCGCCTTAAACGGAATATCATCATGCAATGGACCACCCGCATGTTCATATAACAACTCACGGAAGGTTGTTCCCATCGGCAATTCAAAGTTACCGGGGTTCTTCACATGACCACTGACACAGAAAATCTTTGTGCCTGCGCTTTGTTCCGTCCCGATAGATTTAAATGCGTCTGCGCCTTTGTCCATAATAAACGGACAATTAGCAATGGTTTCCACATTGTTAACAACCGTTGCTTCTTTATAGAGACCGCCACCTTTTTGTGCAGGGAAGGGAGGGCGAACACGGGGCTGTCCCAGATAGCCTTCAAGACTATTGAGTAACGCACTTTCTTCACCACAGATATAAGCCCCTGCGCCAAGATGGGTATAAATCTCACAATCAAAACCCGATTTCATAATATTTTTGCCAACATACCCTTTTTTCCGCATCTCTTCGATACAGTCATCCAGTTTATGGGCAACATCCCAGAATTCACCACGGAGGTAAATATAAACCGCTTTTGCTTGGATAGCATACGCACATATCAGCGCACCTTCTAGCAATTGATAGGGATTCGTTTCCATGATTTCACGGTCTTTAAATGTACCGGTTTCGCTTTCATCAGCGTTAATCGTTACATATTTGACAGGTTCGCTCTGTGGGATAAAGCTCCACTTTACGCCTGTGGGGAAACCCGCACCACCACGACCACGCAAGCCCGAAGCCTTGACTTGGTCAATAACTTCAGTCGGTTTCATAGCTAGGGATTTCTTTAAGCCAGAAAAGCCATCATTTTTTTCATAAACTTTAATCTGGTCAATGTCTTCGATTTCTCGTCCACGTAATAGGATATACATAATAAAGCTTTGTCCTTTACCCGTTACTTGTTCGCCAATTTTGTAGCTTCTTCACGCCACTTTGCCAGCAAATCTTTCATCTTATCTTGATCTAGATTTTCGACATAATGGAAATTGCATTGAAGCATCGGGGCTTTATCACACGCGGCAAGGCACATCACATGTTCCACGGTAAACATACCGTCTTCGGTTGTGCCGCCTTCCTCTACTCCTAATTCAGTCTTTAACCATGCGTGGAAGTCATCTGCACCTTTAAGCGCACACGGTAAATCGGTACAAACTTGTAACCAATATTTACCCTTCGGCTTTTCCGAATACATGGTATAAAAACCAGCAATCGACTTCACTTGTGTCGGGTCTAAGTCCAGCATCTGCGCGACTTCTTCAATACCTTCTTGATTGACCCAGCCGTATTCCTCTTGCGCGATATAAAGCAAAGGCATCACAGCTGACCGCTTGGTTTCGTACTTTGCTAGATGACGCTGAATGCGTTCTTCGTATTTCGGATTACCAATAATTGCCATAACTCGTTGATCCTTTAGCGGTCACAGTCGCCGAGTACAATATCGACGCTACCAATAATAGCCACCATATCAGCCAGTAGATAGCCTTTCGACATCACAGGCAACGCACTAATGTGGATGAATGATGGGGTTTTAAAGTGGACACGGCGTGGTTTGTTACTGCCTGTCCCATGAATATAACATCCGATTTCACCGCGTGGGCTTTCAATCGCGTTATAAATTTCTTCATCAGGTGCATCATAGCCATATGTCCATAATTTAAAGTGATGGATAACAGCTTCCATGCTAGTACCAAGTTCACTCCGCAATGGGGGAACAAATTTACGATTCTCGGAGCGGAATGGACCTTTTGTCTTTTCCAACCGTGCCACTGCTTGATTGAGAATCTTGATACTCTCGCGGAATTCGTGAATCCGAATCAAGTAACGGTCATAAACATCACCGTGTTCACCCAAAGGCACATTAAAATCATATGTTTCATAGCCACTGTATGGCTGTGCTTTGCGTAAATCCCAATTCACTCCACTACCACGCAATGATGGACCAGTTAGCCCATATGCCAATGCGACATCAGGCTCAATCACACCCACGCCAAAACCCCGATCTTTCCAGATTGGATTTTGGGTCAGCAGAGCTTCGTAATCATCAACTTTTGCGGGGAAATCACTCAAAAATTGTTTGAGTGTAGGGAGGAATACATCAGGAACATCGCGCCATACGCCACCGGGGCGGATATAGCTACTCATCATCCGTTGACCGGATAATTGCTCGAACATACCGAGGATACGTTCACGCTCACGGAATGCGTAAAGCAGTACACTCATCGCACCCATATCAATCGCGTGTGTTCCTAGCCAAACCAGATGACTCGCGCAACGTGCCAATTCAAGACAAATGACACGGATAATCTGTGCACGTTCAGGAACATCCAAATCAATTAATTTCTCAACAGCTGACGCATATGCCATGTTATTCGACATTGGCGACAAGTAATCCATACGATCGGTTAGAGGAAGGGCTTTTTCGAAGCTTTTATCCTCAATCGATTTTTCGATTCCTGTATGTAAGAATCCAATATCAGGCAAGCAGGTGACAATTTCTTCACCATCTAATTCAAGCAACAAACGAAGCACACCATGTGTACTGGGGTGATGCGGTCCCATATTCAGGAGCATCGTTTCGCCTGTCATTGCACGTTCAGAAACTAGCCCCTGTAATTCTGCGAGGCTACCTTCCCATGTGCGTTGTTCTTCAATTGTTCGTGTTTGTTCTGCAACAACCATAATAACCTCAGAGCCTTAATCTTTTGCAAAGGGTTTGTGTTTGCTTATTTCTTCTATATTAAAAGAGAAAGCAACTGTTTCTTTACCCAATGGATAATCACGACGGTGCGGATGTCCATCCCAATCGTCTGGCATCAACAAACGACGCGCATCAGGATGAGCTTCAAATTTCACGCCCATCATATCCGCAATTTCGCGTTCTAGCCAACTTGCGCTGGGCCAGATTCCCGTCGCGGTTGGGATTACAGGGTCTTCATCAGTAGCGAATGCCTTCACACGCAAACGACGATTGTAGAGCATCGATAAGATGTGATAAGACACACCGTACCGCTCTGGACGATAATTACCGTCTTCACCATCAAATGCATCACCATAGTCATTCGGGTAATAATCTACCGCGCTGATGTCGGACAAACTATTATAAACCAGCCCCGATGTTACACGCAAAAAATCCAGAACATCTGGAACACGCTCTGGCTGGACGACAATTGTTGTTTCACCACGAAATTCTTTTATGTGGAGAACTGCGTCTCCAAACGCCTCTTTCACCGCTTCTACAGGGTCTTTTGGTGCTGGAATTTCCATTCGTTATTGCCTTTTTTATCAATCAGTATCTGTTCGTAGGGAACAGGAATTCCTGTTCCTTACGGAAAATTCAAATTTTATTTATGCCCAATCGTTGATACGCTCGCCCTTGATCTTTTCGTGCAAGGTCAAGATACCGTGTAATAATTGTTCTGGACGGGGTGGGCAACCCGCAACATATACATCAACAGGGATAATTTCATCGACACCTTGTACAATGGCGTAGTTGTTATAAACACCACCACAAGATGCACAATCCCCCATCGAAATAACCCATTTAGGCTCAGCCATTTGGTCATATAATTGGCGGATGACAGGTGCCATCTTGCGCGTCAGTCGTCCAGAGACAATCAGCAAATCCGCTTGGCGGGGTGTTGCCCGATTTAACTCCATACCAAAACGCGATAAATCATAGCTTGATGCCTGTGAAGCCATATACTCGATTGCACAGCAAGCCAACCCAAACAACAACGGCCACATTGCGCCTGTTCTTGCCCAGTTAATTGCCTGATCGAGGGTGGTTGTGACAACCCCTAGATTGCCGAGCTTGGAACTTACTCCCATTCTAAACCACCTTTCTTCCATTCATATATGAAACCAACAACCAAAATGAGGGTAAAGACACCCATTACAGCCAGACCGTATACCCCAAGATCACGCATGGTGACTGCCCAAGGTAAAAAGAAAATCACTTCAATATCAAAGATAATGAACAACACCGCAACGAGATAAAACTTCACGGGTAGGCGACGCGTTGCTGGACCAATCGGCTTCATTCCACTTTCATAGGGAACAAGTTTCCGATAAGTTGGCTTGTGCGGACCCATCACACGCGAAATATTAGCGATGATAAATGCAAGTGCTATAGAAATTACAAGTAATGCCCCTACAGGGCCAAATTCGAGAATGGTCATATCTATTGTCCAACCATTTGTGCTTTTTGGAACAAATCAAGATTGTACAGAGATTAGCATACACTTTAACCGAAGTCAAGAAACGCTAAACTCCTGTTTAAAACTGCTTTTTATCTTGGGTGTTATTGTACCCTAACAAGTGGTTTGATTGCGAGAGTTTATCTTGGGGAGTTTATAGGGAAAGCTAAAGTATAAAGTTTCTACATTTCAACTAGCACTTGCTTCAGCACCTCCCAACCGATGGTAAGCGTGTCTTTTGTCAATATTGACGGATCTATCCAACGGGGATTAACAATCGGCTCTTCTTCCAAAATCGTATCACGGAGTTCACCATCAATCGGAGAACAGCGATAAAAGCATTTGACTGTATGCCATTGTTTGCCTGACGGTGTGAGGAAGAATTCATCAATGATCGTAATAAATGCTTCGATTTGTACATTCAGCCCTGTCTCTTCCCACACTTCACGGATAAGAGCTTCCTCAAAAGTCTCGTGAATTTCGACCCCACCACCGGGAAATTCCTTACGCTTATTAATGGTATTATCAACCACCAGCACGTCACCGTTATCATTGAAGACCAGCGCATAAGCCCCCGGTCTCCATGTGAGTTGGTCGATTTCCATTTCGACAGGGACACGATTAATATCTTTGCCTGTAACGGTTGCTGAAGCCATGGTTTCTTCCTAGCGGATGTTGTGAGTAATCATGATATATACACGCGCAACTCATAAAGACCTTGCCCCTTAAATAAAAACCGCCCTTATAGAGCGACTTTTAACATTTCGATTCGACAGACAACTATCCCACCCAATGTCCATCTTTTTGACGTTTAATGGCGGAGTCATGCAGGGTCAATATATCTTGTACAACCAGTTCACGATTTTGGGCATGTTGATAGGCATTTACAGGAGATTCGTTTCCGATACTAAACATATAATGTGTACCGGGGACAACTCGAATATGCCCTGCTGGGAATTCCATATCACAGAGTAAGTCCATCATATCAACCAACCCCACCAACGGATCACGATGTCCCAACATGACACGGAACAAATCCCAATCACGTGCGATCTCATAATTTTTCAAGCGTCCCATTGCCATAAATGTCGCACCTGTAATACCGCGTGGTGTATCTTCATATTGTTGCGAATGTATCTTTTTCACTTCGGGACTTGCACCCGATGCCAACGTCCGTACCATCGCTGGTTTAACAAATCGCTCAACAACTTCAAGAACGGGTATCCGTTGCAAGATGCCGATACCTAAACCAAGTGTCGTATAAAACGCTTTGTGCATCTCATCTTCAAGCAAAAGCGCAGGAGACAATGTATAACGTGTGACTTCGCCATATGACCATAAAATTGGATTCAAATAATAGAGCATCGCCCCACCCATACTATGCCCGATGAGGTTCATCACCTTTTGTCGATTTCCCCCCGGTTGACGACGAATTTTGATTAAGTCCATCCAACGTTGGATCGTCTTCATAGCGGCTGGTGGATTACAACTATCTTGTGGCGGTGATTGATTTTCAAACAACGATAATCCAAAGCCATTGTGATCGACACTTATCGCTACCAACTGCCGATTGGATGTCACAACCATACCGGGTAATTCTTCCCAGATCAGATGATTACCTGTCCAACCGTGTATAAATATGGCATAACCTTGTACATTGGCAATTCGATCCACTAAATATTCATCAGGGGTATCAAAATCTTCGGGCCATGAAATTTCCCAATAGAAATCAGTTAACCCACTGTCAGCAAGAAATTTCGCCCCATCACGTTTATCAATCATACCTTTGTTCATGAGGTCTGTTAGTCGATATTCCGCAATATATGTATTCGAGACAAGACCCTCGCTTCGACGAAAATACCCACCAACCCATGCCATATGTGGATTTAATGTACTCATTCCAAATCTCCAAGTTGCTTTATTACCTAGTCGACTAATGCTATCACTATAACATGAAACCTAAATTGATACGTAAAGACCATTCAGGGATTGTTTACTTCATTTGTCTATGAGAAAGTGAAGCCCGATCATTTTAGTAAAGACATCTTCATTGGTATGATGCGAGAAGGAAAACAACATTGCTCGTCTTACTCGACATATTTGGGACAATTGTATTTGCGATCACTGGCGCACTTGTCGGCAAGTCCAAGCAGATGGACATCTTCGGCGTTATTGTGATCGCCTTAGTAACAGCACTCGGTGGTGGAACATTGCGGGACATTCTACTGGGTAACTTGCCTGTATTCTGGATTTCCCAACCCGAAATTATCGTGATTTGTGTCTTATCCGCGCTGTTCGCATTTTTTGCATCAGGCACACTCCCATTCCCGCGCCGAACGATGCTTCTAGCTGATGCGATTGGACTGGCAACATTCAGCGTTATCGGCGCACAAACTGCCATTATGTTTCATCCTGTTATCGCAATCATGATGGGTGGCATGACGGGTACAGCTGGAGGGATGATTCGAGATATGTTATCTGATGAAATCCCAGTTATTCTACGCCGCGATATCTACGCGACGGCAGCAATGGCAGGGGCAAGTGTCTTTGTCTTACTCCATCATGGACAAGTTAATAATGATCTCGCACTTTCATTAGGAGCAATGGTCACGTTACTGATTCGTTTATTAGCCATTCGCCGTCGCTGGAACTTGCCCAAGTCAGAGTAAAAAGTCCTGCTTGTCATAACAGAACAAATGTGCTTAAATTAATCCAATGATTATTATTGGATGGAATTCTGT
>Ga0070729_10002931_pt1 | contig 20845 bp, 9 predicted proteins | sample tdDd472_FD_66725 | JGI IMG/M metagenome (GOLD analysis project Ga0070729, IMG submission 66725) | Marine sediment microbial communities from the Atlantic coast under amendment with organic carbon and nitrate - tdDd47.2 | ecosystem: Environmental > Aquatic > Marine > Coastal > Sediment | place... | reverse complement strand
CCAAGGACCGGGACACCGGCGACATCCAGCCCGTCCTGCTCGAGTACACCGCCGAGCAGCCGGTCATCCCGATCCAGCTGACCGCCGTCGCCACCGTGCCCGACATGGGCGTGCGCACGCACATCCTCGGCGAGACGCGCTCGGTGCCCGAGAACTACCTGCACGTCGAGATCAACGAGGCGCGCATCGACTGGCTGAACTACGGCTCGAACTACGACGAGGTCGTGACCGCCGCGATGGACGAAGCCGGCGGCCAGGCGTTCGTCACCGAGTACGCCGGGGACTCGTCGATCATGGCCGACCGCCTCTGGCAGGACGAGTGGTTCGACCTCGAGGGCCTGCGCGGCGAGTCCGACCCGATCGCGTTCTGGAACCGCCTGATGGACGGCCTGATGGCCATGGGCCTGCGCGGCGACTCGACGATCCTCGGCATGCTGCAGACGTACATCCCGCTGCCCGACGCGCTCGCCGCTGAGGGCGTCGACGAGCAGAGCTTCTACAACTGCATGGAGTGCTACCGCGAGTACGTCGACGGTGAGGGCTTCGACGCCGAGGCGTTCGTCGACGAGCTCGAGATCGTGATCTTCGGGCCCCTCGAGCACGCGCAGGAGCTCTTCGACACGATCCCGTACACCAGCCGCCTGTACACGACGCTGTCGGCCGAAGAGATGACCATCGACCCGGCGTTCGCGTTCAACCCGGACATGGCCGAGGTGTCGAACATCCACACCGCCGAGGTCATCGTCGATTGCGGCGACGGCCGCGACTACTACGAGTCGCCGATCACGATTCGCCTGAACGACGGGCGCGAGATCCGGACGACCTGGGACGTGGACCGCGAGGACCTCGACGCCCTGCCCGCCGCCGACACGATCGAAGAGACCGGCGCCTCGGGCGCGCCGCGCACGGTGTCGTCGAACCGCGACGACATCAACGCCGGCCTCGAGGACTGGAACGACCAGATGGCCGACGTGTTCAACACGAGCGACGAGAAGGGCTGCAGCGCCGCTGGCGGCCACGGCTCGACCGGCGCCCTGGCGGGCCTCGGTCTGCTGCTCGGCCTCGGCCTCGGCCGCCGTCGCCGCGGCTGACCGACACCCGGTTCGACACGCCGGCGGCGCCCCTCGGGGCGCCGCCGGTCGTCGTTCGTGCGGGCGCGGGGTTCGCGCTCCCCGGCGCCTGGGCGGATTCTGACCAGGGGGTGTACGATCTGTGACCCCCCTCGGGATTGCGAGCGAGGGGTAGGTTCTCTTCGAATCGTGCCCTCCCCTTCATCCGTCGAAGCCCATGCAATCTGCGGCTGCACGTCGAGCGGCGCTCCCGCGATCGACGGCGCGTGCGTCTCATCCTCTGCTCTTTGTCGCCCTCGCAGCGACGCTCAGCGCATGCGCAGACGACCTCGGGTCGACCGACGTGGGTCCGTCGGCAGCCGCCATGGATCCGTTCGCGCCCCCCAACGTGCCCGACGGCGCAGCCGCGCGCGGCGCCGTCGACGATGGCGCGCCGGGGCCGGTCGTGCCGATGGATCTGGTGCTGCCCGGTGTACCGCGCGTCGCGATCGGGCCCGCCACGCCCCGCTCGACCGACGATCTCGTCGCCGAGGTCACCAACCTCGACACGCTCGACGACCCGGCGCTCAGCTGGGCGTGGACGGTCGATGGCGAGCCGACGGAGATCGAGGCGGCCACCGTGCCCGCCGATCAGACAGCGCGAGATCAGGTCTGGCGCGTGGTGGTCTCGGCCGATGACGGATCGACCACCCGACGCGCCGAGGCGTCCGTCGTCGTGCAGAACGGGGTGCCGGCCGTCGAGGTGGTCACGCTGACGCCCGACGCACCGCACCGCGACGACGCGCTGACCTGTGACTTCGCCGGATGGGCCGATCCAGACGGTGACGCAGAGGCGGTCGCGTGGCGTTGGCGCGTCGAGCGCGACGGGACCGAACGCTCGATCTCGGGCGACGCCGCGACGCGGGATGCGCTCGACCTGCTGCCCGGCGACCTCGTCTCGTGCGCGGCCACGCCCATCGACGCGTATGACACGGGCGTCGAAGTCGCTTCGCCGCCGGCGACGATCGCGAACCGCGCACCGACGATCGAGGACGCGCGGGTGGTCGGCCCTGCCGCCATCGGCGAGCTGCTCACCTGCGAGCTGGACGACGTCGACGACCCCGACGGCGACCTGCTGACGCTCACATGGCGGTGGGCTGTGGATGGCACCGCGATCGACGTCGACACCGGCTGGTGGATCGTCGACCGCCTCGGCGTCGTCACCTGCGAAGCGACCGCCTTCGACGCGTGGGACGCATCCGAAGCGCGCACCTCGGCACCCGTCACCGTCGACGACGAGACCGGCACCTTCGCCGAGGTTCGCCTCGAAGGTGGCTCAGCGTGCGAGCCCTGGACGTGCACCGCGCTCGGCCCGAGCGACCCCGAGGGGGACCCGGTCGAGCCCGTCTACGGCTGGCGCGTCGACGGCGTGCCGATCGAAGCCGACGGTCCCGTCCTCGACGCCTCGCGCGTATCGGGTGGTCAGTCCGTGCAGTGCACTGCCGCGGCGTGGGACGGCGAGACGGTCGACGACCTCGGCGAGCCCGTCACCGGCGATGCGGTTGCCAGCTCGACGATCGTGGCGAGTGCGCTCCCCGACGCGCCGGTCGAGGCCCGCCTGCGCGCCCACGGTCGACCCGGCGACCTGGCCGTCTGCGGACTCGAGGGGGCGCTTGCCGGCTGTGGCGGCGAAGCCCCGAGCTACCACTGGACCCTCAACGGCGCTCGAGTCGCCGGTGAGACCGGCGAGACCTTCGACACGACCGGGCTCGAGACCGGAGACCGGCTGCGCTGCGCCGTGATCGTCGAATACGACGGCGTCGCTGGCACCCCGGCGGTGTCCGGCGACCTCGTCCTTTCGGCCACCGGATACGTCATCGACGGCGACCGGGCCGCGGGGCGCGTCGGCCGCGGGGTGGCGGTAGCCGACGACCTCGATGGTGACCAGTTCGCTGAGATTGTGATCGGTTCGCCCGGGTTCGCGCGCGCGGGCTCGTCGAACAACGGCGCGGTCTATGTCGTGGGCGGCCGGGACGACCTCGATGTGCTCGACCTGGCGACCGTGCGGGGGGACGGCGAGGTCGTGCTCGAGGGCAACTCCGGCGGTTACCTCGTCGACCGCACGGTGTGCCAGCCGTGGACGACGTACTCGGGGGGCTGCCCCCAGATCGTCGAGGCGGGCGATCTGAACGGCTTCATCCGTGCCCCCGACGGGGCCGCCCTCGGCTTCTCGGTGGCCTACGCCGGCGACATCGACGGCGACGGCGTCGGTGACATCATCGCGGCCGCCCCGTGGGAGCAACTCACCGACCTCTGGACGGGGCGCACCTACGTGCTCTCGGGCGGCATGCTGCGCCCGAGCTCGGCGCGCGATGCGGTCAGCGGCATCGACGGCACGGGGTACGTGTTCGACGGCGAGTGCGGACGTCGCGCCGACCTGGACGACCAGGTCGACGATCCTGATCACGAAACGAACGGCGACCTCGCCGGATACACCGTCGCGGGCATCGGCGACGTGAACGGCGACGGACTCACCGACTTCGCCGTCGGCGCACCGAACAGCGGACGCGAAGACAACGGCGTCATCTACGTCGTGTACGGTCGCGCCGACGGCCAACGCATCACGGCGGACGACCTGTACCAGCAGGGATGCGATGTCGAGCCGGACCTGTTCGAGGGCCCCGGCATCGACGGCTTCGCCATCGTCGGCTTCGACCCCGACTCCGACCGCGCGAACTTCGGCAACGTCATCGACACAGCCGGCGACTTCGACGGCGACGGCTACGACGACATCTTCGTGCACGGCAACCTCGGCGTGGGCGACTCGTACATCGTGCGCGGCGGCCCCGTGGGGGCGACGGTCTATCTTGAGACGGCCACGTTGCCCGAGGTGATCTCGATCGACCACGGCCGCAGCCCGGGCGGCAATCTGATCACCGGGGAGATCTGGGGCCGACTCGCCGGCGGATTGCCCGCTGGCGGCGGCGGCGACGTCAACGGCGACGGATACGACGACCTCGTCTTCCAGGCGTGGGATCGCGACAACAGCACGATCGTCGCTGTGCTCCTCGGCGGCCCGCTGCCCGACGCGCCACTCGAGCTCGACGCGACCGCAGACGGCTCTCGGGGATGGACGTTCCCCGGATTCATCGGCTTCGAGAGCGGCCAGGGCTCGATGACCATCGTCGGCGACGTCAACGGCGACGGCTACGACGACTTCGCGATCGGCGCTCCGGGAGCAGATCGGCGCAATCGAGGCAGCACGTACCTCTTCTTTGGTTCGCCGGACGATCCCGGGGTCACGGTCGCCGACGTCGTGAGCGGGGTCGGCGGCTTCTACCTCGGGGGCGAGGTACGCGAAGATCGGCTCGGCTCCGCCGTGGCGGGCGGCGACATCGACGGCGACGGCCTCGACGACCTGCTGGTCGGTGTGCCCGGGTTCGACGTTGCCGACCTCACGGACGCGGGCCGCGTCATCGTCGAGTACGGTCGCGACTTCACGGCCAGCATCGATCTGTATGGCGGTCGGGGCCCGGACGAGCTGGTCGGCACCGATGGCGAAGACCGCATCGTGGGCGGCCAGGGCGATGACCTGTTGATCGGCGGCGGCGGCACCGACGTGCTCTACGGCGGCGCCGGTGACGACGTGATCAGCATCGCCGACGGCAGCTTCCGGCGCGCACGGGGCGGCGCAGGCGACGACACCCTGCGCTTCGCACGCAGCATGCCCGACCCGGACCTGCGCGAGTTCGGCGCCCGCATCGCCGACTTCGAGCGCCTCGAGATCGACGGCCAGAACCTCACGCTGAGCTCGGCGAACGTCCTCGCGATGAGCGACAACGACAACCGCCTCATCGTCACGGGCGCCTCGGGCAGCATCACCACCGTTGCCGGTGAACCGTGGCAGGACACCGGCACGGTCGAGGTCGGCGGCGTGACCTACATCACGCTCGTCGACGGGTGGGCCGAGCTGTGGATCGACAGCCGCCTCGACACGTCGATCCCGCCGTCGCAGCCCCGCGAGCCGCTGCGGTTCGACGAGCTCGCCGCGCCCGGCGACGTCGTCATCGCCCTCGGCACGACCGATCCAGATGGCGACGACGCGAACCTGACCTTCGCGCTCGTGTCCGGCGACGCCGACGCCTTTTCCCTCGACGCTGACACGGGCGAGGTGCGTTGGGTGGGGGACGAGGCGCTCGACTTCGAGACCGACGAGCGTGTCGTCGAGTGGGTGGTCGACATCACCGACGAGGACGACCTGACCCTCCGCGCCGAGATCCGGCTCGAGGTGCTCGACGTCAACGAGCCGCCGGCGTTCGCCAGCGACACGGTCACGTTCTCGGTCGAAGAGGACGCCAGCGACGTCGACATCATCGCGCGCCCCAACGCGATCGACCTCGACGCGGGGGACACCGTCACCTACGCGATCACCGACGACCCGGACGCGCTCTTTCGCGTCGACCCCGACACCGGCGCCGTTCGCCTGCGCGAGGGGGCCGCGCTCGACTACGAGACCGACGTCGAACACGGGTTCACGCTGCGCGCGACCGACAGAGGCGAGCTGTCGGCGACGACGACGGTCACGATTCGGGTGCTCGACCAGGACGTGCTCGAGCGCGAGCTGGCGACCGTGTACCAGCTGCGCAACCGGTCGTTGATCGAAGACGCACCCGGGGGCGAGCGCGACTCGGAGCTCTTCGACCTGATCAGCGCCGTCGGGCCCAGCCTCTGCTGGGGCCAGGACCTGCGCGTGCCCGCCTGGGCGACCTTCATGTACCACGGGATGTTCGTGAGCCTGCAGCACTCCGGGGGCTACGAACTCTGCTTCTACGCCGCTGGCACACAATCGAACGGCTCGCTCAACGCCGACATCCCCGCGGACGTGACGCTCGAGTTCCCCGACGAGATCGTGCCCGGCGAGCCGTTCGACCTGGTGCTCGACACGACCGGACGCGCCGACGAGGCGCGGATCTGGGGCGCGACGCCCGAGGCGTTCATCGAGCTCGCGGCCGTGCTCGAGTCCGACGGCTACTTCGCCGAGATCTGTTTCGGCGACGAGTGCAGCACGATCATGAACCTGCCCCCCTCGGGAACCACTCGGTACGACGACGAGATCGGGTTCCGCGCGGCTTCGTTCGAGCTCGCGCTCACCGACGGAGACGGCGTCGCTGCCGAGACGCCCGAGGCCGTGCCGGTGTCGAGCACCCCCCTGGTGGTCGATGGCCGAACCTGGACGCTGTATTTCGCGGACGTCCTGGGCATCTCGCCCTTCGAGGGCGAAGGCGACTTCGGCGGGTTCTACGCCGAGTGGATCCTGCTGCGCCCCGAGATGATCGCCGGGCACACGGGTGCGTGGTCCGTGGCGTATGAGCAGCTCGCCGGCGACGAGCTGGTGGTGCGGCTCGAGTCGGGCGTCGAGCGCCGGGTGGACATCGAATCGACACCGGTCACCGCCAACCTGACCGTCACCCGCGACATGGACGAGAACGCCGACGGGCGGATCGACTTCGAGATCGAGTACCGCGCCGCTGCGCGCATCACGACCACCGCCGACACGCTCTACTACGCCGGGTACGGCCTGCGCGCTGGCGACTACCGGTTCTACGAGCTCGACGAGCGGGGCCGCCGCACCGGGAGTGTGCTCACCTATGGCCCCTTCGTGAACGACTTCTGCTCGCCGAGCCGAGCGGTTGGTCCCGAGGCCGAGGTTGGCGACACCTGCCTGCGCGTGACCTACGAAGACGAGTACGACTTCGAGACCCACGCCTTCGAGCCGCTACGCATCCACGGCAGCATCGATCTCGCGGAGGCGCCATGAACCGCTGCACGAACTTCGGCCGAGCGACCGTGGCGCTCGTGCTCGTCCTCTTCGCCGCCGCTCCCGCGTCGGCCAACGCCCCTGTGCTCGCCGACGGCGCACCGATCCCCGGTGCACCCTCCGGGATCAGCGAGATGCTCGCGACCGACGTCGACCTCGACGGGGACGTCGACGTCGTGACGTGCGGCGCGGCGGGACTGCACTGGCTCGACAACCAACGGGACGGCACGTTCGACGTGCACGCCATCGCACCCGATGGCGGCGCCTCGGGCCCTTGCGTCGACGTCGCCGGGCTGGTTCGGTTCGAGCGAAACGGCGCCCGCTCGCTCGTGTTCGACGGCGGTGTCATCGAGCGCGGCGACGACGGGACGTGGGGCCCCATCCTCTTCGCCGACCTCTTCGCGACCGCGACGCGCGTCGCGATCGGAGACGTGAACCGCGACGGCCGCGTCGACGTGATCACGGCCGAGGACGAGTCGCCGAACTGGATTCACCTGCGGACCCGAGACGAGGCCGATGGATTCGAGGCTCCCGAGCGCATCGCCGGCACATCGACACTCGGCGTCGGGATCGACGACTTCGATCTCGACGGGCGGATCGACGTGCTCGTAATGCCCAATGGCTTCGGTTCGGCCGCCGTCTTCGAACGGTCGGGCGGCGCGGTCGCCCCGTGGGTCGACATCCTCCGCGGGTTCGCAAACCGTCCCGCGAGGTTCGACATCGGCGATGTCGACCTCGACGGGGATCCCGACCTCGTGGTCTTCGGCGGCAGTCGGTTCGGATGGCTGGAGAACGACCGCTCCGAACTGCTCAGCCAGGTAGACATCGCCACCGGCCGTTCGACCTGGGCCGCCCTCGGCCGGTTCAGCGGCGGCCCGTGGACCGACGCCATCTCGGCCCGCACGGGCGAGGCGATCCGATACACGACGTGGTCGTCCGGCGAACCGGTCACGACGACGCTGCGCGACGACCCACCCGCGACGGTCACGTACCTCGAGGCCGTCGACGCCGACCTCGACGGCGACGACGACCTGCTCATCGCGACGGGCACGGGGGTCGTCGCGTACGAGAACGTGCGGCCGGACACCCTGTCGGAGTTCGACACGGACGCGCGGTTTGCCTACGGCACGTCAGCGAACGGCGACAGCCACGTCGCGACGGCAGACGTCTTCCCGGATGGCCGCGACGAGCTGCTCTTCAGCCGACCCGATCTCGGCGGCACCCGCCTGCAGCGGCTCGGCCGAACGAGCATCGTGTCGGACTCGACCCTCGAAGGAGACGCTCGGTTCGCGGACTTCGACCTCGACGGCGACCTCGACTTCGTGATGTCGAGCGACGACGGGATCGCGGTCGTGTTCAACGACGGCGATGATGTCTGGACGATGGTGGTCCTGGCCCCAGGCCTCTTTGGGGCTTCGCTCGCGGTCGGAGACCTCGATCACGACGGTGACGACGACATCTTTGCGGCCGCGACGACCTCCGGTATGGCCTGGTATTGGACGAACAACGGCGACCGCACGTTCACCCGCGTGTACGGCAGCGGGGGCGTCAGCGTGACGCGGTCCGGCGCGACGATGGTCGATCTCGATCAGGACGGCGACCTCGACATGCTCTTTGCTACGACACGCGCCCGCGAAGGGGGCAGCGTGCAGTGGTACGAAAACCGAACCGAGGATGGATTCCCCCCGACTCCGACGATCTGGTCGTCGCCGAACCCGGTCACGGACCTGGTCGCATGGGACGTCGATCACGACGGTCGCGCCGAGATCGTGTTCGTCGAGCAGGTCGGCGACGACTCGGTGATCTGGCGGCTCGAGCAGGCTCCGGGGTCCGACGATTGGACGCCGAGTGTGCTGACGACGCTGTCCGGATCCGTGGAGCTCGATCTCGACGAGCGCTTCGTCCTGGACGGGCACCAGGCCCTGCTCGTTCGTCGGGACGTCGGCGCGGGGTACGCACGGGTGACGGATCCGTTCGGCGACTGGGGGCTCGAGTTCGTCGACCGGGTGTCGGGATCGGGCGTCGCCGCCAACGTCGCGATCGGGCGCCCCAATCCGGGTCAGCTCGCGCTCTATGCGTCGGACTCCATCGACGACCGGGTCAGCTGGACGCCGCTGATCCGGATCGTGGGTGTTGCAGAAGCCACCACCGGGGGAGACCTCGGTCGCGTGCTCCCCGGCGACGAGGTGACGGCCTTCGACGACATCACCCTGTCCTTCGCCGTGCCCGGCGCTGCAGGGGTCGAGATGCGAAGGCTCGGCGTGTCCGCGACCCTCGGCGGCGCTCCGTTGGACGCAGCGACGCTCGCCGATGCCTTCACCGCACGGATCGAGCGATACCGGGTGGGCGAAGACGATGGCCGATCGCTCGTCGACAGCCTGGCCATCGACCTGACTGTCGACGCGTCCGACGTGGTGCTCGACCTCGAGACCGCGCTGCCCGAATCGCCCACCGTCGACGCGGTGTTCGTCGGGCGGCTGGTGCTCACGCCGACCGACGCACTCTATGCCGGCCCGCCGGACGAGCTCGCCGTCTCGCTCGACCCCGAAAGCACGCGGTGGGCCGTCTGGGGCACCGAGAGCGCGGTGGATACCGTGCGCTATTCATGGGACGACGACGCACGGCTGGGCGTGGGCAATACCGCACCGGACGTCGTCGACATCGACGCCGAGGTGGGCGGAGGAGCCGCCGTCGACATCGACTGCACCGAAGGCGCGGTGGACGGCGACGGCGACGCGCTCTTCGTGTCCGAGATCGTGGCGCCGCCCGCCGTGGGCGAGGTCACGATCGTCGAAGGGGGCGTCGTCCGCTACGTCTCGGACGGCACACCCGGGGTGCGCGACACCTTCGCCGTGCACGTTTCCGACGGGGTCGTCGACGCGCTGGCGTTCGTGACGGTCGACGTCGGGGCGAGCGTCGCGCCGTGGGTCGTCGACACCTCGGTGCGCGTCGCGCGAGGTGACGCGGTGACGTTCGACCTGCGCGGCGGCGACGACGACGACCCGACCCTGTTCGCGCTCGTCGACGCGCCCGCCCACGGCACCGCCGAGCTGCTCGACGTGGCGACGGGTCAGGTGCGGTACACGCCCGATGACGGCTTCGTCGGCAGCGACACGTTCACGTTCACCGTTACCGGCGGCGACGCGACGAGCGCACCGGCGACGGTCTTCGTCGAGGTCTATCGCGTGGCGCCCGGGGACCGCGACGGCGACGGGGTGCCCGATGCCGCCGACAACTGCCCCGATACGTTCAACGCCGAGCAGGCGGACCTCGACCTGGACGGCGACGGCGACGCCTGCGACGACGACGACGACGGGGATGGCCTCGACGACGGCGTCGACACCTGCCCGGCCACGCCCGGACCCGCGACAGACACCGACGACGACGGATTCGCCGACGTCTGCGATCCGGACGATGACAACGACGACGTCCTCGACTTCGACGACGTCTGCCCTCTCGACGCCGACCCGGAGCAGCTCGATCTCGACGGCGACGGTGTCGGCGACGTCTGTGACGACGACATCGACGGTGACCTCGTCACGAACGACGACGACAACTGCCCCGGCGTGGCGAACCGCAGCCAGTGGGACACCGATGAAGACGGTGTCGGCGACGCCTGCGACGACGACGACGACGGCGACGACGTGCCCGATGCCGACGACGTCTGCCCGTTCACCGTCGACGACCAGGCCGACACCGACGAGGACGGTGTGGGAGACGCGTGCGATGGCGACGTCGATGGGGACGGCGCGCTGACCGAAGACGACTGCGACGACCTCGACCCGTCGGTGTTCGACGAAGCCACGTTCTACGCCGACGGCGACGAGGACGGGTACGGCGACGACGACGACAGCATCACCCTGTGCGCGGTCGTGCCCGAGCCCGGCTACGTCGAGGACGGCACCGACAACTGCCCCGACGTCGCCAACGAAGGTCAAGACGACGGCGACGACGACGGCGTGGGCGACGACTGCGACAACTGCCCGGATGTCTCGAACGAAGACCAGGCGGACGAAGACGAAGACGGGGTCGGCGACGCGTGTTCGGACGAGCCCGGCGATGTCGGCGTCGATGCAGGTGTGGACGCCGGGGGTGACGCAGGCACGGATGCCGGCGATACCGGCCCGGGTGAAGACACGGGCCCGGACGCTCGACCCGACGGCGGCGCGGACGCCGGCGGGGACAGCGCGACCGATGGAGCGACCGCCGATGGCAGCTTCGACGACGGCGGCGACGATGGTGGACCGACCCGCGGTGGCGGACGCGGCGGCGGCTGCTCGGCGGCCGGTGTCCCCGGTCATTCGGGGGCGCTGTGGTTGGTTACGATGCTGGGGATTGTGGCGCGGCGGCGATCCTGGACTGCGTGAGCGCGGGCATAGACCGCGGCTGCGCCGCGGGGTCGAACGAACACCGGGGTCGCGCGGGCACAGGCCGCGGCTGCGCCGCGAGGACGAGGCCGGCCTCGACCCTATGGGTGCGTGGGTGTCGGGGTGTGGGTGAGGTCGGGGGAAGGTGACGCCGGGTTCGGTCAGCGCCGTTGGGCGCGGGTGAGCCAGCGGTCGAGGCCGTTGGCGAAGTCCTGCTTCGCCTTCTGATCCCACCCGGACGGTCCGCCGGTCTCGACGCCCATCTCGCGCAGCTCGGCGCCGAAGTCGCGGTAGCTCAGCGCCTCGCCGACGTTCGTCGCGTCCAGCAGACGCCCGCGAAACTGCAGCACCTCGGCGCCCTTCTCGACGGCACGCGCGGCCAACGGCACATCGTCCGACACGACGAGATCGCCGGCCGCGCAGTGCTCGACGATGTAGTCGTCGGCAACGTCCGCGCCGGATCCGACCTGGACGACCTCGACCTGCCGCGTGCGCGGCTTCTCGATGTACCGGTTCGCGACGAGCACCATCCGCACCTCGCGCCGCATGGCCGCGCGCACGAGCAGCCCGCGGGCCTCGTTGGGGATGCCGTCGGCGTCGATCCACACGGTGAACGGCGCGTCGGCCACGGTCTCGGACGGGGTCAGCTCGGTCATGGGCACGGTCGGTCAGTGGGCTCGCGTTGCCGGGGTGCGCGACGCGCCGAGGGCGACGCCAGCAGGGGCGACGCCATCCACGACGACGCCATCGCAGCGCGCGGGGATCCGGGTCCGGCGCACAGCACGCGTCACGCGCCGGGTGCGCCACCCCACCGCTCGGCGAGGCGTTCGGCGATCATCAGCGTCGCGAGGTGGATGTTCGCGGATGGGATCGTCGGCATCAAGCTGGCGTCGCCGACGTAGAGCCCCTCGACGCCGCGCACGCGTCCGTCGCGGTCGCAGGCGGCCGTCGTATCGTCGTCGGCGCCCATCGGCACGGTGCCGCTCGGGTGGTATCCGGAGTCGGTCGACTTGCGGACCCACGCGTCGATGCGGTCCGCCGACTGGGCGGTGCGCCGCGTCGGGTACAGGTGCTTCGCGCAGTCCCGCGCCGGGCCCTGCGCCGCGAGCTCGGCCACCCGCTGCATGGCCGCCACGGCCATCGCCCGGTCTCCGTCGTGGTCGAGCAGCGCCGAGCGCACGTCGAGCTTCACCCGACCGGGGCGGATGCTCGTGTATCGCAGGGTGCCGGTGCCGGTGGGCTTGCCGATGGACACCATGATCGAGCAAAGCGGCAGCGCCTTCTCGGGGAAGGGCACCTTCGATCCGGGCTGGATCAGGATGTCGCCGGGCACGCCGCTGACCTCGGACGACACGCGCAGTGCGGTCTGAATCAGCGGGTAGTCGCGGCGCACGACGCCCCGTCTGGGCCGAAAGAACATCGCGCAGCCCGGGTGGTCGAGCAGGCGCGCAGCGACGTTCTCGTTGATGGCGATCGGGGCGACGCCGTGTGTATCGAGATCGTCGCGGCGCCCGACCCCGGACCGGAGCAGCACGAGCGGCGTGAGCAGCGAGCCCGCGCAGAGGATGACCCGATCCGCCGGCAACACCTCGACGTCGCCGCCGCGCTGCACCTCGAGCCCGACGACCCGTGCGCCCTCGAAGCGCACACGCAGCGCCTCGGTCTCGGACCGCAGCTCGAAGGTCTCGCGCGCTCGCACGTCCGGCGTGAGGTACGCCTCGGCGGCCGAGATCCGGCGCCCGTCGACGCAGTTCATCGTGTGCGGTCCGACCCCGAACCTCCCGGGCTCGTTCGTGTCTTCGCAGGCGGCGTATCCGACCTCGCGGGCCGACGCGACGAACGCCTGCTGCCACGGCGTCCAGTCCGCCTCGGCGTACCGGGTGAGCGGCATCGGTCCGGCGTCGCCATGCCACGGACGATCGCCGTACTGCAGGTCGCGCTCGAGCCGCCGAAAGCTCGGCAACACATCCGCCCAGCCCCAGCCGTCGAGCCCCCGCGACGCCCACTCGTCGTAGTCCTCGGGCTGCCCCCGCAATGCGATGCAGGTGTTCACCGCCGACGACCCGCCGACGACCCGCCCGCGCGGCAACGGGAACTTCAGCCGCTGCTTCGAGTTCACCCGGTGCTTGAACCCCCAGTCGTGCGAGCTGAGGCTGTTCTGCCGCCCGTCGGCGAGGTCCGCGGGCAGATCAGCGGGCACGTAGTCCGGGCCGGCCTCGACGAGCGTGACGTGGTGGTCGCCGGACGCACTGAGCCGGTGGGCGAGCACGCACCCCGACGAGCCAGCACCCACAATCACGATCCGCACGAGCGTCCTCCGGTCGAGTCCACGCCCTTCGTACGCCAGGCCCCCGCTGGTCACAACCCCGGGTCGAGGGGTCGGCGCGGGGCGTCGGCGCCATGAGATGAGGCGGGCTCGGAAGCGACGTGCGGTGCCTCGTCTCGCGCGTGCGCGGTGTCACTGGTTCGCGCGCGCGAACCACACATCCGCCGTATTCGACGCGAATACACAAACCACACAACCCGGGTAGCGCCGAGCGTGCGCAGGATGGATGCTCTCGATGTCACGCACCCATCGGGGTCCTCATGCGCCTTGCTCTCGTACCGCTCGCGATCGTCGCGGGCGTCGCTGCTCCCTCCGTCGCGTTCGCCTGCGGCGGGTTCTTCTGCAACAACGCCCAGCCGGTGAACCAGACGGCCGAGACGGTGGTGTTCTTCGTCGAAGGCGACGAGATCGAAGCCCACGTCGAGGTGGCCTACGAAGGTCCTGCCGAATCGTTTGCCTGGATCGTCCCGACGCCCAGCCGCCCCGAGGTGGGCGTCTCGACGGCGGCGGCCATGCAGCGCATCGAGAGCATGCTGCAGCCCGTCCGCGCCGTGACCACGACCGTCCTCGGCGATTGCCTCGAAGAAGACTGGCTCGGCGGTGAAGACGCGGGCGCTGGCTCGGACACGGGGTGGTCCGATGCGACCTCGGATGCTGGCGGCGAGGATGCCGGCGCGCCCGTCACCGTCGTCGAGCGTACAGAGGTGGGGCCGTACGACGTCGCGGTGCTGCAAGCCACCGCCGTCGAGCCGCTCTTCGAGTGGCTCGAGGCGAACGACTACGATGTCCCCGGCGGCATCATGCCCTTCGTCGAGCCGTACGTGCTCATGGACGACGACATGCACTTCGTCGCGTTTCGGCTGACGAAAGACCGTGACACCGGCGACATCCAGCCCATCACCCTGCGCTACGTCGGTGAGCAGCCGGTCGTGCCGATCCAGCTGACGGCGATCGCGTCGGCGCCGGATCTCGGCCTACGTGTGATCATCGTGGGGGACGACCGCGCGGTGCCCGAGAACTACCTGCACGTGGTGTTGAACGAGCACCGCCTCGACTGGATGCGGGGCGCAGCGGACTACAACGTCGTGGTGGCAGCGGCCGTCGATGAGGCCGGCGGGCAGGCGTTCGTCACCGAGGCCTCGGTGCCAGCGAGTCGATTCGACGAGCAGTTCTGGTCCGTCGCCAACGAGCGGGACCTCGAGGCGATCCGCCACGAGGCGAACGGCTGGCTCTGGTGGACACGCATGCAGCGTCTGCTGCTTGCCGCCGGGGTGACTCCGGATGCCAGCCTCGTCGAGCTGCTGAACGTGATTCTGCCGATCCCCGAGGCCCTCGACCGGACGCCACCGAACGATCTGGCGTTCTACAACTGCCCGACCTGCTACACGTCCGAGCCGTCGCCGGGGTTCTCTGCCGAGGACGCCACGGATGCGATGCACGCGAGGTACTTCGAACCGCTGGCCCGACTACAGCAGCTCTTCGATCTCGGGGATCAGGTCACGTCGCTGTACACGACGCTGTCGCCGATCGACATGACGCGGGACCCATGCTTCGCGTTCAACCCGGATCTGCCGGACGTCAACCCGGTCCAGCGCGCGACGGCGACGATCGACTGCCGCTATGGGACGTACCTCGCCGATGCCCCGACCTGGCTCCAGATCCATGGGCAGGATCTGTACGTCGGCGCTTGGAACGAGCGCGCTGGCGGTGCGTTTCGAGCGGACTTCGGCGCGATGCGCGTGTCCATGCCCGCCGCCCTTCGCATCGAAGAGACGGGCGCCTCGGGACCCCCGGTTCTCGTGTCGAGCCAGTGGGACGAGATCGAACGCATCCTGCGCGCATGGAACGACGCCAACGACCCTGGGCCGGTCCCCGACCCGGACGACCGACCCGACGCGGACGCAGGCGCCTCCGACGATACCGGGTACTCGGTCGACGTCGGCTGGGACGACGCGTCGTGTGACCCGGGGCCCAACGACGTGTGGGGCTCGCGGCCCGACTCGGATGACCTCGAGGATGCGGGGGGCGCGGACGACGAGGCTCCCTCGAACGAGGCGAGCAACGTCGACGACGAGCGAGGGTGCAGCGTCGCGGGCGGCACGCGCCCACCGTGGTTCGTCGCCCTCGTCGGCATCGCGCTGGTGGCCCGGCGGCGCCGTATTCGAGCCGGATACACTTCGTAGCGCGCTCACTGGACCTCGGTGGGCGAACCCGCCACGATGGCGGCCATTGCACTGCGCATGACCCGCACACCGAGTTGCACATGAAGCTCTCGAAGCTCTCGCTCGCCGCCGCTACGTCGGCGCTGATCCTGACCACGCCCCTCGCCGCGTTCGCCTGCGGCGGGTTCTTCTGCAACAACTCCGACCCGGTCAACCAGTCGGCCGAGGACATCCTCTTTGCCGTCGACGGCGAAGAGATCGAGGCGCACGTCGCCGTCCAGTACACCGGCCCCAGCGAGGAGTTCGCCTGGATCGTGCCGACGCCGAGCCGGCCCGAAGTCGGCGTGTCGAGCACGGCGGTCTTTCGCCAGCTGAACAACGTCATCGGCGTGCGGTTCAACCTGACGTACCGCGAAGTCGGCGAGTGCGACTGGGACACCCGCAGCGGCGGCGCGGGCGGCGGTGGCGGCGATTCGTTTGCGGACGCTGGGACGGCCGAAGACGGTGCCGGCGACCCGGGCGTGGTCGTCGTCGAGCAGTCGTCGGTCGGCCCGTACGACTTCGCCGTGCTGCAGGCCACCGGGTCCGAGCCGCTCTTCGAGTGGCTCGAGGCCAACGACTACGACATCCCGCGCGGCGTGATGCCCTTCGTCGAGCCGTACCTGCTGATGGACGACGACATGCATTTCGTCGCGTTCCGGCTCACCAAGGACGCTGACACCGGCGACATCGCGCCGGTCACGCTCCGGTACACCGCCGAGCAGCCGGTGATCCCGATCCAGCTCACGGCGGTCGCCGCCGACCCGGACCTCGGCATCCGCACGTTCATCCTCGGCGACCACCGGTCGGTGCCCGAGAACTACCCGCACGTGCACATCAACGAGGCGCGCATCGACTGGCTCAGCGGCGGGTCGAACTACGACGCCATCGTGACCGAGGCGATGGACGAGGCCGGCGGACAGGGCTTCGCGACGGAGTACGCCGGCGCCGCCAGCCGCATGGACGACATGTTCTGGAACGACATGGTCGCCGAGGTCGTCGAGTCCGCGTCGATGATGACGGACCCGGCGAGCTACTGGGACCAGATGCAGCAGGCGCTCATCCGCCTCGGGCTGCAGGGCGACCCGGCGATCCTCGACCTGCTCATGGAGTTCATCCCGATGCCCGACCGCCTCGTCGAGGACGGCGTCGAGCCGCAGTGGTTCTACAACTGCATCGGCTGCTACCTCGAAGAGGGCGAGCTCGAGGACTTCGACCCCGAGGCGTTCACCGCCGCGCTCGACGAGCGCATCTTCGAGCCGATGCGCCACGCGCAGGATCTCTTCGATGGCGCCGCGTACCTGACGTCGCTGTACACGACGATGTCGCCCGAAGAGATGACCCTCGACCCGGCGTTCACGTTCAACCCGGACATGGACGACGTCGACAACAACCACAACGCCGAGCTGATCACGGACTGCGGCGACGGCCGCCGGTACGAGGACGCGCCGCGCACGCTGCGCCTGTCCGACGGTCGTGAGATCCGCATGGGCACGTGGGGCGAGTCGTGGGCCGGCAGCGGAGGCGGTGGCGACACCGCCGACCTCGCCGGGCTGCCTGCCGCCGAGCGCATCGAAGAGACCGGCGCCTCGGGGCAGGCGGTGGTGATCGACGACCGCACCCCCGAGATCAACGCCGAGCTCGAAGCGCACAACGAGGTGTACGACGCCGAGGTCGCGCGCCGCGACCGCAACAACGACGGCTGCTCGGCCGCCGGCGGTGGCGCGGGCGGGGCCGGTGCCCTTGCGCTGCTCGGTCTCGCCGCGGCGCTGCGTCGCCGCCGCTGATGCGGCACGCGGGGTGACGCGGCGCACACGCACCGCGCCCGGTCACCCCACCGACGCCCGCAGCACCATGCCGCCGGACTCGGCCAGCGCGGACACCACCGGGTCGGCCGAGGCGTCGTCGACGAGCGCGACGACACAGCCGCCGCCACCGGCGCCGGTCAGCTTCGCGCCCAGGGCTCCGGCCGCGCGCGCGGCGTGACAGGCGGCATCGAGCGCCGGCGTCGACACGCCGAGCGCGGCGAGCAGGCCGTGGTTGACGGTCATCGCCTCGCCGAGGCTCACGACGTCGCCGACCTCGACGGCGTGCTGGGCACGGTCGACGAGCGCGGCGATGGCGTCGAGGGCCGCCTCGATCGCGACCGGCAGCCGCGCGCGGCGCTCGGCCACGCCGCCGACCATCGCGCCGGTGTCGGCGCCCGGGGCGACCTGAGCGACCACCAGCGACAGCGGTGTGTTCGCCACCACGGGGGTCAGGCTCGGCGGCATGCCGCGGACGTAGCGCAGCAGCCCGCCGTGCATGGCGGCGGCGTGATCGAGGCCCGAAGGGTTGCCGTGAAAGACGCGTTCGGCGGCCATCGCGGCGTCGAAGAGCGCGTCATCGTCGAGGTCGAACCCCGCGTGCGCTGCGAGCGCCCGGGCGGTGGCGACCGCCAGCGCGGCGCTGCTGCCGAGGCCGGCGCCCCCGGGGATGCCCGGCTCGACGCGCACCGTCGGCCCGCCGAGCTCACCGGGCAGCGCCCCGAGCAGGGCCGCGAAGGCGCGAGCCACGGCGCTCGAGTCCGCGGGCGATACGTCGACGCCCCACGCCGGGATCTGCAGGCGCGCGCCCCCGCCGTCGACGACGGACGCCGTCATGCCGCGGTCGAGCCCCGCCGCCAGCGCCGGCCGCCCATAGACGACGGCGTGCTCACCGAGCAGCAGGATCTTTCCGTGCGCAAAGGCCATCCGTCGTCACCGGGGTCGAGCAGAGGTGTCGTCCTGCCTACAAGACGCGGCGCGCACAGGCGAGGGTGCGCCGATCGCCGAGCGGCGGCGATTCATCGCCGCTCGGAGGCCCAGAGGGCCGACGACGTGCGAACCACCCTCAAACGACATGGGTGGCGCGCACACCGTCGCCTGACGGCGACGGGCCGCGATGAATCGCGGCCGCTCGGCGGTGTAGCGCGCTGGGGCGATGTGCGAACCACCCTCGGCTGACATGGGTGATGCGCACGCCCTCGCCCGACGCGAACCACCCTCGCACGACACGGCGCTACCCCTGACGCCCCACCACATCCGGGCGCAGCCCGACCACCGACAGCGCCTCGGGCACGGCCTCGACGCGCACGCCGCCCGTCCCGACGGGCTCGCCGTCGAGATCGATCCACAGGGGGCCATCGACGGGCTCGACGTCGACCGTTGCGGCCACGTGGCGCTCGAACCCGGCGAGGGTCGCCACGTCGCCGCGGTACAACGTCGGCGCGGCGGCGACCTGTCGGGCGAACGAGCGGTGCTGCGCGATCAAAACGTCGAGCCGTCCATCGTCGAGCACCGCGTCGGGCGCCCAACGCATGCCCCCGCCACCAAACCGCGCATTGCACGCGAAGACGTTGTCGACGCAGTGGGCGCCGAGGTCGCGGCCATCGACGTGCACGCGCACCGTCGCCGGGCGCCACGACCACGCCGCCTGCACCGTGGCGACGAAGAACGTGAGACGCCCGCCGAGCCGCTTTGGCAGGCGCTCGACGTTGCGATCGACGAGCCCGCCGAGCCCGACCGACACGATGTTCAACACGATGTCGGTCCGCGTCTGACCATCCTGCAGCCACGTCACGCGACCGACGTCGATGCGGCGCGCTGGCGCGTCGCACAACGCCGCCAGCGCCGCGCCCGCGTCGTGCCCGGCCACCGTCATCCGCGCGAAGTCGCCCCCGGTGCCGAAGGGCAACACCCCCATGGCGGCGCCACCGCCGGCATCGAGCAGCCCGGCGGCCACCTCGTGGTGCGTCCCGTCCCCGCCCAGCGAGCCGACCCGCGCCGCCCCCCGGGCCGCCGCCTCCGCCGCGAGCCGGCGGGCATCCCCCGGCGCTTCGGTCCACCGCACGTCGTCAACGCCCGCGGCCCGTAGCCGCGTCTCGATCCGCGCGCGCTGCCGGCCCACACGGCCGGCCGCCGCCGCGGGGTTCGCGACCACGACGATCACGGGCGCTGCCGCCCGGTCCGCTTTCGGTGCGCCACCCGCTCGCGGTACCCCTCGGCGTAGGTCCCGAACCAGCCGTCGAGGTACCCGAGAAATCCGCTGTAGTTGCCGTGAAATCGGCTGTGGTGAAAGTCGTGGTACTCCGCGCCGCCATACCCCGGCACGAGGTGCGACGGGCTGAACGGCAGCTCGTAGCCGGAATGCCCCTCCGCGGCCTCCCACTGGCGCACGATCACCCAGACGTACACCGTCACGACGTGCGCCCCGAGCACGACCGGTCCGAGCAGCATCAACGCGCCGGTGAGGCAGAACTCCACCGGGTGCATGTGGTGCGCGCTGATCGCCCACGGCGTCGGCACCCGGTGATGCACGCTGTGCACCCGCTGGTAGAGCCAGCCCCGGTGCATCGTGCGGTGCATCCAATAGTAGAGAAAATCGTCGAGGTAGAGAAACCCGAGCACCTGCACGACGATCAGCCAGACCGGTGGCGCCGGGCCCATGTGCACGCCGCTCAGCCGCAAGAGCGGCCACGCCGCGATGGTCAGCACCGCGAGGATGGCGTTGTTGCGCAGCCAGTACCGCACGCTCGGTCCGACGATGCGGTCCGCCTTCATGCGGCGCTTCTGGATCCGGTACTTTTCGGCCCACGCCGGCTGCCGCCACGCGAGCAGCGTCAGCGGCACGGCGAACACGAGAAACGACCCCATGCTGACCAGGGTCGTGACGACCGGGAACCAGAAGAAGAGCGGCTCGCGGTAGATGTCGATGACGTCGAGCATGCGGCGAGTCTACGCCCGCGCAGCGGAGCGACGCCAGCGCATCACTCGATGCAGAACCCGAGCCCGGCGACGTCCGTCACGCGACCATACGGCGTGCACGGCGTGTCGCCCTCACACGGGTGCTCGTCGTCGCACCACATCTGGCACGTGCCCGTCTGGATCGCGCACCCGTGCCCGGCGCCACAGTCGCCGGAGTCTTCGCACGGCGTACCGACCTCGCCGACCTCGTACGCGCCGGCACAGTGCGAGCCCATCGACGTGCTGTCCGTGTTGCCTCCGAGCACGCAGGCCGTGCCTTCGATGCAGGCGTCCAGGTCCGCCGGGCTGCAGCGCACCACG
>Ga0070729_10002927_pt1 | contig 20862 bp, 13 predicted proteins | sample tdDd472_FD_66725 | JGI IMG/M metagenome (GOLD analysis project Ga0070729, IMG submission 66725) | Marine sediment microbial communities from the Atlantic coast under amendment with organic carbon and nitrate - tdDd47.2 | ecosystem: Environmental > Aquatic > Marine > Coastal > Sediment | place... | reverse complement strand
CTTGAAAGGCTGGAGTTATACGATAATCAATTAGTCTCATTGGAAGGAATTGAGGCGCTAACCCATCTCACCTATTTGGATTGTGGACTAAATGATTTTGCTGCCATTGGGGAGGTATTCCAGTTAACCAATCTGAAAACCCTCCTGATCGCACGCAATCAAATCACGGATTTGAGAGGTATTCATTTTCTGGACAAATTGAATTACCTCGATTGCAGTTACAATGACATTTCTTCGCTCACCGGGCTTGAACAATGTATAAACTTGAATATCCTTTCTTGCGCAGTCAATCCCTTGAATGACCATGCTTCCATTGGACAACTCACTCAACTGGTTGAATTGAACTGTAGAGCGACCAATCTGGAATCACTCACCCCAATCAGGAACCTGGTAAATCTTCGAAAACTTGATTGTTCTGGAAATCGTGGAATCGACATTTCCGAAATCAGGGCCATGAATCAATTGATCGAGCTCAATTGTTCCAACTGTGGACTGGACAACCTGACTGAGATCGGATCACTCGCCAAACTCAAATCACTTGACTGCAGCGGGAACAATATTCTTCAATTGGCGAACCTTCCGGCCCACAATGGACTTGACGCCCTGATCTGTACATTTCGTGAATTGAAGAACCTCCATGAAATGAAGAAGTTTCCAAATCTGGAAAAACTAGAGATGAGGTATATGGACCTTGAATCTCTTGAAGGAATTCAATTATTGCCCCGATTAAAACACCTGAAATGCTACAACAGTAACCGTTCTCTTCACGGCATCGAATCTCATCAAAATATTGAATACCTGGACTTTAGCAACAGTTATCTAGACACCCTGGAGGGATTGAGGTCGCTGCCCAATCTTTTGGAATTAAATTGTTCCGGAAACGATATTTCCTCGCTTGAACCTGTAATCGATGTTCCTAAACTCAAGAGGCTGATTTGCGAGGGAACATCGCTTGAATCCCTGGCTGGTTTATCCCGTTTCACTTCCCTGGAAATGGTGATCTGTAACGATTCAAACGTGAGCCATGTTCCGGATCTTAGCGGGATGGTTAACCTTCAACATATGGAAATCGGTGGCAATTCCATTGCCAGCCTCAACTCCCTGCCTCCCAATCTGGTTCTACTTAAGTGCAATAAAAATCAACTGACCGAGTTGCCCTCCTTATCCACCCTGACCGGGCTAGAATATTTGGACTGTTCGTGGAATCTGATACCACAATTGCCGGAGCTGAGTCACCTGGAGCAGCTGAAACACTTAAATGTCATGGCAAATCAGCTCCGCTCTCTACCCATACTGCCAAATTATCTAAACCATTTGAATGCCAACTACAACCAGCTTGCCCAAATTCCCCAAATCTCTCACTTAGAACAATTATCCTATCTATCGGTCCACACGAATGAGTTGGAGAGCCTGCCAGATTTAAAGGAATTAACCAACCTTCGATTCCTTAATGTTTGGAGAAATAACCTGAAGATATTACCAGATCTCTCCCGTGCCAGGAAGCTTCAAGAATTGAGTTGCGTCGCAAATCAGCTCAACTCCTTGGGTGACTTATCGGCAAACACGTATCTGCATACCTTATCTTGTGCGGGAAACCCAATAAGCCGTTTGCCAAAACTCCCCCAAAGCCTTAGAAGGCTGTTATGTTCACACAATGAACTGACACATGTTCCTGAATTCACGCAACTTCCAGAACTTCAAGTACTGGATTGTTCATCCAATGCCATCACTGAGCTTCCGGCAATGTTTAATAACCCGTATCTTGAAGAATTAGATTGTCAAAAAAACCTATTGACTCGGCTACCAGACCTATCGGTTCAGGAACACCTTGCCCTTTTATATTGCAACGACAATTTCCTGACCCAACTACCGGACATGCGTACACTCAAAAGCCTAGTGGTTTTGTATTGCGGAAACAACTTTCTTACCTCGATTCCCGATTTGAAAGAAACTGATATCTATGTCCTGGATTGCCGAATGAATCGTCTGGAAGTGCTTCCCAACCTGGCCGCGACCAGCAACCTCTATCGCCTAAATTGCCGTGGAAATAGAATCTCCCAACTTCCAGACTTAACCCAAAACAGATTTCTCAGCCTCGATGTCTCAAACAACTACCTTCAAGATATGCCAGAGTTGAACGACCCTCTGGGTTGCCAGGCCACACTTCAAATCGGAGGCAATTACCTAAGTGAAGATGACTGTGATGCCATTTTGGAGGTAAGGGAGAGAAGTTGGTATGTCTATGGAACCAACCAGGGGGGCACCCTGCCCGATTTCTCCAACTGGCCATCAGGAATTGAACTCCTTGATTGTGTTCAGGACGTAAATTTCGGTCTAGGTTCCTATTCGATTTCCTGTATCCCCTATGAATAAAAGCCCATCAAAATTAAAAAGGTTCGCTTAAAATCGGCCCGTCCAACCATACTGAAGCGGCAAAGCCAGAACACGTTAATCCGCATCAAATTCTAAGGGCAAGCCCGCCAATTCGATAATTTTGAGTGCGTTCGTGGAGGTTAGCTGCCCTTTTTTCAACTGAAAATCAAAGGACATATTCTTGCCCTGGATGGTCTCGGAGAAATGGAAGTTTCTCAAATTTGGATCGTTGATTTTCAACAATTCGAGGTCGTGAGTTGAAATGATACCACTGGCTTTATGTTGCATCAGGAACCGCACAAGTGCACGTGTGGCGACAAAGCGTTCCCGCGAGTTGGTTCCTTTTAGAATTTCATCAAGTAAAACAAACACACTTCGTTCTGATTTAGCGATGTCGTCCAAAATCGCCTCGAGCCGCTTCACTTCCGCGTAAAAGTAGGATGTGCCCTGGGCAAGCGAATCCTGAATTCGCATACTGGTCCAAAGCGGCGTGTTAGAACAGGTCAATGCATCAGCACAGCACGGTCCTCCCGCCCGCGCGATCGCCCAGTTCACACCGATGGTTCTTAGGAAGGTACTCTTCCCAGACATATTGGACCCAGTCAGGAGATCGATTCTTCCGGCTCCCTCAAAGGCATAATCATTGCAGACGCGAACATTTTGGGGGATGCTTGGGTGTCCCAGTCCACGCGCCTCGAAGACGATCGACTTACCACTCAGAACCTTTGGGAATTTGAAGCTGGAAAAAAGATTTGCGTAATGCCCCATGCAGGCCAATGCTTCGATTCGAAATAGAATATCCATCCAGTTTTCAAGATGAAAATCGGTCGCATTTCTCCAACGCAGCAGCCTAAAAGCATAGAGAACGTCCCATTGAAACAGAAGATTGAGCGTTAAATAGGCAAACCCATTTTTACGAACGGAAAGGGCTTGGTCGAGTTGGTCGGTCGCCCTGACAAGGTCAGAAATCTTCTCTGTGCTCAATCCTGCGCGCTCCCGCAGTTCCAAAAGGAGTTGACTATTCCAGCCTTTTCGCGAAAAGGCTCGCATATTGGAGCCACATGCTATCGCAATTCTAGAGATGGCCAGAAAATTAACGATCATCGGCTTCAGGTAGATAGCCATTAATACAAAGAAGATCGTTTGCAGACTGAGAAAGAGCCCCCAAGGTGTTGGAATTCCGAAGAAAAAAGAGCCAACAAGGCTACCGGTTGATGCTATCGACAAACTGACTGCGAGCACGAGGAAAAATGGCATCAGGCGAGGTGCCTTCAAGGTACGCCATGCTGCGAGGTCGCCCTTTGACCAATCGGCACGCGAGTGCATGCGATTATAGGAATGAAAGCGTCTTCGAAAGCGTAGGTATCCGGCCAATTCGGCAACTGCTTCCTGGCGATCGCGTATCTCTTGAGCACTGAACGATTTGACAAACCAGGAAACCAGCTCCTCTTTCGCCGCCTGATGAAAGGGCTGTCCGAAGAGCTTCAGGACACTATTGGGCTCAGTGAAATCCAGGTCATGGGCATAGCGGTGAGCCTTGTCGAACCAGTCTGAGGTATCCACTTCGGACAGGGCCTCAAAGTCTCCTCTGAGCCGCGCTAGATCATTGATAACCTGGCGACGTAGCTCATTTCGAAGTTCAAGCTTCTGAAACAGTGAATCGTGTCGTTTCAGAAGCCCAAGAAAGATGAGTAAACTCACCAAGGTGAGCGGCCTGGCCAGCCAGGCCCAATCACCCTCAATACTGAGTGAAACCCCAACGACTAAGCCAACAAAGAGGATCAAACGGTAGATCGACAACCGATTGATCCAACTTTTGAGTCGACCGCGCTGGTCGTCAATGCGGTCGAGGAATCTACTTCGTATCGCTTCTTTTGTCAAATACGATCCCTTTGGCCTTCAGTCCTTTCAGAATTGGCCGGAAAATTTCTTCCTGAAGTGGAATGTGAACACCTTTAACCTTAATCGTTCCATCGAGGATCTTCAAGCCTGCAATCGCACAAGGCAACCCAACCAACCGTGACATCGCCGAATCGCCTTTAGGGTCGCCTTCCATTGCCAAGACGGAAGTCCAGGTTTGATGCTGACCCTTGACCGCAACCTCGAAGTGGTTGTAAAGAATAACCTTATCCACCTCTTTTGCACCATAGACCCAATATTTCTGAGTCTGGTTCAGGAAGATATCGAAGGCGCTAAACGTACCCGTCAGCTTATCGTCAAAGAACCCGAGGCTATGGCATACCTCCAGGATGTGCGACGCCTGTTTTGGAGATTTGTGGAATACAAATTCGATAAAGTCGCGCTTATCCGACCAGGGACAAAGCCGATTCAAGATCTGAATCGGTGTGGCCTTCTTGACCTCTACGGTCTCCGTTCGATCGAGCCAACCCATTTTCAAAGCAAACGTCCAGAAGCGGGCCCAGCCCGGATAGCGCAATGTGCCACGACGTATCGTCTTGCAATCTTTTAAACCATATTTTGCGGCGTAGAATAGTCCATTGCCATTTGGCGTGGTTTCAAAGATACCTTCGCCAGGAATGTAAATGGGTTCACTTCGGGAGAGCATGCCTTCCCCGGGGATCTCGTAAACTTTTTCCTTGACCATGAATGAAGATTCACGCTGTAGAGCCCCCAAAACACCGCTGGGGTTCCAGGAAAATTTGTAGCGAATAGGGTTATTTGCCGCGGAAGGCGCAGGGAAGCCACCGCAATGCGATTGGAACCCTACAACGGTTCCCCCCTTCTCTTCAACATCGCCTTTGAGATCCATAGCCGCCATGTGATCAAGCCCAGGATCCAGACCAGTTTCATTTAAAAAGATTAAGCCCGCCTTCTTTGCATCCTTATGGAGGGCTTTCATGTCATCGGATAAATATGAGGTTGTCACTAAATTAGTCTTAAAGTTCAAGCAACGTTTAGCGATTTTTGGGTGAAACGGAGGGGGTAAGAGACTACAAACCAGGTCGTGTGCTTCGATATAGGCATCCAGTTTTTCGCCTTTGGCGATTTCAAGACCTACCGCTTTCCCTTTGGGGTGTTTTCCTACCAATTCTTTGGCTCGTGCTTCGTCCATATCGATACAGGTTACGGCATGACCCTGTTCCAACATTTCATCAACAAAGGGTTTTGCCACCATTCCCGAACCCAATACAAGTACCTTCTTCATTTGATCCTCCATCCATTCATTCGTCCCGATCCCCGCTTTGGCCTTGTTCTCTGATATTGAGCACAATGAAACGCTTCTGGGCGTGGCACATCCAAAACGGGTCGCCACATTAAACCACTGCAGAGGGCCTGCTGACAATAATGCATCGTCCTGTCCACTATTTTTTTACAGAAATGACTCATTGGGCTTCACTTTGTTAAGCTCCAACAAAGTGAGCCCCTTTATTTGAACCAGATTGAATCAATTTACCTGTACGAAAATGGGGTTAGCCAATGCAATCGGAGTGTGGTTTCGGTAGACATTTGAAAATGTTCCGGCAGGGGTTCCCATGACGTGAGTTTCAAGGTTCGTTCCAGCTTCAACGACCACCCAATGGGAGCCAGGGGCCAAGTCCAGAGTCACAGTACCATCATATCGAACCGTATTTTGACTCTGAGGCGCTAGAGTCTGAACCAAGTGCCCATCGACAAAGATTCGTATGGAATCTACCGGGATCCAGGGGGACGCCGAAACGGTCAAATCCATGGTGGTTTGGGAGCTACCGCTGGTTGACTGTCCGAAGGTAGCACTACCGATTTGGGCTTCAACAATTGGCCCATTTGTCAAGAACATGCGCCCCTCGCGAACTGCCTCCCAAAATTCGACAAGATCGTTATCCATATGAGTTGTATCGGAAACAGCGACATAAGTTCGCACAGTGCCGACAGAGAGATTAGCGGTTGAGCCGACTTGGGACCCACCGACGGCGGGTTTGAAAATACCTGCATTGAGCAGCTCAAACCAATCACCTCGTGCCTTAAGGTAAGCCTCATAAGAGTTGCCTTCGAGCAATTGAATTAAATCGAAATCTAGCCAGGTAGTTGTCGAACCGGAACCCGATTGCATGGTGAAAAATGCGTTGTCAGCGGGCAGTGGTTGGGCCGGATCAAGCCCAAGCATGGCAGAAATGGCGGAAAAGAGTGCACGCTTGGTAGCAACCGGTGCCCGAGGTGTTCTCAGCAGGATCAAGCTCTCGGGGAATTGCTCGCGAACCTCATCGTAGAGTGTTGCAGGATCCGAGGTCAAAATCGGTGGATGGTCGGTCAACTGCTCTTCGGCAATTCCAAGGATACCAAACTGACCTTTCCCAAAAGGGAATGCATCCGTTGCAACACCGCGTGTTGAGTAGGCATAGGCAGCCACGATGCGATCTTGAAGGTCCTCTTCCTCAACGCCATCACCTTGATCGACAAAATTGCCGAGAATGGAGGACTGTCCTCTCAAAAAGGTGGGGCCATCGGTAATGCGATTGGAATCAAGCAGGAACACGACATCAAGATCCTCGCCTTCCGCAAAGGTCATCAGGGAGGCGGGATTGTCTAATCCATCCTCGTCGAGGGCAGAAACCAGTCCGAAATCTGCTGCAAAATAGTTTGGCAAATTAAGAGACTGTCCCAGCTCGGCCGTTACATCGGATTCTGAGGCCCTGAACAGGACACTGGTCTGTCCAAATTCATTGGTATATTCCGTTTCCTCTACCGTTTCCTGAATAACGTTCACATTGAATAAAGGACCATGGGAAATCAGAACATCGAATTGACCACGTGGTAGCACCAGGTTGGGTTTGAATTTCGAAGAATACAAGGTATTGGCGGAGCTACTGGAGGGAATGGGGCCCAATTCCGGATACTCGGCACCATCCGTGGGGATGACCGTGTAGCGATATAGCTGCTTCACCTCATCAGCGGTCTGGCCCTCGACCCGCACGGTAGCGTAGCCATCACCCGCTTCCAAATCACCAAAAATAAACGTTTCATCAGAAACGACCACAGCCGGGGTCTCTACAACGACTTCATCGCCATTTTCATCAACATCGGTTTGTTCTGTAACCGAAAAGAATTGTGGGCTTCCCCCGGTCACATCTAATTGGAACTGATATGTTCCCACTGGGACCTCAATCGTATAGGCATTGCTTAATCGACGAGTACCAAAAACAGGAAAAGACATTTCCATGGAAGTTGGTTGGTAGCCCTGCCCATCGAACCAAGATATTTCGGAGCCGATATGCTCAATCTGGAACATGCCGCCGGGAGAGTTATTGAAATCAGTGTTCACGCCTAATGTGCCGGTCTCACGATAGATGCTCGTATCCGGAAGGCTCTCCTTAAGAAAATCTAGAAGCTGCCCGTAGAGCAGGTAAGGTTGAGTATCGCGCACATAGTAATGCCATTCACGCAAGAATGTAAGCTGACCGCCAGGAGCAAGCCCTTGCTGTCCTTGGAAAAACTTTCCAACCATAACGCGTTCGCCTACATCGCTTACCTCGCGATTTGCAGAAAAGAGGCCATCGGTTTGAGGTGTAAAAAAGAAATTATTTGTACTGTCCTGTCGAGATTGAAATGTGGCGTAAGGCGGATAGGCAAACCCCGTAGAGGAAGGACTCTGATCGAGTTCCGGTTTTTCAAAACCCCACTTTGGATAGGGAATGAACGCATCGTAAACATAGGGGCCGTAAAGAACACTGTCGTGAACCGTGAAGATAGGCACGGTTTCCGAACCGTTATTACTTACTACCGTGGTGAGATTGAAATATCGAACCGGGGCATTGGTGGTGGTTTCCGTTTCAATAGAGGCTGTCAGGTATATTTCGGTTTCGACCTGAACGCCATTGACGGTGCCATCTGCAGCAATGGATGCACCCTGTTGTGCAAGACTCCCATCGAGGTCATAGACACGACCCTTCATAATGAGGCGGGCGTCTACCTGATCTTCCTGGTGAACCGTAATCGAATCGTAACCGATTACTGTGCCCGAGCTGAGGTTGACCCCCTGGCGAATAAGACGAACGCCATCATCATTCTTACTAATCTGTTCGCGCGAAGACCCTGTAGTCCGCGTAACGGCATCGACGATGGCCCCACCGGAAAAGGGTTCGTACATGTTGTAATTCTGATTCCAGGTGTTGCCTTGAACAATAAGTTGAACATAGTTATTGTAAAGGGCATAATCTCCGACCACACCAGTCGCCTCAACACCGTTTGGCATCGTGTCAATATTGTCATTAGTTACCTGGGTGGCAACGACAGGAGACAACGGCAGCGCCGTCTCGCGGTAACAACTCACTGACATGAGGAAACAAACAGCTAGTAACAATCGTTTCATTCAAAAGATCCTTTTTGGCCAAAATCCGGCAGGATATGACATCCTCAATCTCAAAAAGCCGGGCATTTGTTCATCTTGAAGCCGACGCTCCCAGAACTTGGAGGCCAGTCTGAACAGGCTATCATAGGAAAGAATGGCTTTTCCTGTAAAGGAAATTGTCTGAAAGATCGTGACCTGGCGGCTCACGATGCCGAGGGCTGGCCTGAGGAGCCCATTCCTGGTGATTGGGATTTCACCTTCCAGTAGGAGAGTAAACCAAAGAGCACGAAGAGCTGAACAAGACAAACGCCCATATCGAACCTGATAAGCGTTCCTCCCGAAAGTAACTCTGGCAGGGTGCTCTTCATAAAGGATATGGGTGGCACGACAAGGCTGAAAAAGGAAATGATCTTAAAAAAAACAGAATCCACATAGGGAACCACGTAGGCGTTCACATAGGACAGAACTTCCGACAGCCCCCAGAAAATTGGCCAAATTAAAAATAAGGTTGCTCCGTCGATCCAGCGTTGAAAGAGGCAGAGCCAGAGTACTAAATTGAAACAAAACAGGACCACCGCCGCGAACCCAAGCAGAATGGCCCCATCAAAGCTCTTGGTTTTCAGAAACCAGCCCAGGATTCCGGGCAAAAAGATAAGCGCAAGTATCAAGAGAAGCAAGAGCCCCGCCCGTCTGAGATGATAAGCTCGCCCAGCGAACCGCATCACAACAAAAAAGGGCAGAAAAAATCCAAAGGGTGAGAGGAAGCTGAAAAGTGCCGTTTGAACGCGCGAGGGGTCAAAATGCGAGGCAAGAGGCACGCCTGCAATGAATAAAGTCTGGTCCTCTACTGTCATTCCGATCATCAAAAAAAGTGCGATCACCACACCGATAATGAGGGGAAACATCCAATCAAACCGTTTCATGAATCCTCCGATACCAACGATAAATAACAAGTGCCTGAATAACTAAAGCAATGAACACATAGAGGAACGCCGTCTTCAAATCACCACCTACCAGATAGAATGGAAGCGCAAAAAGGCTGGGAAAACAAAGTAGGGAGCGAATAGGTCTACGTTTTCCCGCTTGAAGGTAAAGGTAGAAACCAAGCGCAATATCGATGCTTGAGAACAATTGTCCGATCGCCTGAACCCGCCCTTCGGTCCAGACAACACCAAAATCCGATCCGACAATCCCCAAGAGACACGCCATCAATCCGTTCAGAACAAGGCATATCACAATCATTCGATTGATTTCCTTCACATGACCCTCCTCGAGAGGCCATTGTACACCGTTCATTTCCGCTCGCCAACCGACTAGCCTTGCGCCCTTATTGGGTCACCCTGTCATCGTGGCTGACCGACTAGAGCTTCATCACCATCTTCAACCTGAAAAACCAGGACCTCGGAAACCAAATCGGGGGGAATATCCTTGTGAAATAGGAAGCCTATGGCGCCAGGTTGATTCTTAACGAACAGAACCAGGGATCGCTTATCCGAGAACCACTTTGGCGGTAGTCCTTGTCCCGTGAATATCGCCTGATTCCACAAATTCTGGTATTGATGCTCTGTTTTTTTGAGAACATCACGTAAAAATAACCGAGAGACCGGCTGCCCTTTCAGGAAACCGACCCGAATTCGGGTCCGGTCCGGCCAGCGTGTCATTTTTCCAAGAAAGACTGCTTTCAGGGTAGCTCGATCCATTGCTTGGACCTGAATGTCGGCATGGCATATAACCACTAATTGCCCGAATAAGGGGCTATTCAAAACAAAACAGGTAAGAAGTATTCGCCAAGCCATGATCAAAAGTGAAATGTGGTTTTGATGGCCCACAATTGCCATTTTTCTGAAATGGAGGTTTCGGTGGTTCCAAACAAGTCGAGGGTATCATCCAGAGCGTGGGCCAGACCGTCGAGTGCGTGTCCTTCAAGCTTAATGATCCAATGCTCGTTTAGATCCAGTCGCAAGGAAAGGGTCAAATCTTTTTGCCAAGCAAGAGCCCGAGGTAAACCCTGATTTCGATAAAATTGGCCGCCATGATCGTGTCGGTCAGGATAGAACACGCTGTAATAGGAACCCAACTCCCATCGATCACTGAGGCGATAGGTGATCCAAGCGAAATATCCCTCCTGGTCAAACGCCTCATCAGGAATTTCTAAAAGATCGATCGCTTCTATAAAATATTCGGAAGAAAACTGAAAATTTCCCCTCGTCCACATCAAAGAAACAATTTGACCAACGAGGTTTTGAACCCGAAAAGTGTGCGATTCGGCAGGAGCTGTATGAAAGCTGACATCGATCGATGCGCGATAATCCGAGTAACGCAGATGGAGCCCCTCGATCGGCGTGTCCCAAGCCAGTTGTCCTCCTGCGACCCAATCGAAATCGATCGAAGCATTGGTATAGGGCTGTTGATTAGCCAGAACCTGCAAATAGTCCTCTATACCTGGATTATCAACATCAACACGAATTGACCCCACAAAGAGCTTATAGTCCAGGCCAAAAGGCATATGCCCATATGCCTCACCCCCTTCAAAGGCAAGGGTGAAGTCTCGACGGGTTTCAACGTAAAAGGTCTGTGGCAGGAAAATACTGTTACGCAGGAGATCCGCATCACGGCCCTCATTATAGAGACCCGCTGGCAGCTTTATTTTCCCCAACCGAATGCCAAGAGCATCGTATTTGTGAAAATCAACCAGCGCCCAATCCAGTAGAACCTCCTGTTGGCCAAAATCGCCAAAGTATCGTGAAAAAAATTGCCCGCCAAATGAAATGTTATCATTGAGTTCCTTTGAAAAGTTCAGGGCAAATTCATTGACCTGAAAGGTGCCGCTCTGCGTTTCGATAATGTAATCATGGGTATTGGAAACAAGAAAGCCCTGGCTTAAGTAGCCGTGAAAGCGTATATCCGAGAAGGGGCTCTCCCCCAATAGCGTGGAGCCAAAGCAAAGGACAACCATCCAGAGTACCCTTCCTTTCACGTCGCCTCCTTTCCCATCAGGTTCTCAATTTTTGTTTTGAGTTCTATAAACTTCACTGGCTTGGTCAGAAATCCCTGCATACCCGATTCCAAACAACGCTCCCGCGTTCCCTCAAGCGCGTTGGCTGTCAGAGCCAATATGGGGGGGTGAATCTGGCAACCTTCGATCTGGCGAATTGTTTTTGAGGCTTCCCAGCCATCCATCACAGGCATATGGCAGTCCATCAGAATCAAATCGAATTTCGTACCACCCCGAACCAACTCGACCGCTTCCTGCCCATTCAAGGCATGCTCAACATGGAATCCCATCCGGCTCAACATTCGCTGAGCGACCCGGTAGTTCACACGGTTATCCTCTACCACCAGGATGAGACGGTGATCGATGATCTCCTCATCCTGCGGAACGGGAGCCGGTTGGGACATGCCCAAAGACCTGCTACACTCCTGTACTATCGTAATCAAATATTTAGAGACAAATGGCTTAAACAAGTGAACCAACAAAACTTCAATGTTCCCTGTCTCAGAAAGCATTTCCTTATTGGCCGAATGAAGGAATAGGGGTCTCTGTTTGGTGTTCATGAAAGGTGTAATTTGGCTTAAAAGATTCTTGGAATCCTCCTCAAAACCAACATCTAGGAAATAGAAGAATGGATGCTCTTCACTTCTTATCTTTTGAACCATGGACTCCATGTCGCGAATTAAATGAAACGGTATATGGTACTGTTCGAGCCAATCAATCAAAAGCCGAATCCCACGCTCATCTCGACTGTAAATTAATGCCCTACCATCGGGCATAGCTCCTCCAATTGCCATGCGTGGATCTAAAAGCGTGTTCGGCTCAGGATAGATAAGACAGGAAGGGAATCGCACCACGAAGGTCGATCCCAAATGGGGTTTCGAATGAAAACTGATGTCTCCGTTCATGGCCTTTACCAAACTGGCGCAGATATAAAGCCCCAGGCCAGCTCCCTCATAATTCCGCTTTGAACTGATATCAGCCTGGACAAAAGGCTTGAAAAGATTCTCTCTGTGATGGTCGTGAATGCCAATGCCGGTGTCGACAATTTGAATTTCAAGATCCTTGCCGTGCCTGCCAATCAGGAGGCGCACCGTCCCTTTTGAGGTGAATTTCACCGCATTACCAGCCAAATTCATCAAAACCTGGCGGACCCGGCCCTTATCCAGGTGTGCGAACTTGGGGATACCAGGTTCGAACTTAACAATGAACTCCACGTGTTTGGAATAGGCTGCCGGCCCAAGGAGTTGGCTCAATTCTTCGATTAGTAATCGAATATTGGTTTTTTCACGTTCAATCTGTATTTTCCCGGCTTCAATCTTACTGACGTCAAGGAGATCATTGATGAGTGACAGCAACGAATCCCCTGAATTCAGGATGATCGATACGGACTCCTGGTGTTCTGGACTCAACTTGGAACGGGACAGAATATCCGCCATGCCAATGATTCCATTGAGGGGTGTACGCAAATCGTGGCTGATATTCGCAAGAAACGTGCTCTTGGCACGATTGGCCTCCTCAGCCTCTTCTTTCGCATCGATCAAACGTTGATTATTTTCCTTTAATTCAAGCGTCATTTTTTTAAACGCGCGGGTTAAATCATCGATTTCATCTCCCTTTTTAAGCGAGAGGTCAAATGAAAAATCACCTTCTCCAACACCTTGAATGTGCTGTTTCAGAATATCGATTCGCTGAATCATACGCCGCCCAAGAAACAGGAATGTAAATACAGCCAAAAGGATGATGATAAGGGTGATAATCTGGTTTATGTGCCTAACCCGCGAAAGAGATGAGAACGCGACGTCTTTTTGTTGAAAACTCAAAACAGCCCACCCAAGCCCCTTGAATTCTCTGAAACCGATTGAAGGTGCAAACCCAATTATATGGGCATGGCCGTCAAAGGATTCCTCCTCAATCGTGTAGCCTTTTATGCCTTCAAGAGCTTGGAGTACCGCAGGCTGGCCCTCCTTGGCAAGATTCCGCGAAGCCAACGAAACGCCGCGTTGGTGTTCTTCGCGAATTTTGAACTCCGGTGCGCCAATAATCTTCCCTGTTCGGTTGACTAATAATGAAAATCCGGAGGGCAGATCTGGATCTCCAATCTTATTTTTTTCCACAATCGTTTTTATTTCATTCCAGCTCAAATGAACAGAGAGAACACCCAGGAACTCCTCCTGGCGATGATCTCGCCAAATGGGAGCGGCGATGTTCAAGGTTAACAACCCCAGAACAGGATCGGGAACCAAATCGAAATAACACAATTTCTTCTTCGTACGGACTGTCGTAAACCAAGGACTTGAGGACATATCTCTGCCAAGGAATTCTGGATCGTGAGCCCCCCTAATCACCCCATATCGGTCCGTGAGGAACAAACCGGAGTATATGCCGTAATTGTTGAAAATTCCCTCGAATACACTCCGCCTTTCATGCCCTATTTGAGGACGGTCCACTTGCCTGATAACCGGACTTTCTGCCCAAATCTGGACGTTTTCCATCGTATAGTAAACCAATCGATCCAAATCGGCACAAATACGTTCACTCACTGATTCCAGACGTCTCCCAACCTCTAACTCAAGTGAGGCCCGCGTCAGATAATCATTAATAAAATAAAGCCCCACCAACGGGATCGTGGTGCAGAGAAACACGAGTCCCAGCATTTTGGTTCTAATTTTCTGATTAAGAATAGACGACTTCATAATGCACCAATGGATCTATCGACCAAAAAAAAAAATCCTGAAGCCCATCAGGTGGATTCGGCGGCAATCGCATCGAAAATCTAATACCTCCTTTCGAATTCCATAAAAGCAACGTTGCATCGACCCTCTTGAAGGTGGGATGATAGCTTGATTATTAAAAAGGAACCCACATTGCGATGAAGACATCAAAAATGGATCCCATATCAGTCAGCCAATTGACAGCCTTGTTAAAAGACATCATGGAGGATATCCCACCGATCTGGCTTAGTGGAGAGATCACCAATCTAACCCTCGCTCGATCCGGGCATTGTTATTTCAGTTTGAAAGATGCCAATTCGCAAATTCGCGTCAACCTTTGGCGCAACACACTCACACGCCTCGATTTTAGGCCCCAAGAGGGCTCGAATGTCCTTATTTACGGTTCTCTCAATCTCTATGTGCCTCGCGGTGAATACAGTCTTGTGGTCCAGTATATGGAGCCTCTCGGGCGAGGGAGCCATCGCGCCGCCTTTGAACACCTTCGAAAACAGCTCCAAGAGGAGGGTCTTTTCGATTCTGACCGTAAAACGGGCCTGCCTTTTCTTCCAAAAACCATTGGTATTGTCACTTCGGCGCACGGTGCCGCGCTTCAGGATATCAGAAAAGTCCTGGCCCAACGTTTTTCTTCACTGACCCTTTTAGTGGCTGATTCCCAAGTTCAAGGAGCCGGAGCAGGGAAATCACTTGCCCGGGCCATCCAACGTTTGGATGGCAGATGTGAAGTTATCATCTTAGGACGCGGTGGTGGATCAGAACAAGACCTCTGGGCATTTAATGATGAAACCCTGGTTCGGGCCATCGCTGCCTGCCAAACGCCTTTGGTGTCTGCGGTCGGCCATGAATCGGATATCACCCTCTCCGATTTGGCGGCAGACGTAAGAGCCGCCACACCTTCACAAGCGGCAGAGCTCGTCGTAGGGACACGTAGGTCTTACCTGGATTTAGTTGCCACACAGGTAGAACGCTTGAAAACGAGAATGGAACGCCTGATTCTACTCAAACGCGATGCACTGACCAAACTCCATTTCCGCGAAACGCTCTTGAAATCTACTCGGGAATTGGTAGACAGAAGGCATCGCCTTGAAAAGGCCACTGAACGACTGCACCTATCGGCAGATCAGGCATTGAACCAACGCAGCGACCAGGTGCGTTTTCTAACAGCCTCGCTTTCAATTTCTTCACTAAAAGATTCCACCAGGAATTCTAGGAACCACGTAACTGCCCTCCAAAACAGCTTAGTCTCTTCTTTTCGCGCCGATCTGGCCCGTCGGTCGGCGCAAATTGGAACGTTGTCTGCCGAGTTGGAAGCACTTTCTCCACTGAATGTGCTGTCCAGGGGCTATTCAATTCTTACAACCACCGAAGGACAACTCGTTTCACGAGCAGACCAGGTTCGACCGGGAGATCTCCTGACTGCAACTCTGGCCCAGGGAACGATCAAACTCATCGTTCAAATCCAAAAGAGCGAAGAATGATTCAAGGGTTCGACAACTCCCTAGCAGTTTAAAAGAACAGGAACAGGACCATCAAAATTGCCTCCCCACTTAGCAGCCCACTCCAAAGCAGATTGTCCTTTTTGATAACGCCATTGCGTCCCAAGAAGGCGCCAAGGCATCCTCCGAGAAATATTGCATTCGTGGTTCCAAAATCAAGGTAGTAGGCCATAAAGAACGGTATTAATGTTGGCATTTTGTTCCAAAAACCTCGCTTCACGAACCAGCCGAATAGGGCAAGTGCCGCGCCAAGTAACGCACTCAACTGGATAGAACCAGCCAACTGGGTCCAATCCTGCACTAACATCTCCTGGAATTGGTTCCAGATCTGGGCAGCAGGTGCAGGAAACATGGATGAACCGATTTGGTCACCAAACTTAAGGAACAAGGGCAAAAAAATGAATGGCCCGAGAAAAGCCCCCACAGACTGAAAAAGCAGCTGCCTACGAGGTTGACAGTCAAGCAAAGAACCACATTTCAAATCGCTTGCGAAATCGGCCGAGGCAGATGCTGGACCTACCACTTGGCCTGCAAGGGGCATCAACATCGAGGCAGGTGCGAAAAAAGAAAAAAGCAGCAACGTTAATTTACCCAAAGCGCCAAGTGGTGTGACATCCGTTTCGCCTGTCACCTTGCTAGCAATATAGGAAAGCACCACCGTGAGAAGCAAGGTCAATCCCATGATCCAAATCGGAATGTGGAAAAGGAAGTGACCCACAAAGGCTCCAGCGGCCCCAAAAACGGCCAATACGAACCATGCTCGGTTCTGCATAAAGAGGGAGCTGGCTCGTTTTCGCAGGGAAAGCTCTGAGGAAAAGTCGAGAAAAACAAAAGTGAGGATCCCTGAAACCGAGAACCAGGCGGGGTCAAGGCTCCCGTCTTTCCATAACTCCCAGGGTCCAAAGAAAAGGAATCCGCCCAAGAAAAAGGAGGCAGCAGTGCCGAGTCCGAGTATCCCACCAAGCCCGATGAATAACGGTGAAAGAGAGACTCCAAAAAGGCTTTTTGGAACCCAACGAAACCATTCTCCCAGGCTGACCCACACAGAGGCCCCAAGGAAAGAAAACCAGAATGGTCTCTGGGCATCCTCACTGTTTTGAATCAAACGTGCTGCCGCCTGTGCAGAGGGAAAAGGCGTCTCTTTCCACTGGTGCCGAAAAACCCAGGCAAGTACCGTACCCATGGCATTCAGGCACAACAACCACAAAATGAGTCCCCATACGGAATCCGGCATGGCTCCACTCAAGAGGAGTGCAGCTAATACGGTCGATAAAACAGTAATAGAGGAATAGCTCATCCCCGTTGTAAAGGACAAAAAGTAGACATATTGATCCTGCTGGAGCTGGTTGTTACCCTTAAGAAATCCCAAGGGCACATTCAGGGCCCTCATGAAAAGAATCGTGAGAAGGGATACCCCAAAAACAAATCCAAGTTTAAGAGCAATGTAGAGGGCGCTGGCTCCAAGAAGAACACCGACAAAAAAAAGAAGAGCCACCCGCAAGGGTAACCTGAAATTTAAATTGTGCTTATCCATAGCGCCATTCTAACAATTGTCTCACCGTACGCAAACCCAATTCTTGATCATTGGCTCGTTTTTTCCAGTAAAAAGGCCGCCCTGATCTGACAATATGGATATTTGGGCGTAGGCTCCAGGTTGTGGACTGCCTGACGATTCTCTTTCCTCCTTGAATGAACGCTTCGGAACCTGTTTCTCTGTGCGGTAATCGAACTCCTTGGAATAGATCATTATTTGAAACCCTGGCCTGATTTGCGAGTAAGCATTTAAGAGGCGGAACGACACTTCATTTTTTTTGTAACAAATTGGAACTTGAGGTGTCATAGAGACGAGAGGAGTCGAATCAGGCATGTTTCAGGAAACCATGGAACCTCAAATGGCGACAGACTGGAAGGAAAGCCCAGAATTTTGGCGCTCAGCCTTCCATCAACATGGAGGTGCGATCCATTCCTACCTGCAGGCCCGCACGAGAAACCTCGAAGACGCAGACGACCTGCTCCAAGAGACCTTTGTCAAAGCCATTCACGCAACCTCAGGCTTAAAAGACATCACCAAGATACGAGCGTATCTCTTCAGTATTGCCCACAATTTATGGGTCAACAGTTGTCGAAACGCATCGAAGTCTGAGCAGCTCGACCCTGAAAAACTAAGTATTAATATTACGCCCGAACACACCTTCCAAAATGATACCTTCCAAAAGCAACTCGAATTCATTCTTAAAACTTTATCAGGAAACCATCGCAAGGCATTTGAAATGGCCGTGGTTCAGGGATACAGCTACCAGGAAATCTCGAACCAGACCGGCTGGTCACTTTCGGCGGTAAAGGTTAATATTTATCGTGCCAGGAAACAGATTATTAAAGCCTTGAAACAGGTCATATAAAGGCGGCCATCATGAACCCCTGTCAACATATGGAAGAAAAGCTGAGCACTGTTCTGGATGGAGAATGTCCCAGGCGGGATTTTGCAGAAATTCTCAGCCACACATTACATTGTCCGAGCTGTCGCGAGTTCTTTGAGGACGGACGAGCTCTTCAGATGCGGCTCATATCCCCTGAAAACGCTACGGAAGAGCCGAAAAGCTCACGGATGTGGGAACAAATCGCATTGAAAGGTGGACTGAAAAGGCGGTCCTATTGGACAAAATTCCGCAAACTCTGGCCTGTGATTCCGGGTATCGCAGCTGCCATTTTCATCGCGCTGACCCTTTGGGGTCTAAGCTCTATTCTGAGTAGCCAAACAGCATCCACGCCATCAGAGCCCATTGCCCTCGAGGGTCAGCGAGGCTCCATGACCGAACCCCAATTTGTTGACATGGTACGCGACCTCATTCAATCTGATCGCAAATACCAATTGGAGATGCTGCGTGTCATGCGTGAGGTCGTTCAGGTTTACCCTGAACATGCCAGTGAAGAAGGCGCACTCACCGAGGAGTCCTCTTTCAGCAGGGAGGATAGCTCCCCAACCCGTGAACGAATCGGATCTTGATCGATCGAAAGGAATGAACCATGACTAAAATTACTTCTGTGCTCTGTCTCTGTTTCACGTTTTATGGAACGATCTTTGGCCAGGATGTCGACCCAAACGGCTATCTTTTTGGTGAGGTCAGCCTGCGAAGTGGCACCCAATACCGTGGGATTCTGCGTTGGGGCAAGGAAGAAGCTTCTTGGAGCGACCTATTCCATTCCTCGAAAGGAGCGGTCCCGTTCAGGTCCTATATTTCAGGTGACAAGGATGAAAGGAAGAATCTCAAGATTTTTGGATTCAATATTTCGACCTCCAGTTGGAACGTACAAGCAGAGCGCCTGTTTGTGGCCCAGTTTGGTGACATTGCAGAAATACGGCCACACGGTGAAGGCAAGGCGGACGTGGTCATGAAGAGTGGACGCATTTATAGTGTTGAAGGTTATGCAAATGACGTCGAGACCGATTTACATATCACCGACCAAAGCCTTGGACAAGTAACAGTTCCCTGGCAAAAGATTGACAAGATCACGTTCACGAATGGCAAACTCCCAAGGGGAACTTATGCCAAACGCTTGTACGGTAGCATCGAAACCCCTTTGGAGACATTTGAGGGGTTTATCCAGTGGGACCACGAAGAATGCATAGGCACAGACAAACTCGATGGAGAAAACGAAAATGGCTCCTTTTCCATCCCATTTGAACGCATTCGCACCATCGAAAAACTGCACAAGCGATCCGTCAAATTGACGCTGGTGGATGATCGTACCCTCACTCTGCGTGGCACCAACGATGTAAACAGCAGTAATCGCGGCATCTATGTAGATGACCCGCGTTTTGGAAAAGTGGATATCGATTGGGCCGCCTTCATGAAGGCGAACTTTGAGTGGAGAGAAACTACGGGTCCAGATTATGACCAGTATGAAAAGGGATTCGCCCTACAGGCAACCACCGTGGACCGTGATGGAAACAAACATTCTGGCTTTTTAGCATATGATCTGGACGAAATGGAGTCGTGGGAGTTCCTAAACGGACGCTACAATGACATTGAATACTACATTCCCTTCGCTAAAATTGAACGGATCAAACCAAGGGGGAGTCATGCCTCGGAAATCCTCCTTCACAATGAAACGAGTTTAACGCTTGAGGACCACGTGGATGTTTCCCGAAAGAACCTGGGAGTGTTATTGCTTGAACGCCCCAGTGACCGCAAGGGGCACTTCACGCCCTGGGACGAGGTCAAAACCATCACATTGAAGCGCGAATAGAGCCAGCAAACCAAAAGCCTCTCCCCTCTTTCATGCCACAAGAACCACGTGACAGGAATGTAAAAAGTGACGGCTAGACTGTGGGCAGATTCCTGGCCAAAACTCCGATACTATAACGACCGAACAAACATATAATCTTTATTTAGGGCTGTGCTGCGCGCCAACAGCGTGTAAATATGTTGTCGCGACTCAACCGTTCACCCCCTAGAAATGGACTCGACAAAGAAAGGGCTCTCATTTATATTGGTTAAAAGGAGGAGAAGCCTCTACCTCCCAGAATCATTTTTTCGGTAGCTTAAATAAGAGTATTTTTCCGACACAAATAGGGGTTGACCAAAGGAGCCTAAATGAATCGAGCAAGCGCATTGAAGACGGTTGTCAATGAAAAAGGGCACACGGTGAAGGCCGAAACCGCACCGCATGAAGTATTTAAATCCACTCTCGAATCTTTGGAGCGCGGAAGCAAGATCGCGGTGATCATGCAGGACAACCCTGATCCAGACGCCATTGGATCTGCTTGTGGCATTTCCTATCTTTCTAAAAAAATTAATAACTCTATCACGGTACAGGTCTTCCACGGCGGTGAAGTTTCACACCCACAGAATCGCACCATGGTGAACCTTCTCAATATCGACCTGAAAAAGGTAACGGCCAATTCCGTGGACTTTTCTCAATTCGATCTGAGAATCTTCGTCGACGTCGCAAGCTCAGGCAAAAAGAATCTGCAATCTATTG
>Ga0070729_10002922_pt1 | contig 20900 bp, 16 predicted proteins | sample tdDd472_FD_66725 | JGI IMG/M metagenome (GOLD analysis project Ga0070729, IMG submission 66725) | Marine sediment microbial communities from the Atlantic coast under amendment with organic carbon and nitrate - tdDd47.2 | ecosystem: Environmental > Aquatic > Marine > Coastal > Sediment | place... | reverse complement strand
CTCAGTGAGATTTTGTAAATATTCAATTATTTTAGATTTTGCCATTCCATTGTCCTCATAACCCATGAATGTCCTTAGGCTGAAGCAGGGAGAGCAAATATCGAGATTTTCTATACCTAACCGTTTTATAATTGGTTGTGGTAGTGAATTCTCAACAAATTGGTTTTTACACATCGCACAATTCCTCCATTCAGGATCACGTATACTTTTGTGATAACCTTTTGAGTTTGCTCGTGAAATAGCAAAATACATGAGTACATTATAGAAAGCATATGCGGAACAGAGAGGATCAGAAGATTTCCAATTCTCAATAATTTCATTAGGGGTTGTTTTTATTACCTCATCTGAGATTTCCCAGAACCAATTCCACTGATATTTTTGAATCAAAATATTAATAAGATCGTCATGTAATTCCGACCACCAAGCTAAGATACTTTTATTCTGGCAATAATCTTCTTTTACATCAATTGTTTTATATGCAGGCTTATCTCTGAAATCGTATATGCTCATAATGCGCTCCTATATTAGCTGACGATATTAAGAAAATAGCACAAGGAACCAATAAATTGAAAGAAGTCAAGTATTGATTGTGTTTTGTTGCATTATACATGTTTCGCCCAATACTCCATTGGGCGACATTAAGTCAAGCTATTTGTTACTGTTTTTGTAGTAATTGTGGAAAATGAGGATTCACATATTTGCTTGATTATCATTGCTTAATCCTCAGGCCACTGCTTTGAATCTATCAACGAGTCCATTGCTATTCGCATGTCAGCATCATTTACATGGCTGTATCGACTGGTGGTTTTGATACTACTATGGTTCATCAATTCCTGTGCTATGTACATGCCTGCACCACGTTTTTGGATCTCGGTACAGTATGAGTGTCGGAAGGTATGCGGCGTTATGGAGCGGTCAATTCCTGCCAGATCTGCATATCGTTTTACTAGTCTTTCAATCATGCGGGTCGAGATACGCCTATTTTTACTAGTGGTAAATAGAGCATTATCAATTGCTGTGCCTCTTGTTTTCACCCAGCTGGACAGGGACAAAACCACATTGCGGTTTATTGGAAAATCTACCACTTTGTTTCCTTTTCGTTTTAAGGATAATATTCGTGTCTCGTGGAAATCGATTTGATTGATGTCGAGATTAGAAAGCTCTGACAGCCTCAAGCCAGTATTATAAAACATAACGATTATCGACCAGTTTCTTTTTCGCAAAAACTCACTTTTCTCTTTCTTTACAGCTTCCAGTATGGATAAGTATTCTGCATACGATAATGGGCTGGGCTTGCGATTTACTACTCTGGCAAACTTTATTGAAGTTGTTGGGTTTTGTTTTGAAGTGATTATTTTCTTGTCAGTTAATAAACTGAAAAAGGAACGTAAACAGGATAGCCTACGGTTTCGATAACTGGATGATGGCGATTTGCCTACCTGAACACTGTAGTCAAGAAACACTTCTACTTGCTCTGATGTAAGGCAATTCACTTCACAATTCTGAAGGCAAACAACTTCTTCAAGCATTTCCAAATCCTGTTTATAGCCTTTTATTGTACGTTTGGAGTAATTCAATTTCTCTAGTTCTGAAAGAAATGTGTCTATAGCTGTTGCAAGATTCATAAGTTGTGTTATCCGATATAATTAATATTTCCCCTTCAATACGCTAGCATTGATTCAATGTCAATATTGCAACAAATGGAGTATTAATTGCAATAGGAGTATTTGTAATAATTTTTGTGGTTTTTATACAGAAGAGGAATTCTGCAAGATCTGGTCAGAATGTGTGCAGTAATATTTTTACTATTCTGTCAAGCAGAATTTCAAAAACAGCTTGCTTTCAGGAGTATAATAAAGATGGTTCTGAAGGAAATTTCAAAAGAGAAAACATCTGCAAAAAAAGCTACGAACAAAACGGAGCTGACCAACTTAACTTCAGGGGCAAAATTGACAGAAACAGAAACAGAGTGTATACTTAATATATATTCTAACACTTCCCCCATGAACCATACAGACAAACAGCATCGGGAACTTGCCGATGGGCTTTCTAAGGCAGAATCAGATATCAGCCGCATGGCATTGGTAAAAAAGACTTTAAACTCAAGAAACAGACTTGAGTCATTTTTAACTGCACTACCGAAACTTCATCTTAAAGAATCTGTCCGCAATGCCATCTTTATTTTAATTGCAACTCTATTGGTAACTGCCTGTGGAGATGGAAATTCAGAATATTCTGATGGGGATACTGACGGCGAGAGCATTGCTGCTGATGGTGATGCTGATCTAATCGACCACGAGCAAAATGAAATTGATGGTGACAGTGAAGATGTTGATGGCGATGAAGACAATGAAGAAAGTGAAAAAGAGATAGATGGTGACTTTGAAGACGGAGAAGTAACAGAGGATGGAGATGAGGAACCTGTTATGAAAGGCTGTGAGGCGATTGATGAAAATGATGCTCTAGCCTGCAAGTTAATCTGTCCTGAAGATGGGGCCGTGACTTTAAAGACTGTCGATTCCGCCGATCCTGTGCTGAATGGTTTTGAGCTTAGAGATATTAAAACAAATCAATGCGTGGCTGTGATTGCACAGGCAAGTGTAAATTCCGATCATGTCGGGGTTATCTACTATGCCCTTGATCCATATCAACCATTTGTAGATGGTATTCCAAATCCTGTGCCAGCCATTAGCAGTACAGGCGCTGTTGCTGCAAAAGGAAAGCGATTTTCTATTACAAATACCAATGGAGAGATAGTAAATTTCGAGATCATCAACGAGAATGGTCAGATTGTCAGCAAAACTGATACGTCAGAAACTACGATGAGCATGTTTTCGACTTCACTTCCTGTCGATCAGATTGAAGCTATTTTTGAGGATAATCCATTGGAAATTACAACAGATGATAACACAGACGGCAATATTGAAGACAGCGAAACCCCACAAACCCGCACTGAGAAAGACCCTAACGATGCGAACTTGATTCACTTCTATTTCGGAGTAGAAGATGAGAAGAAAGATAATTACAAGGGATTGAAATTTGACTTCAGTGAAAATGGAATCGACATTACGGATCAGATGGTGGAAGTGGATGAGGGACACTTCAAGGCTCGCTTCACCGAAACTGGAGAACATAAGGTTAAGCTTTCCGTTATTGTCAGTGAGGATATGAGCATACTTGCAGAGGAAGATCGAACCGATACGGTAGTTTTTACATTTATAATCGAACAGCAAGACCCTTGTAAAGATGTTGAATGCGGAGATAATGCAATATGTGAAGCAGTAGAAAACGAAGCTAATTGTGAATGTCAAGAAGGTTATGAAGGTGATACCGAAACTGCTTGTACCGACATCGACGCTTGCAGTGAAGAAAACAATCCCTGCAATCAAAATGCGACATGTACTGATAATCCCGCACCACAACTAGGCGCAAGTTGTGAATGTAATTATGGTTTTGAGGGAAGCGGAGAAGAATGTGAAACCATACCACTTCCCGAAATAAGCAATTTATCAATTGATAATGAAGGTTTTTGTGTTGCGGGTAGAACTTATCCTGTAACCTTTGATGTTGCCAATGTTGAAAATGCAGATGATTGCAATGTGAGTGTGAGCGTAAGATACGAAAGTGGATATGTTGCAACTACTCCCGATCAATATGCAGGTGAACTATCCGAACTTGTTTTGGAAGGAAATACCATTAAATGCAACTGGACTGCTCCTACTGTTGGTGGTGGCGATGCTACCTTATTCGTTACTTGTGAGACAGAAGGTGGAACGGATTCACAGGAAACAGAGGAATATCTTATCCACTAACGAAATTCACATATGTTTGTGTGTTTTCAATAGTTTACTAAATGTAGTCTTTTAAAAAGACTTGATTGTTTTCAAAATACTGGTAAAATCATATAGCCTTCCTAAGCTAACATTTCAATGAACTCACACAAAAAGTTGTATATGGTTGATGATATCACCATTTTGAAAAAGTCTCACCAAAGCCGTGAAAACCTTTATGGCAAACACACTAAAAAAGAAAACTGGGCAAATGCAATTCCTGAGATAGTAGAGGATTCAAGAGGAAAGACCTTGAGAATACTTGGTCATGATGTGATGTCTTCCTTTGAAGAGCCTTACATGAAAGCACTTGGTGAGGTGGCGACTGAAAACGGAGGAAATATTTTAAATGTGGGATATGGTCTGGGATATTTGGATCAAGCAATTGAAAATCATCGAAATGAGTGTAATGTAAAAGAACATCATATTATAGAAATTAACAAACATATTGCTAATACTGCAAAAGACAAACAACCATGCTGCAATATTATTCGTGCCGATTGGCATGATGCTATTGAAGATTTTAATGAAAGTCAGTTTAATGGGATCGTTTATGATGGTTATCCACTGAAGTTCGGAGAGGTTCATCGTGACGGAGTTGAGTTTATTGAGCAGGTGATGAAAAACAGGATACTCAAAAAAGGAGGTGTTCTGACTTTTTACGCTGATGCCACTGAGCAATTCGGTAGTCAATTTGTGACCTATTTAAGTGATCTTGGTTTTTCAAAAGTGGAGGTTGAAAAAACGAAAGAAATTATACCTCCCAAAGGAATAGAATACTGGAACCATAATCACTTTTTGGTACCCAAGCTGGTTTATTAGCATTTGTTCCAGAAGGCCTCAAAAACAGTGCCTAAAATGTAAGACAGGTGTTTATCCTCAAGTATAATCGCAAAGGCTCCGTTTTCATCAAAGCTCATACAGTGAACAAATTCTCCAAATATGTTTACTTCCGAATTATTAAGGGGGATATCTTCTTTTTGAATTATCTTGATTTCACTTAAATATTTTTCATGATTCTTTTTATAATCCAATGAAGTGTTGCATTTTAAAGCAAGATTTCTACTCTTGATTCCTTTTTGGATTCTTGCTGGCAGATAAGTGTTTAGAAAATAATCATGCAATTCTTCGCATACGGTTTCCGCAGAACAGAAAATACTATTTATGTTTTCTTTACGGTTGCAGTGATTAAGAATATCACTATATGACCTCTTTATTCCTTCCATTCCTTTGTAAAACTTTACTTTAGGTAAAATAGTTTCAGGATTCATCAATGCTTCTAAATTACCAAGAATACGCCCAACAGAATCTTTCTGTTCTTCAATCTCCCTGCTTTTTTCGTCCAGCATGAACATCAGCTTATCGGGAGGTTCTACACTATAAATAAAAGCATTGCCTTTTTGCATTGCGGTAATAAATCCCTTCTTGACCAGCTTCTGACAGGCTTGTCCTGCTGTAGCTCGGTTCAAACCAGTGCGTTGTGCAAGATTTGAGGATGGAGAGTAATTCAAAGGAAGTAGTGTAAGATAAAGTTTGATTTCCGTGTTATTGAGTCCGAGTTTTTTTAAAACCTCTTTCATAATTATTAACGATTAAATAATACTTCGAGAGGCTAACTTCGGAATATTATAGTATACCTATTATTGATTTATGTCAATGTCATCCTTGCTGTTGTATTGCTCTGCCTCTTTTGTTGAAAGGGGTTGCTTGGCTTTATCTATATTTCGACTGTCTTTTCGTTTCGCTTCTTCTGGAAATATTTCATCAAAGAATGGCATGGTTTTTGGGGTTAAGTGTTTGTACAGAAAAATCCCTACGAACTTTTATTGGTTTGAGGGCAGGAGGGAACTTTATGGAGTTGCAAGCAACTCATCGGCACTTTAGATCGCTTTTGCTATAACGTCAACCAAATGGTGATACCGAACTGTTATCACAAGAGAATGTTTCTAAATCGCAACAATGCATATATAAAGGCTTTAAGGCTGACTACAACACGATTGCAGAACATTGTAATTCTATTGAGATACGCATTTGCATATTCTCTTTGTGTATTGATCTTCTGTCTTTGCTGAACAGGAAACTTCAGCGACACCTACTGGAAGTGTAGTATCTCGGCTTTTACATTCATTTGTTGCAGGTGAAATTGATTCGTTCAAAACCCACACAGGAGCATAGCTTTTGCCAAATGCACCTCCTGCATCAGCGTTCATTCCTTCATTTTGAACCAAACTTTGACAAATTGTTCCGCTATCGTTCCAGCTACCATCCAGACAACTCAATCCGATATTACTGCAAGTCAAGCTACAGCTTTCTCCTTTACCAGCATTTATTCCACCTAGAATCCAGCAGGCTTCTCCATCAAAGTGACCTACATCACTGGTGCAGATATCAGCCAGCATCAACTCGTTTTGAACTTCGATGGTTGAGGTAAATATACGTTCAACATCATCTGCAAAATTATATTCAGCCATACCTTGCGAGATATCACAGTTTATTAAATATGTGCCATCTACAACATCAGGTATTGTAATGCTGTTTGAGTTTACATCATTCCAGCCATCAGGAACCTTCCAATTACAATGTTCGCTGACATTTGCTGTTCGTTGGCTGTTCTCAAAGACTGCAATGGCCGAAAACGTTAAAATAGCACCATTTGAAACGCTCTGTCCGCTATTGTCTGAACTGATTGTAACTGAAGATATTTTAGGCTGTTCAAGATGTACAATTATTCTGGCATCGTCATATGAGTCGATACCATCTTTTTCATTTCTGTAGACCTGCAAGCTAACTGGCATGGAAGTTCCAGAAGAATATACCTCACTTTTATTTACTGTTATTGTAGTATTTTTAATTTCTGAATTCTCAACATAGCCCATATCACTGCTCCAATAATATCCTGTATCTTCAGGTTCCCCAACAATATCGGGGCCACAGAGATGAAAGGTTTGATCCTCAAACATGGTAAAACTATCGCTATCTTTAAAAATGGTTCCTTCTTCCGAGTCGCATGATTCTGTTTTGATCTGGAAATCAGCGTACAAATCTTCCACATGCCTTTCTTCAATTGGTAATTTAATTACATCAGACATACCAAAAGAAGTAACCAAAGACTCTGGCCAAGAATCATCGTTCGGTACACCTGCTTCGATAGAGTAAATACATTCACCTTCACCCAATGCTTCAATTTCAAATTCTCCATCAAAGCTGAAACCATTAAAGAATTCAGGGCTGGTGTTTTTGCATATTGCAGGAGTATAGATAATCAGCTTGTAGGTCAGCAATTGATCTGGTTCAAGCAGGCTGTTTTTGTTAAGCACTCTGACACTTAAAGAAAAAGAGTTATTCTTCCCCTTGTAAACCAGCTTGTCAGGTGGTTCGGAAAGAGACCAGCGAGCTTCGTAGCTCTTGCTGAAAGAGGTTGAAATGCCTTCAAAACCGACCTCTTCGGATACATTATTTAGTGTTGTTTCAAAGGTCATTCCAGAACGATTACCTATATTGTCTTCGAAATAAAAGCGTTGTGGCTTGTTTGAAGGATTATAAGCAACACGATAGTAATCGTCTTTTGTGAAGGAAAGGGGCGAGCCATTCAAAGTTGAAAAGATTTTATCAACCTGATAATCGACTGTTTCGATGGTTAATATTTCAGAGTCAGCTTTTATCAAATATGGAATGATCATATTATTGAGATACTTTGGAAAGGCTTTGTCATAGTCTTGTTTTATTGACAAATCTCCATCGACTATATTTGCAGTTCCATTTCTCACTGTTGCAATTATGGGATTGCTTAAAGAGATGTCATTGCCATTGTCGCTTATTTCAGCAATCTCATGAGTCGGATCATCCTTATCCAAAATAGCTACACGACCAGAACGAACCGCAATTTCCTTGTTGTCTACATCCACTTTAAACTCGGTTCCCCTGACCCCAGCAATGGCCTGTGAAGTTTTTACATTAAACTCGGACTTCTCAGAAAGACGAACTACTTTGTTCCAGAGTTTGCCTTTACTTAAAAGTAGTTTTACTTTGCTGATGATATTTTTATTGTTATTTTCCTCTACCTTCAAGTTTTTCAAAACGAGCTCACTGTTTGAATCAAGGTGCGAAACACTGCCATCAGTAAAGTATAGATCAACTGAAGAATTGTTTCCCGTTGTAATTGTTTGTCCCTCAGTCACATCAGAGCCTTGCAGAGCGGGCTCATCATCAATTTCAACCATTCCGATCATGTTTTGTAATGTTGCCTTCAAAATCAAGTGATCGGGATTGTACGGCAGATGCTCATTTTTATCTGTTACGAAATTCGGTGAATTATAGGAACGAATAAGACTTGGCAGATTAAAGCTCTTATTAATGTTACCTGAAGTTCTGGCTTCATAGCTTCCTCCATTATCCCATACGCCAGCCACCTGAAAGAACTTTCCATTATTACTTACACCATACGCATAGCGACTACCAGTGCTAGGATCTGTGGGAACTTCCTGCAAATATTTTACGCCCAAAAGACTGTTGTCGATTGCTCCCTGTATAAATGAAGCCTTCTCACAATCATGAAAATAACTCGCATCGGCTGCAAAACACTGGACATTCATGTTTTTGCCGACTTCGGGGATTGGATATTTTCCATTGTGAGCTCTTGCATAGGAGTCAAGGGCATTTGAAATGCTGATGATATCGCTAAGCATTTTGTCATTCATCAGGCTTCGTTTAACGCTGCCTATACCCAAATAGACACTCACCGCCAGAGTGCCGATAATTGCCACAACCACAATCAGCTCCACCAGACTGAAGCCCTGTTGTATGTTGTTCTTAATTTTGCATTCAGGGATAGAGGGGATCTTTTTTTGCTTGCTAAGCAGTTCATCTATAAATGGCATGATCGGTGGTGTTAATTTTTATTTTCATGGATTACGATACTCCTGAAAATCATCACAGTCAATGCAAGATCAGGAGAAATTTATCGCAATGATTCTGAAAAGTATTTACAGAAAATCTTTTAAAGGATTATCCTCTTTATCTTTTGCGATGGCAAATTTCTGCATAAGCTCATCCAGCTCGTTATCAATTTTCTCAAGAGCATCATTTACTGAAAGCGTTTTGTCTTTGTATTTAACAGTTTCATCGCTAGTAAGTTGAAGCAATTTATCATACTGCTTAAGTCCTTCTTCAATTGCACGTTTGATTTCTTTTAAACTTGGTTCTTTCATGTTTTTAAGATTAGGAAATAACACCCTAAAAAGCAATATCCGCAAGATAAAAAGTCATGGAGGAAACTTTTGTGAAAAAGGCAAATCCTTGACTATTTATCGCGGATATTATGCTAAAGGTGTTTATTTCGACACCAAAAATGAAAGCGACTGAAATAAATGATACAGACAATAAAAAGAGAAACGTCTAAGCAAGATATGAGCACACAAGAAAAAGACGGAATCTCTTCCGCCTCTTCATATTTGTGATGTCTGAATATCAGAAAAGCAATAACTGCTTGCTTTTAATATGATGAAAAATATCCTTTAATGGAAACCTGTGTTTTTCCTTGGAGTCATTATCGTAAACAATTGAACATGATTTATTTGTTGCGATTGTCCATGATTCTTGAATACTCATGTCACCAACTAACAGTGTACCGCCGAGTGTATCTACATAGTAAATAAAGGCTTCCAACGTATCGTTACGCTCGGCATAGCCACTGTAGCGATTTATGACAGCATCGAATATTTGTGAGTCTGTATATTTCATGTTTTTGGGTGTTAGAAACTAAACGGCAATAAAAAAGGCTTTTAGAAAAGGAGAAATCAAGGAGGAATTCATAAGAAGAAAATCCTTGAATTATCCTGTAAAAGTCAAAAATAAAAGACGTTGGTTTCTAACAAACAAGCTAAAATAAGACAGGCTTCTGAATCAAAATAAGGCAAGTAAATAGAGTTGCAACATTATGTTGAAAAATATTAAATATCGATGTCCCCTTGTATTTACAAGCGATAAGTGTTGCACCATACTTCTTATAGTGCTAAAATAAGCATGGTTTATAACAATAAATAAGAATAATAAGATGGAAAAACTCATGAAATTTAATGCCAGTTTTAAATACAAAAATTCAATGGTTACGGCTTTAATGGAAATTGAAGGAGCTAAAAAAGTGGTAGATATTTTACCTCTACCTCCTTCAGGGGTACTCAGCCTAAAGCAGGTGGCCAGACAAAAAGCATCTCGCGGTTCGGTGGCGATTGAGGGTAATCCCTTGAACCACAGAGAAGTTTTACAAGCTGTTGCTGGTACGGATCGAACCCCGACGGAACATGCTCAGGAGGTACGTAATTACTGGCGTGCTTTGGAGTGGCTTGAGGAAAAGGTAAGTGAATCAACCGTAATTAATGAAAACTTTATCAAGAACTTACACAGTATGATTATGGTTCGCACGGTTGGCAGACGTACCAAAAGCTCGTATAGGACAGGCGAATGTCCGATAGTGGATACCGCAACCCGTCAGATTGACTATGCACCACCGACACCAAAAGATGTTCCGAAACTAATGAAGAATCTGGTTGATTGGGTAAACTCAAAAGAAGCCTCCGTACTACCGGGGCCAGTGAGAGCCGCCATACTGGCTCACCGTTTTGTGAGTATCCATCCCTTTGATGACGGTAACGGCAGAACCACAAGAGCACTGGCAACGGCTGAGTTGTGGCGTTCGGGCTATTATATGCAGGGCTTTATTTCTGTGGAAGAATTCTATGACGAAACCCGTGAGGCTTATTACGACAATTTGCAGATGCATCTTCCAGTCAATTTCTACGATGGTCGTCACGATCCCGACCATACCCAATGGCTGGAATATTTTGTTGCTATTCTAAACAAAGCAACTACCGAAATAAGATTAAAAGCTGAACAACTATACAAGCAACAAACCATTGATGATGCTCCCTGGCTGAAATTGTCAAAACGTCAGCAACAATTGCTTATGAGACTTGTAGCGCGTCGAACCGACAGCGACAAAGAACCTCTTGTTTTTGTCCCGAGCGATATTATAAGCTGGTTTGAAGTTTCAAAACAAACCGCTCACGAATGGCTGAAAGAGTGGATGTCTAGTGATTTTGTGATCCCTTTTAATCCGGGAAAAAGAGTACGTTACTATACTTTGACAAACAAATGGCTTGACCTTGTTGAAGATGTAAAACAGTTAACTACTGAAATGGAAAATCAGTAGAGTGTCACAACCAAGCAATACTAAGCTGTTGCCTTAGTAATCCTCCGGTAAAAGCAAGGTGATAGCTTGTGCATCTTCGATAGCAAACAAAATTCGGCCATCTTTGTCTTTGAACACCTGAAGATAATCAAGACCTTTGTGCTTTATAGCCTCTCTGTACAGTAACGCCAAAGCCTTTACCCTTGTATCATGGTCAAACTCGGCAATAGACGCACGAGTGGAAACTGCCACTTTGACAGAAGGATCAAAATTGCAGTTGCTGTCTGGGTGATCAAAAGGAATTTCCTGTCCTTCCCATTCAAGCGGACAATAGCTTTGATCGCAATTGCATTTATGTTTTTTCATGGAATTTGTTAGTTAAGAAATATTTTTGAATCCAAGGATAGCAGTTAATTCTTCTTTGGCAAAATGTTCAGGCTCCGTCTTCTGTGGATCATCTACACGAGAATAATTTGCATAACGAATGAAAGCATTGTGGATACAATCACGGGCAATTTTACGTTTACCACGATTACCCGCATCGTTGTTATCAAGAAAAAGTGTGATCCTTCTTGTTGGGTTAACTTGTGGATCGAGTAATATATTCTTCTGCGGAACTTGAAAGTCGCTACCCATCAGGGCAACAACGTTTTTAAAGCCTTCTTGCCAGAGCTTCATCGCATCCGTAAAACCCTCGACAATAATAATGCCGAAATCAAGCACAGCCTTTTTAGTTTCAGCATTATTACAAATACGGTCAATGTTGAAAAGCTCAAGGCTTTTATTAAAGCCAGCAGGAAAGCGGTATTTGTCTTCATTCTCTTTCAATGTGCGACCAGAGTAGGACATAATTATTCCTTCTCTGTTTTTTATCGGAAAGACAACACGGCTCTTCATCAGGCCACGAGAACAGTAACCCACACCAAAATCTTTTGCAGTCTCAACTGTGATACCCTTATCCTGTAAGTACGGGACATCGAACCGCAGACCACCAAGCTCTCTGCCAAAAGGAATGTTTTTGGTGGGTAATTCGGGTTTAACTTTGGTTTTATTTGCTTTGCTTTGATCTTCAGAAGAAGAATCTGAAGGTTCTGCTTGTACTTCTGAGTTTTCAGTAATCCTGGCAGTCAATGTGTTACAGATAAAATCACGGTTCAAGATAACCAGTGCCTGACGAAAGTTACATTGTTCAAAAGCCTGAACCAGACCGATAACATTGCCTGCCACTTCTTTTCCATCAATTGTTGGTCGTCCACCGAAATCGTTTCAGATATTTTTCTCTATGTCCACGAAAAATGAGGCTTTCTTTTCATCCCGAAATGGTGAACAACCTGAAAGCCTGCTTCCCTTTCATTTCAGGGCTTCAAGTATTTCATAACGATTAAGAACGGCTTCGATGGAAACCTCACGTTTTAACTGATCGGCATCCAGCCACGGGGAGGTGCTGTTTTGTTCTTTATTGTGCATATGATATGTGAGTGAAAGTTAAAACAGGAATTTCTATTTACGAAATCGCACTAAGAATATACACTATAAATATCTCTAAGCAAAGCCTATGATTCCACTACGAGCCCCTGATATAATCGCCATCTTGATTAAGTACCCGTTAACTGCTGTGCAGATATATCGTGCATCGAAGAATTTCAGATTTCCATACAGTAACTGAACTCAACTAAAGTGTGATCTTTTTGAAATGACAAAAAGTGGATATCTGAACCGTCAGGAAATTCCTTCAATCGGCAGGGGGCAAAAGCAATATTTTTATTTTCTGAAAAGAAAGTCGCAAATGATAATCCCCGAAGTAAAGGACATTTTAAAAAAGAGTTCTGTGTTTCGTGGACTGTCCGATTCTCCGTGGCACACACTGGCAACCAGTAAATTCATGAGCCACTTCGAGAAAAGTGCAGGAGAGTTGAAAGATCAGGTACAAATCGTAGTTCCAATCCGACCACGCTATTTTCGGGCAAAGGTAAACGTAGTTACACCGCAAGGACGTGAAAACATTATACTCGAACCCGATTACACTCAAGTGGTAAAGATAAACGGCGAAGCAAATTTGTTCTTCGTGGAAATTGTTCATCATACCGCCGTTATTAATCCGATGGCCTCACAATCTGTAACACGATCATTTCGCTTTAAAATGACAAAATACAAAGCCTTGCAGAACACTTTCAGAAAGCACGAGATAATCCGCACGATAGCGAATGACTATAAATGCAGTTTCAATGGCTTCAGAGTGCTGGTGGTGACTACCAGAGGAGAAGAAAACAAACGCAACCTGTTGGCCTGCGCCAAAAAACAAGGCCACAAAAAAATGTTTTACTTCGCAACGATGGAAGAAGTAGGCCAGGGAAACCTGTTTAGAGATTCGGTATGAAGTTTACCAAATGGAAGCATGAGGGGGTTGAATGACTAAACCTGATTTAAAAAGGTAGGAAAAACTTAAACTATAGCTATTTTGATATTGAATTATACTTCTAAAAACACCACTTCATTGAATTACGCTAAAAACACTTAAGCCACTATGAAGAACTGTTATACCAGTAGAGAAATCATAGAAAAGGAAACATGTTTTTATATTTCACGCCCCAGAATCCGAAGTCCTTGATTGAATAGCTCTAAGCATATGTGTGAATTGGCCTGAATTAGCAATAGGGTGCACTAAAAACCCATAAAGGCTGAATATCTGACAAAAACACATGTGTCCCCTTGAAATCATTAAGTAATTCCCGTTTTCCGGATTTTATTTGGCGAACCTCCTGAATTTTTCGCTTGCAAAACTCGTACAATCTATATAATCTCATGCGAAATCAACTAGATAAAGCCTCTTTTGCAGGTTATTGTTTTGCGGGAGGCTTACCAAATCGAAAAAGGTTTTTGAAAACAATGAATTAGGCTATATTCAATTTTCTTGCACCCCCACTATTTTCCAGTCTGAGTGCTATACTGAGTGTATTTGGGTGGTAGGTTCGCCAAACCGGGGTTAGAAGCTTAATGATTTCCAGTCTTTACATGGCCAGGGTCGCAGGTATGGTCACTCAGGCTGGGATAGCTTCTGCTTCTTATAAAAGTTTTTGACCAGACTGGTTCTTGATCTTCAAGTCCAAAATGTTTGCCATTTGGTATTAAAGTAGGGGCTCCGCTTTTAAGGTTTTGCAAGACAATGTCTGAGTAACAATAAATACAGACGTATTCAGAAGAATTGAATCTGGGAACATCTTCAAAATTACCAGGCAGATGTTCAAGCTTTGTCCTACCATATTCAGCACTACGAGAGCGTCCGATATTGATAATTTTATTATCAGCCAAAGAATCCAGGATAATGGTTTTGTACTCTTCTTTACTGAAATTAACTGAAAAATACCATTCTGTACCTTCTGCAATGCTTTCATAGCCGAACAATTGTTCTTCTTCTGACCTGCCTCTGTTATTGCGATCGATTGCTGTTTTAATGCGGAAATTTCTCTCAAGTTTTGCATATGAGCCACTTAGGGAAAAATAGCCATTTCGTTTTTGTTCTGGCTGTACAGCGTTATCTTTCCAGTCCTTCACTGTTTTGCCAGAGAGAAAACAGCAGTTGAAAATCGATTCCTGGTATAATTTACCAGTTCCCTCATCATAAAACTCTTTCAGCTTTGGAACGTGCCAACTTAAAGGAACAGGAAAAGTTCGATGTGCCTGGGACGAGACAGGATAGGCATTGCCAAACTTAACCTTGCCATTATTGAACAGATCGAAGGCTTTGTCAGGATGCTTGCGGTATTGTTTGGATGCACACACACCAAGTAAAAAACTGCCCGGGATAAAATCCATACTGCTGTGTCCGCCCGTTGTCGCTGCGTTCTGACTGATGATAACATCTGACAGAAAGGTTGCTTTGAAGTTTTGCCTAATCATGCCGACACCTCCTCTACTGTAACAGAAACCCTGCCCAAACCTCTATGTCTGTGAGAGCCACGAGAGCGGAGGAAACCCTTTGAACTTTGCAATAAATCATACCAATCTACATTTAAACTATCGCCAAACAGTATTTGGCGGTTTTCGCTTTAATGACTTTAGTCAGTTGAGCACGTAGTGCGAAACATATAACCACCCGCTATGCGGGTGCGGAAACGAAAAGTTATACAATTTATCGCCCTTAAATCACCTTTCCGTTATTTTAGAGTTGTTCAGGCTGCTAAAACAACGACAATGAAAGGTGAAAAATGGCAAACAAGGCATACAGTCTAGCACATACAAAGTGGATGTGTAAATATCACATAGTTTTTACTCCGAAATACAGACGAAAGATCATCTACAATCAATACAAGAAAAGTATTGGTGAAATTTTAAGACGACTTTGTAAATACAAGAATGTTGAAATTTACGAAGGACATTTAATGGTTGATCACGTGCATATGCTTGTAAGCATTCCCCCTAAGTTGGCCGTTTCGAGCTTCATGGGTTATTTAAAGGGAAAAAGTGCTTTGATGATTTTCGATAAACATGCAAACTTGAAGTACAAATTTGGGAATCGTCATTTTTGGGCAGAAGGCTATTATGTAAGCACTGTTGGTTTAAATGAAGCTACAATCAGGAAGTATATCCGAGATCAGGACCGTGATGATATATTGAAAGACAAATTAAGTGTGAAAGAATATGAGGACCCTTTTAAGGGTGGCAAGTAGTACCATATCCCTTTAGGGATTTGCAAAAGTGGCAATGGCATTAAAGCCTGGCCACTCGGCGAAATTTCACAGGTCAACTGTATTGCAGGAGGAACCTTTGAAATCAGCAAAGTCATTCGACATCCCCAAGCGTCTGGTATGGGAAGCATATCGTGATATAAAAGCTAAAGGAGGTGCAGCAGGAGTAGACTGTGAAACGATCAAGGATTTTGAGATTCATTTGAAAGATAATTTGTATTGCTTGTGGAATCGTTTGTCATCAGGAAGCTATTTTCCGCCGCCTGTCAAGGGTGTTCAGATCCCGAAGAAATCGGGTGGAGTGCGTATGCTTGGCGTGCCTACGGTCTCAGATCGTATTGCACAAACGGTGGTAAAGAAGGTTCTGGAGCCGATTTTGGATCCCGTCTTCGACGAAGATTCCTACGGCTACCGACCCGGAAAATCGGCACACGATGCCGTGGGCATTACTCGTAAACGTTGCTGGCGTTATGACTGGGTGGTGGAGTTTGATATCAAGGGTATGTTCGATCACATTGATCACGAGCTTTTGATGAAGGCACTTCGCCATCATTGCGATATTCGCTGGGTGTTGCTTTACGTGAAGCGTTGGTTGACAGCGTCGATACAGATGGCAAATGGCGAATGTGTTCTCAGAGATTCGGGCACACCGCAGGGTGGGGTGGTTAGTCCCTTATTGGCCAACCTGTTTCTGCATTATGCGTTCGATGTCTGGGTTCGCCGCACCATGCCTTCAATACCGTTTTGTCGTTATGCGGATGATGGACTGCTTCACTGCAAGAGTGAAATCCAGGCGAAGTTTGTGATGGATCGCATCACTCGTCGGTTTAAGGCTTGCGGTTTGGAGATCCATCCGGGTAAATTTCGAATCGTGTATTGCAAGGATGATAAACGCAGGGAAAATCATGATGTGATTTGCTTTGACTTTCTTGGTTTCACGTTTCGTCCCAGACGCTGCGTATCTGAAAGCCATGGCGTGCATCCGAATTTTCTACCGGCTATCAGTCGAGCGTCGATGAAAGCAATCAACCGTGAGATTCGCAGTTGGCACATTCAGCTGAAGAATGACAAATCGCTGGTTGATCTGGCGAATATGTTCAATGCTAAACTTCGTGGTTGGTTTGCCTACTATGGTCGTTTCTATCCGTCTGCCATGCACCGAATCTGGCGTAACGTCAACGGCTATCTTGTGCGCTTTGTTCGTCGCAAATACAAACGTTTTGCCATACATAAGAGGCGGGCGTGGAAATATCTGCGACAACTGGCACAAAAGATGCCGAGACTTTTTGCACATTGGGAGCTCGGGTGTTTGCCGTAAGGCTTGAGTGGTAGGAGCCGGATGAGCCGAGAGGTTCACGTCCGGTTCTCGGAGGGGCTGAGGGTGAAACTCCCTCGGTCTACTCAACCCTACGTACCCACGCCTTCTGGTTTCGTTTTCCTGACGGCTATTATGGACTGGTTTTCCCGAAAGGTTTTGAGCTGGCGCCTGTCGAACACGCTGGATGCCTCGTTTTGCGTGGAGGCTCTGGAAGAAGCAATCAGGCGTTATGGCAAGCCTGAAATCTTCAACACGGATCAAGGATCTCAGTTTACCAGCAAGGCTTTTACTGGAGTTCTGCTGAAGCACGAAATCAAAATCAGCATGGATGGCAAAGGCCGTGCGCTGGATAACGTTTTAGTGGAGAGACTCTGGCGCAGTGTGAAATATGAAGACATTTATATCAGAGGCTATGAAACAATGAAGGATGTGAAATTTGGATTGAGAGAGTATTTTAAATTTTATAACGAGGAACGTTTTCATCAGGCAGGAGTTCCCCCAAAAATTCAGGTTGAAATGCAAAATCTGTAGTGTTTTCTTTATGATAAACAATCATACAAGTGAAAATGTTAAAAAATGGGGGGGCATACGAGACAAAATGAACCTCAAGATGCTATAAAAAGGGTATCCAAGCCTTAGAATTCACAGCATAAACAAGAGGTTCAAAAACCATGATACACCAGCTTTCATACAAATTGCGAGTACAAATTAAACAATTTTCGGGGGATCTTTGTCAGGCGCACGGAAAAGTGCTGACCCGTTTTGTTGAAGAGATGCTTTTAGGCATGCTTGGTTCTGGTTCGGTGCTGATTTCAAAAATTGCCAGAGTTTTAAACGAGAGCATTCGGCTCAAGAAAACCCATGATCGCCTTTGCCGTAATCTCGCTGATCGAAAAATTGAAAATGTTGTTTCTTCATCCATTGTGAAGATGGGTGCCAAACGGGTACACCACGACACATTATTGATAATTGATCCTTCCGACATCACCAAGAAGTACGCAAAGAAAATGGAACATATGGCCAGAGTGCATGACGGCAGCACGAGCGGTGTGGGTAATGGTTACTGGCTTTGTGAGCTTGTGGCCGCCGAAGTTTCCGAATCTGCCATTACGCCTCTGGCACAAAGGCTCTACTCGCAAAAAGCTCCAGATTTCAAAAGTGAAAACGACCAGATTCTGGAAGTGGTTGATGATGTTTTACAAGCCTGTGATTATCGTGGAATTCTGGTTTTCGATCGTGGTGGTGATCGCCGTAAACTGCTCAAACCGTGGACAAAAGATGATCGTATTGATTATCTGGTCAGACAGCGAGGCGACCGACATCTGTTGTACAAGGGCAAAATGAAAGCGGTAAATGATCTGGCAGATATTTGTAAAACGCACTATACAGAAACGATTGTGAGGATCAAGGATGGCGAAGAACGTATACACAGCTTGAGTTTCGGCTATTTGTCGGTGAATCTGCCGGAAGCAAAAAAACGCCCGCTATGGCTGGTTGTGGTTAAGGGTTTCGGCAAGAAGCCGTTGATATTGCTGACTACGAAGCCCATGCGGCGCAATCGCAAAGTTTTGCAATGGGCAATAGATGCTTATCTTACCCGTTGGAGAATCGAGGAGACGATCCGTTTTATCAAGCAGAGCTGGGAGCTTGAAAACGTGCGGGTACGCAGGTATATCAGGCTTAAAAACACCGCCACGCTTCTTCTTGCTACGGCGTATTTTACGGCAGTAGTGATAGGGATTCAGGCGAAATTGAAGATTCTCGCTTTACATGTACTGGACAGTGCGAAACGACTTTTCGGCATTCCTGATTTTCCGTTTTATGCTCTGGCAGATGGCATGAAGAATATTTTAAGCCGTACCGGACAAGGAATACTGCATCCAAGAGGCCAATCGCCACCGGAAAATCCACAACTTGATATTTTCGACATTATGATGCTATAAAAATGGGGGAACTTCATTTTCATCAGGGACTTGACGACCAGACTCCCGATGAAGTATATTTTGGTCACGGAGCACAGACATGCGTCGCCTGACACACCTTAAAATAACTGGTGCGTGGTCTACTCAATAGGGTCCACTACATCTCATCTTTTTGCCAGTTTTCTTTCGGAAATATCAACAAGCGCCTGAAAGGGTGGCCATGTTTGTTGCATTTGAAAAAAAGTAGAATAGTTGTTGACATCTAAAAAAACAAATAATATGTATTAGGTGTGTCACAAAATGTCCTGTTGTTACCACACAAACATTAAACAATCGGGTAGGGCAATTCAATGTAAGGTACTAATCTACTATGTTTTGTATATGTCGATTAGGATATTGAGCGAATGAAATATTCCTGTTGGTAAGATTAAGGAATAATTGGTGCAGCCTTTTGTTAGTTTTGCAGGCGTATTGGAGTGATAGTAAAGTATTAAATAAAGCTAAATATATAAAATAGAATATAAAAGAAAGTAAAATAACTCATAAAAGTATAGATGTTTTGAGAACAAGAGGTAAAAATGAGTAGAATTTATATTGCATTGCTTTTGATGCTAATGAATATTATGAGCTTTGGCTGCAGTGTTGGAGTTGAGAAAGAAGATGCTAACACTGTAAAAAGAAATGTGCGGGTAAGAGTTGTAGATGCTAATAATGATGGCATTTCAAATAATGTAACTGTTAAGATATACGAAGAAGGAGGTGTGTACTCAAACTTAAGTGGCATACCTGATTTGGAAGGTGCAGTTGTATTTTCTTTAACTGAGGGAAAATATTATGCTGTAGCTGAATATCAAACGAGGCTCTATCCTAAAATCCAAACCATTGATGGGGAAAAAATTGGTGAAAGTTTTAATGTGAATTTGTCGGATAAGATTAGTGATGTTGTCATAAAAACTGGTCAAGACCAATTTATTGTTAAAACAAACCCTCCTGTTCAGGGATTAAAAGTATTTGCGTACGGATATAACGAAAAGACTAGAGCAACTACTGATATGGATTATTCTGTTTATACAGATGAAAATGGACACGCAATTTTCAATCTCGCTGAAGGATATGCTGATTTTTTAACTATGTATGAAGATTATGAGTATAGCACTTTTGGAACTAGTGCATCAGATTACAGTGATATTTTAGTTCCGAATAATGAATTTGTAGTTTTGTATGTTGGAGATATCTGTAGGTCCAATAGTGATTGTGATATTACACATGTATGCAATTTTATTGATGGAGATACAACTGAATATGGTGCGTGTGTTTGTGATAGAAAATGTGATGGTTTTAATTGTGGAGACGATGGTTGTGGTGGGAGATGTTCGTGCGAAAACGGATTTGTTTGCAATGGGCCAAACCCAATAGATCCGAACCAAAGCAGCTATTCATGTGTTGAACAAAGTGAGTGCCTGGAAAACTGTACAGATGCTGGTTATGAATGTGGTGAATTGTGTGGCGAACCTTGCGGAGCATATAATGGATTTTGTCCTGAGCATCATGAATGTAACGATAATAATAAATGTGTCTGCCAACCATATTGTCCAGATGGATATTGTGGTCCTGATGGGTGTGGCGATACCTGTAATACAAACTGTAGTAGTGGATATGTTTGTACGGATGGGACTTGTGTAACAGAAGACAGTTGTGATGGAAGCTATTATTGTGAAGAAAATGGATACTTATGTGGTATATTTTGTGATCATATATGTAATAGTTATGGTTTTGATGGTAATTGTCCAATGGGACAGGAATGTACCGAAGGTTATTGTCGATGTATAGATGGGCAATGTGGTGTTGACTCTACAATAGAATTTGTAGCTAACAGTTGTTCAGATGATGGGCTTCTTTTTCTTTCCTATAGAGAAGATTCTGTGAATAAAAATATTGTGTATTTAGATGTACAATATG
>Ga0070729_10002921_pt1 | contig 20902 bp, 16 predicted proteins | sample tdDd472_FD_66725 | JGI IMG/M metagenome (GOLD analysis project Ga0070729, IMG submission 66725) | Marine sediment microbial communities from the Atlantic coast under amendment with organic carbon and nitrate - tdDd47.2 | ecosystem: Environmental > Aquatic > Marine > Coastal > Sediment | place... | reverse complement strand
TTTTAGGGCAAAAAAAAACCTCTACAGGAAGATCCTGAAGAGGTTTATAACTTAAAAGTTTCCTTTCTCATCTTCCCCGTACGCTTATGCGCGGGCAGGAGTTGGCACCTTACTTTTCGTAGGTTGCCAAGGTTTCACAGGGCCTGATCCCTCAACCTTTCTTGATAAGTCGTGTTTCTAAAGAACAATAATTGACATTGAATCTAATTTAATATTTTATTTTTGTCAAGGATTATTTTAGCATCCCCTTTTTTTCCATCAGTTCTGCTATCAGAATTGTGCCTCCCGCAGCACCCCTGATTGTGTTATGAGACATTACAACAAATTTATAATCATAATGGTTACATTTCCTGAGCCGCCCTACAGAAACTGCCATTCCGTTTTCAATGTTCCTGTGTAGCCTGGGTTGAGGGAAATTATCTTCTTCAAAATAATGTATAGGCACAGTAGGTGCAGAGTAACAACCAAGCTCCTGTGGCTCACCAATAAAATAATCCCAGGCCTGTATTATACTAATTTTATCAGGCTTTTCTTTAAACTTAATCTGAACAGTTTCCAAATGACCATCTATCACGTTTACTCTGTTACATTGGGCAGCAATATCTATTTCAGCTAATTTCACAACTTCACGTTGACTATATTCACCTAGAATCTTATTTGGTTCTGTTTCAATTTTTTCTTCCTCACCATCAATAAAGGGAATTACATTATCGAAAATATCCATTGAGGAAAGCCCGGGATACCCGGCTCCGGACATTGCCTGCATTGTGACAACATTTATTTTTTCGATTCCAAATTTATCATGTAGGGGTTTTAATGCCATTACAAGTCCTATTGTAGAACAGTTTGGATTAGTGACAATACATCCTTTTCCAATCTTTTGATCTTTTGTCATTTCAAGATGCTCAGGGTTCACTTCGGGGATAATCAAAGGAACATGCTTATCAAACCTGTGGTTTTTTGCGTTAGATATAACTACATGTCCTGCTTTCGCGTATAATGTTTCAATCTCTCCCGCAACCGAGGAATCAAGAGCTGAAAACAATACTCCGGATTCTAATTTATCACCGGCTTTTAATACCGTCATATCAGCAATTCTGCTGTTAAGCGGTCTATCCATCATCCACTTTGAAGCTTCGCGATAACTTTTCCTGGCAGATCTCTCGGATGCTGCTAATTCCGCGATTTCAAAAACAGGATGATCTTCCAATAATTGAATAAATTTCTGTCCAACTGAACCGGTACATCCTAAAATTCCGACTTTAATTTTTTCCATATTTTAACCTAAATAATTTGCAATTCTAACGATATCAGCAAATACACCAGCAGATGTAACTTTTGCACCTGCACCATTACCTCTGATTACTAGGGGAATATCGTCGTACACGTTGGTATAAATAGATATGATGTTTTCGCTGCCTTCCAATCCGAAAAATGGATGTGATTTTTCCAGTATCTCTATTCTAACGGTCGGTTGGTCATTTTTGTATGATGCAATATAGCACATTTTATTGCCATTTTTTAATGTTATATCTCTTCTGGCATTTATTTCAGATTGATGTTCTTTTAGAATAGACCAAAATTGTTCAACGGATACCCCTTTATCTCTTGCCGGTTCAGGGACTAATGACTCAATCTTTATATCTTCCATCTCATAATTATACCCCGCCTCCCTCAATAATATTAGCAGTTTGCGGGCTGCATCGATACCACCCAGATCATCCCGGGGGTCTGGTTCGGTGAACCCTAATTCCTGTGCTTTTTTTACCGTGTCATAAAAACCATCACCATTTGAAAATGTATTAAAAATATAACTTAATGACCCTGAGACCACGGCTTCAATTCTTGTAATTTTGTCACCACATTTTCTCCTGTCACTGATTTGTTCTATATATGGAAGTCCGGCTCCTACATTTGTGCTATACCTAAATTGAACATTATGCTTCAATGCGTTTGTTTTTAACAACTTATAAAAATCTAAACCAAGCGTGTTAGCTATTTTATTCGGTGTAACAATAGAAATGCTCTTGGCCAATATTTCAGGGTAACTATTCACTAAATAATTGGAAGCAGTACAATCAATAAATATCGAGTTACTCAAATTCATGTCATACATCGTCTGTAAAAATTCCTCTTTCATCACGGGAACACCACCGGACTCAAGTTCTTTTTTCCAATTTTTATGGTCTATACCCTTTGGATTAAAAAGCATATTTTTACTGTTCGCCAGAGCTATCAGTTTAATTTTGATATTATTTTCACTTTTTAGCACATCTTCAGAGTCATTAAATCGCTCCAATAATGCTGAACCAACCAATCCGGGTCCCACCATGAATAAATTAAGTATCTTCTCATTAGAAAGCCCCAGACTGTCGTGCAAAACGTTCAATGCCTTAACAAGTTGATTTTTTCTTATTACAACTGAGATATTCAACTGTGAAGAACCCTGCGCTGTGGCAACAATATTAATCCCGTTTTTACCTAAAGCCTGAAATACTTTTCCTGAGACCCCGGGTGTATCAATCATATCCTCACCAACGATTGCTATAATCGAGTGTTCTGGTAATAAAATTACCTCTTCCAATTCTTTTTGTAGAAGTTCAAGTCTGAACTCATCTTCCAGTAATTCCTTTGCAAGAATTGCCTGTTCCGGGTAGATGGCAATGCTTATACTATTTCCTGACGAGCCCTGGGTAATTAATAAAACAGAAATATCTGCCGCCGCGAGAACATCAAATATTCTGGCAGTAGTCCGCTCTATGCCTCGCATACCACCGCCACGTACTCTCAATACAGTGATATTATCAATCGACGAGATACCTTTCAAATTAAACTTTACTGAAGATTCACGTTCAATAATTACCGTTCCTTTAAACGATGGATTGAAAGTATTTTTAATCCTGATTTTTATTTTTTTTGCTAAAGCGGGCAACATCGTCGGGGGGTGGATAACCTTCGCCCCAAAATATGAGAGCTCAATTGCCTCCTCGTAAGTTACGGCTCTGATTGTCCTCACTTCATTTACTTTTCCCGGGTCTGCTGTCATAATTCCATCTACATCAGTCCAGATAACTATTTCTTCAGTATCAATTGCAGCGCCTATTATTGAAGCGGTATAATCAGAACCACCTCTACCAAGAGTTGTAGTTTCATCATTTTTTGTTGATGCTATAAATCCTGTAACCACATATATTTTACCGGAGTCAACCAGTTTATCTGCAATTAATTTGTTGGTAACCTCAAAATTAACTTTCGCGCGATTAAATTGATTATTTGTTTTTATAATTTTCCTTGCATCCAAAAATTCAGCATTGCTTCCCTCTTGCTGCAAATATTTGGTTATTATTGTACACGATAATATTTCACCGTAAGAAAGCAATCTGTCTTTCGTTTTTTCAGTGAGTTCATGAAGAATAAACACTCCATAAATCAAATTTTCGAATTCTCGAAAATAACTGTTCACAATTTCTTCAATACCTTCTCGGTTTGATTCAAATAGAAGTTTAATTGTTTCAAAATGCTTCTCTTTTAACCCTTCGAATAATTCACGGTATTGCAGACTGCCTGCTTCGGCTAGTTGGGAAATTTTTATTATACTGTCTGTAACTCCCTGGAAAGCAGAAAAAACTACAGCCAAACTCTCGCCCGGGGTGATTGAGTTTGTTATTATTCTTGAGACACTTTTTATTCTGTCAGCATTCCCGACAGACGACCCGCCAAATTTGTAAACTTTCATAATTATTTATGCCTGTTCCGTAAGTTTTTTGTAATATCATCGATGGTTATTTCTTTTTCAACAAGTAATACTGTTAAATGGTAGAGTAAATCAGATACTTCATTTATCAGTTCTTCTCTATCATTATTTTTTGCGGCGATAACTGTTTCGATCGCTTCCTCACCTACCTTTTGTATGATCCTGTTTTCTCCACTTTTAAATAGGCTGGTGGTGTAGGAGTTTTCCGGTAATTCAATCTTTCTCTTTGCAATCACGTCGTAAAGATATTTTAAGAACCCCAGATTATTTTCTTCTTCACCAAAACATGAATAATTACCGGTATGACATGTTGGTCCTTGTGGTATAACTTTTATAAGTAGCGTATCATCATCACAATCAGTTTTTATTTCTTTTACAATCAGATAATTACCGCTGGTTTCTCCTTTTTGCCAAATCCGTCCTTTACTCCGGCTATAAAATGTAACTTTTTTATCTTCAACGGTTTTTTGTAATGATTCTTCGTTCATGAATCCAAGCATCAGGTTTTGTCCGGTATAAAAATCAATAATTATTGCGGGAAGTAAACCATTCATTTTATCAAAATCTAACTTTTTTATATCAATCATCATCTTATCTTTATATTCTTTTGTTTAAGAAAAGTTTTAAGTTTGCTTATTTCTATCTCGTTATAGTGGAAAATACCAGCCGCCAAACACGCATCTACGTCGGCCTGAATAAATGCATCGGCAAAATGTTGCATGTTCCCAGCACCTCCGGATGCAATTACCGGAATATTAACTTCTTGACAAATTTTGGTAAGAAAAGGGATGTCAAAGCCGTTCCTCGTACCATCGTTATCCATAGATGTAAGAAGTATTTCACCTGCCCCAAGCTCTTCAACCCGTTTACACCATTCAAGACCGGATAAATTAGTGTTGATTTTACCTGCACTAACAAACACTTTTTTAATATTGTTTATCGATTTTACATCTATTGCTGCTACAATTGCCTGCGATCCAAATATTTTGGCCGACTTGGTTATTAGTTCAGGGTTTCTAACAATGGAACTGTTTAATGAAACTTTATCAGCCCCGGCTTTAAGTAACATCTCGATATCATTTAATTCCGAGATACCTCCACCAACTGTAAATGGAATGCGTAAAACCTCAGAAACATTTTGTACCAGATTTAATAATGTTTTTCTTTTCTCCAAAGTTGCAGTGATATCCAAAAAAACCAGTTCATCGGCTCCATCTCGGGAATACTTTTCCGCTAGTTCTATTAAATCACCGGCATACCGAAGATTCACGAAATTAGTCCCTTTTACAACCTCTCCATTTTTTACATCAAGACAGGGGATAATTCTTTTAGCCGGCATATTTTTTCAACTCCGTTAAATCTACTTTACCTTCATAAATTGCTTTTCCAACAACCGCGGCAAAATAGTTATCAGCATTAAGTATTTTTATATCATCCATGCATGAAATCCCACCTGATGTAATAATCCTTATATTGGGGAAAGTTTTTTGAATCTTTTCATATAATGCAAACGATGGTCCTTGCAGCATACCATCTTTCGAAATATCTGTAATAAGATATTCTTCTATACCTAATGATACTCCATAATGAATATGATCAACAATATTTACACTGGAATCGATTGTCCATCCTTTTACTCTAACCGTATCTTCCAGAACATCTGCTGCAAGGATAAACTTATCCGCTCCGAAAGTTATTAAACTTTTCTCGAAATCATCCTTGTTAAAAAAGCACATAGAACCGATAATCAGTTTATCTATTCCAATATCAAGCAAAGTATTAATATCATTATAATTTCTGATTCCTCCTCCAAACTCAACAAATATTTCGTGCTCATTTTTAATTGATTTTAATATTTCAATTATCTCGGGTTTTTCCCCTTTTGAGCCAGAAAGATCCACAATATGAATACGTTTGAAACCGTTTTCCTGATATAGATTTACAACCTCAACAGGAGAATAATTATATTCTTTTGATAGATTATAGTCACCTTTTTGCAGGCGAACAACCTTTCCGTCTTTTATATCAATAGCTGGTATAACTAACATAATTCCACATAATTTTTTAATAACTGTAATCCGGCATCGCCTGATTTTTCAGGATGAAATTGCACACCGTAAAAATTATTTTTTTTCACCGCGGCTGAAAATACCCCGTTATAATCGCATTTCGCGATTGAAGCTGTTGTCACGGGTAAGTAATAACTATTGGCGAAATAAAAATATTCACCATCTTTTATATCTTTGAATAACAATTCCTCTTGTTCATGAAATACTTCACTCCAACCCATGTGAGGGATTTTAACTTCTTTTGCATCAAATTTAAGACAGTTCGAGTTTATGATTCCCAGACACTCAGTATTCCCCTCCTCCGATTTGTTACTTAATAACTGCATGCCTAAACAAATCCCCAGTAATGGTTTTTTGGTATTTTTCAAATATTCATCAAGTTTATTTTCTTTTAATCGAAGCATTGCTGATGATGCTTCCCCCACGCCTGGGAAAATAATTTTATCACATTCATCAAGTTTATCATTTTGTGATGATAAAAGATATTCAACACCAAGCGTTTTAAGCGCATTAATTACAGATGCGGTATTACCTGCACCATATTCAACAATTCCAATCATAAAACACCTTTAGTTGAGGGTAATCCAATAACCCTGTCATCCAATCGGCAGGCTTCATTAAGTGCTTTTGCGAAACACTTGAATAGTGCTTCAATTTTATGATGATCATTTTTGCCCTTACACTTCATGTGCAGATTTGCCATCAATCCATTTGATAGTCCCCTGAAAAATTCTTCTGTCAACTCTGTCGGAAACTCTCCAACTTTTTCACGATTGAACTTGCACTTAAAATCGAGGAATGGTCTGCCGCCAAGATCTATTGTACACGATGCTTTTGATTCATCCATTGGAATAATATAACCATATCGTTTTATACCTTTCTTATCCCCAAGCGCTTTTTTGAGCGATTCTCCTATCGCAATACCTGTATCCTCTACCGTATGGTGCTCATCAATGATCAAATCCCCTTTCACATCCACATCAAGATAAATATTCCCGTGTTTGGAAATTTGTTCCAACATGTGATCAAAAAATCCGATCCCGGTATCGATTTCCCCTGAACCGTAACCATCTAAATTTACTTTTACGTTAATCTTGGTTTCTTTGGTTTCTCTGGTTATTTCGGCGAATCGGGAGAATATTCCACTCTCCAGAACCTCGTAAAAATTATTATAGATATTTTGATTCTGATCAACAATTTTATCCTGCTTAAAAATAAGTCGATATTCTGCATTTTCAGCAAGACCAATTGAAATGTGAATTTTTTCAATTCCATAAATATCCGGAAATTCAGTTGACAATTCATCGGTTATAATTTTGTAACCATCTTTTTTACATTTTGAAACAAAGTCATACAATCCGGCAGTTATTAATGTATTATATTTTAGAAGTTCCTTTTTTATAAAAACCGCTTTCATATAAACTCCCGTATTGCTTCCATAAATATTCTATTTTCATCGCTGGTTCCAACAGATACTCTTAAACAATTATTAAGATTTACCTGATTTCCTCTATCCCTAATAATTATCCCCTTGTTTACAAGATAATTGAATAACCGGTCAGCCACGGAAGTCCTAAACAAGACAAAGTTAGCATCAGACCTGTAAACTTCCAATGTATAGTTCCATTCTTTTAAAAATGATATTATTTTCTTTCGTTCTTCCAAAATGAATGCTCTGTTTTTTAACATTATGCTTTCGTTTGATAATGCATCAATAGCTTTCATTTGAGAATACTTATTCAGGTTATAGGGTGATTTAATTGTATATAAAAGCTCGATTATTTCTTGGTGAGCAAAACAATACCCGATGCGAAGTCCCGCAAGACCCCAGGCTTTTGAAAATGTTCTCATTCTTACTACATTGTCATATTGTTTTAAGTCATCAATTGACTTGTGACTTTCAGAATATTCAACATACGCCTCGTCAATAACAATAATACCCTTAAAGTTTTCTGCAAGTTGAGTAATTTTATTGATGTTTAGTAAATTTCCGGTCGGATTATTTGGCGAGCATAAAAATATCAATTTGCTATTCTCATCGCACCTTTCTAGAATTAGGTCAATATCAAGTTCAAAATCTAAATTTAGATTAACCGATTGATAATCAACATCATGAATGTCACATGCAACCTTGTACATACCATAAGTTGGCTCCGGTACTATTACATTATCTTTCCCCGGTTCACAAAAAATACGTACCATTAAATCAATAACTTCATCAGAACCGGAACCGGCAAATAAATTGTTCTTACTTATATCATAATACTCAGCCAGTTTTTCTCTAAGCTTTGTGTGATTAGGATCGGGATACCGGTTAAGATTTTTCGCATATTCTTCCCCAAACAAATCGTAAGGATTTTCATTTGCATCCAAAAGAATTCCATCAATGAATTTATTTCTCGCTGACGAATAAGGTTTCAGATTTAATATATTTTTTCTAACAAGATTCTTAATCATGTGATAACCTCACTTTAACAGCATTTGCATGCGCATCTAATCCCTCGGCTCCGGCAAGTGTTATAATCGTATCAGAAAGACTTCTAATGCCATCTTGAGTTATATACTGGTATGTTGTAGCCTTCATGAAACTTTCCACTCCTAAACCGCTGTAAGAGCTTGCAAACCCTGATGTTGGAAGGGAATGGTTTGTGCCGGAAGCATAATCACCCGCACTTTCAGGAGTGTATCCCCCAAGAAATACGGACCCTGCATTTTTTACTTTTGAAAATATATCATGAGGCTTGCTAGTATTTATAATCAAATGTTCAGGTGCATATTTATTGCTAAAAAAAATAGCATCACCCATGTTGTCACTTTTGATCAAGAGTGAATATTCTAATGAATGTTTAATATATTCTAATCTATTCAGATTCAGTAGTTGACTATTGATCTCTCTCTCAACTCCCGCAATCAAGGATTCAGAATCTGTTACTAAAATGGCTTGCGAATCATTTCCATGTTCCAACTGTGATAAATAATCAGCTGCGATAAACCTTGGGTTCGCATGTTTATCAGCGATAATTAGCACCTCGCTTGGACCCGCAGGCATATCAATTGCGCAACCTTCCGCATCATTGCTAATCAACATTTTTGCCTTTGTAACATATTGATTTCCTGGTCCAAATATTTTATCGACCTTATCGTTTAAACTCGTTCCATAACCCAACATGGCGATAGCCTGTGCTCCCCCAACTTTATAAATTTCGTCTATTCCGCAGATTGCGGCAGCATACAAAATCACGTCGTCAATCTTGTTGTTTTTTGATGGGGTTGCTAAAACTATTCTGTCGCATCCGGCGAGTTTCGCAGGAATAGCCAGCATTACTACGGTCGATGGAAGGGGCGCGGTTCCGCCCGGGATATATAACCCCACATTTTCTATTTGGGTAAACTTCCTGCCACAGACAATCCCCTTTGTGATCTCTGTTTCATAATTAGTTGGGAGCTGTTTCTCGTGGAATTTTTTAATATTCCGATAGGCTATATCAATAGCTGCTCTAATTTCTTGTGTTATATTTTTAGTTGCTGACTCAATTTCATCTTGTGAGACTTTAATATTTGCTGAAGAACCGGAAAATCCATCATACTTTTTCGAATAATTTATCACTGCTGATATTCCACGAGTTTTCACTTCTTTAAGAATATTCCTCACATCACTTTCAACGTTCTCGAAGCTTATGTTTTTTCTTCGAATGAGTTGATCAAATCCTTTTTTATCAGATAAATCAAGTTTTACTTTTTTCATACTATCATGTTCTCTATTGGTAATAGTAAAATACCCGATGCACCATATTTTTTAAGATCATCTATAATTTCCCAGAACTTATCCTTGGGAATTACTGCATGAACGGCGAGCATTTCAGGATCGGCGAGTGATAAAATCGTGGGACTTTTAAGTGATGGTAAAGTCTGCGAAATAACATCCAGAGAATTTTTAGGAATATTCATCATTAAATACTTTGATTTTTTGGCAGTTAATGCCGAGTCAATTCTTCGTAAAAACTCAATTAATATTTTCTGTTTTTCTTCACTTAGGGCTTTTTTACCGCTTTTTATGAGTACTGCCTGGGATTCCAACACGGTCAATGACTTCTTCAATTTATTCATCTTTAATGTTGTACCGGTAGAAACAATATCACACACATAATCTGCTACACCAAGCGATGGAGCAATTTCAACGGAACCACTGATTCCTATAATTCGTGCTGATATATTATGCCTTCTAAAATAGTTGTTAAGTATATTCGGATAGGAAGTTGCGATCACTTTTCCATTCAGCTCATTTGGATGGTTTAACTCAGCATCTTCCGGAATTCCAAACATGAGCGTGCACCTCCCAAATCCCAATTCTCTGGTAACTTCTACATCTACAAGTTTTTCTTCAACCACGTTTCCGCCAACTATACCAACATCCGCAACTCCATCTTGCACATACTCAGGAATATCGTCATCGCGCAGAAATAGTAAGTCTATTTTGAAATTCCTTGCTGAGACAAATAGTCTTTCTTTATAATTTTCAATTTCAAATCCGCAAGATTTTAGTAACTCTAAAGATTTTTCTGTTAGCCGCCCCTTTTTCTGGATTGCTATTTTAAGATTTCCATTCATCGTAACTCCTTATAACAAAAAACCCCGACAGTAATGCCGGGGTTCTCTAGAAAATTTATATAAAATAATATTAGATATTATCCGCCGGCTAACCTGTGGGTTGTTGTGTGATGCCAATGCATATGGATAATATTTATTTTTTTCGTTGTCATAATATTGAAAACAAAGCTATAAACATCTGAATAAATTGTCAAGTCTAAACTTTTGGATTATCTGATATTTTTATAACCTTATCTTAAGGTATTTTTAATGTTGGGATTGATATTTCGATCAGCGCATCTTTATTCCATAAGATATTTTTTTCGATAGATTTAATTTTTTCATAAAAACTTCTTCCCATTTCCCCTTTTATTTTTAATTGTAATGCCGAGTGCTCAGGCATATTCGGTAGCCTATCAATAAATTTCTCACTGCTCTTTTGGGTTATTTCCATTACAAATAATTTTCTGGTTTCAAGCGGAATAAAACTTATCTTATATTTTTCATCCAGTTCCAATTCGATAAATCCTTTAGTTTCTTCACGTTCAACAAACGAGGTCCTTTCTGTTGAACCGGTATAAACCACCGGTACCGGTAATTTTTTTTCGTTGTGGTTTAATGTTAATATCTGATGCCTGTGAATATGCCCTGACAACGCCAAGGTTATTCCGGTTGGAATATCAAGTGGATTTATCACATCCTCTCTATCCTTGAAAAGATAATTTTGCACGCCTACTCTGGCTCCATCAATCGCCTGATGGAAAAGCAGCAATTTGTAATCGGATTTAAGTTCTTCTATTTCAGTATTTTTAACAAGTTTACTGAATTCTTTTCTAACATTACCCCTGAAAAATGGGAATCCGGCGATGGCGACTTTACTTCCCTTAATATCAAATAAAAAAGTTTCAGGTTTTGAGAAAATGTAGATATTGTCATGCCTGTCAAATAATGATCCCGGCATAAAAGACCTTTCATGATTTCCAGGAACAATCACTACAGGGATTCCTTCTTTCGCTACAAGTTTAAATAATTCGAAAGTGAATGAAACTAATTTTTGCGGAGGTTTTGAACGATTAAACACATCACCAAGGTGTAGTAATAAATCAGCATTATTATCAATAGTATGCTTGATGACTTTTTCAAAATTCCGGGTAAAATCAAAGCCCCTGCGTGGTTTAATTATTTTAGGTTTTTGAGGAAGGTCAAAACCAAGATGTGTATCTCCGGTGACAACTATTTTTAAAGGGATGCCCAATATTAACCGCCATAATTTAATATGGCGGTTAATATTATAAAAAATGATTAGTTAAGCAAGAATCTCTTCCTGTTGCTATCTACCAATTTTTTACTAAGTGTAAATTTGGAAATACTTGAATCTAATTGCCCTGTCAATGATTTAAGTTCTTCTGTAATTTTGGCTATATGGTTTATCCCTTCTGCAGAACTAATAATTACATGATGCATAGATTCAATGTTTCTTGTAATTTGTTCCGAATTCGCAGATTGTTCTTCACTTGCAGAAGCAATCTGATTGATATCATCTACAACAGATTGTGACGCTTTAATTATTTCCTTTAGTGCCACTCCTGCCTTCTCAGTATGTTTTTGTCCTGTAGAAACTTCGCCGGTACCCTCATTCATTGATGACACCGCCAGGGAGATATCTTTCTGAATCCTTTTAATCATCAGACTAATTTCTTTGGTTGCCTTGGTAGTTCTTTCTGCAAGTTTTCGCACCTCATCAGCAACCACTGCAAATCCGCGTCCCTGTTCACCTGCCCTTGCTGCTTCAATAGCTGCATTAAGCGCGAGTAAATTAGTTTGATCAGCAATTTCCTCAATTACAGCTACAATATCACCAATTTGATCACTACTTTTCCCCAATTCTTCTACAGTTTCCGAGGCTTTTGCAACTACTTCGGAAATCCTGTTCATCCCGGAAATGGTATCCTCTACTACTTTCCCTCCGTCATAGGCAATTGAGCCTGCTTTTTTCGCATTCTCAACAGCACCATTCACGTTCTTGGATGTGTGATATATTGTTTCAGTAATCTCCCTAATGGCTGTTGATACTTCATCAGACTGTCTCGCCTGTTGATTAGCAGATTGGTCTAACTCGATAGTGCTTCTACTAATTTCATAACTGGATTTGGAAGTTTCACTAATTATTATTGCAATTTCTGATAACATTTTTTCAATGTTGTCAAGAGCTGAGTTAAAACCTTTAAACATTGCACCAATAACCTCATCATCAGGTGCTTCTAACCTCACACTTAAATTACCTTCTGAAAAAGCATTCATTGCATTTAGCATCTTAGCCGATGATTCTCTTAAAAACTTACTCTGAATTGCTATTTCATTTTTGGCTTTGTTAGCCTCCTGAAGAAGTATTTGTTGTTCAGTCTCTTTAACTTTTGCAGTTTCGATAGATTTTTGAACTGTTTCAACCATTTGATTGAAGGTCATCGCAGCATAACCTATTTCATTCTTTTGATCAACAATAGCCCTTATCGAATAATCACCCTTTGAAATTCCTTCAGCAGCTAATGCCAAAGCATTTACCGGTTTAGTGATATTTTTGGAAAATAAATAAACCCCTACAATAGTAAGTAAGGTAAGAAGTAAAAGTGCAATGTGAAAACTATCAGCAAGAACCGCTATTTCATCATTTATTTCACTAATAAGTTTACCATTTGTAATTATCCAACCCCATGGTTTATACAATTTGAAAGTATAAACTTTTGATATTATTTCACCTTTAACATCCCAATTGAATTTGGCTTCCCCTCTTCCGTGTTGCGATGCAATATCACGCATCACACGGTTAGAATAAATTCCGTCTGCATCCTTATCATCACCAAAATATTTCCCAATATTTGCTTCTGCTATCGAGACCCTACAATAACCGTCAACATCATTTACAAATAAATAGTCCTTTTCATTAAATCTGATATTTTTAATAATTTCTACAGCCTTTGATTTTGCCTCTTCAAGACTAATTTCTCCCCTGGTTACATCATTATTAAGTTTTTCAACAATGGAGTAAGTGGCATCAACTACATTTTCTAAACCTTTGATATGATTGTGATAAACATTTTCTTTAATTTCCGGTAAAATCCTAAATTCGAAGACAACAGCGAAGGAGATTGAAAACAGAATACTGATGAGCAGAATTTTGGAAAATATGCTCCAATCTTTCAGATTTTTAATTTGCATACCTTAACATCCCTTTTATAATTTGTAATTGGTCAGTACATTATCGATTATTGCTTTTTGTAGTTAAGGAAATTAATATTTTTATATCTTTTTTTACTTAACTTTCACATTATTGTTTTCGATAATAAATCGTTTTAATTTTAATTATATATTGTGATGGCATTATGAAAAAAATCTTCAATATTATTTTCTTCCTAACCACTCCCCTTTTATTATTGGGAAATGGTAGATCGCCTGTTTTATTCCAGAGAATAAATGATGGTTTTTTCGAAAGTTTTACTTTTATCATGATTTTGGTGAACCTGGTGATAATTTTATTTATCGTCACGGTTATTCTGCTCTATAAACTTTCAAAATCGAAAACCCAAAAAGTATATTATGGAGATGATGAGTTTATAAAACTTAAAGATGCCTTCAAGGATTTGAAAAAGGATTATGACAAGATTAAGGATGAGAATGCTGCACTTGTTAAATATATTGATCAACTTAAAGAAAGTATCGTTGAGTTGGAAGATTCAAACATTAAACTCCTAGAACAAAAACAACACCTCACCGAAAATGAAAATCAATTAAAAGAGCTGCAAAAACAAAAAGAAGAACTTTTCGCCATAGCAATTCACGATATTAAAAATCCTCTTTCTGCCATTAAAGGTTATGCCCAGCTCCTTGAAGAATATGACCTGAATGCCGTTGAACAACAGGAAATATTTAAAAATCTGATCTCATCAACAGATAAAATTCTTGATCTGGCATTTGAAATGAATAAGGTAGTTATTGATTCCGAAAGAGAACAAAACTCAATCAAATCCGGCAATATCTCCGTTTATGATACAATAAAATCTGTTTGTTCCCAGAATCAGGCTTATGCGAAGAAAAAGAAAGTACGACTTATAAATCAGGCTTCACAAAATACACCTCGCGTCAGCATGGATGCCGACAAGCTGGAAGAAGTTCTTTTTAATCTAATTAATAACGCGATTAAATTTTCTCCTGAAAATACCATGGTGCAGATTAAATCCTTCTTTAGCTCGAATTCTATAACAATTGAAGTAATTGATAATGGTAAAGGAATTGCTGAAGAAGATTTGCCTCGTGCATTTACAAAAGGTGGTACGCTAACAGCAAAACCTACAGGCGGGGAAAAAAGTACTGGACTTGGGCTTTGGATAGTTAAAAAAATTGTTGAAGAAAACAATGGTGAGGTATGGGTTAAAAGCAGACTCGATATTGGATCAACTTTTAGCTTTTCGCTCCCTGTTTCGAACGATGAATAATAGTTCGATTGCAAAACGATATTGTTCCCCTGACTCCGTTAATTAGGATTAATCTATTTACGTAAATAAATATAACTTTTTACTTTTTTTCATTCTTTGGGCGATGTCGATATGCCCAGGTATAACTGCTGTCAAAATTAGCAATTAAGCCATCCACTACATTTAGATTTGGGATGATACCGTTTTGATTTGTCGAGCCCGTCGCCATGGTATCCCGCATAGCTTTTAACCCGATTAAATCATGCTCCAAAAACGCAATGGTCGCTTTTACGTATGGATTCCAATCTAACATTACCCCGGTAGTATCAATAGAAGATTTTAATCGGGATATTGCAAGCTCATATTGATCAGCAAAGGCATAATTCTGTCCACTGTGAAAATTCAATACAACTTTTTGATATTCCAATAAATCATCATTTTTATCAAGATATATATCAATTACTTTTGCTGCTTCTAAATAATTATTCTCATTCTGATATTTTCTCCAGCCATTATTCATATCCTGGTCAAACGCCTCAAATTCGAGAGTTATTAGTGAATCGGCAGATAGAGAATTCAGATTCTGAGAATAAATTGAAAATGTTGTTATCCAGAACAAACTGTAAAGGAGACTAAAATATTTCATTACTTTTCCAGAATTATTAGTATTCATGGATTGGAATTAAAAAACATCTGATTCTCAAGATATTAGGACTGGATAAAATAAATCAGTTAAATCTCGATCGAGATTAATTAAAAAAGCCCGGTAAAACCGGGCTCTTTTTTGCATAAAACGTGATGGTTTTATTATTTCAATACAACCATTTTTTTGGTAATAACATTGCTGCCAGTCTGTAGTGAATAAACATAAGTACCAGAAGAAAGGTTACTTGCGTTAAACTGGATTGTATGTGTACCAGCTGAAAGTATCTCATTATTAAGAATTGTCTGAACTTCTTCACCAAGCATGTTAAATACTCTTAATGATACAGCAGATTCTGATGGGATACCAAACTGAATTGTTGTTGTTGGGTTGAATGGGTTAGGATAGTTCTGAGAAAGGTTAAAATCAACAGGAACGTTGAAATCAACTTCAACTTCAGAAGATAGACTATAATTACCATCCTGATCAACTTGTTTCAATCTGTATGTATAAAGACCGAACGCTCTGTTTTCATCCACGAAAGAATAATTATGTTTTTCTGTTGTTGTTCCGTTACCATCAACAAATGCGATAGTTTTATATTCAGAACCTTCAGATTTTCTCTGAACTTCAAAACCAAGATTGTTTATTTCTGATGCAGTAGCCCATTCGATTGCTACGTATCCATCTTTGATTGATGCTGAGAAAGATGATAATTCTACAGGTAGAACACCGTCTTTGTCAATTACAACGATAGGAGCAGCTGAACCTGTTCCTTCAGAATAAAGAACTTCAAGATTTGGATCTTTGTCAACATCAGCTACACTAATATGCATCCAACGACCACCGGTTGCTGCAAATTCCTGATCAATAATTGAAGACTGATAACTTGCTGTTGCTGCAATATCACCACCCAAATACTCAACTCTTACTATTGCGGCATTAGGTACTGCATCACGGCTACCGAATACAAAATCAATTTTACCGTTATTGTCAATATCACCCGCTGCGCCGCCATAAATTCTACCAAAAGAAGAAACCAAACCAGATAAGTTTGCGATTACGGTTGCTGTTAAAGTTGCACCGGTACCTTGAAGTAAATAAATATTCTGACCAGTTGCAGACCAGCTGGCAACTACAATTTCATCTGTATTGTTATTGTCAATATCAACAACACAAGCTGAATTCCATGAACCAAGTGTTAAAGCGGTTAAAGCAGGCTGTATTGTATAGTTAGTTCCATCATTTGTTATCGGGATAACATCGCCACCCTGATCAAACAAGTAAATAGTATTATTCATTACTGCCATGTCATAATATGTACCTGAAAGTGCAGCACCTGCGTCAGAAGCTTCTAATGTCCATGTTTCAGAACCATCACCATTGTCAGGTATATCAGTTACACCAATTACACCAAAGCGTAAAGCTCCTGCTCTTGTGCACATGACAAGTTCGTTCTGGCTGTCACCATCAACATCTGTTACAACCCATCTGAAAGGTCTGTGGTTTTCACCATCGTTTTCAGTGATTGTCCATTTTGCGTTAGGTAGATAACCACCGCTACCATCAGAAACGCCCATTACATCACTTCCGTCACCTGCAGTTTCATAAACCATAATTCTTGGTGGATTTGCATTTCCGGCACCTGTATTGTTTACCGGTCCCCAGATAATTTCCATTTTGCCATCCATGTCCAAGTCACCTGTTGTTAATGCAGGCCACGTGTTTTGTAAAGGAATGTCTGCAACGGCTGACCAAACTAGATCAAATGATTCAGTTTGATTGTTATATTCGTACTTGTAAATTTTTGGAATTAATTCACCTGTCAAAGGATTGTCATCCCAGTTATTATTTACAGCATAAATCTCTTTCTGCCCGTCACCGTCAAAGTCAACTCCGGAAACCATGTTTCCAAAACTTGATTCATTTGCCGGTAAAGGAATTTCAGCAACTCTTTGAAATAACTGACCGAACGCTATTCCTGCAACGACGGTCAGAATGAAGAAAACTTTAAAGAAGTTATTCATAGTTACTCCTTGGATTTGTTATGGTTTAGTTTTAAATAAAGGGTAGATATCCTGATTTCCATTCGTATAATTATTTTTTCGCATTTCTTTTTATGTAGAATTGATAAGCACGATCGTACTTTTAACATAAAAAAAAATTATTCAATATTCCATAAAAATATAATTAACTTTTAATGGTACCGTTTATCTACCCGATTTTAATATCCTTTTCTATTTAATAACCTTTACAGGTTTTACTTTCCAGACCATCCTGTTATAGTCTTCAATCGACCTGTCGGAAGAAAACTTACCAATTCTAGCACAATTAATTACAGACTTTTTCATCCATTCAGTTTTGTTTTCGAATAGTTCTTCTACCTTTTTTTGTGTCGCCAGGTAAGAATCAAAATCTGCAAATAAGCAATAATAATCTATAGAAAATAGTCCATTAACCAGGTCGTCAAATATTCCTTCTTCATTACGGCTGAAATAATTGTCTTTAATCATCCCAATAACCCTCTGAAGTTTTGGATTCGCATTATAATATTCCATTGGGTTATAGTTATTTTCTTTGAGTTTAACAACCTCATCGGCAAGCAATCCAAAAATGAACATATTATCTTCACCAATCTCTTCTGCCATTTCCACGTTTGCACCATCCATTGTTCCAATCGTAAGAGCACCATTTAATGCAAACTTCATGTTGCCGGTACCGGAAGCTTCAAATCCGGCAGTTGAGATTTGTTCTGATAAATCCGCTGCCGGAATAAGTAACTCAGCTAATGATACACTATAATTTTTTAGAAATACTAGTTTCAACTTATCACCAACAAGGGGATCATTGTTTATAACTTCCGCAACATTGTTAATAAGTTTAATTACCATTTTTGCCTGAATGTATGCAGGAGCTGCTTTCCCTCCGAATATTACGGTTCTGGGCGTGAATTTTTTATCCGGGTTTTCTCTGATATCATTATATAGATTTATTACATGAAGTACATTTAACAATTGACGTTTATACTCGTGAAAACGTTTGATCTGAATATCAAAAATTGAGTTAATATTTATTTCAACTTTATGCTCATTTTCTATATAGGCTTTTAATTTTAATTTATTGGCATTTTTAATTTCAGCCCACTTTTGAATAAACTTTTTATCGTTCAGGTATTTTTCCAGATTTTTAAGTTCACTCAAATTTTTTATCCAACTTGTTCCTATTTTTTCAGTCACTAAATTGGCAAGTTCAGCATTTGCTGTAACCATCCATCTTCTGGGCGTTATGCCATTTGTAACGTTAATAAACTTGTTGGGATACATTTTATGAAAATGATGAAAAATTCTATTCTTTAATATTTCTGTATGTAATGCAGCAACTCCATTTACTTTATGAGAGCCGACAATTGCCAGATATGCCATTCTTACAAATTTTTCATTTCCCTCTTTTATAAGGGAAACTTCTTTAATAACAGCATCATCCAGTGTATAATATTGTCTTACATACTTTAGAAACCTGTGATTTATTTCATATATAATATCAAGATGTCGTGGCAATAATAACTCAAGAATGTTCACAGACCATTCCTCAAGTGCTTCAGGTACAACTGTATGGTTCGTGTAGGCAAATGTTTCTGTTGTAATTTTCCAGGCCTCGTCCCAGTCAAGATTTTCTTCGTCGATAAGAATTCGCATTAATTCCGGAATTGCAATAACGGGATGTGTGTCATTCAACTGTATAGCAGTTTTTGTCGCAAAACCATTCATTGTGGAATGATTTATTTTGTACTTTCTGATGATATCCTGAAGTGATGCACTAACGAAAAAATATTCCTGTTGTAATCTTAAAATTTTACCTTGCGCGTAAGAATCATTTGGATACAATACCTTTGAAATATTTTCATCCATACTCTTATTTTCAACTGCCTGTAAATAATTTCCGCGGTTAAACTCGCTGAAACTGAATTCATCCGTGGAGCGAGCAGCCCACAATCTTAAATTATTGACAGTATCTGTATCATATCCCGGGACCGGAATATCATACCCAACGGCAATAACGTCATCAGTATCAACCCAATCATACCTTAAATTCCCCTTGTCATCCTTATGCGATATTACTTTGCCGAAATATTTTATCCGGTATGTTAATTTACGTCTTAACGTTTCCCATGGGTTACCATAAGCAAGCCAGTGATCCGGTAACTCTATTTGGTAACCATTGTCAATTAATTGTTTGAAGATGCCATACTCATACCTGATTCCATACCCAAATGCAGGTAATTCAAGCGTTGCCATTGAATCCATGAAACATGCAGCAAGCCTTCCCAAACCTCCGTTACCCAGTCCCATATCCTCTTCAGATTCAACTATATCATCTAGCTTTATCCCATCTTTCGATAGTATCTCTGATAGATCATCATAATAATCAAGATTGTTCAACATATTTTTCAACAGTCGGCCAATTAAAAACTCCATTGAAAGATAGTATACCCTTTTTGAATCGTTCTCATTATAAGTGTTTTGCGTTCGTAGCCATTTTCTAACCATATTATCTTTTACAGCCATCGCGGTTGCATAATAGTAATCCTGCGTCGAGGCCGTATTTCTATCCTTGACCAACCGGAATTCCATGTTTTCTGCAAATTGATTCGCAAGTGAATAACTCTCTTCAGATTCACTGTCAGTAAAAAATAGAGATGATTTTTCGTTTTTCATATATTCTCTTTTATAGTTTTAAATTCTGCACATAATTCAATTGTGGAATATTTCTATTTATTCTATTAAAATCAAATAGTTTTTAACTTCAGAATTGCAGTTTCCCCTTTCACTAATATATGTAAAAGTACAGCTATAATAAAAGTATGACCTCTTGTTCAATTTTATTTCAAAGCCGGATTACTTTATATTTATAGTAGCAGAATAGTGTTATTTTAGCTTTTGAGATATTCCTGTAAAGATTTTGTTTGACGTTATTACTTATTTTTTTGTATTATAAAGCAAAATGAAAGTTTGCAATGATTGAAGAATTAAAGACAAAAAAAGAACTTTGTTTCGATTCAAAGATATTTACATCAATTGATGAGCAATTCCCTTTCCACTCTTCTTTGTCTCTTTCAAAGCTGATTAAGTTTTGGGAGCAGCGTGCCGAATCAGAAAATCCTTATCGAAAAAATATTGCCGCGGATTTACTAAATAAAATTGCAAATATTCCGCAGCTTCAAGGTAATATTTCTGAAGAAACGTTTTATAAGCATTTTGACATTATTGAAATCTTATTAACACCCTTATTCCCTTCCGGAATTTCTGACCATTATATCGCTACTGTTAATAAACCATTTGCTTTTAGTTCAATTTATTCCACGAGTCTCTTTAAAAAAACA
>Ga0070729_10002920_pt1 | contig 20913 bp, 20 predicted proteins | sample tdDd472_FD_66725 | JGI IMG/M metagenome (GOLD analysis project Ga0070729, IMG submission 66725) | Marine sediment microbial communities from the Atlantic coast under amendment with organic carbon and nitrate - tdDd47.2 | ecosystem: Environmental > Aquatic > Marine > Coastal > Sediment | place... | reverse complement strand
TTACTTCGGAAAAGTTGACAATATGTAATTTCATGCCATTTTGGAAACGGGCCAGGATCTCTGCCAGGTCAATGACCTTATCCTTGGCAGATTCCACGGTGAAGGGTGGTGTGTGGAAATAGATTGCCTCAAGGTACCCACCGCGCCGTTGGATCATATTGCCCGCAACGGGAGAGTCGATTCCGCCGCTCAACAACAGGCCATAGCGATTGCGATCGGTAACGGGTAACCCACCGAGGCCGGGCCAAGTCTCCAAACTGATCCAGCACTGCGTGAACTCAATTGAAACGGATAAGCACAGGTCGGGATGCTTCAGGTCAACATCAAGGTTCAACCCATTTTCAAAGAGAAAACCGGCCAGTTCTCTTTGAATTTCTGGAGAGGTCATGGGATAGTCTTTGCGTACACGCTTCGCCTTTACCGCAAAGGTTTTGTTGGAACCAAAATAGGGACGAATGATCTCAAGACAGGTAGATTTGATCGTATCCATGTCGAGATCCACTCGAAGGATCGGGCTAATGCCAACCAGACCAAAAACGGTTGAGAGCGCATCCCGCACCTTTTCGGGAGGGGCTTCTGTTTTCAGAAGTAGCTTCTTGTGTTTCACCTGAAGGTCGGCATCTAAATCGCGAATACGTGGCTGAATGACCTTGACGAGTTGCTTGATGAACCAGCTGCGGTTCTTTTTCTTCAGGGTCACTTCCCCAAGCCGAAGCAGATAGGTATCGGTTCTCACAATCGTCCCCTTACTGCAGGTATTCAGGTGCGATCACCTTGAGTTGGGATTGCAGACGCGAAGCAACCGCAGCACCATTGATTTCGCACTTGCCACCTTTATCCAAATGGAATGCAAAAACGATCTTGGGCGATGCAGGGTTGATGACCCCAATCATGACGGAGTCAAAGGGGCGTTCGCCAGCCGTTCCTGTTTTCATGGCCGTTTGAATGCCATCGACCTGGGCCCTTCGTGCGGTGCCCTGTTCGAACTCAACGGATGCTTTCATGGACTCAAGCAAGGCTTTGGCCGTTGAAGGTTGAAAGACTTTGTTGGGCTTTGGTTCGATGTTGGTTCGATAGGTCTCGCCGAGAATATTATTGCATTTGAGGAAAACGCGAGGGGGGTATTTCATCCCCAGACCAACGATTGCAGCGGGAATTTGAACAAGCCCGGATGTGGTTGTTGCTAGGTGATCGAGGCCAATGGACATCCTGCCAAGTTCATAATCGTTTTGTGGGGTGTGGAGCATTTCTCCAAAACTATAAGCTCCAAAAAGCATCGGGTGGTCCTGGCGATCAAAGAAACGCGTATAAGTCTTGCGAATGGCTGCCCAACCGAGGTCGATCCCCATTTGGGCGAACATCAGATTACAGGAAACCGCCATGCCTTCATCGATAGACTCAAGTTGGCCATGTGTTTTCCAATCATAAAACAGCTTTCCGTCGACGACCATATTCCCAGGGTATTTTTTTGGTGCGTAGGCATCGCTGTTTCCGCTGTTCTCAAGCAATGTGGCATATGTCAGTACTTTGATAACGGAGCCCGGTTCAAATCGAGTCGAAAAGGGTGAGTGATCTTCCGTACCGTATGCGGCCAGTATATCGCCGTTTGAAGGATCCAATAGGATCATGGTTCCGGCATAACCTTTCATGCTCTGGTGTGCAACACGTTGCAGGTCGAGGTCCATAGTGGTGAAAATATGATTCTTCCAATCCTTCTTATGGCTGGTTGTTCCTTCAAATCGATCGTAATCAGACCACCCGGCAAAGAGTTGTGGTGTTGCGTATTCGTATTCGTTACTAATAAGGCTGTAAACCATCAGCGTCTCGCCATTTCGGTCAAAAACAATGGGGATTTCTTCGTTCAATTCGCATTCATCGGCATACTCGAGCGCACGCTTATAGCGCTCGGTTTGTTTAAGCTCGGGTGTGGTATTTGAAAGATAGCTGCGAGCCTTGGCCAGTTCAAAATTCCCAAGAGCGATGACCGCAAAATCGACCGAGTACTGCCTCAAATTATCGCCCTGCCACTGAGCCAGGAAGGAACGGAACATCTCGCCTTCTTCGTAGGCACCATCTTTAATAAAGTGATACAAGGCAGCTTCAACACAACTATTTCGCGTTGAGGTTTGGTTGGCGAGGACTACCTGAAAATGGTTTTTCGCATCTTCAAACCGCCCCTGAAGAAGAGCGATCGTTCCCAACCCGTCGTGTCCGCGACCTCGACTGAGGGGGAGTTTACTCACCTTTCGATAATTCAACTCTGCCGCGACCAAATCTCCGTTTTTTAGAGCCTCGTTACCTTTTTCCAATTGACTTCCGACGTAGTATCGAAAGGAAAAGAAACAAATCACGACCAGAAGTACGATCAGAAAAATCCATTTTAACTTACCTGAACGCTCTGACCTTCTGCGAAACAACATAATCTACTCTCACATTCTCGAAATTGCTACGAGCTCAACCGGAAGAAACGAGCTTCCACCCAAACACACAGACGAAAAGTGTAGCACAAGACACTCGATTCGTGCCCGAATTTACCGGGATTATTGGACCAAAACGTCTCCATTTGTGAGCTTGTTCAAGATGCTTGTAGGAGTCGTAGGTATCGTTTATGATGACGTCTTATTATGGCGCAAGACAAAGAATCTCTTCCCGTCCCATTTCTCTTCATCGCACGTTGCTTCTATCACCTACCCCGATGGATAAAATCGATGCTGGGCGCCAGCATAGGCATCGTGTTTTTTGATGTCTTTCGCTTTCGCCGTCGCATCATCATGTCCAATCTCCAACGCGCCTTTCCAGACTGGACACGCTCTGAAAAAAACCGCGTTGGTCGAAAAGCCATGATCACCCAGGGACATCTGGTGGTCGAGTTCTTCAACCTTCCCTTTATGAACCGAAACTGGGTCGAAAAGAACATTGTTTTTGAAGGTTTGGAGCACTATGAGGCGGCCATTTCTAAGGGAAAAGGTGTGCTTTTACTGGGCATGCACATGGGTAGTGGCGAATGTGCCATCGGCTCAATCTGTGTAAAAGGCATTCCACTGGTCCTGATTGGAAAACGTTTCCGCAACGCCTTCATGGATCGCCTTCTCTTTGGCAGCAGAGCTCGAACCGGTATGTCCTTCATACCACCCCACGGCAAGACGACCGCCATCCAAATCATGCGCTGCCTTCGCGAGCAAAAAGCGGTGCTCTTCGTTTTGGACCAACACATCTACCCACCCTACGGCGTGGCGAGCACCTTTTTTGGACACCACGTAGGAACGGCCATGGGACTTGCCCTGTTCGCCCAGAAAACGACTGCACCTATTATTCCCCTTCACACCTACCGCGACACGCAGGGATTTAATCACGTTGTATTTGGGCCCGAAGTACCATTCGAAGAAGCAGAATCCAAAAAAGCGACCCTGAAAACCATGACCCAAACCTTCAACCACGTACTCGAAGACACCATCCGCAAGCACCCCGGTCAATGGATGTGGATCCATAAACGCTGGAAACCCTTTCCTCGGGAAGAGGAATCGGATGCCAACGCTGAAGCATAAAAAAACAGGCTCTACTTACCAAGCGATCCCATAAAGATGGTCTTCATGGCCTTATCGAAGCCTTATTTCGATTTACCCTTGAAGATAAAATACTTATCCCTATCTATTTTGAGTCCATAACTTCCATTATGCGAAGGTTTTCATAGTCAGTGGTGAACCGCGAATACCATCCAGCTTAGGCATCAATCGCACAGATCAGAAGACGGCCTCCAGAGGTGAGGCCATGAGGATTTAATGCTCTCGCCCCTCTGAGAGGGTGGCCCAACATTTGGCCACAGCATCTCAGAGACTTGCATATGGAATTGACATACTTAAGGTCAATCAAATGACCCTGTCTTCGCTTTGGTGGCTTTAGGAATCACTCAATTGGTCCAACATGGACATAACGTCCAAGATCTCCCACTCTTCAGCGATCTTGCCCTCCTGGAAACGGCTGATGACGATTCCACGTGTTTTAAACTTTCGTCCCGTAGCAGGTAAGCCCATGAAATCACCTTCATGTGTGCCGCTGAGACTGAAATCCAGAACCGTTTTACCATCACCAACTATAAGATCGTGAACTTCGATAGCCATATCGGGAAATGCTTGACGGTATGTTCGAAACATGACGATGAGTCCTTCGCGCCCTACAACCTCTTCGCCAGGACTTCGGTATACATAGGAATCAAGCACCAAGTCATCTAGGCAGCGCTCATCTGCGCTATTGATAAAATCATCGACAAACCGCTTGATGATTCGAGGGTAGTCGACTGAATCATTTGGCTCACTCAAGGCGTTCGAATTTTGTATTTGTTGATTTTTAGAGTTTTCCCCGTTCTGAGGGTGCGTTTTCATTTGTTTTAAAGTCATGATGATTTCCTTTCAGTTGATTTAAAAAGGAAATATAGAGATATAGAGCCTACATATCTTGGCCATTCACGCCAATTGTTGTGCACCAGCTGCCAAACCTCGAGGGATTGTCGTTTTTTTTAGAAAATAAAAGATGGAACAAGCCTTCAGCCCATCTTTTGAACAATGGTTTGCTTATGAATTGCCGTTTCAGCAACCCACAAAGAAAAAAATGAATGCCAAAAAATTTTTGCCGTCAGGAAGAAAAGAGATGTTGTCAGCTTGATCGTTTCTAGCCATTTACACGGGAAAAATCCTGAAAGCTTGCAATAGTTTGTGTATGTTCGAGAAAGCCTTGGCCCTAATTGAGATTCTGAAGGATTAAAAGCGCTCCGCTGAACATCAAGACGACCGATGTTAACCGCTTGAACAAGTTCTCACTTAATTTAGTATGCGCAATATTGCCCACAAAGAGGCCTGCAAGGACAAATGGCAGCAGCACAATAAACCACAAACCAACGGTTCTGGTGATCAGGCCCATAGTGAGATAGATCAGGCCACGCATCATTCCCATGGCCAGGAATAGGCTAGTCAGCCCGACTCGAAACTCTCGCTTCCCCAGATTTAGCGATTTGAAATACAGAACCATGGGAGGTCCACTCATTCCATACATACTGCCGAGCACCCCACTCGTGGCTCCAACAAGGCACTCAACCCACCAACGATTCAAAATAGGAAAAACTCTGTTATCAATAAGATAATAGATTGATGTGGCGATAACTAACACGCCCATACCGATTTGAAGCCAGGAGTCTGAAGCGCGCGCGAGAAAGAAGGCACCAAGAATCATAAAGGGCAGGGAAACCAGGAGAATTCGCCAGGAACGCCCAAATTGGACATGTTTCCGATCCTTCCAGGTAACCGTGACCTCCAATGGGAGACATAGCAGAAGAAACAAAGGAACAAAAAAGGCAACCTCTCCAAAAACGAGGCTCATTAAGGTCACGGAAAACAGGGCAGCGCCGAACCCGATTGCAGCATAAATAAACTGCCCAAAGAAGAGGATCCCACCTAATAAAAGAACGGTGGTGGGATCGAAGGACAGGATCATCTGGCTAAATGGAAGTGAACAGGTTGTCGCTGGGGAATCGCACCTTGGGAAGACGACTGTATTTATCGTTGTCTGATCGAATGCCAACCGGGCAAAGTACCACCGACTTGAGGCCCTGCTCCCCAAGCCCAAGGCGAAGGTCCACTTTCGCAGGGTCGAAACCACCCATTGGACATGCATCGATCGATTCGAGGGCACAGGCGGTCAGAAGAGTACCCAGAGCGATGTAGACCTGCTCTTCCATCCAGCGTTCCAGCTGCAGATCTGTTTTCGAATCGACGAACCCGAGCATCACCTTGCAAAACGGCTCCAGACTGGCCCGGTCGATAGAGCGCATCTCAGCCATGGCTTCGAGGTAACGTTCAACCCACTCAGCATCCATGCGATCAGGCCGACACAGTACAAACAGATGAGATGCTTCACCAACTTGTTCTTGGCCAAAACAGGCCTCGACGAGATCGTTCAAAATAGCCTGATCGGAAACGATGACAAAATGCCAGGGTTGCAGGCCAAACGAAGAAGGGCTGAGCCGCAGTGTTTCCTTCAGGACCTCAATTTGCTCCTGGGTAATCTTCTGATTCGAATCAAATTGTTTGGTCGAATATCGCCAGTTCATGGCATTTAACAGGTTCGATGACATAGATGCTCTCTTATTCTATTTTGGGACCTACAAACGAAAAGCTCATCCAAAAAGTATGGATGAGCCTTTAATTGAAACCGTATGGAAAAATCCGCTTAGCGTTTCTTGGAAGGTTTTCCTTGACGGCACTTAAATTTGGGATTGGATTTGCAAATAACAAAGGTAACACCACGACGGCGTACCACTTTGCAATCTTTATGACGGCTCTTAGCCGTTTTGATTGAATTGACGACTCTCATAGCTAGTTCCTTTTATTGATTCTTACCAACTGGACTTGGTTACACCGGGGAGTTTGCCTTCGTTGGCAAGTTTCCTGAAGGAAATCCGGCACATTCTGAACTTGCGGTAATTGCCCCGCGGACGTCCAGTCACCTCGCAACGCATTCGAACCCGAATGGGGTTGGAATCACGAGGGATGTTGTTCAGTTTTTTGCGCGCTTCCATCCTTTCTTCATCAGAAAGGTTGGGATTGTTGATGGTCTTGAGAAGAGCGGTGCGTCGCTCTTTGTACTTTTCAACCAATTTCATGCGATGAAGATTGCGCGCAATCATTGATTTCTTTGCCATATCAGCTCCAATTTACCTATTCTTGTGGTGCCTAAGTGGCATCACGAGTCACAGGGCAGGTATACTAGCACGCACATTTTGGCCTGTCACCAAAAAAATGAAAGGGTTTAGGTAAGGTCTTGAAATATCCTGTTCATGCGGTAAGATTCGTGTAAAATAGGCCTTTTGGTGCCGGGAGGATTCGAAAAGCGGATGAGAACTGAACGTTTAATTGAAGAATTAAAGGGCAGCCTAGATGCTATTGAGCATTTGAAGACGCTGAAAGAGGGAATCAAGCACCCCAAAGTCAAGGCCTGGCGAGCCAGGACCCTGGAACTCCTGAATTTGGGTGGAAAAGCCTGCAAAAAGGCCCACGCCACGCTCCACGCAATGCAATTCAACTCCAAGAGCTTCGAAGACACCTTCGTGGGGCAGCAAGGCTATATAAATCAGCATGAGGCGATGAAGAAGATTTTAGAACAGACCATCATGACATTGGATCTCTTTGGACGCCCCGAAGACCAAGGTGAGCTGCCTCAATGGCGGCCGCCGGCAAAGAATCGAATCGTAAAGGGTCATTTAATAATTGATGGTATGGAAGTCGCGCCTGATTCGGTTTCCCTTGAGGAGATGTTCCGTTGTTTTGAGCATTTTGTGCGTGAGAGTCCTGCGTTGACAGAGGAAATGCAAGCCACCCTTCTGAGCAATTTGGAAAAGTTCATGGAAAATGATCTCTATAAACCGTTCCTTTCCCAGAGGCTCGACCAAATGTTCGCCCATTGGCCCGATACCACCTGACTGGCACTAATTCATTTGGACAGGAACATTTTGACCCGCCCCAGTTAGCTTGGGGCCAGGTTTCTACGCAAAACTACCCGACATGCACGACACCGTTACGGCAGGCGGTGGTCTCATGATATAGTGACTGACTTTAAGACTCACGGTGAGGCAAGATCAATTTGCATAACTGAGTCTTGCACCACACAGGCGGTTCATTTTAGACGAAGCACGCCAAACCTGGACACTATAAGGAACAAAAATGAAAAAAGTAACACTTCTTCTCGTTCTCATTCTGTCGACTGCAGCAGTTATGGCCTGCACCAATTTTCTGGTAACACGAGGTGCATCGGCGGATGGATCAACGTTTATCACCTATTCGGCCGATTCTCATGAACTTTACGGCGAGCTCTACTACACACCGGCAGCCCATTACCTGCCAGGCACCATGCTAGATGTGTTTGAATGGGACACAGGTAAGTTCCTGGGCCAAATTGCTCAAGCACAGGATGTTTATTCGGTCGTAGGCAATATGAACGAACACCAGCTCTCAATAGGGGAAACCACCTTTACAGGTCGCAAGGAATTACAAGACCCAAAAGGAATCCTCGATTATGGTAGCCTCATGTATATCACCCTTCAGCGGGCCAAAACTGCCCGGGAAGCCATAAAAACAATCGGTGAGCTGGTCAAAGAATACGGGTATTACAGCACCGGAGAATCTTTTAGTATCGCGGACCCCGAAGAAGTCTGGCTGATGGAGATCATCGGCAAAGGACCCGAGAACAAAGGCGCGGTCTGGGTGGCCCGCAAAATACCCGACGGCTATATCTCAGGTCACGCCAATCAGGCCCGGATCGGCACATTCCCCCAAAACGACCCGGAAACCTGTCTCTACGCTGAGGACGTCATTTCCTTCGCGCGTGAAAAAGGCTACTTCGATGGGAAGGACAAAGATTTCCATTTCGCAAACACTTATGCACCGCTTGATTTTGGAGCCCTTCGCTTTTGTGAAGCGCGAGTATTTGCAATGTTTAATAGAGCGGCACCATCCCAGAAACTAAATGAGACCTACGTAATGGGTGACCCAGCCGCCGAGCCGTTACCCCTGTGGATCAAGCCAGACAAAAAACTCTCAGTTCACGACGTAATGACCCTCATGCGTGACCACTTCGAGGGTACCTCAATGGACATGACCAAGGATATCGGCGCCGGTCCCTATGAACTACCGTATCGGTGGCGTCCGCTCACCTGGAAAGTGGATGGGGTCAGTTATTGTAACGAGCGAGCCACATCCACCCAACAGACCGGCTTCTCCTTTGTTGCCCAGGCTCGCAATTGGTTACCTGCGCCCATCGGTGGGGTTCTCTGGTTCGGTGTTGATGACACCTATAGCACCGTATATGTTCCCATGTACTGTGGTATTCGGGACATTCCATTCGCATTTCAGGTCGGCAACGGTTCTTTCGACGAATTCACCTGGGATTCCGCCTTCTGGCTCTTCAACTTTGTCAGTAACTACGCCTACTTGCGCTATAGCGACATGATCAAGGATGTCCAGCTCGTCCAACGACAACTGGAAGGGTCCTTCCTCGCCATGCAACCTTCGGTGGATGCGGCCGCAGTGGCCCTCTATAAGCAATCTCCCGAGTTGGCAAGAGACTATTTAACCGACTTCAGCGCAAAACAGACTCGCATTACCATGGAGCGTTGGAAAAAGCTTGGAGAACACTTGATTTTCAAGTTCCTGGATGGCAACGTGAAAGATGAACTTGGAAATGTCACGCATCCTGGATATCCGGAAAGTTGGTACAAAAAAGTGGCCGATCAACACGGTGAAGTCATAAAAATGAAAAAAGTGGGCGAAGACTCTCACTGATTGAAACCTTGAACCGGCAGGTGAACCGACCTGCCGGTTCAACGAGTGGATGACTGCAATTTATATCGAAAAAGCTATCATCCGCCTGTAACCAGATTGTCCTTGGAACGTATGGTAAGTTGGAGGTTCACCATGACACAATCTACCGAACAAAAAGAATCCACCAACCGAATGCTTCGATGGTTGCTCGCAAGTTATTTCCTGCTGGTCGCCGGAGTCATCGCCTATCACCTCAAACCGCTTCCAGAACAAAAACCCGTCATTGAATTTGCTGGCTTTCTGGCCATCGTTTATTGTGTCGTATTCGCTGTACTCGTGATCCGGAAACCGGGGTTTTGGCTTTTCATGTCACTTTTTCTTGGTCTGCCTGGAATTGCGTGGACCATTCACCAGAAGAACCGCTATCTAGCCATGGCTCTCGAGGAGAGCGTACCTATGACATACTTGCCTTGGACCCTTATTATCGTCGCCCTACTGTTGTTTATTCCTGCGTGTTACCGTATTTTCTCCGACAAGTCATGGTCGTACAGCCCTAAGCTAAAACTGTTCAAAAAGGGAGTGCCCTTTTAATGGTTCCAACCAAGCACGCCACCTATGAAACAGTCATAGAACGCCTAAACGCCCTGCTGGAAGGTGAAAACGACGAAATCGCGGCCATGGCCACCACCGCATGCGAACTTCACCACGCCTTTGATTCGTTTCACTGGACTGGCTTCTATAGGCGTGTTGGAGAACAGCTCCTGAAGGTAGGCCCCTACCAGGGCCATCACGGCTGCCTTAGTATCGAATTTGGCCGAGGCGTTTGCGGAAAAGCGGCTCGAGAGGAGGTCACCCAGATCGTAGAGGATGTCAACAAGCTGGACTACCACATCGCGTGCTCTTCAAATACGGTTTCGGAAATTGTAGTCCCAGTGTTCGATGGCTGTGGGCAATTGAGGGCAGTCCTCGATATTGATTCCGATCACCCGGCGTTGTTTGACGATGTCGATCGCCGGTATCTCGAAGCCATCAGCCAATTAATTACCCCTTGTTTCCCTATCTCCGCTTGAAGCAATCAAACCTATGGCCAAACCTCCCCTGCCTGATTTCAACAGCCTGATGAGCCAAATCGCCGACGCACCATCCTGGTTGCAGGGCGTCTTGCTTGGTTTGGCGACATTCTTCATATCAGAAGACCTAACCACTCTAGCCGCAGGGCTTCTCGTCGCTCAGGATGCTCTGAGCTGGCCCGTGGCCTTCTGGGGCTGCTTCCTCGGAATTTACCTCGGTGATGGCTTACTCTACCTGTTAGGGCTTGCTGTAGGGCGACCCGTACTGAAGTGGCCCTTATTCAGGAAAATGCTTACAGAAGAGCGGGTTCAACAGGGCGAGGCCTGGTTCGAAAAAAACGGAATCGCCATGGTGTTTGCTTCTCGTTTTCTACCCGGAACACGTCTTCCCACCTATTTCGCTGCAGGCCTGATGGGCGCCAAGGCCAAGTCTTTTATGCTGACAGCAATGATTGCCTGCGCGCTATGGACACCATTATTGTTGGGCCTTGCCTATTGGTTCGGTCAAAAGGTACTCTTGCCCTTCGAACTCATGCAAGAACATCCATTCACAACATTTTTAACCGGGATCGTGGCCCTTTTCCTTCTTTTTTCAACCGTCAATCTCGCACTGAGTAAGCGGCGGCGACTCCACATTGCCAACCAAATCCATCGCTGGCGTCACTGGGAGTTCTGGCCTATCCATCTCTTTTACGCACCAGTCTATGCTTATAACGTCCTGATGGCACTGCGATACCGTTCCTTCCATGCACCGCTCTACTGCAATCCTGCCATTCCCTTCTCAGGGTTCATCGGCGAATCCAAAGGGGACATCCTAGAACTCTTCAAGAATCACCCTGAACACCTTCTGAATTCAGTGCGATTTGAGGCCACGATTACCTATGAACAATTGCTCGTGCTTTTAAATGAGAAAAACCTTCGTTTCCCTCTTGTTCTCAAGCCCGATTACGGTCAGCGCGGCAAAGGTATATCCATCGTCGAACATGAGGACGGTCTTCGAAGCATCCTCAACGAACTCGAAGGCCCTCATATGCTTCAGGAGTATCACCCAGGCCCCCACGAGTTTGGTGTTTCTTATGTCAAACCTCCGGGGCGAGAGCACGGCTTCATCATGGGGATTACAGGAAAGGTATTCCCGACCTTAGAAGGGGACGGTAAATCAAGCCAAAAAGAACTGATCGAAAAAATGGCCGACGCAAAAGGACGATTTAAGCTGTTTGAACCCTATTACACAGACCACATTCTGCAAAAGGGTGAAAGGCTCCCTTTGGTTCGAATTGGAAACCACTGCCTGGGCACTCGGTTCACCGATGAAAGCCATCTCATCACACCAGCCCTTGAAGCTGCTTTCCAACGCATAGTGAGCCATTCCCCCGGTATTAACATAGGCCGTTTCGACATACGAGCCTCCAGCATTGATTCCTTTTGTATACAGGCCCAGTTCAAAATCATGGAATTCAATGGTGCCACCTCAGAACCCGCCTATGTCTATGATCCATCCTTCACTCTCTGGCGCGCCTGGGGCGTTTTCTTCTCCTATTGGCGTTGGATCTGGAAAATTGGAACTTGGAACCAGGCTCGAAGCTCCGAAGTGCTTACCTGGTGGAAACTCTTCAGATTTTCTAAAGAAAAATAGGCAAATTCCGATGACATGATTTAGGGGAGCTCCCCCATCAGTGGATTGCGGAGGAAAGCCATGACCTTTTTCACCAAGAGTATTAAAAACCGTATCTTTTCGCTTAGCGGTCTGGCTACCTTTTTCATTGTTCTAAGCCTAGGATGGATCGGCTTCCAGATGAGAAGCTACATCGCCAAAACCAACGACCTCGGGATCGCCAATGATGCAGCTCTATTTAAAGCAACCCATGATGAAGGATTGATTGACCTGGCTGACTCCTTATCAATGGCCTTGGAGATGTTGGCTAGTAATCGGTCCATTTTGCAGGCAATTAAGGATGAAAATCGTGACGAGCTCGTAAACCTCCTAAACGACCTTTACGAAACGAGCCTGAAGGCTTCCCACAACGTGAGAATCTTTCATTTTCATACTGCTGACAGTCACTCGTTCTTCCGTTTCCACAAAAAGGAAAAGTTTGGTGATGATTTGAGCAGCTTTAGACAGACCGTGGTGAAAACCAACCAGACACAATCCATTCAAACCGGTTTGGAAGCGGGAAAATTCGGCATTGCCTTTCGAATCGTAGTCCCGCTATTCCTAGATGGAGAGCACCTGGGCTCCGTTGAATTAAGTAAGGACTACCTCTACTACCTTAAAACCCTGGCAAGGCTCCACCATGTGGAGGTCGCCTTGGGTATCAATGATGAAACCTTGCAAAATACGGGCTATCAACCCGAAGCCGATGCCCTTCATATCGGCGGTGCAACCTTTCTATTCACGGAGGGTGAAACCATTCGATCGGGCTTAAAAGAATTGGACCTTGACCGTATTTCGGACCACGGTTCACGCATCCAATTGGGTGACCTCAACATGATGGCTGGATTCCACCATATTGTGGACTTTCAGGGTGATGAAATCGGCAAACTTTTTTTCCTGGAACCGGCAGTTGACACCATGAAGGACATCCAGGCCATCCTTATAAAAGGCTTGATAGCCCTGTTTGTCGTTGGAGTACTGCTCGGCATTATTTATATGTGGCAGTTAAATCGTCATCTGTTTGGTCCCCTTGATGGAATAGTGGCGTTCTCTGCAGGCCTCGAAAATGGCGACCTGTCACATGAACTAGATGTTTGGTCGGAAGATGAAATTGGCAAGATAGGCAAATCTTTGAATAAACTTTGTGCCAATTTGGGGCATTTGCTCAATGGAATCAAGTTGAATTCCCTGGATGTAGACCATTACGCCAATGCGCTGACGGATGTTTCCCAGTCACTTTTTAAAAACACCAAGTCCATGAGCACAAAGACAAGCGACATTTCGAGTGGCAGCGAAGAGCTGACCATCAGCTTGCAAGAAGTTTCAAGGACAGCGGAAGACGGTAGTTCCAATATCAATATGGTTGCAAGCGCTGGCCAGGAGATGAATGCGACGATATCCGATATCGCCCAGAATTCCGAGCAAACGCGAGAAACAATGGCCACTGCTCTTGAAAAGGTCAACCAGGCCAATGATCGCATTTCCGACCTTGAAAAATCGGCCAATGAAATCAGCCAGGTCATTAGTGTCATCGTTGAAATCGCTGAACAAACGAAACTCCTAGCCCTCAATGCAACGATCGAGGCTGCACGAGCTGGTGAGGCTGGTAGAGGGTTCAACGTGGTAGCCAATGAAGTGAAAGAGCTCGCCGCCCAGACAAACGACGCTACAGAGGAAATACGTGCACGTATCGATGCCATACAAAGCTCTACCAACACCACTATTGAAGAGTTTAACGACATTCGAGAAGTCATTACGCGAGCCAACGATATGGTCTCAAACATCGCCGCTGCAGTCGAGGAACAAGCTGTTACTACCCGAGACATGACCGACAATATTTCTCAGGCTGCCGACCGAGTGAATGATGTAAACCAAACCTCTTCCCAGAGCTTCGAAGTCGCATCACGGATTCAACGTGAGGTGGAGGAAATTGACCAGGCCAGCCGCAATGTTTATGAGAGCAGTTCTGCCATTCGCGCCCGCGCCGATGAGATGCGGGAGGTTGGGCAGGAATTAGCAAGCTCTATTGCAAAATTAAAGCTAAAAGAAGAATTGGCCAACAACAACCAAACGCGCAAATCAAGAGATCTAATTGTTTGGGACCAGAAGTATTCTGTCGACATCAACACGGTTGATGAACAACACAAGAAACTAATCAATATCATCAATCAACTTCACCGTGCCATGAAGCATGGTTCATCCAATGAAGCGATTGGCTCCATATTCAACGAGCTCGTTTCTTATACCGAATTTCACTTCGATGAAGAACAAAAGATGATGGAAAAGGCAGATTACCCGGAACTCCCCAGCCACGCCCAAACCCACAAAGGTCTTGTACAACAGGTTGTCGCCTATAAAAAGAAGTATCAGGATGGTGGCGTGATTTCCGCAGATCTAATGGATTTTCTTAAGAGCTGGCTTTTGGACCACATCATGATTCACGACAAAAAGTACACCCCCTATTTGAAAAAAAAGGGAATCGATTAATACGTTAGTCTCGAAATCAATTGGGCTCAGAAGTATTTGTTCAAGTTCTTTTGATCAGGTCCACCACCGTGTGCTGATCGCCCCAATTGGCAAACTCACGTCTGGTATTGACCTGCTTAACCTGCTCAAGAAGCTGAAGCGTCTCTGGTGTTGCTAGGGCCTCAGGGCGAATTTCTTCCTCGCTTGAAGAATGGAATATCGGCCATACGGCAAGGACCAAAACAGCAGCCAAACTGGCCACACGCCAGAGTCCCGAAAAGTTGCGTTTTGGTTTTGGAGCGAGTTCTGCATGGAGTTCACGTAGCATTCGGAAATCACGCTGGCAGGCGGGGCATTCGAGCAGGTGTTCCGTCCAGTTAAGGTGCTCTTCCTTTGTAGCCTTGCCTTCAAGCATCAGATTGAAATTTTCTAGATCAAGGTGCATTAGTCATCCCTGCCAATTTTTTCTTTATTCGTGAAATCAAATTTCGGACTCGCCCTTCGCTTGTGTTTAACATGGTCGCTATTTCGGGATATGAGAAACCTTGAAGGTGCGCCTTCATCATCAGTCGTTCCTCTCGCTTCAAGCGATTAAGCAGACGTTCAACCCGATATTCGGCTAGGAACCTTGCTTCGTGACTCTTCGAACTCAGGTCCTGATCCAACTCAGGTTGCGCAAGTTCGACAGGATCTCGATCCCGCTTGCGAACAGCATCCCACAAGGTGGTTTGAACCGTTCTATAGAGATAAGACTTAAAATTGACAACTTGGCTCTCATTTTTCTTAAATTGATTCCAAAGTTTTGTCCAGATTTCCTGTGATAAGTCTTCGGCCTGACCCTGGAAGGCTCCTCCGTAATAGGAGTGGATCAAGTGGAGAACCAATTTATGGTAGGACTGGACCAGGTCCTCGAATGAGTTTTCTTTGGAATCTTGGCTCACCTTAAAGCCCTTCGCTCAATCCTCAGCTTCACGACGCGCCTTCAAATCGGATACAAGCTTCTGAAGCCTTTTCTTTGTACTGATACGAATCTTGGTAAAACGAATTTTCAGGAGGAATTGATCGTCGACGGGTTGAATGTCTTTGACCTTCCCTTCGATAACATCGTTGACTCCAGCAAGCTGCAGTTCCATCTCGTATCGACTTCCTAAGTCCGGCTTAAATCGCGTTAAAACTTTACAGCCAGTCATCCCAATTTTGGTGACCTTGAAATCCGAGCTTGCGCCCATTTGCACCGATACCTCTTCTATGGACTGGGGAATGTCGAAGCTTCCAAAAATCCGGTTTTTTAGGGTGATCATCATGGTATCGGCCAGGAAGATTCGCAAGGCGTCTAGATCATGGTTACTCAGATTCGAAAGACTCACCCCGGAATGAAATACCGATTGGACTTTTTGCTCAGTGGTGACCTTTGGCTGACGCTGTGCACACCAGGCTATGACACCCGGCACCTCAAGCTGGCCACTAGGTGAAACGAGTGTAAATTGAAACGAATCACCAACCTGCAGTGGCGCTTCGGTGGCGATGGTCAACTCTTTGACTCCCAATTCAATCACATCTACACGACTTGCGTGTTTCAAAGAACCTGTCACTGCATTGACTTCTGTTCGTCTCTCACCTGTCATATTCGCTCCCGGGATTTAAACCCACTTTTGCAAAGGATCCTAACACAATCCCGTTGTTCGAGAACAGCCTGAGACTGGCAGATTGCCAAAGATTAATGTTTCCCATCCCCTCACTACATCAAGGTGCTTGAATCGAGGCGAGGACACGTCGGAAATCCTCCAGAGCCGTCTCTCGACCCACATCGCATCCTTCTTCTTCTGAGAGATACCATTTATGCTCAAGAAACCGGCAATAACACTCAGGTTCCGTCATACTCGCCGGAATCTTCGTTTCAAGCTCTATCAATACTGGGCGGTAATAGGAGTTATACCAGCATGCCGCGACTTCACTGAGTTCGATGTCCTCACCATCTTGATTCATTGCCACTTTGAATTCCATAATCTCGTGTAAAAGTTGGCGCGCCTGTTGTTCCTCGGCTTCTATTCCTGTCAGAGTACTCATTTTTTGTCGATGGTAGTTTCGATCCGCCACGTGGACCTTTACCCGCCAGGTTTGCTGGTTCTGTCCTGGCTGAATCACAAGCTCCTCAATGGAGAAGCCCATTTCATTAAGGAGGGCAATGCGCTCCTTAATACGATAACGTTCTGTCCTGTCAATTTGCCATTCCTCGCTGATTTGAGTCCACAAACTTTGGTAGCGTGCGCAGGCCGAATCGCCGGTGTCCTGGACAGGAAACGAAGCATGGAGCGATCCTGAGGCGATCAGGTCGTAAAGCCCCCCTAATAAATTCTCCTCCATAATTTCCTGGTCATGAATCCGCATGCCATCAGACAGTGTTTCGTGGATTTCAATCGTCTCCGCATCAACTAGATAGGCCTGCAAACTGCCGGCGTCCCGGCGGAATAGAGTGTTTGAAAGGGAACAATCCCCCCAGTAGACACCAGCGAGATGAAGTTGGACCAGAAGACCCGCCATGGCATCCAGAAGGCGGTCCAGCTCACGTTCTTCGGGGCATTCCATAAAAAGGGAGCGATAGGGAATACTATCGGCCAAATACTTCGTAATCAGGACTTCTTCGATTCCCAGATCGACATACCCTACGGGAACAACGCACGGAAGCTTGAGCTGTTCCATCTGCCTCAAAAGCTCATATTCTTTGCGACCCCGCCCAGGCTGAACCCATTTCAACGCATAGGCTATTCCATCGTATCTAACGAATTCTACGTGGTGTCTTGACAAGCCCCGCGGTAGGTCAACGGTCCGGTCAGTCAGTTCAGACCATTGGTCAGGATCTGACGACCACGGGAGGTCCAGGAATTCAGGATACTCCGGCCTCAGGTTAAAGGATTGGATCGTTCTCATGCTGGGCGATTATAGCGAGGGTCCTGATGCATCACAAGTAACGGAGCCCGTAAAAGGCCTTCCGTTATCCCAACCACACTTTCTTCTTATGCGTAAACCAGTCGCGATTGCTTCCGAAGCGCGTTAAAAGAACCCCGCCGAGTCCAAGCGCCAGGGCAATCCACTGGAATAAAAGGCCCAACCATGGCAGAAGACTGAGAATTTCGAATAGTATGCAGGCGAGAAAGAGCGCGTGGATGAAACTCCAGCCGGACGGCAAGAAACGGGAAACAAACGAGGCGATCGCTTCAAGCACACCAACCAGGCCGAACAGGCCGGCGATCAGGAAAAGCAAGGCGAAGACGAGAAATAACAGCGCCCCGACAGGGTATCCGAAGAAAATGGTGGAACAGGCAAAACAGAAGACGAAGACCACCAGGGTCAGTGCGCCTGCAAAGAATGTGGGAATCCAATCGGTACGAATTTCTAAGCCAGTCTGGCGTACTCGATGGGGAATCAAAAAAAGCAGAATACCAGAGAACAAAAAGGTGATAATCACTCTGGCGACACTTCGTTTAAGTTTTTCAATAAAATCAATTTCTCCTGGATAGAAAGGCTTTTTCAAGGGAATATCCAAATGGCGATCTACGGGAAGCTCCGGACCGACAAATGGCGAGCCAAGAGTAACGATCTTTCCTCCAATTTCTGCCGTTTGATCAATTTCCAGCATGCCACCGATAATGGTGACGTTTCCGGTCACGGTGCCCCGGATGGTGGTTTGTCCCCCGTAGCAGACGAGGCCACCTTGAACGGTTCCATCAATGATCATGATTTTATTAAACGAAAAATACCCGTGATTCAGTACACGACCCCGCTCCACTTGAATCATTTCAAACGAGCCATTCAAGGGCTTATCTTCATTGGGAGTCGCGTTGGCAACTGGCACCGCCATTGCAGCGATTGAAGCAACCCAGCAAACCAAAAAGACCGGAATCTGTAAAGGCGTTCGTGTCATAACTAGCTCCGTTCCTCACTGGATCGATGCATCCATCGAATCCAATACCTGATGGCGAAGAAGCCAATGCCGAATACCACGAAAATACCAACAAACAGTGGAAGACCTTCGACTAACGTGGATCGCGCCTCTTGGACAACAATTACGTACCAACAGACTTGTAGCATATTGTGGAAATGGTTTAACAAACCACTCTCTGGTGCCGAGAATAGAAGCTTGCCAAATTCACTCCAGCTGAGGTCAGAGGGCAAAAGGTAAGAAAGTGCAGCAAACAGTAAAATTAACCCGAACAGATAGAATGGGAAAAACACCGAACGAACTTGTCCTTTAATGTGTTCATCCATGACATGGTCCATGATCTGAGGGAGCAGAACACCGGGAACGCTGATTCGCGGAAGGTTATCCAATGTTTCGGTCAAAAGATCGTCATCAAGTATGGGATCTTGTTTTTCATCAACCATGGCGTCCTCTCCTCCTTTCCCCACTCAGGGATGATTTCAACATCTCACGGCCGCGGAAAATTCGGTTTTTCACAGTTCCAAGCGGCAACTCAACTGCCTGGGCAATTTCTTCATAACTCAAATGGTTCATGTGTCGAAGGATGATCAGCTCTTTGTAAATCAGCGGAAGAGAGTCAATCGCGTCCATGATTCGGTCTTTAAGCTGACTCATTTCAAGCTGCTCATGCGGAGTCAAGGCATTCGACTTCAATTGTTGTTCAAGCGAAGGCGCATCTTCATCTACCGAGGACTCCATGCTATAGGTAAGTACTCGCTTTTTTCGGATCCAATCGATGGTCGCATTGGATGCAATACGATGAACCCAAGTCGTAAATTTGAACTCCGGGTCGTACTGTTTCAGTGATTTAAATACTTTGAGAAAAACATCCTGACACAGTTCCATGGCGGTTTCGCGGTGGTTGATCATTCGATAAATATAGTTGATCAAACGTTCCTGGTAACGTTTAACGAGGATTTCAAAGAGGTCGACTTCTCCGTCCTTGATTCGCTCTACTATGACCTCATCGGTTATCGTTTCTTGCGTCACCATTTAGTTACGTACTTCCAGCGCAAATGTTTTCCAGCGGGCGGTGTTTCACCCGAAACGTTGTCCTGTAATGGAGTTGCGGGCAAAATCGTACTTATCATATATCATCTTGTATCATTTGGGTAGCACAAGGGCCCCGACACCGTCTCTGATACAAAAAAGCCCGCCGAACGGCGGGCTTTTTGATTACTCGTCCTTGGCACGTTCCTTGATAACGCGTTCCTGAACTTCACTTGGAGACGGCTCATACTTTTCAAATTCCATCGTGAAGGATGCTTTACCCGACGTAGCCGAACGAAGCTGCGTGGAATAACCGAACATCTCTGAGAGTGGAACCGATGCCGTCACAATACAGTTCCCATCAGCCTGCGTATCGATACCGGAGATAATACCGCGACGGGATGAGATCCCACCGACAACGCTACCCTGATATTCCGTAGGCGTCTCAATTTCAACCTTCATAATAGGCTCAAGCAATGCAGCCTTCGCCTTGGAAACAGCCTGGCGCATGGCACCACGCGCTGCCGTACGGAACGCCGTTTCAGATGAATCAACCTCGTGGGCCTTCCCATCGACGAGTTGCACGCCAACGTTAATCATGGGGTACTCAGCCAAGGGGCCTTTGTCCATAATATCGCGGAAGCCCTTTTCACAAGATGAGATGTATTCGGTCGGAATGGAACCACCCTTGACCTGGTTGTCAAATTCGAAGTTTTCTTCACTGTCACTTGGCAGTGGGTAGATCTTACCAATAACACAGCCAAATTGGCCCGAACCACCCGTCTGTTTCTTGTGGGTGTAGTTGAATTCGGCAGGAACCCTGATCGTCTCGCGATAGTTTACCTGCGGAGCTCCTATCTCGACTTCAGCCTTGTACTCACGCTTTATCCGTTCGATGTAGACATCAAGATGAAGCTCGCCCATACCTGAGATCAAGGTTTCATTGCTCTCTTCATCGATCCATACACGGAAGGTAGGATCTTCTTTCATGAAACGATTGAGCGCCTTTGACATGCGTGTGTTAGAAGCGTTATCAACTGCCTTTACTGCCAGGGAAATAACCGGCTCGGGTACGTAGATGGATTCGCAGGACACGAGATCATCGCCTTCGCAGAAGGTATCACCCGAGGCGCAGTCAACGCCTACCATGGCGATAATATCACCGGCCGATGCAGAATTGATGTTCTCCTTATCGTTGGAGTGCATTCGAACCAAACGGCCGACTCTCAGTCGCTTCCCGGTTCTGGAGTTGGTGATCATACGGCCCTTCTCCAGGGTACCCTGATAAATTCGCGTGTAAGTCAACTGCCCAAACTGCTCATCGGCAATCTTGAAGGCCATAGCAACCAATGGAAGCTCGGGATCCGACTGAAGCTTGATCGTCTTGTCGTCGTCCACGGTCGTCGCCGTGTTTTCAATCTCAAGAGGTGAAGGCAGATAATTGTGAAC
>Ga0070729_10002918_pt1 | contig 20919 bp, 17 predicted proteins | sample tdDd472_FD_66725 | JGI IMG/M metagenome (GOLD analysis project Ga0070729, IMG submission 66725) | Marine sediment microbial communities from the Atlantic coast under amendment with organic carbon and nitrate - tdDd47.2 | ecosystem: Environmental > Aquatic > Marine > Coastal > Sediment | place... | reverse complement strand
CCGTAAGTATTTATGTATAAGCCAACAGGCTCAGCCACACCAATAGCATAAGCTACTTGAACTAAAGCTTCGTCTGCAATTCCCGCTGCAACAATGTTTTTTGCAATATGACGTGATGCATAAGCAGCTGAACGGTCAACTTTCGATGAGTCTTTTCCAGAAAATGCACCACCACCGTGAGCACCTTTACCACCATATGTATCAACAATGATTTTTCTTCCTGTTAGTCCGGTATCACCATGAGGTCCACCAATAACAAATTTACCTGTTGGATTTACATGTAAAATAAAATCATCAGTAAATAGCTTTTGAACTCTTTCAGGGAAACATGCTTTTGCTCTTGGAATAAGAATTGTTTTAACATCATTCTTAATTTTTGCAAGCATTGCTTTTTCTTCATCAAAGTCATCATGCTGTGTTGAAACAACAATTGTATGAACTTTTAGAGGTTCGTTATTATCGTTATACTCAATTGTTACTTGAGATTTTGAATCCGGACGTAGATAAGTCATTTCTTTTCCTTCTCTTCGGATCTTTGCCATTTCTATCAATAATACATGCGATAGAACTAATGACAATGGCATGTAATCGTCGGTTTCCTTGCTTGCATAACCAAACATCATTCCTTGATCACCGGCACCTTGATCTTCTTCTTTTTCTCTCACAACACCTTGATTAATATCAGGAGATTGTTCGTGAATAGTAGAAATAACACCACAGGATTCTGAATCAAATCGATACTCTTGCTTGGTATAACCAATTCGTTTAATAACTCTTCGGGCAACTTCCTGTACGTCGATATATGCTTTTGTACGAACTTCACCGCTTAAAACCACTAAACCAGTTGTTACCAGTGTTTCACAAGCAACTTTTGATTCAGGATCGCGACGTAAAAATTCGTCTAATAAAGCATCTGATATTTGATCAGCAACCTTGTCAGGATGTCCTTCAGAGACAGATTCAGATGTAAATAAATATCCCATAATAAAATTTAATTTATAATGATTAAAAATAATAAAGGCCAAAAATAGTTATTTCAATTTACAATTACCAATGTTCAATTATCAATTTACAATTACCAATGTTCAATTATCAATTAACAGTTATCAATTAGCGATTAGTTGTAAACAATTTATATGTTATTTGTTGATACGATTTTTTTGAAGATTGAGAATAGAATCTTGGCTATTTCATCCGCATTTACTTAAAAATTTAATTTTTATTTCCACACTTCGACAGGCTCAGTGTGACAGAATGATGAAAATATGTTGTCATGCGTCCCAATAACTATTGGGATATCGAAGTATGAACAACTTTTTTGCAAAACAAAATAATTTATTCCGAACAGGATTCTTTTCCCATAATTCCATAATTATTGGTTATGATTCTTTTTGTTATGATTATTGTTTCGTTAGTTCCTGAAAAACTTCTTCCAGGCTTTTTTCTTTTTTCTGCATAGAGAGGACCGCTAAATCGGATTGCACGGCGAAATTGAAAATTTTTGGTCGAATATCTTCAGTTGAGGTGCTTTGTATTAACCAGTTTTTATCATCTAATTTGGCAACCTTGTCAACCAATTCAATGTTTTCGAGTTGTTTTTGATCCGGTGTTTTATCAAACTCAACAATAACTGTAATTAGTTGATCCTGGGTGTGTGAGTATATGGAGTCGATGGAATCATCCGCTACAATTTTACCCTTATTTATGATAATAATGCGGTCGCAGATAGCTTCCACTTCTTGCATGATATGTGTTGAGAGCAATACTGTTTTTTCTTTACCAACAGCAGAAATTAAATTGCGAATTTCAATAATTTGATTTGGATCTAATCCCGAAGTAGGCTCATCTAAAATTAAAATTTCTGGGTCGTGAATTAAGGCTTGTGCCAGACCAACTCTTTGTCTGTATCCTTTTGATAGAGCTCCGATCTTCTTTTTTTGCTCAATGCTTAATCCGGTTTGTTCTATTATCTCTTTAATTCTTGATTTTGTATTTTTTCCAAGTTTATAAATTCCTGCAACAAACTCAAGGTATTCTTTTACATACATATCAAGGTAAAGAGGGTTGTGTTCCGGCAGGTAACCTATGTGTTTTCTTATTTCAAGTGATTTTTCAATAAGGTCCAGATCGTTTATTTTGGCTTCGCCTGATGAAGGTGGAATAAATCCGGTAAGGATTTTCATTGTAGTTGATTTTCCTGCACCGTTAGGCCCTACAAATCCAACAATTTCTCCTGTTTTTATTTCAAAACTAATTTGATCAAGCGCTTTTTGTTCGCCGTATATTTTGGTTAAATCTTTTACTTGTATCGACATTTCTTTTGTTTTTGATGATACGAAAATAGATAAAAAATTTTAAAGCTGCGAGCCGTGAGCTATTAGCTTTGAGTAATATTATATTGCTCGTAGCTCAAGGCTAAAAGCTCAGTGCTTTTTACTATTTTTGTATATCTCAATAAAATAATCAAATGAAATACGAAGAATACATCAATTTATTTCAATACAAACGACTTAAAACAAGTTCGGTTCAGATTGGAAACATCGAAATGGGAGGAAATAACCCTATTCGCATTCAATCTATGACAAGTACGAACACGCTAAATACTTCAGAAACAATTGACCAATCGCTTAGGATTATCGAGGCTGGAGGCGAAATCGTGCGCATAACAGCACAAGGTGTTAAAGAAGCAGAAAATCTTGAAAATATAAAAAAAGGAATTCGTGAAGCAGGATTTGAAACTCCTGTGGCTGTAGATATTCATTTTAATCCAAAAGCGGCTTTTACTGCCGCAGAATTAATTGAAAAAGTGCGAATAAATCCAGGAAACTTTGTCGACAAAAAATCTGATGCACTAAAAGGAGAATTTACGGCAGAAGAATATAAAGAAGAGATAAAAAAAATAGAGGAAAGCTTAATTCCTTTGCTTGAAATCTGCAAAAAAAATAAAACAGCACTTCGTATTGGTGTAAATCATGGTTCATTGTCCGACAGAATTATGAACCTATTTGGTGATACTCCTGAAGGTATGGTTGAATCAGCAATGGAATTTCTGCGGATTTGTGTTCATGAGAGATTCTTCAATATTGTAATTTCATTAAAATCGAGCAATACAAGAGTAATGGTTCATTCGAATCGTTTACTTATTGCACGAATGATAGAAGAGAATATGGAATTTCCGTTGCATTTAGGAGTTACTGAAGCAGGAGAAGGAGAAGACGGTAGAATAAAATCAGCGGTGGGAATTGGAACATTGTTAGCTGATGGAATTGGTGATACCATTCGTGTTTCTTTAACAGAAGCACCTGAAAAAGAAATTCCTGTAGCTCAAAAACTAGCAGAATATATTTCGGAAAAAGTAGATCATAAGGAAATTAAATCGGTAAGTCCTGTTTTAGTAAACTTTTTTGAGTACGCAAAAAGAAAAACAAATCAAGTTTTAAATATTGGATGTGAAAACCTTCCTGTTGTAATTGGTAATGAAGCAAGTAAAAATGAATTGAAACCTGAATTTATTTATTTAGGTAAAGGTATTGCTGTTAGTACTCCAAACGGAGATTCAAATTATATTATTGATGAGGAAATCTGGGAGCAACAGATTTTTCATAATGAAAATGTTTTTCCTCTTTTTTCAACGTTCAATAATTTCTATTTATCAGAAAAACCATCACCAACATTGAATTTTTTAAGGATAAATTGTGGTGAATTAGACGAAGACCTTATTTCAAAAATAAAGAACCAAAACAATCTTGTTTTAGTTTTGGAATCAAATAACAAAAACAGCTTTGCTGATCAACGTGCAGCATTTATCAAATTAATAAACTCAGAAGCACATACTCCTGTAATAATAAAACAAACATTCAAAGAAAATAATTTAGAAGATCTTCAATTGAAATCATCATGTGATATCGGAGGTTTGTTTTTAGATGGAATGGGCGACGGAATTTGGATCGAAAACCTGCCTGCTGGCAGGCAAGGTAAAGGAAATATTAATGAGCAAAACATTGTAAATACTTCGTTTGGAATTTTACAAGCAAGCCGGGTTCGTACTTCAAAAACAGAATATATTTCTTGTCCGGGATGTGGACGTACACTTTTTGATTTGCAAAATACTACGAAAGAAATAAGGGAGCGAACAACGCATTTAAAAAGTCTGAAAATTGGTATTATGGGTTGTATAGTAAATGGCCCTGGCGAAATGGCTGATGCCGATTACGGATATGTGGGAGCTGGTCCCGGGAAAATCACTTTATATAAAAATAGGGAAGTAGTAAAAAAGAATATCCCTGAAGAAAATGCTGTTGAGGAACTAATTCAGCTAATTAAGAATTCAGGAGATTGGGTGGAATAATAATATGACTTTCCTTCGTCCGAAGGATAAGGAAACGTCAGAAAAAAGGAATAAATGTTTTAACGTTCTATGTGATTATCACCACGATAGAAAGTTAAAAAGAAAATAGTTAAAATAGAATCTTGTGGACTTTCCTTCGTCCAAAGAACAAGGAAACGTCAGAAAAAAGGAATAAATATTTATAACGTATCTATGTGAATAACACTATGATAGAAAGTTAAAACAAGATTGGGTGGATTAATTGTTTATAACGTTTTCATGTGACTTATCGTCACGATGTTAAGTTAACAATATTGTTAAATTGGAAGTCTTTCCTTCGTCCGCAGGACAAGGAAACGTCAGAAATAGAAAGAAATTTTATTATGAAACCATTGCTGGAATATGGTAATTACTATCATATTTATAACAGAGGAAATAATTATGAAAATATTTTTATTGATGGAAAAGATTATCAACACTTTTTAAAGTTAGTTCATATATACATTGACACAGTAGCTGATATATTTGTCTGGTGTTTAATGAAAAACCATTTTCATATTTTAATTCGAATAAAGGAAGACTCTGAAATTGGTTATTTGAATTCCGAAAATTCAAAATCTGAGAATTCTGAAATTAAATGGAAAACATATTTTAAAGAAGCACCCTCCAAAGAATTTTATAAAAAACCTGATCCAACACAACAATTTAAACATCTTTTTAATGCTTATTCACGCTGGTTTAATATTCGACATTCTAGAAGAGGTTCTTTATTTGAAAAGAACTATGAAAGGAAACTTGTTGGTAGTCAAAAACAATTAATAAACCTTATAATATACATTCAAAACAATCCTGTAAAGCATGGATTTGTAAAACATACTGAGGAATATCAATGGACGTCTTACCACACAATTATTTCAAAAGAACCTACTATCCTAAAAAGACAAGAAATAATAACATACTTTAATGATCTGGAGAATTTAAAATATCTCCATAAGAGGATTGAGCCCGAGATGGATGAGAATATTATTGATTTAGTTTTTGAATAATTTAATATGTGCACCCAATATTGCGAACGTTTCCATATGACTGGCGTCACAAAGGAAAGTTCTTCACTTCAAATAATTACAGGAAAATGATGATTGGGAAGAAGTTTTATAGCTGTTAGCTCTTAGCTATTAATTAAAAAAGCTAAAAGCTAAGAGCAAAAGGCAAATAATTATTTTATTCCAGATCCGTTGCTTGTTTTCTCATCAGGAACCGCAAAATTTAATTTTCCTGAAGCGTCTTCGGCCATAAGAATCATTCCTTGAGATTCTATACCGCGAATTTTTCTTGGTTCTAAATTAACCAAAATACTTACTTGCTTTCCAATAATATCTTCAGGCTTATGATCAACAGCAATTCCTGAAACAACAGTACGTTGATCTATTCCTGTATCAATTTTAAGTTTAATAAGCTTGTCGGTTTTTGGTACTCGCTCGGCTTCTAAAATAGTACCAACACGAATATCCATTTTCATGAATTCATCGTAAGTAATATTATCTTTTGCAGGCTCAACTTTTACATTTTCTGCTTCGTTTGCTTTTTTCGAATCCATTAGTTTCTGAATTTGTTTTTCAATTTCTTCGTCTTCAATTTTATCAAATAACAAGCTTGCTTTGTTAATTGTATGTCCAGCTTGAATTAAATCATTGTCGCCGGCTAAACTCCAATCCAGTTTTTCAATATTTAAGAACCCTCTTAGTTTTTCACATGTGAAAGGTAAAAATGGTTCCATAATTATCGATAAAGCTGCTGTAATCTGAATAGCAATGTTCATGATTGTTTTTACACGCTCTTCATCAGTCTTTATTACTTTCCAAGGTTCTGTGTCGGCTAAATATTTATTTCCTAATCGAGCCAAATCCATAGCAACTTTTACTGCTTCGCGAAAACGGAAATTCTCAATGCTTTTTTCCAGATTAGCTTTTATAACTGAAATTTCAGCAAGTGTTTCTTTATCGAAATCGGTAAGTTCGCTGCGTGCAGGAACTTTACCTTCGTAATATTTTTGTGTAAGAACCAGTGTTCTGTTTACAAAGTTTCCAAAAATTGCTACAAGCTCAGAGTTATTTCTTGTCTGGAAATCTTTCCATGTAAAGTCATTGTCTTTTTGTTCAGGTGAATTCGCGCAAATTGTATATCGTAATACATCCTGTTTGCCCGGGAAATCTTGTAGATATTCATGAATCCAAACAGCCCAGTTTCTTGATGTTGAAAGTTTATCACCTTCGAGATTTAGAAACTCGTTTGCAGGAACATTATCTGGTAAAATATAATCACCGTGTGCTTTTAACATTGCAGGGAAAATCAAACAATGAAAAACAATATTATCTTTTCCAATAAAATGGATTAATCTCGAATCATCATTTTGCCAATAATCTTTCCAGTCTTTTCCATTTTCTTTTGCCCATGCTTTTGTTGCAGAAATATAACCAATAGGAGCATCGAACCATACGTAAAGAACTTTTCCATCGGCTCCTTCAACAGGAACCGGAACACCCCAATCTAAATCTCGGGTTACAGCACGAGGCTGTAAACCAGCGTTTAGCCATGATTTACATTGACCGTAAACATTCGATTTCCAGTCTTTTTTATGTGAGTCGATCCAATTTTCTAACCACTCGTTTTGGTATTTTTCTAAATCTAAATACCAGTGTTTTGTTGTTTTTAATACAGGAATATTTCCGCTAAGTTTTGATTTTGGATTAATCAATTCTCTCGGACTCAAACTTGTTCCACATTTTTCACACTGATCACCATACGCTTCTTCGTATCCACACTTTGGACAAGTTCCTGCAATATATCTGTCGGCTAAAAATTGTTGTTCTTGCTCATCGAAAAACTGTTCTTCTGCCTTCTCAATAAACTCTCCTTTTTCGTGCATTGTTTTAAAAAAGTCCGAAGCCGTTTCATGATGCACAGGATCAGATGTGCGATGATAAATATCAAAAGCAATTCCAAATTCTTCAAAAGCAGATTTAATCATTCCATGGTATTTGTCAACTACATCTTGAGGTGTAATACCTTCTTTTCGTGCACGTAAAGTTATTGGCACACCATGCTCATCGGATCCGCACATAAATGCTACATCGTTTCCTTTTAGTTTTAAATATCGAACATAAATATCGGCTGGCAAATATGCACCTGCAATATGTCCTAAGTGTAATGGACCATTTGCATATGGTAATGCTGATGTGATTAAATAGCGCTTTGGATTTTTCATTTCTGCTTTTATATTTTCTTGAATATCGGGCAAATATACGAAGGAATATTTTTTTTCGTGATATAAATATTACTTAGTTTTACATTGATTAAACCGAATAGCATATGATAACTCCGGCAAAACTAAATAAAGGAGATAAAATTGGAATTATTGCTCCTTCTCGAAAAATTAATCCTGAAGAAATAAAAGCTTCGATAAAGGTTTTTGAAAGTTGGGGCTTAGATGTTTCTTTAGGAAAAAATCTATTTAAAGAAGATCGTCAATTTTCAGGAACCGATAGTGAGCGAGCACGGGATTTACAGGATATGCTTGATAATCCTGAAATAAAAGCAATAGTTTGTGCACGAGGAGGATACGGAACCATTCGAATTGTTGATTTGGTTGACTACACCGCTTTTGTGAAGCATCCAAAATGGATTGTTGGCTATAGCGATATAACGGCATTGCACGCGCAGCTGAATCAGAATTTAAAAGTAAAATCGATTCATGGAACTATGCCTATAAATTTCCCAGCGGATTTAACAGAAAATAAATCAACAAAAACCCTAAAAAAAGCCCTTTTTGGAGAAGAAAACTTTTACGAAATAGACGCTCATGATTTTAACCGAAACGGAAAAGTTTCGGGCGAATTAATAGGAGGGAATTTATCGGTTATTTATAGCATTGCAGGAACAAAATTTGATATTGACACCAGCGGGAAGATATTGTTGATAGAGGATTTGGATGAATATCTGTATCATATTGACCGTATGATGATGAACATAAAATACAGCGGAAAACTTGATAATTTGAAAGGATTAATTGTTGGCGGAATGACAAAGATGAATGATAATGACATTCCGTTTGGGAAAACGGCTTATGAAATAATTCAAGATGTTGTTCAGGATTATGATTTCCCGGTTTGTTATAATTTCCCAGTAGGACACATTAAAAATAATTTAGCTTTAATTCTTGGGAAAGAATCTGAAATCGAAATAAAAAATAATAGTGTAATTCTGAAAAATTAGAGTTTTACTAACTCGTAATTCGAAGGAACTTTAAATATAGACTCATCAATCGTTTTGTTGTTGATATTAAGAACAGAAGCTCTTGATTTTTCTCTTCGAAGCAATGTCCTTTCAACTGTTAACATTGGAAAAAATCCGAGCGTTTCGGGAATTTTATCGAAAAACTCATAATTTTTATCGGTTCGATTGAGAAGATGAACAAGCTCTTCGAAAAAATAGAAATTATCTTGCCAGACCCAATAAGCAACTTCCATATTTCTTTCGGTGTTTCTTACTCTCCATTGATAGCATTCGAGACCGTTTACAATTCGTGAATTTTCGGTTTTTAAAACAATAAAACCCTCTTCGGGTTGCGTTAGTTCTGTATTAATTGTAAGCTGTTTGTAAAGTTTTTTATCGGGGCTTAAAATAAAAATTTCATCCTTATCCAGATCAATAATCATGGATTGAATTAAAGAGTTGTTTTCATCAAACTTATCGATTCGTACGTTTTTATTTTTTACAAAATATGTAAAATAGGAGGTGTCGTAAAAAGATGAACATACAATTTCAATGCTTCCTTCAAAAGCATTGGGAGAATTGAACATCCCTGAGAAAAGGATTACGAAACTTAATAAAAAGTTCATCATAACTCAAAAATCAATTATCTTTATAAGACAAATAAAATGTACTCGTTACATTACATTAGACTGAATTAATCTAAAAAGGTTTCAAAACTAATTAAAAAAATGGCTGAACACAACATATTGGGGAAAAAAGGAGAGGAGTTGGCAAAACAATTTTTAGTTGAAAACACTTATAAAATAAGGCATTTAAACTGGAGATATAAAAAAACGGAGATTGATATAATCGCCGAGAAAAATAACCTTTTGGTGGTTGTGGAAGTTAAGACTAGAACAAATGATTATTTCGAGAACCCCAAAGAAGCTGTAACATTTAAGAAACAGAAAAATATTATAGATACAACAGAAGCTTATATTGAGAAGTTTAATGTTGATTTAGAAGTAAGGTTTGATATTATTAGTGTTACTTTTGAAAATGGAAAAGAGAAAATAGAACATATTGAAGATGCTTTTCAAGCAGGATTATATTAATTTCAATTATCAATTATCAATTATCAATTATCAATTATCAATTATCAAATACCAAACACCAAATTTCAAACAATTAAATAGGATTTTAATTCAGAGATATGAATATAGAAAATGTACGAGAATATTGTCTTTCAAAAAAAGGAGTTACAGAAGGTTTTCCATTTAACGACACAGCTTTAGTTTTTAAAGTTGCTGAAAAAATGTTCGCACTGCTTGATTTATCAGAAGATAGCAGAGGAATAAGTTTAAAGTGTGACCCTGAATTGGCAATTGAGCTACGTGAAAAATTTTCTGAAGTAACTCCAGCATATCATTTTAGCAAAAAACATTGGAACGGGATTAACCTTTCGGGAAGTGTAAGGGATAGTTTAGTAAAAGAATGGATTGACCATTCGTACACCATTGTTGTTGAAAGTTTACCGAAAGCGAAACAGACCGAACTTAATAATAAATAAAAATAAATACCTTTGCAAAAAAGATCTAACCACAAATGAAAAGATTAATCGGGTATTTTTTTCAGGGCTTATTATACATTGCTCCTCTGAGTATTACCATTTTTATATTGTATAAATCTTTTGTTTATCTCGACGGATTATTTAAACCTGTTCTGCAATCGTATTTAGGAGTTAGTATTCCAGGTTTAAGCCTTGTACTTGTATTTTTAACGGTTGTATTAATAGGCCTGTTAGGTCAAACAATTTTTGCTCGTCCTGTTAAGCGATTAATAAATCATTTTATTAATAGAGCACCTTTAGTAAAAGTTATATATTCTTCCATAAGAGATTTATTATCGGCATTTGTGGGTAAAGAAAAGAAATTTAATCAACCAGTATTGGTAAAGGTAAATACTATTTCGGACCTCGAAAAGTTGGGATTTATTACACAAGAAGATGTTTCATATATAGGTGTTGAAGGAAACAAAGTTGCGGTGTATTTTCCGCACTCATATAATTTTTCGGGCGAGCTTTTTATTGTACCAACTGAACATGTTAAAAAAATTGATGCACCACCTTCTGATGTTATGAAATTTATTGTTTCTGGTGGTGTGTCAGGATTCTACAACGAAAAACCAATTCAAAAATGAAAACACGACATCTATTAGTTCTTTTGGCAGTATTCTTCTATTCTTTTAGTCTGCTTGCTCAGGATGAAACCGAAGGATATGAGTTTAAAGATGTAACAGATATTAAAGTTACTAGTGTTAAAGATCAACAAAAAACAGGAACCTGTTGGAGTTTCGCAACTACATCGTTTATTGAAGCGGAACTAATCAGGATAAATAAAACAGAATATGATTTATCTGAAATGTATTTTGTTCGTAATGCATATATTAATAAAGCATTAGGATATATAAGGTATCACGGTAAATTTAATTTTGGTCAGGGTGGACAAGCGCATGACGTTGTTTCTCAGATAAATAAATATGGATTTGTTACTCAAAAAGTATATGAAGGAAATATGTACGATCCGGGAAAATACAATCACAAAGAGCTTGACATGACTTTAAAAGCAATGTTAGATGTATTAACAACAAAGCCAAATATAAAATTAACTCCAGTTTGGTTAGATGCATATACTTCGGTTTTAGATACTTACTTAGGCGAATTGCCAGAAATTATTGAGGTTGATGGTAAAAGCTTAAGCCCTGTGGAGTTTACGAAAAGCACAGGTTTTAACGCTGACGATTATGTTGAAATTACTTCGTTTACACATCATCCGTTTTACGAAAAAGTAATTTTAGAATTACCTGATAATTGGTCAAACGATCCTTATTATAATGTACCTCTTGATGAGCTTATGGAAATAATGAATTATGCACTTAAGCAAGGATATACTTTTGTTTGGGATGGCGATGTTGGATATGGATTTTCTCATAAAAACAATGTTGCAGTGGTTCATGATGGAGATTTTGATTATAAAAACCCAAAGACAGAAAAAGACATAACTGTAGAATGCCGTCAAAAGCAATTTGATAATTTAACTACAACCGACGATCACTTAATGCATATTACTGCTTTAGCAAAAGATCAGAACGGAACCATGTATTACAAAACAAAAAATTCATGGGGAGAAGATAGCAATGATTTTGGAGGTTATTTATATATGTCTGAAACATATATGAAACTGAATACAGTGGCAATTATGGTTCACAAAAATGCTATTCCAATGGAGATAAAAGAAAAACTAGGTCTTTAATAACAATTCCCCCTTTTTAGAAAAAAGTGGGCTAGGTGGATTATTTATCAATAATGGAATGCAAATATATTATTTTGAAGGCTCATTAAAAAGTGTTTTTCAATCCCTCTGTCTGCTTCGCAGTCTTCTCCCTTTGAAAAGGGAGAAACACATTTTTTTATTCCGCAACAAGTAAATTGCAACCACGAATATCGCTGTAATCAAAGCGGCCTAAAACTTCGAAGCTATTGTCTGTGTTTATCTTACCTAAATCTTGTGTTTCAATAAACGAGCATGAGTTAATATTGGCAAGATCAATTATGTTAATTCCTCCCGATTTACCTTTTTCAAGAAAACTAAAAGGATCGTAGGTATCTCGAACCAGTATTTTCATCCATGGTGGGCAATAAAATTTACCATTACCAATAGAATAAGCCTGAGATAAAAGCTCTGTCATTCCGTACTCGGAATGAATGGTTTTTACTCCAAATTTCTGAGATAAATATAGATGTAATTCTTTCTTAGTGAGCTCCTTTCGTTTTCCTTTCATTCCGCCTGTTTCAAGAATAATTGTTTCGGGAATAGTGAAAGGAATTTTATCGGCTAAATCAATTAGAGCATACGAAACTCCAAAAAGAATTACTTTTTCATTTTGTTTTTTACAAAGTTCGAGTGTTTGTATTAAGTCATTTATATTGTTTAAATAAAAACCGCTTTTACTATGCTCAGATTTTTTAATTAAACCATCAACCATATATACCAGAGACGAACTTTCATTTTCGAGATATCCAGGTAAAAGTGCTAGCACACAATAATTTTCCGACTTTCCATATTGATTCTCAAAAGCGGTAAAAAAGCTTCTTTCGTATAGATCTAAATCGGTAACGAAATGAGAGCTTCTTGTCATTCCGCCTGTGCCGCTGCTAAAAAATGTTTTAACGGGCTCTTCTTGTCCTGTAATAAGTTTGTGTGTTTTAAAAAACTCAATCGGTAAAAAAGGAATTTTATTTAAAGCATCAACGTCTGAAATATTAGTGCCTAAATGAAAAAGGTATTTTTTATAAACCGGATTATTTTCTGCCTGATGATTAAATAATTTCAAAGCAAGATCAGTAAACTGATCAGCGTTTTGAATAGTGAAAATATCGTCAGGTGTGAAAGTGTGCATAAGATTATTTTATGCACGAAAGTTAAAATATTTTTGACAAAACAAAGAAAGAAATAGCTAAATATCTAAGGTGTTTAAAAAGTAAAACTGCCGCAATTATGCGACAGCAGGGGATATATGGGGTGTTTTTGGAGACTATCTATATGATCTTTTATAATATGTAAAAGCTGTGAATTCTCATCCAGTCTTTTTCAATAAAGCCAGAAAAGCTGTCAGTTTTAATATAAAAATCAAATTTTTTCATCCATTCCTCAATTTCTCTTTCTTTCTCAGTAGGTTCTTGCTCAACTGTATATCCAATGTTCCAAAAGTCTTGGTCTAACATCCATTTTTCAACTTTTTTGCTTTCAAGAGTACGATCTTCTTCAATTTTAATATTGAACATCCAGTCTTCTACTTTTTTAGCATCTTCAAAACTTTCAGGAATATAAATCACTGCAATATTATTTGCAGTGTGATTTGTAGTTCTAGTTTGATTTTTATATTTGGCATTATTTGTGTTTTCTGCTAAGATATTTTCTAAATTATGTTGTGAATATACACTAAAAGCTAAGCCGAAAAGTATAATTGAAAAGCTTAGGATTTTAATTGTTGTTGTAATAAAAGATTTCATAACATGCTCCTTTCTTTTTACTTATGCACTTCTGCTACAATTAAAACACGTATTATGCCAAAGCGTGTAAATTGCATAAAAACAACACAATAAGGAAAAAATGGGTATAAAAATCGTGTTTAAAAATGAACGATAATAATACAGCAGTGTACGAAATTGAACAAAAAAAGAGCGTTAAAAAGTATAAAAACGATCATTTTCTTGAACTCTTCTCACGAACAGAGTGAGCAAAGATAGTATCTTACAATTATAGAATAGACAGAGTAAATTAAGAGATCTCTATGATCCCGATAATGAGCTTAGATTAAACAAAAAATGGAGAACACGTGCGCATCTCCATTCTTTATTAATTATGTAGCAGCTTGCTGCATTATAGTTCCCATTCAAATCCATCTTTAGTATCTTTAATAGTAATGCCTTTATTCGTTAATTCGTCGCGAATTTTATCCGATGTTGCAAAATCTTTATTTTTCTTGGCATCTAAACGAAGGTTTAAAATCAAATCAATTAAATCTCCTGTTAATCCTGTTTCTTCGGAACCTTGTTCCTGATCTTTCTTTAATCCTAAAACGTTAAAAACGAAATTATTGTATAAATCTTTTAGATCCTTTAGATCTTGTTCAGTAAGTTTTTCTTTACCATCATTTGCAGAGTTAATAATACGAACGGCATCGAATAAATGAGCAATTAACACAGGTGTATTAAAATCGTCGTTCATTGCTTTATAGCAATTGTTCTTAATTTCTTCAATATTTACGGTCGATTCAACTCCAGCAGCTAATTTATCTAAAGTTTCACCTGCTTTTAATAATTTTTGGAAGCCTTTTTCTGCGGCTTGTAGCGCTTCGTTAGAAAAATCTAAGGTGCTTCTGTAATGTGATTGCGCCATAAAAAACCTAACAACCATTGGAGAATATCCTCGTTCTAATAATGGATGATCGCCAGTAAATAATTCGTGTGGTAAAAACCCATTTCCAGCACTTTTCGACATTCGTACACCATTAACCGTTAGCATATTAGTGTGCATCCAGTATTTTACAGGAGCAGTGTTGCTACACGCCTGCGATTGTGCTATTTCATTCGTGTGGTGAGTAGCCTGTAAATCCATTCCACCACCATGAATATCAAATGTTTCTCCTAAGTATTTTTTGCCCATAGCAGAACATTCAATGTGCCAACCTGGGAAACCCCATCCCCAAGGTGATGGCCATTTCATGAGTGTTTCAGGCTTTGCTGTAATCCATAAAGCAAAGTCTAATCTTCCTTTTTTCTCATCCTGGCCACTAAGTTCGCGTGTTCCTTCTAAAAGATCTTCTAGTTTGCGGTTAGTTAACTGTCCGTACTGAAAATCTTTACTGTATTTTTCTACATCAAAATAAACCGTTCCATTAATTTCATAAGCATAACCATTAGCAAATATTTCTTTAATCATTTCAATTTGCTCAGAAATATGACCTGTTGCTGTTGGTTCTATGCTAGGCGATAAGGTATTGAAAATACTCATTACATCATGAAAACCTAAAGTGTACTTTTGAACAATTTCCATAGGTTCCAACTGTTCAAGTTTTGCTTTTTTTGCAAACTTATCATCTCCTTCATCTCTGTCACCCTCTAAGTGTCCTGCATCAGTAATGTTGCGCACATAACGCACTTTGTAACCTAAATGTAATAAGTAACGATAAATGATATCGAAAGAAATAAAGGTTCGGCTATTTCCTAAATGCACGTCGCTATATACAGTTGGTCCACACACATATATCCCCACAAATGGAGGATTTATAGGTTCGAAAACTTCTTTCTTTCTATTAAGAGTATTATAAACTTGTAAATTTGTATCCATTGTTTTCCATTTTAAAAGCAAAATGCAAAATTACTAATAATATTGAGTTTGTGGTTAATTTTAAGCGCAAATTAAAAAAGGCGAGTTTTACTTAACATATCTTTCGTTGCCTGATATCCAATATCATATATTTCTTTTGCTTTATCTAATTTAAACATCCCAAAGTTTATGAGTTCTGGTGGTTCAATATAAAGGTCGCAATCTTTGGAGTTTTCCTGAACGCTACTTCCAATGGCAACATGAAAAGTTCTTTCAGCTATACTTATCATACTATCCAAATCGTTTTCTTCTTTTTGTGGATTAACATGAGAACCTATTAATATTGAACACTTGTTTTTTATTGGACTTATGGGCAAATTATCAAATACACCACCGTCGACATATGTTTTATTATTTATCATGGTGGGTTTAAATAATACAGGAATACTAATCGAAGCAAGAATAGGATCAATTAATTTGCCTTTATCGAAATATTCTATTTTTCCTTCATTTAGATTTGATGCAGCAACAAAAAGTGGTGTTTTAAGATCTTTAAAATCTTTTGCCCAAATACTTTCATGAAGAATCTCTTTTACTTTGTCAAGAGACATAAATCCTTTTCGGGGAATAGCAGCTTTTGTAAAATCAAAGATGTTTGAATTATTAAAGATTTCAAAAATATCATCGGGCTTATAACCGTCTGCATAAAAAACTCCGACCAATCCGCCAGCGCTTACACCTGAAATATAATCTGGAAATATACCTTTCTCATTTAGAGCCTTTAGTACTCCTAAATGTGCAATTCCGCGTACACCACCGCCACTTAATACTAGACCTATTTTGGTTGCTTCTTTTTTTTTGGAACGTAAAAATGATAAGAGTTTCATAGAAGAAAATTAGATTTTAGTAAAAGTGAAATTTAGCAAATCTAAAACAGAATAGGGATATAATCTATTTAAGATGATTGTTTTTAAGTAAACTTAACTAATTTTGTAGGTTCAATAAATAGCTAAAGTTATGAGCTCTACACGACAAAATAAAATTGAAAGGTTGCTTCAGCGCGATCTTGGTGATATATTTCAGAAAGGTACTAGTACTATGTTCAAAGGGAAAATGATAACTGTAACCAAGGTTAGAGTTTCCCCTGATTTATCAACTGCACGAGTTTATCTTAGCCTATTTCCTGTTCAAGATAAAGATGAGTTTATTGAATATATAAATAGTCTTGATGGACAAATAAGATATGATCTTGGGAAAAGAATCAGACATCAGCTAAGAAAAGTGCCTGCGCTATCGTTCTTTATCGACGATTCTTTAGACTATATTGAAAATATCGATAAATTAATTAAATAGTAAGTATCTAAAATTTGATAAATGCAATACGATCCTATAAAAAGAAGCCTCGGAAAAGTTTTTAATAAAAAACCGTTTACCAGAAAATTGTTTTACTATTTACTTGATTTATTATTGTTAAGAACCTGGCACGTAAAAAAAGCAATCCGAAAATGGGGAAAGCAATATAAAAATGGAGCTGAAATATTAGATGCAGGCTCAGGCTTTGGGCAATATTCTTATTATTTATCAAATCAATGTAAGAAAAATAAAGTATTAGGCGTTGATGTAAAAACAGAACAGGTTGAGGATTGTAACCGGTTTTTCACAAAGATTGGTAAATCAGAACGAGTAAAATTCGAATATGCAGATTTAACAAAATTCGACAAAGCAAAAGAATTTGATTTGATTTTAAGTGTTGATGTAATGGAACACATTCTTGAAGATGTTGATGTTTTCAAAAATTTTAACAAAGCCTTAAAAGATGAAGGAATGCTGCTAATTTCGACTCCTTCTGATCAAGGTGGTTCTGATGTTCATGATGATCATGAACATTCTTTTATAGACGAGCATGTACGTGATGGTTATGGTGTTAGTGAGATTGAAGAAAAACTTAAAATAGCGGGATTTACAAAGATTGAAGCTGCATACGCTTACGGAACACCTGGTAAAATTTCATGGAAACTTTCAATGAAAATACCAATTACTATCCTAAATGTGAGCAAATTGTTTTTCATATTTTTACCTTTTTATTATATTATTACGTTTCCTATTTCGTTTATCTTAAATTACTTTGATGTTAAAATGAAGCATAAAAAAGGAACAGGCCTAATTGTAAAAGCGTTTAAATAAGAAATCTTAACTTAGAAAGATGAATTTCCCCCTTTTTATATCCAAAAGATATTTAGTTGCAAAGAAATCAAAAAACGCAATTAATATTATTTCTATGATTTCAATTGTTGGAGTAACTGTGGGAACTGCTGCATTAATTGTAGTCCTGTCTGTCTTCAATGGTTTCGATGGAGTAATTAAGTCAATGTACAATTCATTCGATCCTGATTTAAAACTAACTCCTGCCTCTGGGAAAGTATTTTCCATAAACGATGAGCGACTGCAAAAGATAAGGGAGCATGAAGCTGTATATGATATAGCCGAATCGCTTGAAGATAATGCTTTATTGCGTTACGATGAACAACAATACCCAGCAATAGTAAAAGGTGTAAGCGATAATTTTTCTGATATATCAGGGGTAGATACAATGCTTGTAGTTGGAGATTTTATATTGAAGCACAAAAACAATCCATATGCGATAGTTGGACAAGGTGTTGCACATTTCCTCTCCTTAAATATAAATTACATTGATCCTTTGGTTATATATGTTTTAAAAAGAGACGCCAAAGTTTCTATGAATCCTGAACAAATATTAAATAGAAACTATATTTTTCCATCAGCAGTTTTTGGTATTCAGCAGGAATTTGACACAAAATATGTCCTTGTTCCTCTGGATTTTGCAAGAGATTTATTTGATTATCCAAATGAACTAAGTGCATTTGAGATAAAGCTAAAATCAGGCTATAATCTTAAACAGGTTCAGAATGAAATAACAGAAATAGCTGGTGCCGATTATCAGGTTCAAAACCGTTATCAACAACACGAAACTTTTTACAAAATAATGAAATCAGAAAAGTTTTATATTTTCCTGATTTTAACATTCATTCTCATAATAGCATCCTTTAACATAGTAGGTTCTTTAACGATGCTTATTATTGAAAAGAAAGAGGATATTGCTACTTTCCGCAGTCTTGGTGCAGATTTAAAAACAATCAGAAATATATTTTTTACTGAAGGATGGTTAATTACAATTGTAGGTGCCGTTTTGGGATTAATTTTAGGAGGTTTCATTTGTTGGTTACAAATTAAATTTGGGTTTGTTCGCTTGCAAGGTGCCGGATCGTTCATAATTGATGCTTATCCAGTAAAATTAATATGGACTGATTTTGCAATAATACTTATAACGGTTGCATTCATAGGTTATATGGCGGCGTGGTATCCTGTCCGCTATATAACAAAACGCTTTGTAATTCAAGAGGTTAGCTAGGGGGCTTGTTAAGTTTTTGTTTAATACAAATTCATAAGTTATTAACAATTAGAGGGTTTTTCTTATTTTAGCAATTATTTAAATGTTAATAAAAAAGCTGGTCTAATCGCCGTGTTAATAATAATTTTGAAACAAAAACACTGCACAGACCGTAAAAAAATATTAACATTGCATGTATTTTATTAACAATTGGCCAAAAATTTTAACACGTGTTAAAAAATATGAAACATTTTATTTTATTATTCCTGACAGCATTTATTTCCTTTGCGACTATAAATGAGGCTTATTCTCAAAACAGATATTGGGTAAACGGAACTGGATCTTGGGACGAAACAAATCATTGGTCTGAAACTTCTGGTGGTAGTCCAGGTGCTTCAGTGCCTACTGAAAACGAAAATGCAATTTTCGATGATAATTCATTTTTGAATAGTAACGATTTTGTTCAAATCAAGAAGCAAGCTATTTGTAATGATTTCAGATGGGAAGTTGAAAAATTGGGAATTACATTAAAAAGTAGCTCTTTTCTTTTTAAAAGTGCAACAAGTTCAGAAATTAATATTTATGGTTCTGCTACAATAAATAACAATTTAAGAAATGAATATTATGGTGATATTGTTTTTAAAGGAAACAATGAATCATCTTTAAATATAAGAACAGATCTTAATAGTAATCTGATTTTCGACAGTGAAAACGGAAAATGGAAATTTGACTCTGAGGTAAAAACTTCAGAGGATATAAAATTGGTATCCGGAGAATTGGATTTGAATGATTTAAATGTTGAATGTAATACATTTCAGGGAAGTGGAACAGAAAAACGCTCTGTTAATCTTGGAAACTCAAAAATAACAGCTAATAAATGGGATTTTGAAAATACGGAAAACCTTGCTTATACAGGCGAGAATTTTTTAATATCTCTTAAAACAGATAATTTAAAATCAAACTTGCTTTCAGGAGACCTTACCATTAATGTAGAAAAAGCAGGGGCAAAAGCCCCATTTATTGTATATCCTTTTGTTATTACTGAACCATCCTGCTTTGGGGGTTCAAATGGAACTTTTACTATGTCTGTTGAAGGTGGAACAAAGCCATACACATATAGCCTTAAAAATAACAGTACAACGGTAACACTTACTCAAGTTACTAGTGATACTATTTGGACATTCACAGGTTTAACTGCCGATAATTATACTGCCAGAGTTGAAGATGATGGTGGTTTTGTTTTTGGAGGACCTTATGATATTGGAGAACCAGAAGAATTAAAAGCATTAGCACCAACAGTAACCAAACCATTATCATGTTACGATGGCTCTGATGCAGAATTAACAGCAAATCCTTCCGGAGGTACTGCACCATATGATTTTCAGTGGTCTGTATATGTTGGTCCATTACCGACTGATTTTGTTGACATTCCGGGCCCTCAGGGAACTAGTCAGGCCTTAAGTAATATTGGACAAGGTATTTACAGATATGTATTAAATGATGACAACGGTTGTGGAGATGGAGGAACTGTACTAGTTGATTATTTCTTTACAAAACCACCTAGAAACGACAGTGAAATTCCACCTCAAATAACTTTCGACAGTTACGGTTTCACTGAAGAATGTGATGGAGCAGCAGATGGAACTATTGATATTTCTGCTTCGGGAGGAACTCCGGGGTTTAACTATTACCTTATTGGACAAACTGATGGTTTTTATTATCCTTCAGGAAATGCGATTCCACCTCCACCATATAGTGGAGACGGCTCATTTATCGGATTACCTGCTCAGACATACGAAACCTACGCTGTTGATGCGAATGCTTGCGAATTGCAAGGTAATAACATAACAATTACAAACTATCCTGCTCCCACAGTAGATGCAGGAAGTGATGCTCCTACTTGTGAAGAGGTTGGCATTGATTTAGCTACTGTATTACCAACACCAGCATCAGCAAGTGATTATAGCACATTATTGTGGGATGATGCAGGCGCACCGGGCACATTTGATGATGCAAGTTTATTGCATCCTGTATATACACCA
>Ga0070729_10002917_pt1 | contig 20922 bp, 17 predicted proteins | sample tdDd472_FD_66725 | JGI IMG/M metagenome (GOLD analysis project Ga0070729, IMG submission 66725) | Marine sediment microbial communities from the Atlantic coast under amendment with organic carbon and nitrate - tdDd47.2 | ecosystem: Environmental > Aquatic > Marine > Coastal > Sediment | place... | reverse complement strand
TATTGATGAAGCCCTACTTCTAGGAAACGACATTTATGTATTTAGCAAAGCACCGGTCCAAATCAAGAAGCATTTTGCTATTACCGAAAAAGACAGAACATTAAACAATCCTGAAATTGTGAATCTTAAAAACGAAATTTGGGATGTGATGGAGTAACTTTAGTTTAAAGTTAAAAGTTCAAAGTTTAAAGTAATAAAAACTTTTGGCCTTTTGCTATTAAAGGATTCTACTAAAGATTAAATAGAAAACTGTCATATTGAGTGAAAGGTAATTTCTCATAACAAACTAGATTCTTCACTACGTTCAGAATGACTTTGAATAAACTTTATAATTAATCAATATTTTGCATGAGAAGTTAAAATAATTAACTTTAAATATTGTAATGAGAATTCCTTGAATATTAACTTTTAATTATTGATTATGAGAAAAATATACTATTTATTATTTATTTCACTTTTTGTAATAATCACAGCAGACATAAGTGCTCAAAACACCTATGTTCCCGACGATAATTTTGAACAAGCTTTAATTGACTTAGGTTATGATACAGGAATATTAGATGATTATGTGCCAACTGCAAATATAAACGGAGTAACAATTTTAAATGTAGACCTAAAAAACATAAGCGATTTAACCGGGATTGAAGATTTTACTGCCTTAACAAGATTATCTTGTAGTATTAATCAAATTTCAAATTTGGATGTTTCTGCAAATATTGCTTTAACAAATTTGACTTGCAATTCTAATCAACTAACAAGTCTGGACTTATCTGCAAATATAGATTTACAGTATTTGGATTGTTCCTCAAATCAAATAACAAGTTTGAACACATCATCGAGTTTGGATTTAATCTGGTTGGATTGTAGTTATAATCAATTATCAATTCTGAATATTTCAGCTTTTACAAATTTAACTCTGTTAAACTGCAAGTCTAATCTACTTTCAGTTTTGGATATATCATCAAATACTTCTTTAAACTGGTTATCTTGTAGTATTAATCAACTTACAAATTTGGATGTAAGAAATGGAAATAATGTAAATTTTACTTCTTTTGATGCTTCAAATAATTCTGATTTAACATGTATTTATGTTGATGATAAAACAGCAGCTTATCTTTCCGATTGGGATAAAGATGCAACAGCATCTTTTTTGAATTTAGAATCGGAATGTGGTACCTTAACCTATGTTCCTGATGATAATTTTGAACAGGCATTAATTGATTTAGGGTACGATACAGGTATATTAAACGATTATGTAACAACAGCAAGCATAGATACAGTAACAACTTTAGATGTAAGTGATAAAACAATAAGTGATTTAACCGGAATTGAAGATTTTACGGCTTTAACTGAATTGTATTGCTCAGAAAATCAACTCACTAGTCTGGATATTTCTGCAAATATAGCTTTAACTTATTTGGAATGCTATTCTAATCAATTAACAAGTGTGGATGTATCAGCAAATACTGCTTTAACTGAACTTATTTGCGATTATAATCAACTAACAAGTTTGGATGTATCATCAAATACTGCTTTAACTGCCCTTAGTTGCTTTCATAATCAATTAACAAGTTTAGATGTTTCTACAAATACTGCTTTAACTTATTTGGATTGCGGTGGAAATCAAATAACAAGTGTAGATGTATCAGCAAATACGGCTTTAACTACACTTGGTTGCGATTATAATCGATTAACAAGTTTGGATGTGTCAGCAAATACGTCTTTAAATGATTTGCGTTGCTCTGTTAATCAATTAACAAATTTGGATGTATCAGCAAATACTAATTTAACTTCACTTCGTTGCTATCATAATCAATTAACAACTATTGATTTATCAGCACATACGGCTTTAATCGAATTGCATTGTTATTTTAATCAACTAATAAGTTTGGATTTATCAGCAAATACGGCTTTAACTACACTTCGTTGCTCTTTTAATCAATTAACAAGTTTGGATGTATCAGCAAATACTGATTTGAATAATTTATACTGTTATTCTAATCAAATAACAAGTTTGGATATTTCTGCAAATACAGCTTTAACTCACTTGGGTTGCTATAATAATCAATTAACAAACTTGGATGTATCAGCAAATACTGCTTTAGTTAACTTGTACTGCTTTGGCAATCAATTAACAAGTTTGGATGTAAGAAACGGAAACAATGCAAATATCACAACTTTTGATGCTTCTGATAATAGTGATTTAGCGTGTATTTATGTCGATGACAAAACAGCAAGTTATCTTTCAGATTGGACAAAAGATGAAACTACTTATTTTGTTAATGATGATAAAGATTGTTGGGCTGCAACATCAGTAGATGAATTAATTGCTAACGAAAATTTTACGATTTACCCAAATCCTACAAACGGAATTTTAAAACTTGCTTTATCTGAAAAAAATGTTCAAAAATTAGAAGTTACTGATATTACTGGTAAAGTTGTATTCGAAAAAGCTCAAGTTCAACTAAATGAAACTATTGATTTATCTGGTTTTTCAAACGGGATTTATATTATCATTTTGAGAACTGATAAGGGAAGCTTTACTTATAAAATTATTAAGGAATAAGAGTTTTATATAAAATATTGAAGCCCGACAGGTTAAATGCTTGTCGGGCTTTTTTATAATTGTTTGGGTAATGAGATTCTTCACTGCGTTCAGAATGAACTGTGCTAAAAAACAAATTTTTTAACAAAATTCTGCATTATAAATACTCATATTTTTAATACATCCAAAAGCTTGTCTTATTAGTTTATTTGCAACAGCTATTAATGCAAGCTTTTTTGATTTTCCTTTTTCAACTAATCGTTCAAATAAATCTTTACAGGCTTTATTTGATTCTTTAGCTGTCATTGCGCACATATATAATAATTGTCTTATTCTTGATTGACCAATCTTGCATATTCTTGCTTTCCCTTTTACACTGGTTCCTGATTCATATATTCTTGGACAAAGACCTATATAAGATGAAAACTGTCTATAACTCTCAAATTTTGAAAAGCATCCTGTTAAAGCTAATAACATAACAGATGTTCTTTTACCTATACCAGGAATACTCCTTAAAATAATATTCTCTTGTTCATAATTCTCTTCAATGATTTGATCTAACTCTGCTTCTAATTTTTCTATCCGACGTCTTATTAAAACTATCATATCCTTCATTGTTTTCATTGATAGCTTATCAAAGTTAGAATCTTGCTTTGCAGCTTCAATCTTATTTGACCATTGCGTTTTATCTTTTATTAAACTTTCTAAAACAGAATTAATATGTCTAATTCGTTGAATGCTTTTTTCGCTTGGTTTCCAAAGTTTAGGCTGATGTAACTTACCATACATTGCTATTAATTTAGCATCTGCTTTATCTGTTTTGGTTCGTTTTAATAGCATCTGAGAATACCGACGAATTACTAAAGGGTTTACTACACAAACTTTAAAACCCTTTTCGTATAAACAATTAGCTAATCTCAAATAATATGGTCCTGTTGCTTCCATGACACAAATACTATTAACTGGGATAGCATTTATCATTTGTGATAAGCCTTTTGAATCATAATCAAATTGCTTACAAAACCATTGGTTTTTACTTTTTAAGTAAGCTAAATCAAAAAAACTCTTTGATACATCAAATCCAATAAAATTGTTATCCATTTTTTGTAATTTTAATTGCTATTATTGAAGAATGCTACTTCTGGGTTTTATCAATCCTAAATACAAGCTTTAATGCTTAATGAACTGTTCAAAATCACGAAGTAGAAGAGAAAGGGATTAGCATTCTGAACGGCCTTTACCGGCTAATGACGACACTTAATCTGATTCCTTTCTCTATTCTTCTTATCAATATTAAAAATAATAAGAACAATTAAATTTATTTCCTACACAAACATAGGATGACGACGGTAAAGGCTTTTTCTGTTACTATCTCCTCTAATTCATTTTGAGTGAAACGAAATATCTCATTTTATCAAAATAGATTCCCGCTTCCGCGGGAATGACACAATGTTTTTTTTTGTTATTATATTAAATAGATTCTTCGCTTTGCTCAGAATGACAATAAAGGAATTCTTTAATAAATCAATTCTTCGATTTCTTTTTTATCAATTTCTAACTGATCTTTAAGTTTTTTTGAATCATCTATTTGGAGTTCGTTTCGCATTCTCTTGTGAAATGTAACTGTAACATTCTTATTTTCTAAAACCAGATCTGAATAATGATCAAATATGTGAACCTGAGCATCTGGTTTTGTATCTTTGTCTTTGGTTTTTATGTTCAGCATTCCGCGTAGTCTTTTCCCTTCGCATTCTAAACCAACCGCATAAACGCCATCTTTAGGTACAATTTTCTCATCTTCTTCAACATTTAGTTTTAAAGTCGAGAATCCGAGTGCTCTACAAGTTTCACTTCCTTTAGTTAGCTCTCCTGTAATAATAAAAAAGTGATCGAGATATGCATTTGCTCTTTGAACGCGCCCTTCCGTTAGTGCTTTTCGTGTAATTGTTGAGCTAATTGTTTCGTTTTCTAAATCCTGTTCAGGAATTTCCTCAACACGAAAATCGTGTGTTTTAGTTAATTCATATAAGTATGAATAATCACCTTCGCGATTATGACCAAAATGATGGTTAAAACCAACAATAATAATTTTTGCTCTGAGTTTCCCTAAAAGAATTTCCTCAACAAACTCTTGAGATGTTGTTTTGGCAAATTCTCGTGTAAAATTAAGAATTACCAAATGGTCTAATCCTGCTTTTTCAAGCAACTGAATCTTTTCCGATTGAGAATTAATCAGCTTTAAGTCTTTACCTGCTGTTTCGGGATAAAGTACTTTGCGCGGATGCGGATGGAATGTAATTAAAACAGATTCACCTTGAATACTTTCTGCTAAAAAATTAAGTCTATCGATTATTACTTTATGACCAATATGAACACCATCGAATGTACCTGTGGTAACTACAGCATTTTTAATTTTGCTTAAGCTCTCTAAACTTCTGTGAATCTCCATTATAAGCTTATGATTTCAAGTTAAGACAGTATCTAACTGTTTTTCTCTTTTACAAAATAAGCTACTTTTTCAAGAGAAGTTACCATATCATACTCTTCGAGATAAACATTTGGAGAAACATTTAAAGGAGTTGAAGTATAGTTTAAGATCCCTTTAATACCAGCCATAATTAAAGTTTCTGTAACTGTCGAAGCATTTTCTGGTGGTACAGTAAGAATCCCAATAGAAATATCTAGTTCTTTAATAATCTTAGATAATTCAGACATTTGATAACACTTTACACCGGATATTACACGATCTGTTTTATCAGGATCGACATCGAAAATGGCAGCTATTTTCAGTTTTGTTCTTTTACCATTGAAATAAGTAGTAATTGCCCTTCCTAAATTACCAATACCAATAACAGCGGCATTAAGTCCTTCTTCTGTATCAATTATATCTCCAATAACATCAATTAGAGCTTTAACATCGTAGCCTTTTTTAAGTGTTGTTGAATATCCAATTAACATAATATCGCGACGCACTTGTACTGCTGTAATGTTATGTAAATTAGCGAGTTCATGAGAATAAATATGTGTTTTTCCATTCGCCAGACAATTAAGCAATGTCCTGCGATACTCACTTAGTCGGCCTATTGTCTTTTCAGGAAGTCTGTTCATAATGTTTAAATTTGATATTGCGTGTTAATTTACAAAAAAAAATTACATTGGCAAGATTACGGTAAATGATGTTCCTTCTCCGGGGGTACTGTCAACCATAATTTCTCCGTTATAAAGATCGCTTATTCTTTTTACAATAGATAAGCCCAATCCACTACCTGTAATGTGTCTTGTTTGTTCGCTCTTTACTCTAAAAAATTCATGAAACAATTTATCTGTTTCTTCTTTTGATAATCCTATTCCGGTATCTTTAACAATTATATTTATCTTATTATCAGTTTTAATAAGTTTGACATCAACTGTTCCACCGTCCTTATTGTATTTTACTCCGTTAGATATCAGATTGTTAAAAATAATTTCAATATCTCCAGGATCTGCTTTTAGAACAATATGTTCTTCATCAGACAAAGTAATTTTTACATCTTTTTGTATAGCATATGGATTCATTGCTTCTATTGATAATTGCGCAATTTCACCTAAATTAATATCCTGAAACTTATCGGTTTTCTTTTCGAAATTAATTTTAGTTAAATCCAACAAATCCATTATAAGATTTCTCATTCCTTTAATCCGCTGTACAGATCTATCTATCATTTGATCATAAGAAGCAATATCGTCTCCTTTTTCTTTATCTTTCATAATACGCAAATAACCTTCGATTGCATTTAATGGAGCTTTAAGCTCGTGTGATAAAACTGATAAGAACTGAAAACGAATTTCTTTCCCTTCCTTATTCATTTTCCGGGTCATTCCACGTAGAAAGAGATGCTTGGAAACATTCTCAAGTGAAGATTTCAATTCCTGAGGAGTAAATGGCTTTGGTATAAAATCATATGCCCCATTGTTTGTTGCTTTTACAGCTAACTCAAGCGATGCATATGAAGTTATCATCATAACCAGAATTTCAGGATTATTCTTATTAATATATTCCAGAACCTCTGTTCCTAAAATACCAGGTAATTTATTATCTAACAATACTATATCAATATGCTCAGACTTTACTTTTTCAATTGCCTCTTCTCCAGTCCCAACTTCAAGAATATCAAAACCAATATCAGCATCCATAAATGGATAACTTACTGTAAAATTATTCAATATTCGACTCACACCAGATCTAATACCCGGCTCATCATCAACCACCATTACCTTTAATTTTTCCATCAAAAGTCGTTTATTATATTTTTAACAATTTATTAATTTCCTTGTGTAATTGATCTTTTCTAATACCCTTTTCTAAATACAAATCCGCTTTTATCCATTTTTTATCGGAATCAGTATCAACACCAAACGAAATACCAGTTTCAGAAGCAACTGCAGTTGCAAGGATAATTGGAACTTCTGGATGTCTTCTTTTCATTTTATAGCAAAGAATAAAACCGCTGTCGTCATTTTCCATCATTAAATCAAATATTGCAAGATCAGGTTTTGTGTTTTGAATAATTACTTCAGCTTCTTTCTGATTATCTGCTGTAATTACATTAAAACCAAAACTTTCAACATACATTTTCATTTGAAATAAATAATCTTCATCGTCATCTGCAATTAGTACAGTTCTTTTTGTGTTTTCCATAACTTCTTATTTAAAATTATTGAAATCTTGGTAATAATATTTTAAACTCTGTTCCTGTTGGGCCAACCTTCTTATCGGTATTAGATTCAACAGTTATTTTCCCTTTGTGCATTTTTACAATACCGTAAGCAGTTGCCAAACCTAAACCAGTGCCCTTTCCAATTCCTTTTGTAGTATAAAAAGGCTCAAAAATTTTATCCAAATTTTCAGATTTAATTCCAGCACCAGAATCCTTCACTCTAAAAATCACATTGTTTTCATCATCTTCAAGAATAATTTCTATCTCTCCCTTTTCAGGCATTGCATCAATTGCATTTTTCAAGAGATTTGTAATTATTTGAGTCATTTGCTCGTGATCAAGCATTGCATATGCATCCTTGAGATCCTCAGAATTAATCTTTATATAAATATTTTTCGGAACTACAATGGCATCAATGCACTGTTCCGATAATGAAATTATATTTGTTTTACTTGCATTAACCTGATTTTTACGAGCAAAATTAAGCAAGCCTCCTACAATTTTTTTACATCTGTTTGTCTGATCTACAATCAACTTCAGATCTTTGTAAACAGGAGAATCTTTTGATGCTTCCTCAAGCAAGATGTTGGCATACATAATAACAACACCCAAAGGATTATTCAATTCGTGTGCAATTCCTGCTGATAATTGCCCCATACTCGCCATTTTCTCAGATTGTTTTAATGCCTGCTGTATTGATGTTAACTTATCGTTTGTTATAGCCAAATCATTTACCGATTTATGCAATTTTTCGATGGTAAAAGGCAAACACATTTCGTTCTCGGCCAAGCCCTGAACAATAGCAATTGCATGTTCCTCACATGATTCATAACCGCATGCACCACAATTTAGATGATCTTTTGGGTCTAACTTACCAAGAGATTCTAGTACTTTTTTTACTGCATCAAAATCAGGGAACTTTAAATCTTTTCTTTTTTGCTCAAACTTCGCTGACAAATCTATTTTTAAATATTCATCAATATTTTTTTGCCATTCTTTTTCATTTATTGAGCTTATTTTCTTTTGCACGTAATTGTTTACTAGTATTCTTCGAGCATAATGTTTTCCCTTACTCTTCATTCCAGGTCCCATAATACAACCTTCGCAACTAAGTAACTCTAAATGTTGTGATTTTAGCAATCCGTCTTCATATTCGCGAATCGCTTCCTGAAAATTATTTCTACCTTCGGCAACAATTATATTTCCATCAAAAACATCGTCTGTAACACCTGCTGTTTGTAAAAGACCTCTACTAACAGGGAAAATTGCTCCTTTACCCCCAAGTGGAGGATCAAATTCTGTTGGTTTTACGGTTTTTTGTGTAATTCCTTTGTCATCAAAAATATCACGTAACTCTTTAAAAGTTAACATTTCATTTACTTCGTCCGACTCAGACTTTTTAGCAACGCAAGGACCTATAAATATTATATTTACATCATCTCCGTATTTCTTTTTCATTACTCTTGTCATTGCAACCATAGGCGATGCTATTGGAACAAAATCTTTTACCAAAGCAGGATGATAATGCTCAATATAATTAACTACAGCTGGACAATCAGAAGAAATGTAAGTTTTATCATTTCCTTGATCAATTATATCTTTATATTTTTTTGCAACCAGATCAGCGCCAAATGCCACTTCGGAGACAACATCAAAGCCAATTGATCTTATCATTGAAACAAATATCTTATGGTTTGATATTTCTTTGAATTCAGCAGGAAAACTCGGTGCAACAATTGCTATATTCTTTTTCTTAGATTTTAATAATTCAAAAACATTATCGGTTGTATTCAAAAACACTTTAGCACCCTGGCTGCAAACTTTTGTACAATTACCACAAACAATACACCTCTCGTTTAACACTTCGGCTTGACCGTTAATAATTTTAATAGCCTTTGCCGGGCACTCCCGAACACAGGTGTAACAAACTCTACACCTATTTTTCACAGTGTAAACAAGATCTCTTTTAGTGTTTTTTTCTTTACTCATATAATGCCTAAATATCTCTTTGATTATATTTTGTATGTAAAAACTTTCTACTTTTCTTACTTAGTGGTTCAACTAAAAATTCTTTATAAAGTTCAATTAGCTTGGAGTTTTTATGAGAAACATTTATTGCTTCTTTTTCATCTAAATCATATATCGTTTTTAATCTGTTCTTCAAAATTTTATCCTCATTACCAAATGGTTGCCCTCCACCGTTTATACAACCGTTTGGACAAGATATTACTTCAATGTAATGAAATTTACTTTTCCCTTCTCTAATTTCTTTAATAAGTTCTTCGGCATTTTTAAGTCCATTTGCTACAGCAAATGACACTTGCTTATTTCCCATTTTGACAACTGCTTCTTTGCGATCTTTAAATCCACGAAGCTTTGAAATTTTAAGGTTACCTAACTCTTTACCAGTTAAATGATAACATACGGTTCTTGCTATTCCTTCTGTTAATCCACCGGTTACAGAAATCATTTTACCTACTGAACTTCTTGTATTGAAAGGAGGATCAGGCATTTCTTCATTGATAGACTGCATGTCAATACCATAAAGATGAATTAACTTTATCAACTCTCTGGTTGTAATTACAACATCGATATCTGAAACTCCTTTATGTGTCATTTCCTCACGTTGAGCCTCAAATTTATTTGCTATACAAGGTGTAATAGATACCGTATAAATTTTATCGGGAGATATTTTCTCTTTATCAGCATAATAGCTTTTTATTAACGCACCTAACATTTGTTGCGGCGATTTGCATGTTGAAACATGATCAATCATGTCTGGGTGAGTCTGTTCCATTTGCTTTATCCATGCTGGACAATTGCTACTGATCAATGGAAGATTTTCATCGTTATTTATACGATCGGCCAATTCTGCTGATTGCTCATAAATTGCCAAATCTGAACCAAAAGAATTATCAAAAACCTTATCAAAACCAATTCTTTTTAATACTGCATTTAAAATTCCATTTAGATCTTTTCCAGTACGTAATCCAATTTCTTCTGCTAAAGACAATGAAATTACCGGTGAATATTGTGCAATTACTTTTATATCAGGATTACTAATCATATCCTGAACAATATCGAAATTTGTTTTTTCGTGCAAAGCTCCCGTTGGGCAAACCAAAATACATTGTCCACAGTTTACACAATTTGAAAAGTTCAGATCTTTATTCATACTTGTTGCAATCGCAGTTTTATTTCCACGCTTCATAAACTCAAAAGCAGAAACACCAAGAACCTCATCACAGACTCTTACACAACGACCACATAAAATACATTTTGAAGGATCTCTTACAACTCCCGGACTAGAATGATCTGAATTTGCTTTTGATTTATCGCCTGAAATTCTGCGTTCACGTACATTTAGCTCTACAGCTAAATCTTGAAGTTCACAATTCCCATTACGAATGCAATACAAACAATCGTCGGGATGATTTGATAATAATAATTCAACAATCATTTTCCTTGCACTAATTACGCGTGGAGAATGAGTTTTTATTTTAACAGGCTCAAGAATTGGATGCGAACAGGAAGGAATCAAACCAGATTTTCCTTCAACTTCAACTACACACAAACGACATGCTCCAGTTGATGAAAATCCTTCCATTCGACACATTGTTGGAACTTTTATTCCGTTACGATTGAGTGCCTCAAGAATAGTTTCACCTGATTTAGCCTGAATCTTTTTGTCGTTAACTTCTATATCTATTACCATAACAATGCTTACTTACTAATAATCGCTGAAAATTTACAGGCATCAAAGCAAATACCACAACCTATACATTTATCTTGAACAATAAAATGAGCATTTTGAGGTGTCCCAAATATAGCATCTGAAGGGCACTTCTTAGCGCATATTGTACATCCTATGCAATCTTCAACATTTATTTCAAATGTTCTTAACTCCTGGCATACTCCAGCTTCGCAATTGCGCTCAAAAATATGCTCTTCGTATTCATTTCGAAACCATTTTAAAGTACTCAATACGGGGTTTGATGCTTTTCTACCTAAACCACACAATGAAGTATCTTTTAATACTTCAGCGATATTTTCTAATTGCATAACACCTTTAAATCGTTGAAGTGTTGTATTCCCGTTATCGTCCTTTGGTTTTTTTGTGATATTCTCAAGGATTTCATGCATTCTACGAGTTCCTTCTCTGCAAGGAATACAGATTCCACAACTTTCTTTTTGAAGAAAATCCATGTAATATTTCACGTTATCAAGAACACAATTATCCTCATCAAGAACAACCATTCCAGCTGATCCTAAAGAAGTTCCAGTTAATAAAACTGCATCATAATCTATAATTGTATCTAGATGTTCCTCAGAAAGACATCCTCCTGAAGGTCCACCAATATGAACCGCTTTAAATTTTTTACTATTAGCTATTCCTCCAGATACTCTATAAATAATATCCCTTAATTTGGTTCCCATTTCAACTTCAACGAGTCCTGGATTTTCTACTTTACCCGAAATAGAAAATACTTTTGTGCCCTTACTTTCTTCTGTACCTATAGAAGAAAACCATTCAGCTCCTTTTTCAATAATTAATGGAACATTAACCAATGTTTCAACATTATTAACAACCGTTGGTTTTCCAAATAATCCTTTAATTGCAGGGTATGGAGGTTTAGATCGTGGTCTTCCTCTTTCTCCTTCAATACTGCTTATAAGTGCTGTTTCCTCACCACAAACATATGCTCCAGCTCCTTTTCTAACAATGATATCTAAATTATATCCACTTTTTAAGATATTGTGACCTAAAATACCATAGTCTTTTGCTTGTTTTATTGCATTTTTCAACCTTTCAAAAGCTAATGAATATTCTGATTCAATATAGATATAGGCTTTTTGTGCTGATATAGCATAGGCTGAAATTGCAATTCCTTCAATCACTTTATGTGGATCGCTTTCGATTAACAATCGTTCCATAAAAGCACCTGGATCACTTTCTCCTGCATTGCATATTAAATACTTTTGTTCACTAACTGTTTCTAATGCTATTTTCCACTTTTTACCGGTTGGATATCCATCTCCACCTCTACCACGAAGTTTGCTTTGTTCTATTATTTCGCAAATCTCCTCTGGTGTATTTTTATATATTGTTTTAAAAAATGATTTATAACCACCATGCGCTAAGTATTCCTCAATTGAATTTGGATCAATAAATCCACAATTTTTTAAAACTAATCGTTGCTGATTCTGAAAATAGGAAAGTTCATCCAGATATGGAATGCGCTCATAAGATTCAAGCATCTCGTTTCTAATTTGACCTAGAACACTTTCCTCATTAATGTAATTATTAAAAGTACCGTCGAGTATTGAAATAATATTTTCTGAAGCTACATTTTTAAAAAATAATTTAGTTTTCCCTGGAAGTTGAATTGATATTATTGGTTCAAGAGCTATCATCCCAAGTGATCCTACCTCAACAAGTTCTGCTTCAATTTCTCTTTCTCTTATATATTCCTTTATACTTACTTCTAATCCTATTGCACCTGCAATATTAGATGGGCTATTTGATCCAATTGTTATTATAGGTTTTCTAATCTTTTCGCGTTTAATTTCAGAAACAATCTCTTTGTCCTCTTTTTCTAAAGCACCATTTAAATTATTCAAATACTTTTCTGTCAGAAAAGCTTTATACATATTTCCTTTTTCAGACATAAAATTACTCTTCCAGATTTATATAAAATTTGATTATCTCATTGAGTTTTTTGACATCCACTTTAGTGTAATACTTATTATTTATAGCTAAAACAGGACCAAAACCACAAGCGCCCATACATGTTGTTTCTTCGAAACTAAAAATACCATCTTTAGTTATCTCTCCACTTTTTATTCCCAACTTCTTTTGAAGCTCTTTCAAAATCAGAGAATTAGCATTAGAATGACAAGAAGCCCCATTACAAATTCGAATATGATATTTCCCTTCAGCTTCAAATCTAAATTGATTATAAAAAGTAGCTAAGCCATATACTTTGCTTGTAGGTATATTGAGATATTTCCCTACTTGAACAATTGCGTCTTCAGTTAAAAACCCAATTTTGTCTTGAATGTCTTGAAGAATAGGGATTAAATCATCTCTCTGGACAAAAGGGTAATTTTCCAATATTTTTTCTACTTCCAGCATAAACAAAATGAATTAAAACTAATTTTCATAATATGACAAATATAACAAAATTATTGTTATTTTTTGTACATTGTTATTCAATTAACAATTGATGTGTGAGCTAAAAGAAATCACACAAGAACATCTTAACGACTGATTACCTGATGTATAAGCTCCGCTTCCACATGCTTTACTGTGAGAAAACTATTTTCATACTTCACAACATACTCAGCATCATTACACTAAAATCAAATAAAATAGCTATCTTGCACATAAATTAAAAGTTAAAATCAAGTTCAATTTTTCTATTTAATATCAATGAAAAAAGACATTGAAATATGCCTTGGGAGCTCCTGCTTTTCAAGAGGAAGTAAAAAAACAGTTCATTTGATTAAAGATTATATTAAAAATCATCAGTTAGAAGATAAAATATATTTTCACGGAAATCATTGTTATGGAAATTGCGAGAACGGTCCTATTGTAAAAATAGATGGGAAAGAGTATCAGAATGTTTCACCTGACAATATCATCTTTCTTCTCGATAGTATTTTCATGGAAGATTAAAGTGCAATAGAATTATAAGCATATGAAACCAATTGTAGAAATAATAAAAGACAAATGTAATTTAAGTTACTCATGTGTTCGTGTTTGTCCTGTAAATGCTATTGAAGTAAAAATAAATAGAGACTATGCGCGAATTATTCCTGAGAGATGTATTGGGTGTGGAAATTGCACTTCTGTTTGTCCTGAAGATGCAATAGTTTATCGTGACTCATTAATTGACACAAAAGATATTTTAAAATCAAACCAAAAAAAGGTAGCTATAGTAGCACCAAGTATCTCTGGCGAATTTCATGATATTACAGATTATAGGAAATTTGTTCAGATGATAAAGAGCTTGGGATATGATTATGTAAATGAGGTTTCTTTTGGTGCCGATATCATAGCCTTAAAATATGCTGAATTACTTAAAAATTTTAAAGGGAAATATTACATCTCAAGTACATGTCCGGTTGTAGTGCAGCATATTCAAAAATTTCAACCTGAAATAATAGAAAATCTTGCGCCTTTGGTATCACCTATGATTGCATCGGCAAAAATTGCCAGAAAACTTTACGGAAAAGAATGTAAAATAACATATATCGGTCCATGTATTGACAGCAAAGATGAAGCTTTATTATATAAGGATGATGGAAAAATTGATGCGGTAATAACATTTCAGGAACTAAGGAAGTTATTCGACGAAAGAGGTATACACGAAGGAACAGTTGAGTTTTCGGACTTTGATCCACCAATTGGTTATAAAGGATCCTTATTTCCTATTTCAAATGGGCTTTTACAGGCTGCTGATATTAGTGAAGATCTTTTAACTGGAGAAATTATTACAGCAGAGGGCACATCAAATACTATAAGTGCTACCAAACAATTTAGTAATGAAATAGAAACTATAAAGAAACACTTTAACTTATATTTCTGTGAGGGTTGCCTCATGGGCCCAGGAACTAGTAAGGGTGGTGAAAAATTTATTCGCCATACCAGAGTTACGAATTATGCAAATAAACGCCTTAAAGGATTTGATTTAAAAAAATGGAAAACCGAAATTGATAAGTTCTGGGGTTTAGATTATTCGTGCATATTTAAAGCTGACGATCAAAGAATAGAAGCTCCATCGGAAGATAAAATTCAAGAAATTCTTAAAGCTATTGGTAAAGAAGGTAAAGACCCTGACTTAGGATGTAATGCATGCGGCTATAATACTTGCCGTGATTTTGCGACCGCTGTTGCCAAAGGTTTGGCAAAGGTTGATATGTGTTTAACATATTCTCTTAGAAATAGACATGATTACATTAAAGCTCTTAAAACTACCAACGAGAAATTGGCTCAAACCCAAAAAGCACTTCAGGAATCGGAACAAATTGCTCAAAAAGAAAAAGAGACAGCAAAAGAAGCTTCTGATACGGTTAGCAGCATGCTTCAAAAGCTTCCATCTGGACTGGTAATAATCGACAATAATCTTAAAATAATACAATCAAATAACAGTTTTATTGAGATGCTTGGTGAAGAAGCAAAATCAATTGATGAAGTTATTCCCGGTTTAATTGGAGCAGATCTTAAAACATTGTTGCCCTTTAACGTATACAATCTGTTTTCAAATGTATTTTCAACTAAAGAGAATATTTTAAACCGCGATATTCATATAGATGATAAACTACTTAACCTTTCGGTATTTAATATTCGTAAAGATAAAATTGTGGGTGCTGTTTTCCGTGACATGTATTCTCCTGAAGTTAGAAAAGAAGAAGTTCTAAAAAGAGTAACTGATGTTGTTGATAAAAATCTGGCAATGGTGCAGAAAATTGGTTTTCTATTGGGCGAGGGAGCTTCAGAAACTGAGCAAATGCTGAATTCTATTATTGAACTTTATAAAATGAATAAGAAAGAAGAATAATGGACAACCTGTTTTACATTGAAGTTGATTGTCAACAAAAGAACCATGAAGGCGAACGCATTTGTGGTGATGTTTTTCTTTCGGAAAGAATTAAAACTGAAGGAAGAACTGTAATTGTTCTTTCTGATGGAATGGGCCATGGTGTTAAAGCCAATATGCTTGCAACATTGACATCAACCATGGCTTTAAATTTCACAAAAGAACATAAAGATGTAAATCGGATTGCTGAAATAATTATGAATACTTTACCAGTATGCAGTAAAAGACAAATAAGTTATTCGACTTTTACTATTATAGATATTGAAGCTGATGGAAAAACCACAATTTTAGAATACGACAATCCTGAAACAATAATTTTAAGAGATAAAAAGATTTTTAATCCCGGATGGCAATGTGTAGTATTAGAAACAGAGAATAATGCTGGTAAAGTTTTAAAAAACTGCAGTTTTTACGCACAAAAAGAGGATCGGATAATTTTTTGTAGTGATGGCATTACACAATCAGGCTTAGGAACAGATAAATTTCCTTTTGGTTGGGGGCACGATAATCTTGAAAGTTATAGTGAAAAAATTGCAAAAAATAATCCTCAAATTTCCGCTAATAAACTGGCTGGAAAAATTGTAAATATTGCTTATCAAAATGATAGATATCACGCTAAAGATGATATTAGTTGTGCATCCGTATATTTTAGAGAACCTAGAAAATTATTGTTATGCACTGGTCCGCCTTACGAAGAAGAGAATGACAAAAAGCTAGCTGATGCAGTAAGGAATTTTGACGGTAAAAAAATTCTTTGTGGAGCTACAACTGGAGATATAATCTCTCGTGAACTGGAAATTGAAATTGAAGATGGATTTGAATTTCATGATCCTGATCTGCCTCCAGTGTCATATATGAATGGAATTGATTTAGTAACCGAAGGGATATTAACTTTAAGTAAGGTTGCTGAATTGTTAAAAGTATATAACAATAACTATATGCTTGGAAAAGGTCCAGCCGACCAGATTGTTAAACTTATTAAAGAAAGTGATGAAATTCAGTTCATCATTGGAACCCGAGTAAATATTGCACATCAAGATCCTAATTTACCTATTGAGCTTGAAATAAGAAGAACCGTTGTTCGCAGAATTGCAGAAACGCTCGAAGACAAATTTCTGAAAGAAGTTAGTATGAAGTTTATATAAGATTTAATTATTCCAGAAGTACTGTAACTCAATATTTCTTCCTTCGGGATCTTTTGCATAAAAATGATAAATCCCAACAAAGGATTATCTTTTGGTTCAGCAGCAGCTATATCCTTAAACTTTAGATACATTTTATCTACTTCTTCTTTCGAAGAATAGAAAAACGTAATCATTCCTAGATCGTCAACTTGGTCGTGCTGGCAAAAACCAAAAAGCATATTTCCGTGCTTAAATATCTGACAACCACCTTGGCCTAGCCACAACTCACATCCTATTTCATTTATATAAAAATGATTTAATTCAGCCTGAATCATAGTTTGGAAAAATATGATACCACCAAACTGTTGCTTTGAAATTTTAGTTTCTTTCATCTGAACTATTTTATGAATAAATTTCTTTTGCAATTCTATATGTGTTACAATGTGCATCAACAATATCTTCTAAATTATCGGCATAACCGCCACCCATGGAAGCAGTTAATGGAATTTCATATTTATGTGCCATTTTCAAAACAATTCTGTCTCGTTTAGCACAGCCTTCCTTTGTTACATTAAGCATTCCTAACTTATCATTTGTTAAAATATCTACACCCGATTGATAAAATATAAAATCAGGTTTTACAGTTTCAATTAGTTTTGGTAAATGATTCTCGAGTATTGAAATATACAACTTATCGTCGGTATTATGTTCGAGTGGTATATCCAAATCAGACCTAGCTTTTCGCAATGGAAAGTTATTTTCGCAATGCATACTAAATGTAAAAACCCGCCGTTCGTTCTCAAAAATACTTGCTGTACCATTTCCCTGATGCACATCTAAATCGACAACTAAAATTTTCTTTGATTTGTGTTTATTCAATAAATATTGAGCCGCAACAGCAATATCATTAAACAAACAATATCCTTCGCCAAAATCACGATGCGCATGATGTGTGCCACCAGCAACATTGAACGAAACTCCATTTTCTAAACTTAACAATGCAGCCTGTGTATTTCCAATACAAATAAGTTTTTCGCGCTTTATTAATGCATCGCTCAAAGGAAAACCTATTCGTCGTTTTTCTGGTTCACTTATTGTTTGTGAGTTTAATTTTTGAAGATATTCTTTGCTATGTACTAATGATATAAAATCTTCAACAGTTATTTTAGGTTCAAAAAAGTTTTTTGCAGCAAACGTTCCCTCTTTAATTAATTGCTCAGGAATCATTGTGTATTTATCCATAGGAAATCTATGCCCATCTGGTAATGGATGATGATAAAGAGGTGAGTATGCAATGTAAATCATAAATTACTATAAATTACAAATCGAGAAAGCATTTTTGGGAACTGGATAATCTTTAATTTTTGCAGCCTTAAAATTAGTACATGCTTTTTTAAACTTTTTAAGTTTAATATAGATTAATCCCCTAATATAATAAGAGTCACCTTTATCTGGATCTAATTTAATCAGATTATCATAATCAATTAATGCACTTTGATAATCTCTAATACTATAAAGTAGCCTCCCCCTACTTCCTAACATTTCAATATTTTCTGGATCAATTTCTAATCCTAAATTATAATCAAAGATTGCATCATTATATCTTTTAAGTAATGCTTTAATAGTACCACGAAGTAAAAAGGCCTTTGTATTTAGATTATAATAAGAGATATGTATTCTATTCAAATCATCTAAAGCTCCAATAGTATCATTGTTGTATAATTTACATTCAGCTCTTAAATAATACACTGCATCATCTTTCTCTCTAACTTCTAACAACTTATCAAAGTCCTCTATAGCATTTTCATAGTATCCTAAATTTTGATAACATACTGCTCTATTAAACAAAATATCTAAATCAGACGAGTCAACTTTTAAAAAATGGTTAAAATCACTAATAGCTTTATCAAGATTATCTGTTTTCAAATATGAAATACCTCTGCAGCGATAGGCGATTTTTGCTGTATCGTTATATGATATAAACTTATTTAAATATTCAATAGATTTAGAATAATTATTATCTCTATACTGAATTACTCCTAGCTTTAAATATGGCATATAAATAAAAGGACTTTGGCTAATTGATTTCTCATAATAAGTTATTGCTTGGGATTTAACACCATAATGTTCAGCAATATAGCCCATAAAATAAGAAGTGATAGAATTTGTATCATCTATTTTATTTATCTTCTCAATAGTACTTTGTGCACTACTATAATCACCAACAAGTAAAAAGCACAAATACTTTTTGAACATTGAAGTTATTGGTTCCTGAAATTCAGATTTATTCTCTTCATATAATATAAACTGAGAAAGTTTATTTTGACGCTTTTCTATATAAGAATCATCACTTAAATCTGCATATTTTTGATTAGCTACTTTATTTATTTCTAATACTTTTTGAATATCATTATATGCAGAATTATAATCCTTTAGCTGGATATTCACAAAAGCTCTAGAGATTAAATAAAATGCATTTTCTGGATCAAATTCTACAGCTTTATTCCAATTTTGCATGGCTAAATGATAGTTTTTTTCATAATATGAAAGTATACCAATCATATAATATGCAGGTGAGAACTGTTTATTTGCTGTTACTGCCTTGAAAAAATATTTTAATGCATTTTTTTTCTTATCAAGAGAAATTTCAATTAAACCAAGATTATAGAAGCATTCATAAAAACCATTATTTATCTCTACAGCCTTATTATACATATTCTTTGCTCTAGCAATTTTCCCCTGAGTTAAATAAGTATTACCCAATCCGTAATATCCCAAATAAAACTCATTATTTAACTCTATAGAATGGTTAAAATCGGATATTGCCTCTTTATATTCTTTTTCATAAAGATTAATATTGCCAATGTAATAATGGGCCACAGGATCTAAGCTATCCAATTTAGCTGCTTTTTTAAAAGCTTTTTTTGAAACCTCCAAAGAATCAAGCTCCAAACAACATATACCTTTCAATATATAAGAGTAGCCATTCTCAGAATCCAGTTCTATTACCTCCTTTATATCTTTATAAGCCTTATCAAAATCTCCCTCGGCAATACTTTCAATTGCTTTACTAGCTTTTGCAAATGCTAATTCTTTATTTATTCCTTTTTTCAGAACTTCTTCATCTAAATAATTATAATCTTTCTCAATGTGATTTAAGTGATTAAAGTCGTTGAATAGATTTTGTGCAAAAGAACTAAAGCACATTAAAAATAACAGGAAGCTTACAAACGTTTTTCTCATAATCGTTTTTTTACAAGTATTTAAACGGGTAAATTATAACAAACTCTTTATTTCACTATATTAAATAATGATAATTAGTGAATTCCTTTTTTATCTTATTGATTAATTCAGTTTCATCATCTAAAAAAGAGAAATCTTTAAAATCAAAACCAGGAGCAACAGAACAACCAACAAAGGAAAACTCTCCTATTGATTCTGCAGCTTGGAATATACCTCCTAGTACTACCGAGAAATATGAATCATTCTCTTTGCCGATAATTTTCTCTTCTAAAACAGCTCCATCGAATTCAATTATTTTCAAAGGATCTCCTTCATAAAAATTCCATATTTCATCGTGCAGCACTCTATGAAATCTACTAAACTGTCCTTTCTTTAACAAAAAATAAATGTGTGTAACCGTGTTACGGTTCGCTTTTGCCGTTTGAGAATTTACAGTTTGTTCTGATCGATATACCTCACTATAATATCCTCCTTCAAGATGAGGTTTAAGCTGATATTTTTGGATATAAAAATCTGGATCGTTCATAGCCAGCCTACTCAACACTTAATAATTCAATTTCAAATATTAATAATGAATTAGCAGGAATATCTCCTGAGTCTCTTTCTCCATATCCTAAATCGGGATGAATATAAAGTTTCCATTTTGAACCTGGTTTCATTAGTTTTAAAGCTTCTTGCCAACCTTTAATAACTCTCCCGAGTTGAAAATC
>Ga0070729_10002916_pt1 | contig 20928 bp, 20 predicted proteins | sample tdDd472_FD_66725 | JGI IMG/M metagenome (GOLD analysis project Ga0070729, IMG submission 66725) | Marine sediment microbial communities from the Atlantic coast under amendment with organic carbon and nitrate - tdDd47.2 | ecosystem: Environmental > Aquatic > Marine > Coastal > Sediment | place... | reverse complement strand
CGGACCGGTTCGCTCGAGGTTCGCCACGACATGCACTATCTCGTGGAAACGCCCGACGGACAGTTCCTCGGGCGGGTGAGCCTGTTTGCGCTGCCGGTATTCAAAAAGCGTCCCGGACCGGTGGGTCGAGTCATTCGACTCGCTTCGGACGAGGATCAGAAACGTTCGGCGGACACCCACCACATCGAGCGTGAAATCGAGGGCTTTCTTCGCCGCCGGACACGCGAGCTCGGTCTCGACATGCGCGGCATCAAAGCCCGGTTGCCCTTGACCGGCCGAAAAGCGGTGGTCTACTTCACCGCCGAGAGGCGGCTCGATTTTCGCCCCGTCCTGCGCGAACTCGGTCGCCGGTATCGCCGACGGGTGGAGATGCGTCCCCTCGGCGTCCGTGATGGCGCGCGAATCTGTGGTGGGCTCGGCCCGTGCGGTCGTTGCCTGTGTTGCGCCACTTTTATGGACCGATTCCACTCGGTCACGGTTCGGATGGCGAAGCGCCAGCGGCTGAGCCTCAACCCGACCAAGATCTCCGGTCTCTGCGGACGGCTGATGTGCTGTCTGGCGCACGAGGTCGATCAGTATCCCGACACCGGCAAGCGGTCGCGGCGTCGGGATTCGTGACCGCTCCAAGTCGTGGCGCACGAGCGCGACGAGACAGGGTGCTGAGGTTTTGTTACCCTTGATGCACAATTCCCCTACTTCATGCATCCGGGTCCGTCCCCCCGCCCAGCATGGGGTGCTAGGAGCGATCAAATGTCCGACCGCAAACTCATCCGTCCATCGATGACCGAGATGATGGACAGATTTCCGACCCGAGGCACGACCGGCCGGCGCAAGCAGGTTCCGGCCGAGCAGACCAACGCCGAGAGCTTTTACTACCTCAAACAGATGCAGGGTCGCACGATCATGGTGGTGGTGCTCACCGATGGGACCGAACTCGTCGGCTGGATCGAGTGGTACGACAAGAACTGCCTCAAGTTGAACCGAGAGAAGGCACCGAACCTCCTCATCTTCAAGCATTCCGTCAAGTTCATGTTCAAGGAGGAGGAACTCCACCAGCGCCGTCGTCGCCGGACGACAGAGAGCCGATGAGATCGGCGGTATTGCCCCTACCGCGACCCGTTTAACACCTGCTCGATACGGCTGATGACGAGATCGAGGGCGACGGTGTTGAAACCGCCTTCGGGAATGATGAGATCGGCGTATCGCTTGGAGGGCTCGACGAACTCGAGGTGCATGGGGCGTACGGTCCCGCACCACTGATCCATCACCGACTGCACGGTTCTCCCGCGTTGGGCGAGATCACGACTCAATCGACGGATCAATCTGATATCCGAGTCGGTATCGACATAGAGCTTGACGTCGATGAGTTTCCGAACGGCGGCGACGGCCAGGATCAAGATGCCCTCGACCAGTACGACCGGGCGTGGTTCGGCGGTCTCAACCTCAGGAGTTCGGATGTGGTTTGCGAAATCGTACACCGGGAGCGGCGCCGACCGACCACTGGTGAGAAGACCGAGGTGCTCGACCAACAACGCCTCCTCGATGGCGTCTGGGTGATCGAAATTGTGCAACGCCCGCCGGTGGCTGTCGATATGGGAGAGATTTCGATAGTAGCGATCCTGATGAACCGAGACGATCCTGTCTGCGCCGACGCGGCGGACGATTTCCTCGGCGACCGTGGTCTTCCCGGAACCGGTGCCACCGGCAACCCCGATCACGAGAGTTGGCATGGTCATGGCTCGCGGCCGTCAGAGGTACTTGATCGTCTCTTCGGCGGTCGTCGCGTCGTCGCCGTCGGGAGCGACCTCCAGGTACCTCTCGAATTGCGCCTTGGCCCCTTCGAGGTCACCGGTGCGAAGGAGCAGCATGCCGTACTCGAAGAGACACTTTTCAAACTCAGGATCGACCACGAGACACTGTTCGAGGAGCGGACGGGCGGCTTCGTCATCCATCTTGTTGAGAAAACCGGCAGCCTGGTTGAAGAGGGTCGCCGGGTCATCCGGATTGAGCCCCTGGTACTGTGCGAGATAGGCGGCCTGACCCTCGCTGTCGCCGACCATGCCGGCGGCGTTGGAAGCCACTGCGAGGCATTTCTGGGATTCGTCGTCCTCTTCGAGACAACGCTGCGCGGTCGCCAGGGCGAGTTCGGCGTCACCTGAATCGAAGTCGATGCCCGCCATCACCTCGAGAGCCTCGATGAAATCGGGCATCGCCTCGAGTGCGTCTTCGAGCCGGGCACGAGCTTCGACGGGTTTGCCCGCCTCGAGCAACTCCTGCGCCTCACCGAACTCCTTGTATCCCGGTTGTTCCATCACCTCCTGCTGCCGCGCCGCCGAAATTTCCTCAGGGGTCGACATTTCGAAGGTGAAGTCGTTGTCGGTGGTTCCGACAGAGACCTTGATCTCCTCTTTGTAGTCGAGGAAACCCGGTGCAGTCGCAGTGAACAGATAGGCGTTGGTGGCGTCGAGGATGAGGACTTTGAATCCGCCATTCTTGTCGGTGGTGAGGGTCTTGGTGTACTTGGGGAGCGCTTCGCAGGTGATCGTGATCGTCGCCCCGACGACGGGTTCACCATCGGTTCCGACAACAACGCCCCCGATGCGGGCTTGAGGCCCCGCGATGGCTGATCCGATGCCCAGTACCATGGCAAGAACCGTCACGAAGACGATGGGTGCGGTGATGTGATGGCGCATATTAGACCTCCAAGCCGCCGATTGGTTTCAGGATACTCCTATTCCCGACGGGGCTCAACGGGGCCCCATCCCGAGCATGGCGCGAGTCACGTGGTGGGCGACGGTGGGATTCTCCCGCAACCGGCGCATGGAGTAGGGATACCAGTCGCGACCAAAAGGAACATAGACCCGCAACCGGTGTCCCCGGTCGAGGATGATCCGGCGCAGCTCCGGGTCGACACCGAGGAGCATCTGGAATTCATACTGCGACGGGTCGAGACCGAGACGGTCCACCGCGGCCATCCCCGCCCAGACCAGGTGGGCGTCGTGGGTGGCAATGCCGACATAGGCGCCGCCTTCGATGAGCTTTTCCATCGTGTAGATGAAATTGGCGCGGACGGTCTCATACTGCTTCCACGCAATACTCCTCGGCTCGCGATAGATCCCCTTGCACAATCGAATATTGGGTTTGAGCGGCAGCAGATTCGTGATGTCGTCGACGGTCCGATGAAGATAGGACTGAAGGACGACACCGACATGCCCGACCTCGGTATGAAGGCGGCGGTAGATCTCGAGCGTCGCATCGGTGCAGGTGTGATCCTCCATATCGATGCGGACAAAGTTGTCGATTCCGGCCGCCCTCTCGGCGATGGTCTTGATGTTCTCGTGCCCGAAGTCCTTGTCGATCTTGAGGCCGAGCATGGTTGGTTTGATGGAAACATTGGCATCGACCTTTTCGCGATCGATGGTTTCCAGAAGTTCAAGATACTGTAGGACGGCCGCCTCGGCCTTGCTCTTCTCGTGGACCTCTTCTCCGAGGACATCCACCGTGGCCATGGCCCCTTCGGTGTTGAGGTCCCGGATGGCGGTCATGGCGTCGGAAATCTCTTCGCCGGCAACATAGCGTTGCGCAACCTTGCCAACGATGGGTTTGGGAACAAAGGGCATGCCGTGTCGGATCAACTGGTCGAAAAACGTCATCACATTCTCCTGGGATCGGTTGCATGAGCGATGGTTGCGCAAAAAACGGTTTCGGCTCCGGCGGAGAGCAGCGTGTCGGCGGCGCGGCGCAGGGTTGTCCCGGTGGTACAGACATCATCGATGAGCAGGACGCGATGGCCCCGCACCCGTCGGTTTGACGAGAAGCTTCCTCGGGGAAGCTGCTTTCGCTGGGCGCGGGTGCGTCCCGCCTGACGGCGGAGGCCGTGGCGTCGCAGTGCGCGGGTGGTGGTTCGACCAACAGCTCGCGCGACCTCGGTGCTGATGAGACGGGCCGCACTCGATCCGCGTCGAAAGCGGCGGATCTCGTGGGACGGGACTGAGGTGACCGTCGTGATCTCGTCGAACCAGGGTGCGACGGCGATCCGAGCCGCCAGGCGACGGGCCAGCGGCCGTGCGATCTCATCATGACCCCGGTGTTTCAGCGCGAGGACAGCGAGTCGAAGAATCCCATCGTACTCTCCCCACAGCACCGTGGCGGACTGCGGTGGAGGTGAGGCCAGGCATTCGAGACAGGGCCGGGAGTCGTTGTCGGCGGGGACGCCGCAGTGCGGGCAACACGGTCCGGACATGGGATGAAGCCTGCTGCGACACGAGCCGCACAAGCCGCGATCATCTCCGGCGAGCACGTCGTTACATGCCACGCAAAGAGCCGGCAGCAGAATTCCCTCCAGGGCAGCCTTCACAGCGACTCGCACGGGCCCAATCCTAGCCCGCATCCGGCCTCAGGACAAGGCTCTCAGGCAGACATTTCTTCGATACCTGAGCGCGCCTCCCCTGAGGTCGAAATCAACCATGAACGCCTCGCGCTATACTCGGACGATGCGATCTCACTGCCGATCAATTTTGGGGGATTGATGCCCCATCTCGTGCTCCGTGGAGCCGTTGATTTTCATCGTGCCGCGAAAGAGCTCGATCTCGGCGTCATCCGCTGGGGTCGGGCGGTCATCAAGACCAGCGACGTTTGGCAGCGATCGGATGGCGATGCGCTGATCGCCGACGGGGTGGTCGTGGAGCTGGGCCGACCCCTCCATCCCGTCGCCCTGGTCGCCGCTCGGGATCGGGACACTGTGGTCCGCTTGTGGCCGGTGGTCGAAGTCGAGCGGACCGGAGCGGTCCAGTACTGGCTCGGGGCCATAGCCCGCCGCCTGCAGGTTCTCGGGTGCGGGCCGGTGCGGATCACGAATATCGGGGCCGAGATTCTCGAAGGCCTCGAGCTCGAACTCGATCTCGATTGAGTCGCCTCTACTGATCGAGCTCTTCCTCGATCTCGAGCATTCGCTCCTTTTGGGCGGCCTCGAGGTTGTTGATCCGGTCTTGGACACCCTCGGTGACGAGACCGCTCGGGGCGATAGTGCCGGCTCCGGAACTCGGGGTCGCGAGCGCGTGCCGCGCCTTCTGGAGTTCGTGCTGGGCCTTTCTGAGGGTTGACGGCGTTGGCTTGATTGCATGAGCGCGGAGTTCGCCCGCGGCCCTGCGGATGGCGACAGAGGCGTGCAACTCGGGGCTCGGTGAGGCGGCACCGGCGGACCAGCTCGCGGCGGTCGAAGAAATCGTCTTGAGGTCGTCGAGGTGGTTTGGGATGGCGTCGGGGTCGCCGGCCAGCCCATCGAGAACGGAGATGAGTTCGAGGGCGGAATTTCGGTTGAACCGGGTTGCCTCAACCCCCTCTTCACGGAGTTCGGATGCGATCAGGGTCAGGGCATCGCGTTTGGCAGTCACATCTTGACTCTGGAGAATGACGATGACTGCCATGGAGATTACAACGACCAGGATCAGAGCTCCGGAAATCCGCATGATCCAATTATAGGGCCACCTGGATTCAGGGAGGAAGAGATTGGGGCCAAAGCGTCCACTTCCGAGGACGGTTTTGTTGGTGTCGGTGATTGGGGATCGACTCCGAGCTGGCACGGAGATTGCGATTCAGAGAACTGGAGGTCGTTATGACTCGGATGAAGAATCTATTGAGCACCCTCGCGCTTTGCTCCGTTGTTGCCGTCGCACCACCGGTCTCCGCCCAGCTTTCGCTGCAATGGATGGTGCCCGCCGCGGCCAACACCGCCGGGCTCAATGGGACCCACTGGCGCACCGATCTGTCGGTTCACAATCCGCACTCGTTCGAGTTGCCGGTGATCCTTCAGTTTCTTCCCAGCGAGACGGACAACCGGCAGGCCGACACCCTGTATCTCACCGTCGGTCCCTGGGCGACGTTCAATCTCTGGAATGTTCTCGGAGCGGACTATTTTGCCGTTGATGGAACCGGTTCGATTCTCGTTTTTGCGGATTGGGAGCTGCCCTGTGATCCCGCGGAAGACTGCGACTTTCTGGTCACATCCCGCACTTATACCCTCGATCCCGGTGGCGCGACCGGTGAATACGGCCAGACCATTCCCGGATCGACCACCTGGGTCGGGATCGATTGGACCACCCTCGGCTACGCCGCAGGGATCCTCAACGATGGGCTGAGCTTCAGGACGAATATCGGGATCGCCTCGTGGAGTGCGGACTGGACATCGGTTGTGGTGGATGTCCAGGATGCCGACGGAGCCGTTCTCGAGAGTCTGATCATTGACGTTCCACCCTTCGGTCACATCCAGCAGCGGCTGCCGACGCTTCTCGAGGGGGGCTCTCTTGTCTTTTGGATCGAGGATGGACCGGATGATGCGCTGGTCTTCGGCTATTCGTCGGTGGTCGACGAGACCACCGGTGACGCCAGCTTCCAACTCGCTCAGCCTTCCACAGTCGGCTTTGCTTCGGCCAAGGCCGGTAAAAGCCACGGTCTTCGCCGTTCGAGTCCCGCAGTGGATCTTTCCGGAGGAGGTCTGCGGCAGATCGATGTCAGTGTCGTCGGTCGCAGTCGATAGCTTGTGAATGGGTGAGCCGGTCGCCGTACAGGCTACAATAGCTCTCGGGTTGGCTTCGGTGGTGAATCGAAACCACCAACAGCGATGAATACAACAAAATGAGCGGGTGCCTCGGCTGATTTGATCGGTTCCTTGGGCACCTGTGATCGGCCGGAGGGCTGATGGTCCAATTTGAAAACCAGTACCGACAGATCAAGGTCAAGATCGTGTACTACGGACCGGCGTTGGGTGGCAAGACGACATGTCTTCAACATGTCCACCGGATCACGGACCCCCAACGTCGAAGTCGGCTCTACTCACTCAATACGGCATCGGACCGGACGCTCTTTTTTGATCTTCTTTCGCTCAATCTGGGTCGCATCCGCGGCTACCGCCTCGCAATCCAACTCTATACGGTTCCCGGCCAGGTCCAGTACAACGCCACGAGGAGGGCGGTACTCGCGGGCGCAGATGGGGTCGTCTTTGTCGCGGACTCTCAGCAGAACCAGCAGGACGCCAATCTCCAGTCGATCGCGAATCTCAAAGAAAATCTCGAGGCCAACGGGATCGATCCCACGAGCCAGCCGCTGGTGATGCAGTACAACAAGAGGGATCTGGCGAACCTGGTTCCAATCGAAGAGCTCGAGCATGCCCTCAATGGTGGTGGATTGCCTTCGTTTCCCACCGTCGCCATCACCGGAGACGGGGTGATGGAAGCATTTGCAACCATCACCGAGAACACCCTGGCGTCGCTGGCGGATCGCCTGGGTATCGACACAACCGGCCACGCGATCGAACGGCTCAAACAGCAGGCTCGGGCCGCCCTCGAGCCCTTTGTCGAGGCTTCGGCCCCGTCGACACCCGTCGATGACATCGAGATCACGGCGCCGGAACATCCGCCCGATGAGACGGGGCCTCTGCCCGAGGAGACCCTTGTCAGGGAGGCGGTTCGCGCCAACCTGGCCATGACCGATCTGAGCTCGCAGCTCGAGATCGCGAGCCGGCAGCTCGAACGCAAGGCGCTCGTCACCAGAGCCATCATCGACTTCGGTCGCACCATCGCCCACCAGCGGGATCCGGCGGATGTGCTCCGGTTGCTCATCAAGACTGCAATTTCCCGTCTCGAGGTGCAGGCAGCCACCGTCCTCATCGTGCCGGCGGCGGGACAACTTCGGGAAGCGGTGGTCCACGGTGTCGAGCACGATCCTCTCCTGGCGTCGGTGGTGGAAAAGACCACCGTTGCGGGAGCAGTGGCTTCTGCCGGCGAGCCGGTCCTCATCGCCAGCGATCTCGAAGGGGGGACCGTCGGTTCGGTCCAGATGGCGGTGGAAAAGGCGGGCTTTGCTTCGGCCGTCGCGGTTCCGCTGCTCGCCCAGGAGCGGCTCCTGGGTCTGCTCGTGGTCTATGGCGGACACGATCGCCCTTCCCTGGATGAAGACGATCTCGAGCTCGGGAGCATCCTCGGCGCCACAGCCGCCATGGGTTACTCCAACGCCCTCGCCTTTCGCCAACTCGAAGATTCGAAAACCGGGCTTGAAAGCGCCGTCGATCAACGGACCGACGAACTCACGACCACCCTCGATGAAGTTCGCCGTCTCAACGAGGAACTCGGCCGCCTCGATCGGATCAAGAACGAGCTCATCTCCCGGGTGGCCACTCAGCTCGAGCAACCCGTGTCATCGCTGGTCACGGCCGCTGGGGCGCTTGACAGTCTTCGTGATGCGCCGCCGGAGAAGACCGCGCGGTTTCTCGATATCATCCGAAAACAGGCCGATTCGCTCGCAACTCTCATGGAGAACGTCGGTCAAGCTTCCCTCCTCGCGACCGAGCCCGGCGCCGCAAAAAGTCATGTCGCGTCACTGCCGGAAATCCTCCGCCGTACGGTGGCGCCGCTCAAGGATCTCGCCAAACAGCTCGGGGTGGAGATCAAGGTGCTGAGGCCCGGCGATCTCGATTCCATCACCTGCGATGCCGATGCTCTCTCGACCGCCCTGCGCGCAGTCATCAAGAATGCGCTCGAACACAGTCGAGCCGGAGAAGAGGTTCGAGTCGAGGTGCGCCGGGTGCTTCGAGGATCCGAACCCTGGATCGAGTTCAAGATCTCCGACACCGGTGATGGGATTCCCGAAGCGGATCTCTATCGAGTTTTTGACGCGTTCTGGCAAGGTGAGCCGGGGGCGGGGAGCGGCTCTCGGGGAATCGGGCTCGGCCTCATGATCACCAAGCAGGTTGTAAGTCGCCATGGTGGTCGGGTCTCGGTTGCCCGACGGTCGCCCGAGGGCACCGAGGTGTCCATGACCCTTCCTCAGTAGCCGGGAGTCATTCCTCGGCGGTCGAAACCTGCGGCAGACCCTCGACCGCCCGACGCGCTGCGGTTGCGGCACTCTGGAGTTGCTGCGGCGTCGCGAATTCGAGCACGGACTCGTCGTTGGGCATGGTCCTAGGCCAGACCGCAGCAGAGGGAATGAGGCTGCGGCTCACATGGAGGCAGACACCGAGTTCGGTGGGGACCTTTCCTTCGAGAACGAGACGAAGATCCACCGGGAAGTCGGCAAGATGTCCCAGGCCTGCACCGATCCGACGCGGGAGTTCTCTCAGCAGGGTCCGACGGATGCCGTGGTGCGGAACCGGGAGCGCGGCGAGCACCCACAGGACGAGATCGGTGGGAACGGTGATGAGATGGGCGGCGAGTTGAGCTGCTCCTGGATCGACGCCGAGTACTTCGGCGGCGGCGGCAGCGCCGCGAGACCAGACGATGGAGACGCGCCGGGTCAGGCGGTCGAGGGTTCCGGTGCGACCGCGTTGCCACTTCTTGGCATCGGTGAGATCCGGCCAGAGTTCGAGCGACGCCGCAAATTCGTCCACCTGCTCGATCCCACTGGGAGGCTCCAGATCGGCTGAACGAATCGAACAGGCGAGCACCATCAGATTCCACGTCGCCTGGGGAAGACCGAAGAGCCGCACACTTCCGGTGGTATCGAGAGAGGCGGCCATGATCTCGCCATGGTCTGCGGGCTGGGGAACGAGTCCGGTACTCGACGCCAGCCACTGGGCGAGGCTGGCCATGACGTTACGGATGATGTCGTGCAGGGCGTTGATCTTGTCGCCGTCAACGGGATCGTCGCTCGGGATCCCCTGCTGCACAAGGTGCCAGAAGAAGCTTTCGACGGCGTCTTCGTCGAGCGGCAGCACCGGTGACGGAGTGGTCCTTCTCACCTGTTTCGACTCATCCATGCGGCGCGCGGAATCGAGGAGCAATCTGCTCGGCGTGAGGCTGAGATAGAGACCGGAAGGATCCCGGATGGGGTGACCCGGGTCGAGCTCGAACCGGAGTTCGTTCGAGTCGAGGATCCGACCCATCATAAGTTCTGCGAGGACCGTCAGGCTCGCCCCGAGGGCGGTCTCGGTGATGGCCTTCTCGGCGAGAAGAACATCGGTGAAGAGTTCGTGGCGCAGCATGGCCGTCGAGAGCAATCGGCGCACCGAGGACGCCGGGAGCAACCCGTCCCGGGCAAGCCATGTGGCCAGACGCTCTTCCGGAACAGTGGACGAAACATAGACGATGCGTCCATGGAGGAAATCGAGTCTCCGCTCACCGATCTTGTCGGAGAGGGTCAGCCGCCCGGTTTGGCCGCCGAGTTCGAGCCAGTGCAGAAGATCGCCAAGGTGAAGGCGGTCTAGATTTCCCCGGATCATCAGCAGATTATACCTGGATCTTCACCGTCGTTGGTCAACCCGAGTACCATGTCAGGGTGCGAATTCTCGTTCTCAGCGCCCGACCGGAAACCGCCAGCAACCGACGTCTCATGGACGCCGCCGCGAGTGCAAGCGTCTCCATGGAGCTCATCAACGCCACCGAGTTGACCGCAACCGACAGCGGTCGGATCTGTGGTAGTCGAAATGTCTCCCTCCCGGAGACCCCCGATGTGGTCCTGGCACGAGTCGGCAACTGGCGGCCCGACAGCATGCTCGCTCTTCTCGAAAGCCTGACAGGGCGGGGCGCTGCGACCCCGAATCCAGCTTCGGCGATTCGTCTCGGGAGGGACCACTGGAGAACCGCCCAGGCCCTCTCAATGGCGGGGATAGCGGTGCCGAGAACTCTGGCCGGCGCCGACCCGGAGGCTTTGGCGGCGGCTGCGAACGAGCGCCTCGAGTTTCCGGTGGTGGTCAAACAACGACGATCTAGGATGGGTGTCGGCGTGATCAGGTGCCGGACCCTGGACCACCTCGAGAGCGTCCTCGATTCACTCTGGCGTCTCGGCGATGAGGTCGTCGTTCAGCAATTCCTCGAGACCGGAGGCAGAAGCCTTCGACTGTTGGTGGTGGGCTCCCGTGTCGTGGCATCGGCCGGCTTCGAGGCCACCGGATCCGAGTGGCGTTCCAACGCCGCGCGTGGAGGAACGGCGACGAACTTCGAGCCGGATGACGAAGCCATCACCCTGGCCGTGGCGGCGACTCAGAGCACCGGCCTGGGGATCTGCGGTGTCGATCTTCTGCCGACAGCGGACGGACTATTCGTCGGTGAAGTCAACCCGACACCGGGTTTTGCGAGCCTTGAACGCGCCAGCGGGGTGGATGTGGCGGGCGCCATCGTCGCCCACCTCGTCACCCTTGCCGACGCAGCTTCGGGCGTTCCGGCTACTCGGTTTCGCTGACGGCGATGGGCGCCGGTCGACCTGCGAGTTCGCGGTCGATCATGAGCAGACCGTGCGGGTTCGATTCGACCATCTTCACCTGGTGGTAGAGGGTCTCTGATGTCGCCTCTTCCTCGACCTGCTCGTTGACATACCAATGGAGCATGACGGCGGTGGCGTGGTCGTTCTCTGCATTGGCGAGGTCGACGAGTTTGTTGATCCGCTCGGAGATGGCGCGCTCGTGGTTGAGGACGGTCTCGACCGCCACCGACGGCGACGCCCACTCCCGGGTCGGAGCATCGATGGGAAGCAGGTGCACCTCTCCGCCCCGCTCGTTGACAAAGTCAAAAAGCTTCATCGCGTGACCGGATTCCTCCTGGGCCTGGACCCGCATCCAGTGGGCGAAACCATCAAGGTGGAGGTTCGTGAAGTATGCCGAGACCGAGAGATAGAGATAAAAAGAAAAGAATTCCGCGTGAATCTGATCATTGAGCGCTTTTTCAACCTTGGGGTTCATGTGTTCTCCATTCAAGGGGATTTTCGAATAGGTCGGGTCGCTGAGCGACACGTTTGAAAGGATAACCTGGGGGGCTCCGGCTGTCATCCCCGGTGCGGCGGCTTTTTTTCGCAATCATGGATCGTCGGGACTGACCGATCGAGGCAGCCATGGAGCCATGGCCGGTTCCATCCAAGGACGGATGTTATTGCTGCTCTTGGCGCGTCCCCATTGAACCGCGGCGGCGCGGTCATCAGCCAGGGGCCGTCCGGCGATCCAGAAGGCAGTCCACCCGAGCGCCAGAAGCACCACGAGTAGGCCGAAGGCGCGAGCCGTCACCGGAGACACGGTATGTGTCAGAGGCGCCGGGTAGCCGATCCAGGCGACCATGAGCACGACGATGACCGGCACACCGGTCATGAGGCTCGCCTCGAGCTGAAACTCACCACGAATGGCGGTCGTGGCGGCGGCCCAGGCGAGAGGAATCGGCAGCAGGTGGACGGCGACGAGAATCAAACGGCGACCGCGTCGGAGATGGTACCGGGTGATTCGGGCGATGGCGATGAGTCGAAGCACGATGGGCACAGCGACCACCGCGACCAGGGCGGGACTCAACCAGCGAAGTTCGACGGGGAGACCCCGAAACATGAACCAACGGGCCAGGTGGCTCAGGTGGGGATCGAGGGCCGGCTGCCATGAGACGCCTATCACCGCGGCCATCCAGGCCCACTGGACGACAAAGAGCTGCGAGGAGAGGCTCTTGAGCCGCAGCGACAGCATGATGCCCAGCGTCGCGACCCCAATGGGTGCGATCCAGGATCCGAGCCAGTAACCGGAAGCCGAGGCCAGGGAGGCGAAGTTGAGGATCGGCTGATTGACCAGAGCCCAGGCCTGACGATCCCACGGCACACTGAGGCCGATCCAGCCGGCCTGCGCCAGCACCGACCCGATCCCCTGGCCGCCGGCGGCGACAAAAAGAGCGAGGGGCAGAGCGATGAGCCCGGCCAGCCAGCTTGTCAGCAGACCCACGGGTGCAAGGAGATCGGGCCGTCGAATCACCGGCGGCATGCTACCATGCCGCCCGACATGAGAGTCCAAATCATTCTGCTCAAAGGTGTTCTCGGTGTTGCGACCGGTCTGCTCTCAGCCGCGTTTTTGATCGGAGAAGTCCGGGCTCAGGCCCTATTGGTCGAGCGGCTTCCCGGTGGGACTCAGCTCGTGGTGGTCAACCAACCGTTGGCCGATGCGACCACTCTGGTGTGGCCCGAGGTCTCCGATGGCCCGCAGGTGGCCATCGGACGACTCACCGTTGGTCGGCTCACCATCGCAGCGGATGTCGAAGCGGTTCTCGGTGCCGCCGAGAGCGAAGACTCGCCGACACCGGTGCCGCCGGTCATCGTCGCAGTTGGCGGGGCTTCAGCGGATGAGCTCTCTTCACTCCTCGAAAGAGTCCTCGGCGACCGCCCTGTGGCGTCGGTGGTCATGCCGGTTCCTTCGGTTCTGGTGGAGGGGGGGCTCGATCGCCGGCTCGGAGCACCGGGTAGCGAGGCCCTGCTCCGGTTCGAGATCCTGCTACCACCGCCCGGTGATGCACGGCGAAGTTCGGTGGAAGTGCTCTGGGATCTCGTGCCCCAGCTCTTGTCGGAGACCATTCCGATCCTCCAGAGTCGGGTGGAAGACGATCTCGGGGTGCTCGATGGCCGGATCGAAGCGGAGAACGCCGAGATCACGGTCAGCGACCTGCGGATCCAGTTGGCGCGGATCGCATCTGATCCCGACCTTCAGGCCGATGATGTGGCCGCGGCGCGTCGCCGCCTCCAGGTGCGTCGTTATGCGGCTCTCGAAGAACATCCGGAAGCCGCCGTGAAGGTCTTGGAGCGCTGGCTCTCCGGTGGTGAGGAGGCGGTTCGGGAGCTCGTCTTCGGAATCCAGGCTGTCACCATCCAGAGTGTGCGTGTGGCGGCCGCGGAATGGTTGCCCACCCACCCCGGACACGCCAAGTTGATCCTGCCGCCCCGGGTTTTCAACCCGCGGTTTGCGGTCGGGCCGCAGATCCACGAACTCGGGAATGACCTGAGTGCTGCCATCCTCGAGCGCGCCAGCGCGCCGCTGTCGGTCGTGGTTCTACGGCCGGTGATGGTTCCGGATCTCGATGGCGAGGTGACAGCGACGGTCCTCGCTCGGTTGGCGCGGGAACTGCGGTCGGCCGATAGCAGACCGGGTTTTGTGCGGGTTCGAACCGACCCCCCTCTGATCGAGGTGGCCGGGCCGGCGGATGGTTTTGGCGAGCTCTTGGAGCAGCTCACCACAGCCTATGTCGCGGTGGCTTCGGATCGCGCATCCGTGACCACATCAGGCGATGATGCACGGCGGCGAGCCCTCGATCTCATGTCCGGCCTGCTCGGTGTGACGGAAGCCGAGGATCCGTCCCCTGCTGCCCTTCTTCGTCCGGGAAACCTGGCCCTCGGCGTGGTTGCGACCGATGCCGAGGCGGCGGCGGAGGCTTTGGGCAAGTTCTGGGCGGTGGAGTCGAGCGATGGTGGTGCGACGGATGTTCAGAGCGTACCCGTGATTCCGCGGACGCGGGTTGCCGCTGCGGGTGACGAGTCGGTTCTGGTGGTGGCTCTCGAAACGGGTTTTGGCGGCAACGAGGCCGTTTCCATGGTGCTGCGCGAACTTCTCGAGACCCGCGCCGGCAGCCTGTGGCCCGAAGGCCGGGTCGAAGTCCTTCGTCCGTACGTGCCGGGACGTGCGCTGCTGCTCGTCCAGGTGGCCACCGATGAGACTGTGGACGCAGTTGAGCGGGCGGTTGTCCGGAAGTGGTCGGCGCTCGTCGCCACCGCAGGTGAAGATGAGCTCGAACCTGTCAAGCGCCGGGTGGCGGCTGCCGCCAGCGCCGAGATGAGCGGTGTCGCCGGTCACGCCCGGCGCTGCGCAGCCACCGCAGCCGGGGCCTCGAGGTGGCACCAACCGGCAGAGTTCGAACTCGAGATCCTGACCGTGGAGTCGGAGATGATCAATCTCATCCTGGAGAGTTTCTCCGATTTCGAGACCCTCGAGACGACCGGCGCAGGCGCCCTGCCCATCACCGACCTGCAGGGGCGTTGATTCGAGTAGTATTGTTCGCCCGCAGGGCGGGCTGGAGGGTGCATGAAATCGAAGATCGATGAACAGTTGGCATACCTGACCAAGGGTTGTGTCGACGTGGTGCCAAAGCCTGAACTCAAAGCCAAGCTCGAGAAATCTCTCGCCACCGGCAAGCCCATGACCATCAAGGTCGGGTTTGATCCATCGGCGCCGGATCTTCACCTCGGCCACACCGTAGTCATCCGCAAGATGCGTCATTTCCAGCAACTCGGGCACCGAGTCGTTTTCCTCATCGGTGACTTCACCGGTCTCATCGGCGACCCAACGGGCAAGAAGGCCACCCGGCCGCAACTGACCGAAGACGAAATCAAGGCCAACGCGGCCACCTACAAACGACAGATCTACAAGCTTCTGGATCCCGAGGCGACGGTCATCGATTTCAACTCGAGGTGGCTCGGCGAACTGGGTTCGGCGGGATGGATCAGACTCGCCGCCAAGGTCACCGTGGCGCAGATGCTCGAACGCGACGACTTCAAAAAGAGATACGAATCACAACAACCGATTTCGCTGCACGAGTTTCTCTACCCTCTGGCCCAGGCCTATGATTCGGTGGCGCTCGAGGTTGATGTCGAGCTCGGCGGAACCGATCAGCTCTTCAATCTCCTGGTTGGCCGCCACCTCATGCGCGAACATGGTCAGGAACCGCAGATCGTCATGACGCTGCCGCTGCTCGAGGGTCTCGACGGGGTCGAAAAGATGTCCAAGTCCCTCGGCAACTATGTTGCGGTGGAGGACCCGCCATTCGAGATGTTCGGCAAGCTCATGTCGATTTCGGATGATCTCATGTGGAAGTACTGGTTGCTTCTGTCGGATCGCTCCCAGGCTGAAATCGAGGCGGATCGTACACGGGTGGCCGACGGCAAACTCCACCCCATGGATGTGAAGAAACAACTCGCGAGTTCCATTGTCGCCGAGTTCCATTCACCCGACGAAGCCGTGGCGGCGCAGCACGAGTTTCAACGGGTCTTTTCGGCTCGAAATCTGCCCCAGGACATTCCCGATGTCGAACTCGAGGTGGATGGGGAGACCGTCCTGCTCGCCAAAGCGCTGGTCCTCGCCGAACTGGCTCCGTCGAACTCGGAGGCACGACGACTCATCACCCAGGGTGGTGTCAAGGTCGAAGGCGAACCGGTTCGCGACATCAAGGCAACCCTCGACGCGAGCACATCGATTCCGGTCCTGGTGCAGGTCGGGAAACGGAAACACGCGAGATTGAGTTTGCGTCGAGGCTGAGTTATCAGCTGATTCCGGGCAAAGAAAAACCCCGCTCATGCGGGGTTTTTCAGGCTTGAAATCGGATTTAGAAGAACGAGGTTTCCTGCTCGACCTTCTGGCCCTCTTCGCTGAGCCCTTGAATCTGAATCGAGATAAAGGCCGGGCGGAATTTGTGGTCCTGACAGATCCTCCGGAGACGCTCATCAAGGTCTGAGTCCCAGAACTCGATGATTTTGCCGGTGGCGGTGCAGACCATGTGATGGTGGCCGCCGCCGGGCTCCATCTTCTCGTAGAAGTAGTGCTCGCGGCCGAGCCGACTCTTGCGAACGAGTCCGCACTGGACCAGGAGGTCAAGGGTGCGGTAGACCGTCGCTCGAGAAACCTTGCGTTGTTTGACCTTCATCCGCGCGAGGAGATCGTCGGCATCGAGGTGCTCGTTGGTGTTGAATATCTCATCCAGAAGAGCGAGACGCTCCTGAGTTACCTTGAGATTGTTCTCTCGCAGGTACTGGATAAAAAGCTTTTGTGCACGCTGAGATAGTTTTGATGTCATAAATCTAATCCAGACTCATTTTCATTGTCTCAACCTACGTTAGTGTAGATGCGACTTCGTGTCAAGAGGTCGTTCAATGAAAGAACTCGAAGTTTTGCCCTTGTGTGGGGTGTGTCGCGTGCGGTTCATATTCTCATTTATCGACTAATGGTTGAGCAAGCATTCACTCTTTAGATTCATAGAGTTGCGGTCCTGATCGGCCGATGGTAGGGTGAGTTCGAGCGCGGTTTCAACGAGGAGGATGTATGGATTATCCGATTTGGGATGTCACCATGGGTGGTGGTGTGCTGATGGCCTGGGTGGCGATCACCCATGTCATCGTCTCCCATTTTGCCATCGGCGGCGGCCTGATCATCGTCGTGACCGAGACTCTGGCGGTGAAGAGATCGGACCCCGAACTTCGGGAACTCGCCCGGCGATCCTCGTTGGTCCTGATTCTGGTCTCGACGGTCTTCGGGGCCATCTCCGGCGTCGGGATCTGGGTGGTCGCGGGATTGATCTCTCCGGGTGCGATTGCGGCCCTGATCCACAACTACGTCTGGGGTTGGGCCATCGAGTGGGTTTTCTTTGTCCTCGAAATCGTCGCCGCGCTGGTCTATTACACGACCTGGGACAAGATCTCCAAGGGCGCGCACCTCATGGTCGGTTGGCTCTACTTCATCGGCGCCTATTTCTCACTGGTGGTCATCAACGGCATCATCACTTTTATGCTCACCCCGGGGGGATGGCTCGAGAGCCACGCCTTCTGGGTTGGATTCTTCAACCCAACCTACTGGCCGTCGCTGGTGCTGCGCACTGGAATCTGCATCCTCATGGCGGTCGCCTTCATGATCTGGCCTGCCTTCAGGGCAGGCGCTGATCGCCGATCGGACCTCGTCCGCTACCTCGGTTGGTGGTTCCTCGGTGGCGTGGTCCTGAGCTATGCCGGTTATCGCTGGTGGGAGGCGGCCCTCCCGGATACGGTCAAGGCACTCTTTCTCGGTGAGACACCGACCTTGGCGGGTCTCGCCGCTACCCGTTCGTTCACCCTCTGGTCGCTGACACTGGGGTTGGTGGTCACCGTCCTGGCGCTGCTCCTGGCGCCCAAGCTCGCCCGCGGCGTGACCGCCATCCTGCTCATGATCGGGGCCTTCGGTTTCTTCGGTGGCTATGAGCGTCTGCGTGAAGGAACCCGAAAGCCGTTTCTGATCCACAGCCATCTCTTTTCCAACGGTCTCCTGGTCAGCCAGATCGACGAGATCAACGCCAAGGGCATCGCAGCCCACTCGGGCTGGGTGGCGGCGGGCGACGCATCCCCGGAAGCTCTCGGCCGACGTATCTTCGCCGCCCAGTGTTCGAGCTGCCACACCCTGGACGGTTATCAGAGCATCCGCGAGGTCCTGCCCACCATCGGCGACATGGCGCTCGTGGCGGCCGACGATCCCCCCGGGTCCGGGGCGATCCACTACCGCAACCAATGCTCAGCCTGCCACGGCGAGATCGAGTACGAGGAAATGGCGGAGATGCTCCCGACCCTCGACGAGATCCGCTCCGATCCCGAGTTTATCCGAGAACTCAACCTGGGGATGATCACCATGACCATGATCCAGCTCAAGGAGATGGGCACCGAGTTGGCCGCCTTCGATCGGGAAACGACCTTTGACATGCGCCGGCTCGACCGACCGTACATGCCGCCCTTTGTCGGAACAGATGAAGAGGCGGAGGCACTCGCGGTCTACCTTGCGTCTCTGGACAACGTGCCGGACGGAAGCGAAGCGAGCGGGGGTGAGCGATGAACATCGATCTGATTCCGGCCCTCGATGCCGCCGGGATGCCCGGACCGCCGTGGCTCTTTCACTTTCTCCTGGTCTTCACGTTCTTTCTCCACCTCATTTTCATGAACCTGACTCTCGGTGGGACCCTGATGGCTTTTGTCGCAAATCTGCGGGGCGGTGGTCGGTTGACTGATCCCAACACCGTTCTCGCCAAGCGCCTCATGGGGGTCAACACCTACGCCATTTCCCTCGCGATCACCACCGGGGTCGCACCGCTGCTCTTTGTCCAAGTTCTGTACCAGCAGTACTTCTACAGCGGAACCATCCTCCTCGGTTGGATCTGGTTCAACATGTTGGTCCTGCTGATGATCGGTTACTACGCGGCCTATCTGCACAAGAGATTCAGGGGTCCGTGGCTCGGGATCTCGGCCGTAACCTTCTTTGGCATCGCCATGACCCACGTGGCGGTCCATCTGATCCACGTCCAACCCGCGAAGTGGGCGCAGTTCGACGTCAGTGCACTCAGCGTCCTCGGCGACCCGACCTACTGGCCTCGGCTGCTCCATTTCGTCCTCGCCGCCGTTACCTTCGCGGCGCTGGTTGCCGGTTGGTGGGCGGTGCGCAGGGCGCGGGCCGGCGACGATGTCGAACTCAACACAAGCATCGCCAGGAGCGCCTGGCGCTGGGCGCTGTGGGCCACCGTGCTGCTGATGGTCGACGGATTCATCCTGCTCGGCGTACTACCGAAGCCGGTCCTCCTCGGAATCATGCGCGGCGGCCTCTTGATCCTCGGACCACTGACGATTTCAATTCTGCTCGGCATCGGCCTGCTGATGATGATGGCTCGGGTGTCGAATCCGGTGGAGAAGCCGGGGCTCGTCTCCGGAACCCTCGCGGCGCTGACGCTGACCATCGCGGTCATGTCGGTCACGCGGCACCAGGTGCGGGTGCTTTATCTCGAGCCGGCAACTTCGCAATTTCAGGCGACCGTCGTCCCGCAGTGGGGAAATTTCATCCTCTTTGCGGTCCTGCTGGTCATCGGTCTGGCGACGGTTTTCTGGATGGTCCGAAGGGTTCTCACAAGCCCCGCCGAAGGAGACGAGGCCGCGTAGCGCAGAGACAAACCGCAAGGACGCAAGGTACGCAAAGACATCACAACACTCTCCTCGAGAGGAAATGGGCGCTGGAACAGCGCCCATTTCCTCTCGATTGAGATACTTGGCGGTCCTTGCGTCCTAGCGGTTCGATCTCTAACTGCCGGATTGGCTCCACTGGTCGGGGGTGAGGGTCCGCATCTCGAGGGCATGGATCTCGCTGGTCATGAGTTCGCCGAGCGCCTGATAGACGAGGCGCTGGGCGGCGACCCGCGACAGTCCTTCGAACCTGGGTGAAACGACCAGCACACGGTAGTGGCCGCCACCGCCCTGGGCTCCGAGATGGCCGGCGTGGAGGGCGCTGTCATCCTCGATCTGAATGTGGACCGCATCGAGATCACTCTCGAGGCGGGTGCGGATGACATCGGCGCGATCGTGTTGTTGTGGCATTTTTCCTCCCGAACTCAACTCGACAAACGGGGGAACCACAAAGGGATGGACTCTCTTCCCGCGGGCGGTAAATCAGCCGTGAAGCGGAGTGGCCTACTTGGGATCGACGCTCTTGGTGCTCGAGTTCGATCCCGTCTCGTCTTCCTCGCCGTCACCGGTCTTGATGGAGTCTTTGAAGTTCTTGATCCCTTCACCGAGCCCCTTACCGAGACGGGGAAGCTTGTTGACGCCGAAGATCAAGATCACGATCGCGAGAATAATCAACAACTCGGGCACACCGAGTGATCCGAACATTGAGACCTCCGTTCGGGATGCGCGGCACCCCACCCGCACAGTCTAACCTAAGATCAGTGATTCTGCGGGACGAAGGCCGCTCGTTCTCAAGCCTTGAGAGCGGCCACCACATCGTCCGAGGCGCCCCGACGCTCGAGTGGTTCGATGAGATTTCGGGCGAGATCCCTCATCCATTGGCGATACTCGGTTCGGCCCGCCAAGGTGAATCGGGCGAAGGTTCCCAGGACCTTGAGACCCCGTTGGATCCGCACCGCGGCCGCTCGTTCGCGCCATCCGGGATCGGCGTGGGTGCGGTGGGCCCAGGCTGCCAGAATCTCGTCCCGCTGGGCAGAGGGCAGCAAACGGGTCGCGGCACGTTCGGCGGTCAAAGACACCGCGTCGTAGGTATCGGGCCCCACGAGAATGTCCTGGATGTCGATGACTCCCACCGACCCGTCTTCGCAGATGAGAAGATTGTTGAGGTGGTAGTCGCGGTGGCAGACTCGCCGGGGATGGTTGCCGACCTCGTCCGCCAGCTCGTCGAGCCACCGGTCCAACGCCGTCGAGGGGTTTTGCGATTGGCAGTGCCGGACAAACCACAGCTCGAACCCTGAGAGCTCCCTGCGCAACCGGGTTCGATCGAGGGGTCGATTCCAGGGTGGTAGTTCGCCGACAGCACACCCGGCCAGGATCTCGAGAGGTTGGAGCATCGATGCGATGAGTCTTCCGTGGTCATCCGTTGCTGCGGCCTCTAGGGCGGATTCGGCATCCTGGCTGCCGAAATCTGTGAGCACGGCC
>Ga0070729_10002913_pt1 | contig 20946 bp, 20 predicted proteins | sample tdDd472_FD_66725 | JGI IMG/M metagenome (GOLD analysis project Ga0070729, IMG submission 66725) | Marine sediment microbial communities from the Atlantic coast under amendment with organic carbon and nitrate - tdDd47.2 | ecosystem: Environmental > Aquatic > Marine > Coastal > Sediment | place... | reverse complement strand
CTTTCTGATCATAATTTAATAATTCTTTGCTTAATTCAATAAAGATAATCTCTTTATTATTAATAAATTATATTCAACCATTAGTTTTTAGAGGTACCCACAAATAAATCATGTTTTTGTTGTATTATATCTAAATAATATCATCATTTGAATTTCATGATGTAATTTTATAAGCACTCCTTTACCTACTTTATGTAATTTTAGGTAGATATAATTTTATTTTTAACCATCAAAAAATTTTAAAAATTCCTCAACAGCCTTCCAGTATTCAGAACTATCATCAAATTCTGACCATAAGGCTCTAGAGCCATGATTTCCTTCTGTTTCAGGAATAAAACTTTGCTTAATTGATGATCTAATATTTTTAAAAATTGGTTTCCAATTTGCTTCTTCTCCTTTGGCTGATGTAATAAAAACCGGAACTGAAATATTTTTTGCAGATTCTCCGACCCAGTTTGATGGTTTACCAACACACTCAAAAGATTCTCTCGGAGAAAATGCCAATACGCCATCTATATCATTTCGTTGCCCTGCTATATAAAGTACTAAAGATGAGGAATATGAACTTCCCCAAATAATTAATTTCCCTTTAGCATAATTTGTTTTAGCATAATCAATTGCTGCTAATAGATCAGGATATGTATCAATATAATCTACTTTTAGACCTTTTGATTGGGCACGTTTACTGGTTTCGTTTGGTATTTCATTTACAGTATCGCCAGACCTCTGATCTATGGCCATACAATTGAAACCTAGTTTATTTAGTTTCGGAGCAATTTCAATATATTCACCTCTGCTCCATCTTGCTCGATGGAATAAGATTATAAAAGGAGTGGATTTATCATTATTCTGAAGATATAAATCTGCGGTTATTTTGAGACTATCAGTTGAAAGAAATTCGACAGTTTTTGTTTGAGCATTTAAGTTGATTGTTACTATTAAGACCAATAATAATAATGCTTTAGTTAATTTCGAATTCATTTTAGTGTTCATATTAAATTATTCTTTCATTTTTTTTATTAACCGAATTTTTACTTATAATTGAACAAGTAATAAATACTAGCATACTAACAACACATAACCAACCAAAAAGATCTCCAATAACTGAATAAATAGTTTTGATTCCTTTTGTTGGAACATCCGCATAAAGAATCCCTTGTTTGGATTCTTCATAGCTCATTTTATTCAAAATATTTCCATTATAATCCTGAAAATAAGTTACCCCATTATAGGTTGCTCTAATAAATGAAAATCCAAATTCAACTGCTCTCAAAGTGTATGCCGGTACTGTACCTTTGGGATAATCATATGCAGATGCCAGCATGATATCAACATTTTGTTTTGCTGCCTGTCGAATGTATCTTGGAAAATTCATATCTCTACAAATTGCTATTCCTACTCTCCCAAAGGGTGTTTCTGCAGATTGAATAACTTCAGCACCTTTTCTGAATACTGCTGGTTCTCCATGTGCACCAATTCCCAATAAAAATCGTTTTGCATATCGAATCAACAATTCACCATTATTATCAATCAAGAGATGTAGATTTTCACCTTTTCCTTTATCCGGTAAGCATCCATAGGTCAAACTTATATAAATATTATTTTCTCGTGCTATTCGACTACAGATATCTATTAGTTTGGAATCATTCTTCTCATTGATTACAATAGCATTTTCTTGGAAGGTTACCATTTTGGCATTATTAGAAGCGGCTTCTTTTGTAAGTGCTTCAATTCTTGTTATTGTATTATCAAAATCAGAAAGTTCTCTATATTTAAATACACTTTCCATTGATACTGCCTTACCATCTTCTGGGAATAATACTGCAGATGCAATTTTCACGGTTTCTTTATCAGATGATTTTGTTAGCGATACTTTTACAGTTCCATATAACATTAGCAATATTATTACTGAAGTATAAATCAACACAGCTTGTTTGATTTTTTTAATAGAAAATTTGTTTTCCCAAATATGGTTGATAATACCAGCCACCCAGGAGTAAATAAAAATAAATCCCCACAAACTTGCTATAGAAGACAATTGCTTGATAGCAGCATTTCCATAGACATAAATACCTTTTGCAGAGGCTCCATCAAAAGGACCTTCCAAAGAAAATATAAAGAATATGGCTGTCACTATAATAGGAAAAACCAAAGTAGATATAAATCCTTTATCCTTGAATTTTGGATATACTAAACGATCCATCATATAGGGTAAAAAATATAGGATTGCTAACATTGTACTCCGAACAATATTTAGTATGAGAATTAGTTTTGCATCGCTACTAGTAAACAATCCCCAAAGTGCAATATTCATACTGAGGGTTAAACCCAATAAGGTTAGCAATATTCCTTTCAAAGGAGTTTGCGTTCTTGAAAATCTTAAGATAAAAATTGGTGCAATGACAATTGCAACCTGAATTGTTCTAAAGAGTTCACTTCTTCTACTAAACATGAATATTCCAAATCCTAGAATGAATAGTATTAGGGGTTGATATTTTTTTAATTTCATTTTCTATTCCTTTTTATTGTGAAAAAACATTGGGCAGTTATTCTGTATTCGTATAAATAATGTGTAATTTTCATAATTGTCTTTTTCTCATATAGTAGTCTATAGGTCATTAAACTTTATTACTACATTACCTTTTTTCTTTCCACTCTCAACATATCTATGAGCATCAACGATCTCTTCAGGCTGATAGATTTTATCAACAACAGATTTTAATTGCCCTTTTTCGATCAATTCCCGAAGATATAGAAGATCCTTTTTGGATTCTTTAAGTAGTGGTGATATCACTTTCTTTTTACGGGTTAAATTCTGCCATAATATTCTAAAATACATTGGCAATTTGTGAGTGGCCAGCAACAATTTGCCTTTATCATTTAATGATTTAAGACTTTTGGAAAATTGACATTTACCTACAGTATCAAATATGATATCATATTTTTCACCATTTTGGGTAAAGTCTTCTTTTGTGTAATCAATTATATGATCTGCTCCTAATGATTTTACCAATTCAGTTTTTGAAGTACTGCAAACACCAGTGACTTCACATCCAAAATATTTGGCAAGTTGTTCAGCGTAAACTCCAACGCCACCCGAGGCACCAAAAATTAGAACTTTTTGATTTTCTTTAATCTTTGCTGCTCGTAAAAAGTATAAAGCGGTTAGACCACCGTATAGTACTGAAGATGCTTCTTCAATTGACATATTTTCAGGTTTTAACCCTAATACGCTTTTATCATCCATACAAATATATTCTGCGCAGGAGCCAATACTCATTCCTGAACATCCAAAAACCTTATCTCCAACTTTGAAATTTCTAACATCTTTACCAATGGCTTCAATTTTACCGGCAAACTCAGTCCCCAAAATCGGATTTTTGGGTTTTCTAATACCATAATTGACACCAAATAACAGGGCAATTAAGCGGATGGGAAGACTAAAATTTCTTACCCAACAATCATATTTAGTAACTGTTGTTGCTCCGATTTTAATAAGGACTTCATTATCTTTTGGAATGGGTTTATCTATTTCTTTTACTTTAAGAACTTCAGGTGGACCAAATTTTGTGTGTATTACTGCTTTCATTTAATTCTCTCCATTTTTAGTAACATCTTTTATCATTTTTAAAATCTTAGTTAATTTTAATTCATCACTTCCTAAAAAAAATCATCCATAAGGATGATTTTAAAGGATGATTTTTATCTTTTAAATAAATAGGATGCTTTAAAAATATCAGTTTTTTGTTTACATGAAGATTTTCATTAGGAATCATGGTCTCATCAATTAGACTCCTCTGGACATTTATGCAATTGTGAAAAACCTGCAATTTCAGAATTATCAATGATCAAACATGGAAAATGATCATTTTGTTAAAAATCTCCTGTACTAGATCCCTCCACCCTTTGCAATGGAATAAGCCATCAATGCATTCATATGTCTGACGTACAGTATTTTATCTTTAATAACAAGATGTGACCAGTGAGGACCCTTACCAAGTGGAACCTTAAACGAATTGACTGGTTCGAATCCCTCAGGTGTTGCTTTTACAAGGGCTATGTTACCCCTCTTTTCATCGTAGCAGTAGAGCATTCCTTCGGCTGAAATTACGGAACCCTTGTTCATCCATTTTGTTTCGTACATTGTCTTGCCCGTATTCCAGTCTATGCAACACCAACTGCCAGTGCTAACTTTTAAAAAGTTTGATCCATAAATATATCCATCAAGTAAAACAACACCTCCATGATGGACGTCCATCTCTTTGTTAATCCAGACTATTTCTAATTCAGAGTTGTTTTTGAGATTGAACATTATACCAACATGATCGTATCCACTGGTTACATATATTTTTCCGTCTTTGTAAATAGGTGTAATGCAGTTGATATAAGGACCGCTTCCAGATGATCCGATTTTTAAGGATTCCTGGTTTTCTATATCGGCGTAATTCTTATGCCATAATATGTGTCCGTTTTCTGCATCAACACCCAGTAAGTATTTGGCCATCACATTAATAATAACTTTCTTTCCATTTATGTTTTCTACGATCGGCGATACATAACCTGGTGTATCCTTAAGGCTCTCACTCATCCAAGCAGTCTTACCAGTGTTTTTATCCAGAGCGACGATTGTCGTCTTGCTCCCTCCGGGTGAATAAATTACTTTGTCTTCAACAATTAGTATTGACTCTGCGATTCCCCACCGTGGAAAGGTTCCTTCAAATTTCTCAGAGGCTTTAACCTTCCAAATGATTTCTCCACTTATGACATTTAAGCAGGCTAAATCTCCCAATCCACTTGAAACAAAAACTCTGTTTCCTTCGATAGTTGGGGTACATCGACTATCTTTCCAAGAGGCGTTCCATGCCTGTCCATAGGGAGTTTGCCATTTGATTTTGCCTTTTAAATCAACAGCCACAAGGACATCCATTTCATCAACAGTACCCGTCAGGTACAAACAGTCATTGGTAACGGACACAGAAGAATGCCCTTTAGGTAAAGATTCAAGGGACCAAAGCATTTCAGGGCCTTGTTCTGGCCACTTCTTTAACAAGCCAGTTTCTTGGTAAACGCCTGTTCTACCTGGTCCTCGCCATTCAATAATCTCCTGTGCTTGAGCGTGCAATAAAATACAAATAATTGATAGAAAAAAAGTTAAACTCTTCATATGCCTTTACCTCCTGATAGAATGATATTTTCAATAATTGACAAAGTAAGTTAAAATTAAAATCCCCATATAAATCCACCAATCGGTGTAAATTCAAATTGGCTAATCTTTTCTATTTGATCTTTAAATTTGTAATTATAATCCCTTACAAAAGGAGATCCGGTAATGATTTGATTTTGATGCTGAGTAACTTTCACAAGATAATCTGATGATTCAAGAATTGGTTGTGTAAAAACAATACTCAGAAAAGCTGCAACCGTCCCAATTATGTATAATATTCCAACAATTCTTGCTGTGGTTCTATGTTTAATCATTTTATTTTTCACCTTTAAAATCCTTTAAAAATATTTATACTGCCTTCCAGTATTCAGAACTATCTTCAAATTCAGACCATAAGGCTCTTTAATCATGATTTCCTTCAGATTCAGGAAAAAAACCTGCTTTGATATTGATTTGATATTATAAAAAATTGATTTCCAATTTCCTTCGTCATTCTTGGCAGATGTAATAAAAACAGGAACAGTTATATTTTTTTGCAGATTCTCCAATTCAATTATTTTTGTTTGACCATTTAAATGGAGTGCTGTGATGAAAAGAAATATTAATAGGGCTGTTGTTAATTTTAAATTCAATCTACTCAGTTTTATGTTTTTACTCATTATAGTTTATAATTTCTTTTTAGAAATAATTGAAAATACAATAAGCCCAATCATTCCTACAAAACAACTCCATCCAAAAAGGTCACCAACTATACCAAATATAGTGTTGATTCCTTTTGTGGGAATTTCTGCAAAGAGCAATCCTTGCTTAGATTCTTCAAAACTCATCTGATTAATAATGTTGCCATTATAATCCTGAAAAAAGGTCACACCATTATAGGTTGCTCGAATAAATGTAAAACCATATTCAACAGCTCGTAAGGTGTATGCTGGAACAGTTCCTCTTGGATAATCATAGGCTGACGCAAGCATAATATCAACATTTTGTTCTGCTGCTTGCCGTATATAATGTGAAAAGTTCATATCCCGACAAATTGCTATCCCTACTTTACCAAAAGGAGTTTCTACAGATTGGATAATTTCTGCACCTTTTCTAAAAACAACAGTCTCCCCAATACTCCCAAAACCTAATAAGAATCGTTTGACATATCGAATCAATAATTCACCATTATCATCTATAAATATATGTAAATTCTCCCCTTTTCCTATATCAGGTAAAGATGCATAGGTTAGACTAATATATATATCATTATCCAATGCTAACTGTCTACAAATATTAATCAATTTGGGATTATCTTTTTCATTGATAACAATTGCATTTTCTTGGAATGTTATCATTTTTGCGTGATTCATTGCTGCTTCTTTTGTAAGTCTTTCTATTTTCCCTATTGTCTTTTCAAAATTAGATAATTGTCGAAACTTAAAAACGCTTTCCATTGACACTGCTTTACCATCCTCTGGAAACAATACTGCTGCAGCCACTTTTACTTTGTCTTTTGTTTTTGTATTGGTTGTTGACATTTTGATATTGCCATAACCAATGATTAGAACTATTACTGAAAAATAAACCAGAGTTGCTTGTTTTACTATTTTAGGGGCAAATTTATTTTCCCAAACATAATTTATCAATCCAGCTAACCAGGAATAAATGAATATAAATCCCCATAATCCTGTAATAGATGATAATTGTTTCATTGCCAAATTTCCATAAACATATATACCTTTTGCAGACCCACCATCAAATGGACCCTCCAAAGAGGATAAAAAGAATACAGCAGTCACAATAATTGGAAATACTAAGGTTGAACAAAAGCCTCTATCCTTGAATTTGAAATATACCAATCTATCAACCATATAGGGTAAAAAATAAAGTATAGCAAGCAAAGTACTGCGAATTATGTTTAACATTAAGATTTGTATTTCATTACTACCTTGAAACAATCCCCATAGGGCAATATTCATACTGAGAGTAAATCCCAACAAGGTTAGTAGTATTCCCTTTAATGCTCTTTGTGTTCTTGAAAACCTAAGTATTAAAATTGGTGCAATAATGATTGCAACCTGAATTGTTCTGAATAATTCACTTCTCCGGGTAAACATAAAAATGCCAAATCCCAGAATGAACAGTATTAATGTTTGATATTTTTTTAATTTCATTTTATTTTTCCTTTTTTATAATAGTATAGGATAACTATAATTCATAAGAATCAGCAATGTAGATTTAAAGTGTTTAACTGCCTTCAATGCTTCTGATTCTCCCAATCTATAATAGAGGCATTGTACAAGTAATATATAGTTTTCATATTTTTATATCCGTCAAATTGCATTTATATTTTATTTAACTGGATAACAACATTTCCTCTTTTATGTCCTTTTTCAACATAAGTATGAGCTTCTGAAATTTCGTCGATACTATAAATTTTATCAATTATTGTTTTTATATGACCTTTTTCGATCAGAGATTTAATAAAATTTAATCCTGCTGTCTTATTTACCGACATTCCAAAAATAAGTTTTCTTCTCTTATTGAATTTTGTTAACAAAGATAATACAACTCTCTTAAAAGATATCATTGTAACAATATACTTTCCTCCACTTTTTAATATCTTTTTGCATGCAGAGTAGGAACTTTTGCTTACTGTATCAAAAATAATATCATAGGATTCACCCAGTTTTGTGAAATCGGTTTTCGTATAATCTACGACTTTATCAGCACCAAGAGATTTAACAAGTTCTATGTTTTTTGAACTGCAGACTCCTGTGACTTCTGCACCAAAATACTTGGCTAATTGTACAGCAAAAGTACCAATACTGCCTGATGCGCCATTTATTAATACCTTTTGTCCTTTCTGAATATTTGCTTTATCCTTTAAAAAGAATAATGCAGTTGTAGATCCATCAACTACAGAAGCAGCTTCATCAAACGACATATTCTCAGGTTTTATTGCGATCGAATTAGTTTCTTTCATACACTTGTATTCAGCATAACTACCGGTTGATCTAAATCCACGGAAAGCATAGATATCATCACCTTGTTTGAACTTAGTTACATTTTTTCCAACCGATTCTATTTTTCCTGAAAACTCAATGCCCAAAATCTGGTATATTTTTTTTGGGTGTTTAAAGCCTAATACAACCCTGCTGAAAAATGTGTCCCCTCTTCGCATAATACAATCTGCGGTTGTAACAGTAGTTGCTTCAACTTTTATTAAAACCTCATTATGATTAGGAGTTGGTTTTTCTATTTCGCAGGTTTCAAGCATATTTGGTGAACCATACTTTTTATATAAAACAGCCTTCATGATTTATTCCTTTTTATTTGATGGAATTAACTGGAATTACAGGATTGTATTCAAACAATCTTATTTTTTTCACCAAATTAATCCTGTTAGATTTTTTTTATAGGATCAAATTTTTTATTGTTAAAAATTAAATAAAGACCTAGTGTTATTTGAAACAAACACACAGGAGACGTTCCTACAATTTGTAAAAATTTCTCAGATTGAGTATGCAGTGATAGGATTACACAACTATCATAGATAATAACAAGAACATAGGAAATAACACCCAATATTGCCATCCAGGATGGTATAATATCTGACTTATAAAATAATAGTAAAAAAAGCATCATACTTAAACCAGAAAATACTCCCGGTAATGCGGTGTATGATACATAATTAGTTATTAATTCTTTAATAATTAGATCTTCTATTAAACCAGATTTCATCATTGAAAGAAGTATTAAATAGACTAATGCTATTACCATAAATAAAACAGATTCAAAGGTTTTGAATAGAAGAGCGATATTAGAAATATTCTTATTTACAGTTTTTAGGGTTAGATGTAATAAACATCCTAGTATAATAATACAAACTGAGGTGATTAGCTGATTCATGATATTGAATCGAAACAGGAACTCTTTTTCCAATATAATTGCTGCAATATTATCACCTGATGAAAGAAAAGAAGAGAGTATAAAGACCCAATTCAATGTTGGAATAATTAAAGTCAGAAGATATACGAATCCTGTAACTCTTAAGATTTTGAGAGTTGATATGTCAAAATATGTTTTCATAATTTTTATCCTGCTCTATATGTTTTTGGAGAAACACCACTTTTATTTTTGAAAAATTTGCTGAAACTTTGGGAATACTCAAATCCTAATTCAAAAGCAATTTCACTAATACTAAGTTCTGAATTGGATAGAAGATTTTTAGCCCTTTCTAACATAAAATAATGAATATGTTCTTGTGTATTTTTACCTGTTTCACTTTTTAATAAATCACTAAAATAATTTGGTGAAAGATTCATCAAATCAGCAAAATATTTTACTGTGGGTATGCCTTTATCCTGTAATGATCCGGAATCGAAATAATCTAATAGGACCTGCTCGAACCTTATAATAACATCCTTGTTTTGATTAGTACGGGTAATAAATTGTCTACCATAAAATCTTTTGCAATAATTTAGAAGTAATTCAATATTTGAGACGATCAATTCCTGTGAATATTTGTCAATATTAGTGTTATATTCTATTTCCATTTGTTTTAGTATGGGTACTAATGTTTGCTTCTCCTTTTCAGAAAGATGTAAAGCCTCATTCACCCCATATGTAAAAAAGGTATACTCACTCATTTTATTAGCAAGAGATGTGTTTCTGATTAATTCAGGATGAAAATATAGACCCCAGCCTTCTGCACTTTCCGTTTCTTTTGCTCTGTCATATGTAATTGTTTGTTCAGGTGCAGTACAATGTAATGTCCCCTCGGCATGGTCAAATTTTTGTCTGCCATACAAAAAACTACAATGCTTCTTAAAATTAACAGAATAAAAACCACATATAAAACTTCCTGAATCTGGTCCATTGTCCATATTAATTTTTGAGTAATCAATTATTGTAATCAACGGATGGTTTGGCTTAGCGATGCCTGCGATTCTATGCAAATCGCTTATTGATTCTACTTTATAATTTAAATTTTTCATCATTTCCTTTATTTTCATACAACAAAGTTAAATACTAATATAATGAAAGAAAATAGTCTAATTACTGGTTTTTGTATCCAAATTACAGATTTAATTGAAATTTATTCCTAATTGGTCGAGAACTAATTCTTTTTTTATCAAATTCTGCTTTTTTATAAATCTTTAAAGTATTTTGGAATGAGTTTATTTCTTTCTTTCACGATTAATACTTCTGGAGATTCAAATCGGCTATGTATTACTGCTTTCATTTTATTTCCTTTCAAACTTGATTATTTTCTTCAAGTAATTGACAATGTAGGTTATAACTAAAATTCCCATATAAATCCACCAACAGGTGTAAATTCAAATTGGTTAATCTTTTCTCTTTCACCGTTAAACTTGTAAGCATAATCCCATACATTACTATAATCTAATAAATTCATAATATTGATATATGCTGTAAGTGAGGATTTATTGTATATCCAACGTCTGTTTAACATGATGTCAAGGCGCTGATATGTTGGTAATCTCTTTGTATTTAAATCTGTCCCATTTTGTACATACCAATTTCTTAAACCTGGATCATAATATTTTTGTGTGTATGGTCTTCCTTGACTATATCGAAATCGTGTACTTATTTCAAGTTCATCACCAGGGCTTAATAGCCAATCAACATATTTCCACCATTTATTTGACTTGAGGTTTTTGTACCAGTTTTTATTTGTGTTTACAGTTTTATACCCACCAACAAAAGTAAATACATCTCGGAAATCATAATTTCCAGTATACCATGTTGTTTTTTTCTTTCTTACATCTTTTAATTCTGATATATAATGTGAGTATGACAATGTATAGTGGAAATTTTTCACACGTTTTTTCTGGATAAATAATTCTATTCCAGCAGATCGACCATCTTGTTTACTTTCTAATTCACCACTATAATAATCAATGGAATCGCCTTCAATCCATTGTTTGCTAACAGGAAAACCATCATAGTCTTTGTAATAAACTTCTAAACTTGCTTTAGTATTTTCATTAAAAAAGTGTTCTAATCCAAATACATATTGATTAGAATTATAACTCTTCAGTGATTTGTTTTTATCGGTGTTAGTAGTGAAAAAATGAAAAGATGGCTCTTGATAATGATTACCATATCCAAAATTGATGTTTGAATGTTCAAACAGATGATATGTAAATCCTAATCTTGTTGAAATGTATGAATTATCTGAATATTCAAAATATGAATATCTTAACCCACCATTTAAATCAATCTTACTGGTTGGTTTATAATTATACTGAAGAAAAGCAGATGTTTTATAAGTATTAATTTTTTGGTCTGCAGTTTCTTCATCTTGAATGTATAAAATTTGATTTTCTTTATATCCATAAACCTGGTTATCATAATCAATTCCAGGAAAAGGAATTGAAGTCAAAGGGTCATTTAGGTTATAATATGAATATTGCCAAACTGTATCACCGGGGAAAAATTCATCGTTTTTGAAGGTAATAGACTTTAAATTAAATCCAACTCTAAAATTATTTTTTGAATTTAATCTATTATAGTAATCTCCTTTAAATGTCCATTCTGATTCATGATCCTGCTGTTGGTAAACAAGGTCTTTTTTGTCATTAATTCGGTCATTTACATCGGTTTTCCACATTTTTCCAACTTTAGACAATGTGAACAATGAGTAACTGTTTTCATTGTATAAAGTCCGAAGACTAATACCACCAACATAGGTTTTGCTACGAAAGTCTACTGTCTGACGAATATCTCCTTGGCTCTGATTGTTATAATCTTCATCAAAATAGATTTTATCATTACCAAAAATACCATTGAGTGTTAATTTATTTCTACTATTGAGATCATAAACAAGTTTTCCTTGGGTGCTATAGTATTTTGGAATAGCTGTTAAGCCTACACCTTCTGCAATGAGATCAATATAACTTTTTCTGAAACCCACCATATAGGAACCTTTCCCAGATTGGATGGGACCATTCAAATTTAGACCAATTCCTGCCATTCCCATATCCATGGTTGCATGAAGTTCATCTCTGCTACCTTCTTTTTGAATCACATTCATAACTGAAGATGCTTTTCCACCAAAACGTGCTGGAAAGGCACCAGCATAGAAATCAACTTCCTGAATAAAAAGTGGATCAATAATGCTAATCGGTCCGCCTCCTGTTCCCTGATTCCCATAATGATTTGGATTTGGAATCTCAATATTATCTATCAGAAATAGATTTTCTGAGGGATTTCCACCTCTAACAATTATTTCATTATTTTGATCTGTATCAGTCACTACTGATGGTAATGCTTGCATCATTCTTTGAACATCCATTGCACTACCAGCATCGTTCATTAACTCAGTAAAGTCCAGATTCATTTCTGAAACAGTTGCATCCAAAGATTTAGTAAATGTTTTACCTGTAACGATAACTTGTTCTCCCTGAATTGACTTCAATTCAAGTTCTATATTTAAAGTTGTAGATTTTTTTGGATTAACTGGAATGTTGAGTTTCTTCAATGTGCCATAACCAATCATTCCAAATGAAAGATTATAGGTTCCTGCAGGTAAACTATTAATAATGAATTCTCCATTTATGTCTGAAGCAGCTCCATAACTGGTTTTGTCAACAATTACATTGACACCAATTAAAGGAGATTTTGTATTTCTATCATGAATAAATCCTCTGATAGATCCTTCTTGTGCGGTAAGAATTTGTATTATAAATAGTAATAACATAAAAGTTAGTGTTAGTTTTTTCATTTGTAATTTCCTCTATTCTACATTATTGCAACATAAAGATGTTGCATTTTTTCCTTCTCACTTTGCTAATTTTTCATCTTCCAGTTGGTTAAAACTTACAATCAAAATCCAGACATTAACGATTGATTTTAGTTGTCATTGATTGTCAAATTTTAATTGAATTATTCATCATATTTTCCTTTTTGTGATTTAGATCATATTACATAGGTAAATAAACATAGCCATTAACATTTGTTATTAAATCATCGAATTATCATGTGTCTTGAAAAATATTGCATTTCTAGCTTATTCTCTTTGTAATTGACTAATTTTATCATTTTTCAAATCTTGGTTAATTTTAATTCATCACCCCATAAAAAAAATCATCCTTATGGATGATTTTGAAGGATGATTTTTATCTTTTAAACAAGTAGGATGCTTTAAAGAATAAAAGGTTCTTGTTTATTTGAAGATTATCATTATTAATCAGATGCTCATCCATTAAATTCCTCTGGGCACCTAAGTTATAGCCTAATTGAATCACAGTTCCTGGAATGTATGTAAATGAAACCAGTAGATCGGAACTAAGCTGGTCTCTATAGAAATTATATTCACCAATGGCTCTTACAAATAAGTTTTTATTTAGTTGGTATGTGGTATGGAGTCTAATAAGTGTATAATCATAAATGAATTTATCATCTGAAGATCTATAAAAATTTTCATAATTCCCTGATAGTTTAATCTTAAGTTGATTTGTTGGTGTAAATAATATGGATTGTCTACATGACAATCCATATCCTTGATAAGGATTGATTTCATCGTAGTAAATCTTATTTTCCCATCCGGTATAGCCTTGAACATAAAAGTATTTGTTTAATTGAATAAAATTTCCTCCACCAATATACCCTGCTTTAAAATTTTTATCTTGAAATATTTCTTCAGAAAATCCTTTTCCCATCCATATCCAACTATCGTTATTAAAATACAATTCAAAACCTGCATATGACCAATATTCGAATTGATCATTTACCATATTTATTTTAGGACGACCATTTAGCCATATCGCGAACTTATTAATCTTTTCAGATTTTAATGGTAAGTTTAAGTTGTATTTAATAGGAAAATTGTGCAATCCCTTTCTGGTAAGATAGCCAGTTTCTGTATGAAAGTTCTCATCGTTTTGACAATAACCAATCATAAAATTATTAATGCGATCTTTGTAATTGTAATGAGCACCAAAGGCATTTCCAGGGGCTTGCATAAGAGTATCTTCAGAGTATGATCTAAAAAAATTATATTCAATACTGTTTTTTCCATTGATTCTAATTTTTCCATCAAATCCACTAACTCGGTTGTAGCCTTCTGGCTTTTCCTTTCCTGTATAGGTTACCCCAATAAAATTATCATTATTGAAATTCCTTTTTAATCTGAGGATTTGGTAGTGCTCATAATCTCCAGAACTTTCATCTGTTGAAACAATGCTGGCAATTGAATATTTTTTACTAAGATTTCCAGTAAGTTTTAAACCATAAATCGGATCTACAATATTTCGAGTATGGACAATATATTCTAATGGTATATGATAAATGTTTTGACCACCATAATTAAAGAGTTCTACACCTTCCTGGAAAAAGGGACGTTTTTCAGGAAAATATAGAGGACTTCTCAAATTGATATCAATTTTACCTGCATCACTTTCTATCTGTGAAAAATCCGGATTATAGGTAAGATCAACAACTAAATCTGAAGTGATTCCAATTTTTCCAGTAATACCAGGTTCAACTATGTTTTGTTCTGTGTTCCATTTACCACTAGTCAAAACATTGTCGTATGTATATATTACAGTGGGAATTATTTCCATTACTCTTTGTTTTTTTATATTTGTGAAAGTAAACATTTCCCTTTGCATCAATCGATTATTTATTTGGCTATTATATTCAGGATAAACCACTAGTTCCGATTTCCTGAAAATCTTTCGTGTAAAACCCATATTCATTTCAACATTGGGTTTCCATTTAAATCTGAGAGATTGAAAAGGGATTGATATTTCAACCTGATATCCAAAATCAGTTATCATTCCTTTACTATACCAGATTCTATCAGGATTTAGGTCTTCTTCTTCAGTTTCAATTATTACACCATCCTCCTGAATACCTAAAGGATTAACTCTAAAAAATATGTTAGAATTTGAACTTCCATTTACATCAATTTCAACAGTAAATACATCATCATTTGTCAGATTATCACGGTTGGTCAGGTTTGCAATTATTTTTTGAAGGATCGCTATCATATGCCCTTACTGCTATATATAGATTTAGACTATCATTTGTTATTAAAACATCTGTTTTTTCTGAAGCATCAATCCCAATAGTGGGTTGAAAAGTTTTGAATTGATTGAAGACTGTTGCCTTATTCCAATTTGGTTCCTCAAATTTGCCATCAATATTAATTTTTTGTTCAAAACCATACATGGATACAACAAAAAATAAAATGCAAAAAATTAATCCTGAATATTTTATTGGCCTGTTATTTTTATGTAGATCTTCTATGAATGTCATATTTATTTCTCTTTAAATTTTTAGATTGGATTTCCTATTTATAGTTTAAATGGATATCACTCTGATTAATTATTATACAATGTGATTATATTATTTAATGTTTGTGCTATACTTTTCTTTTTCCAAATCTGATTTTTCTTACAACAAACCAAACAATGCTCAATAATATTATAATAATACATGTAATTCCAGCCACAGCTAGTTTCATCATAGTTGGGTAACCAAGTCCAACTTTAAAACTAATTGGTGAATAAGTATAATGAGAATCATCAACGACTCCTGTCTTAAAAAATGTTTTTAACATATGATCCAATGCTTGACGTTGCTTTCCCCAGATATCTGGGGAATGAGAGGCTTCCGAGACAATTACCTGATGACCATTATCTAAATAAGGTAATAATTCCTCTCGTCCAAACCGAGCAGGAGTTGAAACATCAATATTTCCATTGATAAGTAAAGTGGCAGTTTTTGAATATTTTACACTTCTAAGAGAATCAGGGATTAGTTTTGCTGGCCAACCTCTTGCACCTATTCCAAGAATTGAACCTGGAGCGCCAATGATTGAATTGTCAGGCATAAATTCTGATAATAGATCCATTTCGGGTTCATAATCATAGTCAGAAGATACAGTTTTAGACGCAAGATCTCCCCAGTTTAAAGCACATGAGATCATAAATTCCATTGAAAGTGATAGCATCGCAATACCACTCCAATCTCCTTTTTCTGCAGTTATCCAGGCATCGAACAATTTAGGAGCATTTTCAGTAGAGTATAACATCATAAATGTACTCATCAGAACATATCCCTTCTTGATGGGGAAAAATAACCAACGCTCGGGTATGTTTTGTGAAGTCTTTCGGATTATTTCAGCAATATCTATGTTCGGATCACCATACTGTATATCTTTTTTATATAAGTCTGAATAATGTTTTAAATGATCATCCATAACTTCAGGACGCCATTCAAAGTGTTCGGGGGGATTGACACACATCATTGCAGATCGATGAATCGTATTTGGATACATCCAATCATAAATCATCGCCAGTCGAGTCCCATAACTGACACTAAATAAGTTTATCTTATTATATTCTAAAGCTATGCGTGCTGATTCAAAGTCTTGTATAACTTCTGTCATTGTATAACCATCTGTGTCAACTCCTTCACGTTGCAATCGTTTTGCACCCTGGGCATAAGCAACTGACATACTATCAAGAGTCGGTTTCTCAATCAGGTCTCCAGGCATATTGGCGAAGAACTCATCAACTTCTGGTAAATTTAAAACAACAGAACCTTCCACTCCACGATAGCCAACTAAAACTATGTCATGATTATTAATTAAGTTATTTACAAAATGATATGATTTTATATTGGGATTTCCAGGTCCGCCATTTAGAAAAAAAATAGGTTCGGCGATGCTATCACCGGTTGCATGTATTTGGACAATAGGAAGTGCGATTAAGCGTGAATCAGATTTACTGCGGTTTTCAGGAACCACAATTATTCCATTGTGTGATTTTAATTCTATATCACCACTTGTGTATATATCTGGTTCAAGATATAAACTTCCTGCTTTTGCATCTTTAGGAACTGTTATGGTTTCTTTATTTTTATTTAATCCACATGATATTAAAAAGTTAAATAATATTATAATTATGCAGTAGTTGTACTTGATTTTCATAAGATATCTTTCATTAAATAATTCAGGTTGGGATTTATAACTTTTTTGCGATATAAATATTGACACTTCCAAATCCACCTTTTGAGATAACTTTATAGTCTAAATTGTGAAGTTTTAGTAATGAATTTATATCCTTTATAATATCCCCAAGCTTTTCCCAAAGCCTAACGATTAAATAACCAAACCTGTTTCTGTTTTCAGGGTAATCAAAATCAACAATCAAGAGTTTTCCATCTTTTTTTAACACTCTTTTTAATTCACTCATAGCTTTTTCTCCATCAGGATATCCGGTAAAAGCCATTGTATTTATTACAGTATCAAATGTATTATCATCAAAGGGTAATTTTTCTACATTACCCTTTGACAATTGTGCTTTTATATTTATACTTTTCATTTTTTTTGTTGCAATTCGAAGCATTTCTTCATTGTAATCAATACCAAATATTTCATATTTTTCCGATGCATATTGAGTCATTAGATATCCATTCCCAAATGATACCTCTAGTATTTTTTCACCTTGTATGTGTGGGATGACTTGTTTGATCCATTTTTTCCATTCAGGAAATATGACCATAAATAGATCATATCCTTTTGCCATCCAATTATACTCTTTATTCATTTTATCAGTATAGTTAGATGGGATTTTTTTAGGATCTGTATATTTTATTTTTTCTGAGTTTATTTTAAATATATTCATGTTAAGGAAATTTTTAATTACTAGTTAAAAATTGAAACCAACAATGAGACTCGGTTCAAAATTGTATACTGGTTTTCCATCTTCGATCTCTGCAAAATCATCTGGATAGTTTGTGTCGATTGGCCAGTATTTGAATGCCATAGCAGGTTCTATAAACCAACGATTCTTTCCAAATTCAAATTTATATCCCAAAATTAATTGACAATAGAGTTGGAATCCTTTTTGAGTTTTTTTGTCATCTTCGTCATAGTACTGTTTTAACATTGGTGTAATTTCTACTGTAGAAAATAGATTTTTCCAAAGGAATCGCTGATATCCAGCACCAATTCCCCAAGCCCGAACTTTTCCAGGATAGAATTTTTTAGAATAACCATAGGTTCCAAGTGGTTCATTATATTTCCAGGTATAAGATTCAATGAATAGTTTGCTCTTTTCTGAAAGCATATATCCATAGTTAATTAAAAAATAATCCGCAGGCTCGCTACTAAATAAACTAACAGGAATAAATGCTGATGTTGCAATAGAATGACGATATTGCATTTTTATTTGATTTGTATTTTGGGTTTCATCAGTAGGCATATTTTGACCAAAGCTTACTGATATTAAAAATAACACTACTCCTATAACAAAATTAAATTTTCTCATTTTTTCTCCTCTATATTTAAATTATCATCTAATGTATTTACAGAAACTAGTTTAAGATTCAAATCCCTGATCCGATTTAGAATTCCATGTAGTTGGGAATTATCTATGACATTACCTGTAAGAACTGTTGTATCATCCTTATAAGTTATTTTCATACCATCAAACCAATCTTTCCAGTTTTTATCTAAGTGTCCCTTGATTACGATCGTTACCATTTTCTTTTTCCTTTTTTTGTACCTGTCTTTTTATATAGTGAATTAAAACTTTCATCTAAATTGGGTAAGTATTTCATTTCCCATTTTATAAACGTTCTCTATTATTTTGTTATGTTTTATGATCAGAAAATCCAAGGAATTAACCGATAGTTAACACGCTGTGCATATTCCTGATATCCTGGAAGTGCATCCTGTAGTGTCTGGTCTTCCAGTTTAGTTCTGATCACTGTAATTATTAATGCTACTGCCGCTGGAATAAGTGACCAAATTGAACCTAATGCCAGCACAATACCCATAAGTGACAGGATACTTCCTGAATAACCCGGATGTCGTACAATCCGGTATGGGCCACTGTCGCACACTGCATGCCCTCTATCCGTCTGAATACGTACCATAGAGGAGAAAAAACGGTTCTCTACAAACGCCCACGTAGCGAAAGCATATCCAAGAGAGATCAAGATAAAGCCGAGCACGATGAGCCAAGTTGGAAATACGGGTGACCAACCAAAGCGGTGATCCAGCCCAGCCACAATGACCATTGGAAAACTAATACTCAATGCCATCAATGGAGCAAGTACTTTATCCCAGGCTTTTGCGTCTTGGATCTTCTCAATATTTTGTCGTTCGGCTGTTAATCCCGGATGTAGTTGTTCCGCCCAAATGCGTCCTGCTATGCTGATAGCAATGAACAGTAGGGAATAGATCCACGCCTGCCACCAATTAATATCCCCACAGCACAATAATAGAATTGTAGGTATTGAGAGATACGCAATGATAATTCGGGTCCATTGTCGAGTGGATATTGTTTGGACAGTCTGTTTATTATCTATCTTTAACGTCATAACATTTTCCCTTATTTACCGATATACATTTGACTTGTTTCTTTATCTTCTTGAATCTACTGTTCAAATGATCACAATATTGACTACAGATTTTACTAACTAGAAAGTAAATCCAAAATTAAGAGCAGGCTCGAAAATATATTTTGGTGCACCATCTTCAACCTCTTCAAAGGATTTTGGAAAATTTGTATCTATTGGCCAATATTTTAATAACCATGCAGGTTCAAGAAACCAACGGTCATTAAAAAATTCAAATTTATATCCAATTCCTGTTTGTGTATAAAGCAGGAAGCCATTTTGGATTTTATCACCATCTTCATCATTATATTGCTTTAGCATTGGTGTTACATGAACCTGGAAAAAGAGATTTTTCCATAATAGACGTTGATAACCTACCCCAATACCAAAAGCTCTGATTTCACCGGGATATTCTTCATCAGAATCTCCATAGGTTCCCATTGGTTCAGGATATTTCCAGGTATAGGCTTCAACAAATACTTTATTTTTTTTATCTAGCCTATATCCGTAGTTAAGTATATAATAATCAGCAGGATCTTCAAAAAAATTATAAGCCATCCATAATGAACTACCAATTGAGTGTCTTTTGAAATCTTTTTGTTTTTCTTCCTGAGTCGGTTGTCCAAAAACCATGCTACATGTCATAATTACAATTAATAAAAATAATCCAAAATTCTTCATAGTCTTTTCCTCTTTGTTTTGACTAGTTGATTCATATCGATTTACTGAAATTAGAGTAAGGTTAAAATCATTGATTTTTTTTAAGATATCATCTGTAATGCAAGAGTTCTCAAGATTACTGGTTAGAATTGTTCTATCTTTTTCAGAAGTAATTTTCATACCTTCAAAAATTTCTTTCAAAATTTGATCTAGATTTTCTTTAATTATGATTTCAATCATTGTTCAATCCTCTTGTTTTCAATTTCTAAGTAAAACCTAAAAGAATTAGATTTAAAAAAAATCATCCTTTGGGATGATTTTATAGGATGATTTAGGAGTGATACTTATTTAGTTGGTTTAAAGAATACCTAGTTCTTTGGCTTTGGTAACTGCTTGAGATCGACGGTCAACCCCAAGTTTCCAGAGGATATGACGAACATGAGTCTTTACAGTATTCAATGAAATAAAGGATTTGTCTGCTATTTCCTGATTTGATGCATTTGATGCGATCAATTTTAATATTTCCAACTCTCGCTTACTCAAATCCATTTCAGAAAGGCTATTTCTTCTTTTCTTTTTCTTTTCTAATGTGTCTTGTAGTTTGGCAATAAATTCTTTTGGAATTTTGTTATAAGTAGAGGTATGATTGTTAAAAATCTCTTTTAATTCATCTTTGAAGAACTCATAATCAAAAAGAAAATAATTCATCAATCCTTCTATTGAGGCTAATTCCATTGCATTGACAAGATAGTTAA
>Ga0070729_10002912_pt1 | contig 20948 bp, 14 predicted proteins | sample tdDd472_FD_66725 | JGI IMG/M metagenome (GOLD analysis project Ga0070729, IMG submission 66725) | Marine sediment microbial communities from the Atlantic coast under amendment with organic carbon and nitrate - tdDd47.2 | ecosystem: Environmental > Aquatic > Marine > Coastal > Sediment | place... | reverse complement strand
ATTGACTACTCGCAGCACCGCGCCGGATGCGCTCAAACTCGATAACCTCTTCCCGCAGATACCGTTCACGCTGAATGCTGAGCCGGTTACCGGACTCATCCAGCAGCCGCCCTTCCAGATCCTGCGCCAACGCATGAGCGACGGTAAGCATGTCGTCAAAGACCAACACACCATCTACGCTTGCCGGCAACAACATGAAGAAACTGACACCCGGATAGCGGCTGTCCTTGAGTTTTTTGAGATCGAAAGAGCCCGGCTCCACGAGGCTAGCGACGCAGAACCGCCCCTCGCCTTCTTCACCGTCTTCAAGCCTGTGAAACACGCCATGTCGCCCGTGTCGCAAACCTTGATCGCGCAGCGCCATGACCAGCTCTTCGCCGGTAAACTCAGCACCCGGCTCCGGTACCAACCGAACCGCTACTACCTTGTTATTTTCGCGTTCAGGTTGCGCAACCGGCTCGCTTGCCACACCGGTAGTGCCGTCAACTACCGGCTCGGTTCGGGTAACCGACTCTTTACCAGGCTTGCGGCGCAAGCCCTGGATAGCGCTAACAGCGCCACGGAATACTCCCCGGGTGTGCAGAAACACACCGAGCAGTATCAATAATCCGATTCCGAGAAGTATCCAGCGCAAGGCTTCCATCACCGTGCCTTCCCAAGCGACCTCTAACTCGCGGCGAGCTTAACGGCTTCGTCGATGTCGACAGACACAAGTCGCGACACACCAGGTTCATGCATCGTCACGCCCATAAGTTGCTGCGACAGTTCCATGGTTATCTTGTTATGCGTGATAAACAGGAACTGTACCGAATCCGACATCTCACGAACGATATCGCAGAAACGACCCACGTTCGCGTCATCAAGCGGGGCGTCAACCTCATCAAGCAGGCAGAACGGTGCAGGATTAAGCTCGAAGATCGCGAACACCAGCGCCACCGCAGTCAGCGCCTTCTCACCACCGGACAACAGATGAATATGACTGTTGCGCTTGCCCGGAGGCTGCGCCATCACCGTGACACCGGCGGTCAGTACATCGTCGCCGTCCAGCGTGAGGTAAGCATGCCCACCGCCAAACAAACGCGGGAAGATTCGCTTCATGCCGGCATTGACGTTGTCGAAGGTTTCCTGGAAGCGTGTGCGAGTTTCGCGATCGATCTTGCGAATAGCACCTTCCAGCGTTTCCAGCGCAGCATTCAAATCTTCAAACTGGTTATCAAGATAAACCTTGCGCTCCGACTGCTCTTCATACTCTTCGATTGCCAGCAAGTTGACGTTGCCGAGGCGCTCGATACTGCGTGAGACTTTCTCGAACTGCGTCTCCCACTTTTCTGCGTTCGCGCCTTCCGGAAGCGATTCGTAAACCTCTTCAAGACTCAAGTTGAGCGTTGCAAACTGCTCGGCTAAACCTTCGCGGCGTACTTCAATTTCACGAACCAGCATACGTTTCGTGTCGGCCTGCTCACGAGCCTCGTTAACACGCTTGTCGCAGTCACTGCGCTGCGCTTCCAGCCGCATCAACTGACCGTTAACCTGGTCCAGCGCACTGTGTTGCTGCGCCAACACCTGGTCGACTTCCAGCTTCCGTTCCAGTTCGCTCTGCAACTTCGCCTGCAACGCTTCGAGCGGCTCCTCACCACTGCCGATACCGTCGCGTAACGACGTGATGCGTTCACCGAGCTGCTGCCTTGCTGCCGTCGCACGTTCCAATGTGGTGCTGGCCGAATCACGGCTTGAACGCCGCGACTCCAGCTCAATAGTGAGTTCCTGCAAGCGCTCGCGTTCACGGTCGGCTTCGGCACGGGCCGCGTCAACGGCCTGGTTCAGTTCTGCCTCACGTTGCTGAAGTTCGTCGCGGCGCTGCTGCTGCTGACTACCCTGCTCGCTCGCCTTGGTTAAGCGCATTTGAGCTTCGCGGATATGGCCGGCAACGGATTCGAACTCACGCTTGATCGACTGCGACTCTTCTACCAGAGCAGACTGACGGGAGCGGGTCTTGCCGACTTCCTGACGGAATGAATCCAGTGCTGCTTTCTGCTGCGCATGCGCCTGCAAAGCTTCGGAGTGCTCGTTCTGCAACTCAGCGCGGCGGGCCTCCTGCTGTTCGATTTGCTCACGCGTTTCAACACGGCGCTGCTCATAGCGAGATACAGCCTGATCAAAATCGCGAATATCATTCTGCAGGTCACGGATGTCCTGCTCGCGGGTAATAACACCGCCTGCATCCTGCTCACCGCGAGTGATGCGCACCCAGTCGCGACTTACCCAATAGCCATCGGGGGTGATTACTGATTCACCCTGATTCAGCGAATGCCGGACGCGTAAGGCCTCCTGCACTGAATCAGCCAGACGCACCTGCGCAAGCAAACCTGAGGCGCTACCTGCATTACGAACTTTCGACAACAAACGGCTACCGTCGTCGTAATCATCTGCATGCGCGGCGTTACCGCCCAGCAATACCAGATCACCGTCGGGCAACGCGCCGGCCAGGTGGTTTTCAAATTCATCGACCGATACAGCCTGCAGGAAATCGCCCAATACCGTCTCGGCAGCCTTTTCCCAAGGCGACTCGACGTTGATCTGCTGACCAAGACGAGGTTTATCCTTCAGTGAGTGCTGCTGCAACCAGCGCTCAACCGATTCCTTGTCCTGACCCAATGCAGCTTTCTGCAAAGCTTCGAGAGTCATCAACCGGGCTTTGTGCGTTTCCAGTTCATTGCGGGAAGCTTCCAGCTCGGCGGTGGCAGAGTTTTCAGCCTCGCGCAGATTAGCCAACGAAACATTGAGCTCCTGCAAGCGGCGACTTAACGATTCAGCCTGAGTGCCGGCCTCCGCCTCGCCACGTACCTTACCGGCCAGATCATCTTCAAGCTGATCGACAGACAGGTCTCCCAACTCCTCTTCGACAATCTGTTTGCGCCGACCCAGCTCGCGCTGTTTTTCATCGAGGTGCTGAATACGTGCTTCTTCAACCTCGGTAGTCCGTTGCGAATCAAATAGTGAAGTGCTGCACTCCTGCCACGCTCCCCGCCATTCATTCAGTTCGCGATCAGCCTTCTCCAGCGATTGCGTGCTGCTGGCCGATGCCTGACGGATGCGCTCGAGATCCGGGCTGATTTCCTGCAGGCGCTCGTCAAGCTCGCGCAACTGCTCTTCGTCAACCTCAATCTCGTGATTGATTGTCGCGAACTGTTGCTCGGCCTCAGCCAGATCACTCTGCTGGCGCTCTTTGGTTGCCTTGTTGTGTTCGATGCCCTGCTGCAGCTGGGAAATAGCCATGTCGACTTTATAGTGCGCCGCCTGAGTCTCGCTCAGCGTTTCACTGGCCGCATGCTGCCGCTCGCGCACAGATTCGGTATCGGCTTCCACGCGACGCTGCGAGGCCACTGCGGCTTCATAGCCGGTCTGGTACTGCTCGTATTCGCCTTTGGTTCCCTGTAACTGCGTATCCTGTTCACGCAGCCGGATAGCCATCAATTGCGCTTCCAACTGATGCTGTTCTTCTTTCAGGTTTTTATGGCGCTCAGCCTGTTTGGCCTGTCGCTGCAAATGATCGATCTGTTTTTCGACTTCTTCGCGCAGGTCATTCAGGCGATCGAGGTTATCGCGTGTGTGCCGGATACGGTTTTCGGTTTCGCGGCGACGCTCTTTATATTTGGAAATACCAGCCGCTTCCTCAATATGCGAGCGCAACTCTTCCGGCTTGGCTTCGATCAGGCGCGAGATCATGCCCTGTTCAATGATCGAATAACTGCGCGGCCCCAAACCGGTGCCGAGGAAAATAGAAATAATATCTTTGCGGCGGCAACGGACGTTGTTCAGGTAATACTGCGAGGTGCCGTCACGGGAGACCGTGCGTCGTACCGAGATTTCACTGTAGCCGGCGAACTGCCCGCTGATCGTGCCGTCGGTGTTATCGAAGAACAGCTCGATGGTTGCCGAGCCGACAGGCTTCCGATTTGCCGAACCGCTGAAAATAACGTCGGTCATTGAGTCGCCGCGCAGGTTTTTGGCCGATGTTTCGCCCATTACCCAGCGGATCGCGTCAATTACGTTGGATTTACCGCAGCCGTTCGGACCGACCACACCGACCAGGTTGCTTGGCAGCATAATCGTGGTCGGATCGACAAATGATTTAAAGCCCGCAAGCTTAATTTTGCTTAATCGCACTATTTAATAACCCGATGTTCACGACCCGCCGCCCCGCTTTAGGCCGGTGAGTCTGAAGCCATCATTCCGGACCGCAAACCCGGAACACACAATGTCGGGGTAACTTCTCCGGCAATGCCTTAGCACTACCGCTTCCCCCACCCGATGCCTGTATCGGCATCTTTCTCCTAAAAACCGGCTCAGCTACGTCACCAACAACTGTGCGTCTCTGATAGCCGTCAACAGCGCTCTAGTGTAAAGTAAAACACCTGTCTTGGCACACATCTGTGCACTTTAAAAACATCCGGTAAAACCGATTGAAAGGACTGGAAAATGTCTGAAAAGAAGCGGCAACCCACGCCGAAAGATGTCGAACTGGAGACATTCAACAACCCTAACCCTGACCGCGATTATATCATTCGCATCGAGGTTCCCGAGTTCACTTGTCTGTGCCCCAAGACGGGTCAACCGGATTTCGCCACTCTAAAGCTTGAATACGTGCCAGCAGATTGCTGTATCGAATTGAAAGCATTGAAACTCTACGTCTGGTCCTATCGCGACCAGGGTGCCTTCCATGAGGCTGTCACCAACCAGATCATGAATGACCTGCTGGAGGTCCTGAAGCCCCGCTACGCCCGTCTGAACGCTGTGTTCAATGTCAGGGGCGGTGTCTACACCGACGTCGTGGTGGAGCACAGGGACAGCGACTGGGCAGGTGATGAACGCCTGCTCAACAGCCTCTCGGAAACCGGCAGACAGGCCGGATAGGCCTTTTTAGACAGGTTCCACGCCGTTTTGGCCGGCATGCCGACGGCTATCTGCCGTACTCAGCGAATCACTATCGAAAAGAGCCCTTCACGGAGGGCTCAGCCTATGTATAATGCCGCGTTTCCAAAATTTTCGGAAGGAATTCGGCATGGCCGCAAGGAAGAAATCTTCTAAGAAATCAGCAGCTAAGAAAACTGCTGCGAAGAAAAAAGTATCTAAGAAGAAAGTGGCAAAGAAGGTGACTAAAAAAGCTGCTTCTAAGAAGAAGGCGGCTAAGAAGTCGTCGTCTAAAAAACCTGCTAAGAAAAAAGCGGTAAAGAAAAAACCCGCTAGCAAGAAAGCAGCCAAAAAGAAGGTTTCGAAAAAGAAAGCTTCTAAGAAAAAAGTAGCCAAGAAAAAAGTAGCTAAGAAAAAGCCTGCGAAAAAGAAAGCCGCCAAAAAGAAGGTTTCCAAGAAGAAAGCTTCTAAGAAGAAAGTAACGAAAAAGAAAGTTACCAAGAAGGCCGCTAAGAAGAAGGCATCAAAGAAAAACGTTGCGAAGAAAGCACCGGCCAAAAAAGCCGCTGCCAAAACACCTTCCAAGAAAAAAGCCGCACCGAAAAAAGCGGTTAAAAAGAAGGTCGTGCCTAAAACCAAAGCACGTGTAGAGCCGCCGAAACCGGCCAAGCCCAAGCGTGTCCGCGATACCGAGCGGAAAAAGAAAGTTATTCTCAGCGACGCCGAAGATGCCATTCACGGTATTGCCCCGTATGTCATCAAAGGCAACGAGGAGTATATGAATGACGATCAGTTGGATCACTTTGAAGCGATCCTGCTGGCCTGGAAAGCCGAGTTGATGCAGGAAGTCGATCGTACTGTGCACCATATGCAGGACGAAGCGAGCAACTTCCCTGATCCGAATGATCGCGCCACCCAGGAATCGGAGTTTGGCCTTGAGCTTCGTACCCGTGACCGCGAGCGCAAACTGCTGAAGAAGATCGAGCAGGCGCTTATCAGGATTGAAGAAGGCGAGTACGGCTACTGCGAAGAAACCGGTGAAGAAATCGGCCTGAAACGTCTCGAAGCACGCCCTGTTGCCACACTGTGTGTGGAAGCCCAGGAACGCCGTGAATTGGCGGAACGTCAGTTCCGTGACAGCGACGATCGTTACCGCTAAGTACCGCAGGCTTAACCGGAGCTGCCCGCAGTGGTAGCTCCGGCATCTACCGCCAACACCTTGTCCGGCCCGTACCGGGGGCGCTTTGCGCCATCCCCTACCGGCCCGCTCCACTTCGGCTCACTCGTCACAGCTGTTGCCAGCTATTTGCAGGCTCGTGCAAACAATGGCGAATGGCTCGTGCGCGTCGAAGACATCGACCCGCCGCGCGAAGTCGCAGGTTCCGCAGACCAGATCCTCAGATCACTCGAAGCACACGGGCTTCAATGGGACGGCGAACTTATCTGGCAGAGCAAGCACCTGGAACAATACGAAGATGCTCTCCAATCGCTACTGAATGAGAAGCTGGCCTTTTACTGCACCTGCACCCGTAAACAACTCATTGCCACTGCCGAACACGGCCCACTCGGCATCATCTATCCCGGCACCTGCCGTCATTCCGAACAGCCGGCACTGCCCGACAGAGCTGTCAGGCTGATCACCGCAGGAGAACAGGTCACAGTAAATGACCTGTTGCAGGAACAATTCACAACAGACTTCGACAAGGAAGTCGGTGACTTTCTGCTACGCAGGGGCGACGGATTGATCGCGTACCACCTGGCCGTCACCGTTGACGATGCCGCGCAGGGGATTACGGAAATTGTTCGTGGCATCGACTTGCTGCCCTCGACTGCTTGCCAGAACCTGTTACAGCAGCGCCTGGGCCTGCCCGTGCCCGCTTACGCCCACATCCCCGTCGCGGTGAATGAGGACGGTCAAAAGCTCAGCAAACAAACCGGTGCAAGCGCCCTGAATGATGCGCAACCGGTCGCTAACCTCTGGCAGGCATTAAGCTTTTTAGGCCAACAACCACCCGCTGAGCTTTCCCGCGCCGCACTGCATGAGCTATGGCAATGGGCCCAATCGAACTGGTCGATCTTGCCGCTACGCGGCATCAAACAACGCGGCCTTATTGGACATTTTCCATAAAATAGACGAACTTTATGCTGCTAGGCAGTGTCTACCTAACATGGTTCGGGCGCTCCTGAATTAGCTTTTCAGCAAGCCCGATAAAAACCAACAACGGCCGTCAGGCCGTATAAAAACAGGGGCTACTTATGAACGGTAAGCCAAGACTGATTAGAAAGTATGCAAACCGTCGGCTCTATGACACGGTGCAAAGCCGCTATGTGAACCTCAACGATGTTCGCAACCTTATTATCGCCGGCAAATACGTTCGTGTTGAAGACCAGGCATCAAAGAGTGACATCACCAATAGCATTCTGCTGCAGATCATCGGCAGTGGCGACCCGGAAGGCGGGCCGCTGTTAAGCTCCGATATTCTGACGGACCTGATTCGCGTTAGCGCAACGAACCACGATCCGACATTAGGCAGCCGCCTACAGCAAGCATGCCGTGGTGTACTGTCAGGAAACGCTACGCTGAACCACTAAGCCTTTCACAGGCTTGGTAGTCAGGCATAAAAAAAACCGCGAGGCTCGCACCTCGCGGTTTAGGGTTCGATGAACCAAGCTAATCAGGTTATTGCTTAACCCTGATCGACTTCCTTCATGCTCAACCGCACGCGACCCTGACGGTCGACTTCCAGCACTTTCACTTTCACGATATCGCCCTCGTTGAGTTTGTCGCTTACTTTCTCGACACGCTCTTCGGATATCTGTGAAATGTGAACCAGGCCGTCTTTACCGGGCAGAATCGTAACAAAGGCACCGAAGTCCATAAGCTTAGCCACACGGCCTTCGTAGGTAGTTCCTACTTCAACCTCAGCGGTGATCAGCTCAACGCGCTTCTGCGCTTCCTTACCATCAGTAGCTACAACCGACGCAATACGGACGGTGCCGTCATTGTCGATATCGATGCTAGCGCCGGTTTCTTCGGTGATACTGCGGATGGTTGCACCACCCTTACCGATAACGTCACGAATTTTCTCAGGATCGATTTTCATCGTGATAATCGTCGGCGCGTAGTCAGACATTTCTTCACGGTGAGTCGAGATAACTTTAGCCATCTCACCGAGGATGTGCAGACGCGCATCCTTAGCCTGAGCCAGTGCATTCTCCATGATCTCTGCAGTAATGCCCTGAATCTTGATGTCCATCTGCAATGCAGTTACGCCATCGTTAGTACCGGCCACTTTAAAGTCCATGTCGCCAAGGTGATCTTCATCACCAAGTATGTCGGTCAGAACCTGATAGCGGTCACCGTCTTTAACGAGACCCATGGCAACACCGGCAACCGGTGCTTTAATAGGTACGCCGGCATCCATCAATGCCAGGCTGGTACCGCAAACACTAGCCATTGAAGATGAACCGTTTGATTCAGTGATCTCAGAAACCACACGCATAACGTACGGGAACTCTTCACCAGGAAGAACTGCTTCCATGCCGCGACGAGCCAAACGGCCGTGACCGATTTCGCGACGCTTGGGCGAACCGACAAACCCGGTTTCACCAACACAGTATGGAGGGAAGTTGTAATGAAGCATAAAGCGATCACGACGCTCACCTTCGAGTGCATCGATAATCTGCGCATCACGATCGGTACCCAGAGTCGCAGCCACAATCGCCTGCGTCTCACCGCGGGTGAACAGTGCTGAACCGTGGGTGCGTTCCAGAATACCGGTACGAACAGCGATGGGACGAACAGTCGTGGTGTCACGACCATCGATACGGGCCTCACCAGTCAGCACACGTTCGCGAACGATATTGCTTTCGAGTTTAGCCAGAGCACCGGAAACGTCGCCGCCGGTCCAGCCATTGTCATTGCCTTCAGCAGCCAGCGCTTCGATTGCGGCAGCTTTCACTTCACCGACACGCTCATAACGAGCCTGCTTTTCGGTAATCGTGTAGGCCTCGGTCAAACCGGCTGAAGCCTGAGCGGCGACAGCATCGGTTAGCGAGCTATCAACAGCAGGAGCTTCCCAGGTCCATTCTTCAGCGCCAACTTCAGCTTTCAATTCATTGATTGCACCGATAACCACCTGCATCTGCTCGTGACCGTATACAACGGCACCCAGCATCACATCTTCAGGCAGGCAGTTTGCTTCGGACTCAACCATCAACACAGCCTGATCGGTACCAGCAACTACGAGATCCAGATCAGATGTTTCGAGCTGCGTAGCAGTCGGGTTCAACACGTAGTTACCATCGATGTAACCGACACGTGCCGCACCAATCGGGCCAGCAAATGGCGCACCGGAGATTGCCAAAGAGGCAGATGCACCGATCAGAGCCGCAATATCAGGGTCAACTTCCGGATTCAGAGACATTACCGTGGCAATGACCTGAACTTCATTTTTAAAGCCCTTCGGGAACAGCGGGCGCACCGGACGGTCAATCAGACGCGAGGTAAGAGTTTCTTTCTCGCTTGGACGACCTTCACGCTTGAAAAAACCGCCGGGAATCTTGCCGGCTGCATAGGTTTTTTCCTGATAGTTAACTGTGAGCGGGAAGAATGGCTTACCGGGATCAGCTTCTTTCTGAGCAACCGCGGTTACCAGAACCTGGGTATCAGCGATTGTCACCATGACCGCACCACTTGCCTGCCGTGCGATCTCACCGGTTTCGAGCGTTACTTCGTGCTCACCGTATTTAAATACTTTCTTTATAGACACTTATCTATTCCTATTTACCTACATACCTGAAACATCATCGTCCCGGCTCATCCGGAGACAATCTGTTCAGGCTTTATCTAACGCGGAGTTCCGTTAATGTTCTTTTGAACCCCGACTTGAAAGCACACGAGCAGCGCAAAGCACCACCCAAGCGCAGCTATGGATGTGATTATTCAATCAACAACAATTATTCGCCTTAACGACGCAGACCAAGACGGTCAATCAGGTCACGATAGCGAGCCTGATCTTTGCTCTTCAGGTAATCGAGCAATTTACGACGGCTGTTAACCATACGAAGAAGACCACGACGTGAGTGATGATCTTTCTTGTTATCTTTGAAGTGATCCTGCAGCGTATTGATACGCGTGGTCAGCAAGGCAACCTGTACTTCGGGGGAGCCGGTATCACCGTCGGACTGACGATAATCGGCAATGACTTTTTCCTTTTGTTCTCCTGAGAGAGACATAGGACTTACTCCTTAAAAACGCACTGTGTTTTTCAAGCAGCACTCAACATGAGAACCGCCGGACCCTATAGCTATGGGCAGCTGTGCGGGCGGTATTCTAACCGTAGAACCACTGCTGTAACAGCCTGATTTATAGATATTTCCGTTATTTCTGCATTAATCTTGCCGGGCAACGGCAAAAATTCGCTTCGGGGCCACGGTTCCGGCTGCGTCAGCCTCACCAATCCCAATGAATTCGCCGCTTTCGGCGTACATACGGCAGGCTCCGGGAGATGCCGGTGAGAGCGGTTCAGCCACCCGACCGTTTTGCAAAGCGGCGACTGCAGGGCCGGCAAAACTGGCAGCCGGCAGGTGCAGCAATGCCTGATCAGCCCCCAGCAACAAGGCATCAGCAGTATCCAGCCCCTCCTCTGCCGCCGCCTCCAGCTGCTCCAGGCTCACCATAGGCAACGATTGAAACGGCTCCGCCCAGACCCGCCTGAGCTCGGTTACATAGGCCAGCGTGCCCGCATGCGCGGCCAGATCTTCAACAAGTGAGCGGATGTAGGTGCCCTTACTGCACCGGACAAACAAACGGGGTGCTGCCGGGTCCGGGTCGAGCACCCGCAGTTCGCGAATGGTCACGCGCCGGGGCTTACGTTCGACCTCCACGCCAGCCCGCGCCAACTCATAGAGACGCTTGCCGTCCTTCTTTAGCGCCGAATACATGGGCGGTACCTGATCGTACTCGCCGGTATAGGCCGTGATTGCAGTCTGTAACGCGTCAGCACCCAGCGTAGTCGTCGCACTGCGCTCAACAACCTCGCCTTCGGCGTCAGCGGTGTCAGTGCGGGCACCGACAGTCATGCGGACTTCATAGGCTTTGTCGGCATCGAGCAACATGCCGGACACTTTGGTGGCATTACCGAAGCACAACGGCAACATGCCATTGGCCAACGGATCAAGACTCCCGGTATGCCCGGCTTTACGAGCCTGTAATAGCCGCTTGGCTATCTGCAATGCCTTATTGGAACTAATGCCGGTGGGTTTGTCGAGCAGCAGGATGCCATCAACATCGCGTTTCGGAGTGCGCCTGGCTTGCAACTTAGCTGTCGCCGTCTTCCGGCTCATGCTTTTCTTTGTCCGTTGCAACAGCGTGTTCGATCAACGCTTCGAGCCTGTCGCCCTCCCTGCCCGAGTTGTCATGCTCGAACCGCAACTCAGGCACACGACGTATCGTCAGTTGTTTGGCAAGACGTGAACGCAGGAAACCGGTGGCTTTGACAAACGCATCCTGGGCATCGGCCGGGCTGACCGACTTATCAAGAAGAGCAAAATAGATTTTGGCGAGACTCAGGTCGCGCGTTACTTCGGTGTCGGTCACGATCACATTGTGCAACCGCGGGTCACGTGCTTCTGCACGCAACACATCACTGAGGATGCGCTGCACTTGCTCTTCGAGCCGACTACTACGGGTAAAGTCGCGGGACATTGTGCTGTATTGACCCCGGCAGCGCGCTTACAAGCTGCGGGCAACCTCGGTACGCTCGAAGCATTCGATCTGATCACCGGCCTGCACATCGTCGTAGTCTTTCACGCCAATACCGCATTCAGTACCGGACTTAACTTCGTTAACGTCATCCTTAAAGCGACGCAGTGATTCGAGCTCGCCTTCATAAATAACAACGTTGTCACGCAACACGCGAATCGGAAGGTTGCGTTTCACGAAACCTTCAGTGATAAGACAACCGGCAATATCGCCGAACTTCGGTGAACGGAACACGTCGCGAACTTCGGCAAGACCGACAATCTCTTCTCTGATCTCGGGTGCCAGCAAACCACTGACCGCTGCTTTCACTACATCAATAGCTTCATAGATGATGCTGAAGTAATGCACATCGATGCCGTGCTCTTTGATGTACTCGCGGGCCGTGCCGTCGGCACGCACGTTAAAGCCGATAACGATGGCATTCGAGGCAGCCGCCAGGTTGACGTCCGATTCGGTAATGCCACCAACACCCGCTGCGATAACCTTCACTTCAACTTCTTCGTTAGTCAGGTTCTGCAGCGAATCACGCAATGCTTCCGCACTACCGTGTACATCGGCCTTCACCAGAATTTGCACAGACTTCTGCTCGCCTGCGAGCACCTTGCCGAACATATCTTCGAGCTTCGCTGCTTTCTGCTGCGCCAGTTTTACGTCGCGGGCACGCGAGTGACGGAACTCCGCTACCTCACGGGCTTTACGCTCATCTTCCAGCACCACCACGTCATCACCGGCTACCGGAGTACCGGACAGACCCAGCACAGCAACAGGCGTTGACGGTCCGGCAGTATCAACATCAGCACCGGTGTCATCAATCATCTTACGAACGCGGCCGTAAACCTCACCGGCAACCATAATGTCGCCCCGCTGCAGTTCGCCGGAGGTGACCAGCACGGTAGCAACCGAACCACGGCCTTTCTCCAGGCTGGACTCAATCACGACGCCCGAGGCCTGACCTGTATCAGACGACTTAAGCTCGAGAAGCTCAGACTGCAACAACAACGCCGACAACAATTCGTCAATGCCGTCGCCGGTTTGGGCAGATACATTTACAAACTGGTACTCACCGCCCCAGTCCTCCGGCACAACTTCGAGTGCCGCCAATTCATTACGAACCCGATCAGGGTCGGCATCGGGCTTGTCACACTTGTTCACTGCAACCACCAGCGGCACACCGGCCGCTTTCGCGTGCTGGACAGCTTCCTGGGTCTGCGGCTTCACGCCGTCATCGGCTGCCACAACCAGAACGACGATGTCGGTAACCTGAGCACCGCGGGCACGCATTGCGGTAAACGCGGCATGGCCCGGGGTGTCGAGGAAAGAAATCTTGCCCTGCCCTGTTTCCACCATGTACGCACCGATGTGCTGGGTAATACCACCGGCTTCACCGGAGGCTACCTTGGTGCTGCGAATATAGTCGAGCAGCGAGGTCTTACCGTGGTCAACGTGACCCATGATGGTAACGACAGGCGGGCGACTAACCTCTTCGCCTTCATTCCTAACCGAACCGATGATCTCGTCATCAAGTTCGCTTTCCTGAATCGCTACCGGGGTATGACCTAATTCTTCGACGACAAGGAATGCAGTGTCCTGATCGAGCGGCTGATTAATCGTTGCCATCATGCCCATGTTCATCAGGGCCTTAATAACTTCGTTGCCCTTGATAGCCATCGACTGGGCTAGCGCAGCGACGGTCATGCCCTCGCTGACTTTGACGTCTTTAATTACCGGTGCAGTAGGCTCCTGGAAGCCGTGCTCGGTCTCTACGTTAACGCTGCTGCCACGCCGGCGCTTACTGCCCTTGGTGCTGCGGCGACGACCGCGCATGTCAGATGCAACATGCAACTCGGAACGACCGTAGCGGGTGTCTTTACCGCCACCCTTGCCGCGACCACGGCCTGGCTTCTCTGCCTTCTTCTCAACCTTTTTCTCAGCAGGTTTAGCTGGCGCTGTCTGCCCGGCTGCCTGCTGTTTAGCGATCTGCTGCTGTTGCTGGGCGTCTTCTTCTTTCTTGCGGGCTTCCGCAATACGAGCTTCGCGCTCTGCTTCTTTACGGTTAGCCTCGTCCAGCTTCGCTTGTTCTTGAGCTTCTTTCTGGGCACGGCGAGCGGCGATACGCTCCTCTTCCTGACGCTCGACCTCGAGGCGGGCATCTTCTTCCGCCTTGCGTTTGGCGTCGACTTCTTCCTGCTGCTGGCGGTTCTGCTCTTCGATAACGTCGCGCTTAACGTAGGTGCGCTTCTTGCGGACTTCGACGGAAACTTTGCGAGAGCGACCCTGCGAACCCGATACCTTCAGTTCACTGCGGGCACGGCGGTTCAGCGTGATCTTGCTCGGTACATTGGCATCATCTTCATCATGTCCGTGACTACGGCGCAAATGATTGAGCAACTCCATCTTGGTGTCGTCATCAATTAATGCATCCGCGTCTTTAACATCCAGGCCAGCCTCAGCCAACTGCTCAAGGAGCTTCTCAACGGGCACCTTAAGCACATCAGCAAATTGAGTTACTGTCACACCTGCCATACGTATCTCCGGTATAAAACCTTTTTAGAACGTTGCGAACAACGTGCTATTTATTCCTCGTCCTCGAACCAGTGGGCACGGGCAGTCATAATCAGCTTGCCGGCACTCTCTTCGTCAAGGCCTTCATAGTCGAGTAGATCGTCAACTGCCAGCTCAGCCAAAGCTTCGCGATCGGCGACGCCATTGGCTGCCAGATCAGCAGCGAGTTCTTTCGTCATACCGTCCAGGTCGAGAAGATCTTCGGCAGGCTCTGCTGCCTCTTCACTCACGATCGCACGGGTCAGCAGTACGTCACGGGCGCGGTTACGCAGCTCGTCAACGATAGCTTCATCAAATTCTTCAACCGCCAGCAGCTCGCTGGCCGGCACATAAGCAATCTCTTCGACGGTCGAGAAGCCTTCCTGCACCAGAATCAGTGCAACTTCCTCATCCACATCGAGCGAATCTCTGAACTGCTCAAGGATAACGCGGGCTTCTTCTTCGCCTTTCGCATCGGCATCAGCCTCGGTCATTACATTGAGCTCCCAGCCAGTCAGTTCACTCGCCAGACGAATATTCTGACCGCCGCGACCGATAGCCTGAGAGAGCTTGTCTTCTTCGACAGCGATATCCATCGAATGCTTGTCTTCATCGACAACAATCGAAGTGACTTCTGCAGGCGACATAGCGTTGATAACGAACTGGGCAGCATCGTCGTCAGAGAGAATGATGTCGACGCGTTCGCCGGCCAACTCATTCGAGACAGCCTGCACACGCGAACCGCGCATACCGACACAGGCGCCAACAGGGTCAATGCGTTTGTCGTTGCTGCGGACAGCAATCTTGGCACGCAGCCCGGGGTCACGGGCCGCACCCATAATATCGATTAAACTTTGACCGACTTCGGGCACTTCAATTTTGAACAACTCGATCAAAAACTCAGGAGAGTTGCGAGTCATAAACAGCTGCGGGCCACGCGGCTCGCTGCGTACTTCGAACAGCAGCGCTTTGATGCGGTCGTTCGGGCGAACAGCCTCACGCGGAATCATCTGGTCGCGGGGGATAAAGCCCTCGGCGGCACCGCCTAAATCAATGTAAATACCTTTACGGTCAACGCGCTTCACGCTGCCGCTGATCATTTCGCCCTCGCGTTCCGAGAAAGCTTCAACGATCTGTGCGCGTTCGGCTTCGCGAACCTTCTGCACGATGACCTGCTTGGCAGTTTGAGCGGCAATACGGCCGAACTCGCCCGATTGAACAACTTCGTCATCCGGCAGCGGCTCTTCTACAAAACCGCCCGGCTCGGCATCAGGATTGATATCGACTGCGTCGATCATCCGCAGCTCACGCTCTGGAGTTTCCAGTTCTGTGGACTCGTCCTCGAAGACCTTCCACTGACGAAATGCACTGTAATCGCCGCTTTCACGGTCGATTGCCACACGCACATCGATGTTTTCTTCTCTGTGACCGCGACGCAGAGCCGACGCCAACGCCGCTTCCATCGCATCGAAGATCACTTCACGTTCAACACCTTTCTCGTTGGAGACAACCTCGACAACGTTCAGGATATCTTTGTTCATCATTTTAGATCACCAAACCTTACTCCGGGATAACCCGGGCAACATCCACTTCAATAAGAGGGATACGCACATCGTCCGCATCGACTCGAATAATAATCTCGTCGCCTTCGCGACCAACTAAAACGCCTCTGTACTTGCGCTTGCCTTCAATAACCCTGCGCAGTTTTAACTTCACCTTCGAACCTGCAAAGCGGTCGAAGTGTTCTTCCTTAACCAGCTTCCTGTCCAAACCCGGCGACGACACCTCAAGGCTGTAGTCACCCGGAATCGGATCTTCAACATCGAGTATCGCGCTGGCCTGACGACTAACCTTCTCGCAGGCATCAAGACCAACGCCATCCGGATGGTCGATAAAAAGCCGCAGTAAACCGCGATCACCGCCCAACCGGACCTCAAGGTCCGCCAGCTCAAAACCCAGGGCTTCCACCTCGGGTTCAAGTAACGCAAACAGTTCTGTACGGCCAGGATTTACCATTAAAAAAACCTTAAGAGCCCAACCTAACCACTTGTTTCAAAGACAAAAAATGGGCTTATAGCCCACTACCTGTGCCATAGGTTATTAACCGCAGAAAAAGAAAAAGCCCCTGAAAAACTCAGCGGGCTATTCCTGCCAGCCCTTAAAAATAAGGACTCTGCAGCCAATATCCTTTTACCGAACCAACGTAACCCCTTGATTGTTAAGTAGAATCAAGGCGCTCCGAGAACCTGCGTTCGGGACGTGCAGTATTCTAACAAAGGATACACGTAAATGGCAGAGCCATAAGGAAAAAGTCGGCCTAAAGCAGCCGTTTCACCAACAGAAGCGGACAAAAAAACCCGGCCTGTAGCCGGGTTTTATAATAGTAGCCTTTAAAACCTATTATGCGGTCAGGGTTATGCGGCCGGGGCAACCCGTCTGCGGCGCATCCAGCCTAAGCCCGCAAGAGCCGAACCGAAGAGCCAGACAGCAGCAGGCAATGGCACAACCGCATTGGTGCTCTGCAGAACACCCGAAGCATCAAAGTTCAGGTCAATCAGGCCTTCATCAGAATCAGCCGTAAATGTGCCATTCGTCAGCAGTGAGTTCAGCTCGGGCTGCGTCAGACCCACGAACATATCTTCAACCGAAAAGCCGTCATTAATCAGATCATCGCCTGTTAAACCGTCAAGCAATGCAATTTCGATAGCAGCACCCGGATCGATAATAAAGTCGCCCTCAACAATCAGACGGTCAAACACTTCCTCACCGTATTCAAGATTCAGGACAGCACCATCACCCAGCTCAAAGTTACCTTCAATGGTCAGATCACCCGGAGAATTACCAGGCCCTACCGTACCACCGAAGATCGACACGTTACCCTGAATAAAGCCGCTGCCGCCTAAGTTACCGTCATACTGAATGTAGTCGTTGATCAAACGGCCGTTTACGACTAATGAACCCAAAGCAGGATCGTTGACCGCATCATCAATACCCTGGGTAATCGTTCCACCACCGGAAACTGTGACATTCTGCTCAATGGTCAGAGAACCGCGGTTATCAATACCACCTTCATTGATAGCATCTTCGCTGAACGTGATCGTACCGGCCGTAGTATTGCTCACTGTACCTAACGAACCGTTATTAATACGAACCGCTACATCGCCGGAGTTTGTAAAACTGTCGTCGTTGAAGACCCTGTTCACCGTACCACTGTTGCTGGCCGTACCACTGTTGCTTATATAAGTGGTAGTACCGGCATTGGTATAAGTACTGCTGGAGTCCACGGTAGCGCCGTAAACGTAACGACCACTGGTATTGGTATAGCTGGCACTATTCTGCAACGTCAAATCATTGGTGATATCACCGCTGACGCCGCCGTTCTGATTATCAATGGTTACATCACCCAGAACACTGCCGCTAATTGAACCACCGCCTGTCAGGGTCAGGCTGGCACTGTTATTTGTTGCAACATCGGAGTTCACGCTGCCGGTAACCGTCAAGGAACCGTCTGCCACCAGGAAGCCGCCTATGACTGAACTGGTGCCATCAAAAACAACCGCGCCTGAACCACTCTTCTCAAAACCGCCGGTACCGGTCAGGTTGCTGGAAATAGTATTCGTACCTACGTTACTGATAACACCTTTCTCGGAACCGAAAGCGATCGAACTGACATCAACGTCATTATCCTGGAGGAACATGACCTGACCGCTTTCAACATTTAACGGGCCGCCGGTAATCGTATTCGTTGTATCAAAAACCACGCCACCTACTGTGGCGCCCGCACCAATAGATGTAGCTGTGGCATTCGTAACCGATGCAAACAAACTTGTATCGTTGACGCCGCTCAGGCTCGCAACGTTTGTTACAACAGCCTCTTCAACGCCATCAACCGCATCGTAAGTGGTAAACCAGTTCAGCGTACCGCCATTAACCGTGCGGGTAATAAAGATGCTATCGAGAATATTGCTACTGCCGTAGGTCGCAGGCCCGCTGCTGGACAACAGTTTTGCGCCACTGGCCGTATCCATCTGCAGTACCATCGAAGAACCGCTACCGGTAACAACCAGATTGCTTGCAGATACCGTGGTATTACCCCAGACAATGACGTTCGAGTTATTACCTGAAGCCGTGATTGTGCCCACACTTTCAGTCACAGCAGGACCAGCTGTATTCGTGAAGTTAACAGTATCGCGGCCACCCAGAGAAATACCGGCATTGTCACCAATGCGATTTACCGAGGCACCTGAGTATTCAAGATAGAGGCTGTCGGTACCGCCACCGACCATCAGTACATCGGAGCTTCCGGCAATGGATCCGGCACCACTTAATGTCACCCTGCCGCCCGATAACCGTGTTACTCCGCTATAAGTATTGGCGGCATTCAGATTGGCGTAACCACTGACAGTCAGGTCGGCTGCACCGGCTATAACACCGTTAATTTCATGCGCCTGCAAATAGTCGCCACGCTGAATGTTCACATCATTGGTAGCAACGATACTGCCATTAACCGTCTGCTTCCTTGAGAAAACAGAATTCGATGCTCCGAGAGTAATATTCGTGCCACTCAGGTTCGCATCAACGGTCTGGGCATTATGTTGGCCACTCTGAATAGTGATATCGCCGGACGCGATTATCGAGCCGTTACCACTGATCACGTTGTCACCGGTAGATTCAAACGAGGCTACGTTCTGCGTAGTTGAGCCTAAAGCTACATTACCGTCAGTAACAACAACATCAGCACCTGATAAAGCGTTGTTAACAGACAGCGTTAACGAGTTCAAACCATCAACATCAACAGTACCGCTTACACTGCCTGCACCGCCCAGCGTCAGATCGCCGCCGCCAGACATCCGGGCACCGTTAGTGCCGTTGATGCCTCCACTCAGGCTGGTCGTACCGATCACATTCATCCGCCCCTGACGGGCACCAAAATCAAGCGCCACATCGGTAGAACTGGTACCTGAAGCAAGAAACTCACCACTGGCAATATTGATAGTGCTTGCACCTGTAGATGTCACTGCATCACCCAGTGCCAGCGAGTTAACGGTCACATTCGAACCAAGGTTCTGCGCACTGTCGACAAACACATTATCGCTGGCATTAGCACCGGCAAGCGTATTGGTCGTTGTCGCAGATTTCACACCCAGCGTACCGTCATAGGTAGCGAATTCTTCCATGTTGATGGTGGCATTGGTCATCAGGCCGTCGGTCAGAGTCGGTGCTGAGTCAAAATACACACGCTCAAGAGTGCCGAGCTCACCATTCGTAGCGAAATCTATGCGCGGTGTACCCGTAGTGGTATCGGTTACTTCAACATCGGTGTGCCCGTTAGTAGAAGTCAGTTCGGCTTCAACTTCCTGCAAACCATCAAATGTGATGGATGTCGTCTGACCGGCCGCATCAACACGAACCGTTGCCACATTAGAACCGTTAGTAGACTCAACCTGCAGCGTGCCGGCATCTTCGTTAACCGCTGAAGATGCATTGCCGTTTAACGTCAGACTGGTGCCGGCAATCGTGTTTTCAAGAAGGATCGCATCACTGTCGCCAACCCGGTCATTCAGTGCAGCAATGGCATTATCGAGCGTCATCGAGCCGCTCATAATCTGAAGATCGCCACCGCTGACAGAACCGGCAGCACCGCCAATTGTCAGGTTCGAGTAGTTACGCACACCACCTACAGTGGCCGCACCGGTGATATTGATGTCATTACCTTGCAGCCGCAGCTCTACGTCAGATGCCGTAACCGTACCACCGAGGGTAATGGAGCCTGTGCCAATAGCGTTGATATCAACCAGATCGAACACTTCATTAGTGGGCTCGCGGGGGATGACCAACTGATTAATATTAAGGTTATTACTAATCGTGACGTCAGCGTTATCAGCAGTAATCAGGTCAGTATGCACAACCTCTGACGGGGAGTTGACGTCGGTAACTATAGGTGCCAGCGTGATCGTATCGCCGGAGGTGCTGTAAGTGCCGTCCTTAAACGTCATTGAATGAACTTCTACATCTGCACCGGTATCAAAATTAATGCTCGCAGATGCAGCACCGGTCAGATTGGCGTTATCAACTTCAACCGTATCCTGATCGCTGGCGGGTGCAGAACCACCACTCCAGTTCGTTCCGGTTGAATAACTGTCGTCAGTATCACCGGTCCAGATGACACTGGCTGCATATACCGGTTGTACTAACGCAAGTTGAGAGATAGCAAGTGCAGCCGGAATGGCTACACGATTAAATGACTTCTTCATTAACAAACCCCAAAGGTTGTTTTAGTTTTTTTAATGCTGCAACAATAATTCGCTGCAACATTATCAACGTAAAAGCTATGCCAGACAAGGGTTTCAGTCAATACCATGACTTTAACAAATTGCCGCTTATGTTTAATTGGAGACAGCTTGGTTGTGAGATTGAGACCGGGGTCACAAACGCGGGGCGGGATGGGCTCGTCGCTGCGCTCCTCACGTCTCCCCGTCTGGCGTACTTCGGCCGCCATCCGGAACCGAAAGCCGGAAACAGGCACCAACGCTTGTTTAAGATCAGCGGGGGCAGGATTGATCCCAAAAGGCACCAACGCCTTTTGGGCCCCTGCGGGTGACCCGCAAGCGGATCACCTCCAATTGCTGCCGCAATTGGTCGAACGGTAGGTTCTCATCCGCACCCCCGCCACAAACAAAAAAGCCCCAGACCCGTTGGGTCTGAGGCTTATTTTGTTAGTTGGTAGCGG
>Ga0070729_10002911_pt1 | contig 20958 bp, 17 predicted proteins | sample tdDd472_FD_66725 | JGI IMG/M metagenome (GOLD analysis project Ga0070729, IMG submission 66725) | Marine sediment microbial communities from the Atlantic coast under amendment with organic carbon and nitrate - tdDd47.2 | ecosystem: Environmental > Aquatic > Marine > Coastal > Sediment | place... | reverse complement strand
ATTCCGCCCGGCAAACGCCCCCACAAAAACATCCCCCCCTCGGGTTGGGTAAAACTGATGTTTGCTGGAAAATACCGTGCAAGGGCGTCCTGCATTGCCCTGCAGTGGGTCCCGTAAGCAACAGTAATTCTCTCGATATGATCATCGAGATCATTTTCTTGCAGGAATTCGTACAATATTTTTTGTGAAAAACTGGAAGTATGTAGATCAGCCGCCTGCTTGGCAATAATCAACCTTTCACAAATCCAGTCAGGAGCGGCAATCCAGCCAAGACGAAATCCAGGTGCCACGACCTTGGAAAATGAACCAAGAAGGACTGTCTGATCCGGTAGATAATGAAAAAAGGATTTGGCAGTTTTGCCCGAGAACCGCAGCTCCCCGTAAGGATTATCCTCTACCAATATAAATTTGTTCTTTTTTGCTATGGCGGCTATTTTCCCCCTGTTTTCGTCAGTATATGTTATCCCTGAAGGGTTCTGGAAAGTCGGTACTGTATATAGCATTTTAGCACTGCAGCCATCGCTCACCTTGCTCAGAACCTGTACATCCATCCCGTCATCGCTCACAGGCACGGGCATGAATTGTACCTGATAAAGTGACAGCGACTGAATTGTCCCGAGATACCCTGGTTCTTCAATAAGCACCTTATCCCCGTCGTTTAACAGCACCTTGCCTAATAGATCAATACCCTGCTGAGATCCGTTGGTGACAATGATATTTTCAGCTGGAATGGACACCCCTTGTTTTGCAAGATATCTCGCGCTGATCTGTTCACGCAGCCCTAAGTCACCTTCAGAGTTGCTGTACTGCAGCACATCCGCACCGTAGGTTTCGAAAACCTTCTCCGTGGCACGCTCTATCTCACTTACTGGGAAAAAGGCAGCATTGGGCAAGCCTCCAGCAAAAGAAATAACAGTAGGGTCCAGAGATACTTTGAGAATTTCCCTAATGAATGACCGAGGCACCCCTTGTATTCGCTTTGCAAAAATATCTTTCATGTAAAAAGATCCTTTATGTCACGCCCTGAATATGTTGCCAACGCACACGCAGTTTATTTTTTTGAATTTCCGAATCCGCTAAAACGTTTACGAAAGTTGCCCGACTCTTTCTCACCATCAAGCATTCGACGTAACATATGAAATTCTTTCTGAACTACTTTTAACTCCTGGGCCAAAACAGATTTTTCGTCCTGTGCTGCACTGTCATGTTCTTTTTGCAAGGCATCCACTTTCTGTTTGGCTTTGTATAGGTCCAGAGCTAATGCTCTTATTGACATTTCCTACTCCATTATTTTTTCTAGAATGTTGGGTAAAATCATTCAAACATGCGACTCAAGATTTTGGTGAACAACTCGATTTCTACCACTTTTCTTTGCTAAGTATAAGGTTTCATCAGCTAATTTATATATTTTATCAACAGTGATTCCAATTCCTGGAGTCACCGAAAGATGTCCAATAGAAACTGTCACCACATCTGCGACCTCACTCCATTTGTGTTCAATACCAATTTTTTCAATTGCCTCACAAATTGATTCGATAAAGCTTTGCGACCCCTGTGGTTGAACATCAGTAAAAAGTATACCGAACTCCTCTCCTCCCAATCGGAAACAATAGTCACTTGCACGACCAAGTTTTCTTTGAAGAACCCTGCTCAAATCCTGCAATACCTGGTCCCCCTTCTGGTGACCATAGTGATCGTTATACTGTTTGAAATAGTCCACATCCAACATGGCAAATGCTAACGACTTGTTATCACGCTGAACCCGGTTAAGTTCTTGTTCAATAATCGTGTTAAAATATCTCCGATTATACAATCCGGTCAACACATCGGTTATTGACAACACCTCGACATTTTTTCTGTCTGTTATATCATGGTAAATTATCGAATAACCGGTGACCTTTTGCTGACCATCTATTTTAGGAAAAATAACTGTATCGGCCCAATAGGATTCTCCATTTTTCCTCAAATATTGAACTTCTCCGGACCAGTTCTGTCCCTGACTGACCGTTTTCCATATCTTTTGGTAATACTCTTTTGGCTGTGATGGACAATATAGCATCTCGTATTTCATCCCAACGATTTCATCCTTGTCAAAGCCAACAGTCCGAGCAAAAGCTGTACTCACCTCCTCAAAAACGCCCTTGGTACTGACAGTACCGGTATGGACGTTTTCATCTATCAACTCAACGTATTCGGTCAAAATTCTATTCTGATCAGCAATCCTTTTATACAGACTGGCAGGCGCTTTTGATATGAGCAGAGCAAGAGGAACAGAGAGAACGAGGATTATAGTGACAATAAGCAACGCAGCTTTACGGCGATCTTCTTCCATATCTTTTATGGCAACTGCTTTGGCATGCATAACTACAATGGCCCCATCTTTATTCAAATAGGTACGAACAGCACCTGCAAACAGATCTCCGTATCGATGCAGCTCTAACTCTTCTGCACCCCGCAGAATTTTTTGCCCAACTCCAGGATACAATGCCTGTACAGTATTTTGTGTGTCGAGGAACCTTGACCATGACAGACCACCATCTCCGGCTATCATGAAATAGCCATCCTGGTCTATCAGAGAAATATCGAAAAGAGGGTTACGTCTGAATTTTTCAAGGAAACCTTTTGCATGGATGTTGACAATGACAATTCCCTGAAATTTTTGATCAACATAAACAGGAGTCGCTACACGAAAAACAGGATTGTGAGGCACCTCAATTTTTCGATTCTCTACATTCAGATCAAGTTTTGAATACCAGAAAGAATGAGGTGCAAGCTGGGAAGCTTCAGTAAAATAATAGCGATGGCTTTTGTCTTGCATATCCCTCTCTGGGATTATTGAAGGCCTCGCCATGCCAGGACCTGAATCGACCCTGACTTTTTCCATTCCCTTGGCATCGAGATACCTGACTTGCATCAGTGCAGGATTAGAAGTAGAAACAGCATAAAAAAGAGAGGTGATGGTTTGATAATTCTCCAATCCGGGGTCACGAATATATCGTATTAAAATTGTATTGTCCCGCAAAGCTTTTACGATATCATCAAGACCAGATTTATAGATTTCTAACTCATCAATTTTATGCTCAAACACCTCCTGTGCCTGCCTACTAACTTTAGAACGAACAGAGATTGTCTCTATTCGGTAATCAACTATAGAGGCACTAAAGGCGATAACCAGTCCAAAAGTGATAAAAAGCCCTATATAATATAACCTTTTCGTCTGCAGGTAGTTTGTTTTGACACGAAGACCCTTCACTCCACCCCCAGTGTTTTTTATTTTGCCACACTCTTTTTATTACGTAGCAAATTATCGAATGCTGTCAGAATTAGGCTGCAACTACGGTACCTGTCAATATTAAACAGAAGCTTCAGAAAATGATAACTACAAGTTTTTCGATTATCAAATTTGTGATAGCTCAACTAGCCCAGGAAGCAAACTTTCAGACACTGAGGAAACTATGGTTCAGGATAATTCTTAGATTAATGCTCCCTAAGTGACAACAGGCATCTCGAAAATGCAATAGGAAGTGAGAATCACTGTCAATAAAACCAAGGTCCAGTTAAAAAGCAAACACAGGGAAACGATACTCGATTACCTATGTTTACTTTGCTATTCAAGCTCAGGCCATTTTTTTCAGCATTTCTTCTTTCTCGACCGCCGCTTTTACTATACGAAAAACTTCCCGATTATGATTGTGAATCCTGGTTTTTACATACTGAAATACAGTCCGTCGCAAGTCACCTTCATCTACAGGATAGTTCTTCACAAAAGAGTCTATAACCTCTCCCGGCCAATCAGGTTCCCAGACTATCCCCGCCTGTAAACGCTTCTGTTGATTGTCCATCGCCTCATTAATAATTACATCGCGCAACCTCTCAGCTTCCCGATGTAATTTATTCTCTTTTAACTTGGAGCCTTTTCGAGCGGCTAGAAAATCAAATACTTCATCGACAGAATACTCCCGCATAACTTTGGCAAGATATTTAACCTGTCTTTTCAATGAACCACCTTTCAAGCCTCGACATCGAATGATTTCATCCTTTACAGCCTGATCAATGGACAGTTTTTTTAAATCTTTATCCGAAAGCTTTGCCAGTTCTCCAGCGGCACTTTCCTCGTCCTTAAATCGTCTTTTCTGAGCTGATTTGCTAATTCTTTCCGTCATCTCTACCTATTGCAATATTGGGGGTTTTGGTAAATTATCCTATTTAATACATGTCTCGTGCTAAGTACGGGTGATTTTATCATTAAAACAACACCTACAATTAGCTGACCAGTTTTACCAGGGGAGCATCATAATCATCTGGTGGCACCAGCCCCAAAAGAACACAAAGAGTCGCCGCGACGTTGGACAACCCGGGATTCTTTTCTTCAGTTAACTCAAAACTGTTGGCTCCACTGTAATCCTTTATAATAAAGGGAACCGGGTTGAGGGTGTGCGCCACCATCGGAGTTATTCGACCATTCTTCTCGGTCCACATACAGTCCGCATTACCATGGTCTGCAGTAATGACAGCAATACCGCCGGCTTTCTCTACTGCTTTCAAAACCTGTTTCAGACAAAGATCGACAATTTCAACACCAATTCTTATGGCCGGGACCATCCCTGTGTGCCCGACCATATCACCGTTAGGATAATTAAGCCGGATAAATTTGTACTTTCCGCTGGCTATGGCACTAACAACTCTGTCAGTAATTTCACCAGCCTTCATCCATGGTTTTAAATCAAAAGCGACCTTGTCAGAAAGAATTTCTTCATATTTTTCAAGAGATTCATCAATATAACCAGAGCGGTTACCATTCCAGAAATAAGTGACGTGCCCAAATTTCTGAGTCTCAGAGATCGCATAACTGGTGATTTTCGTACTGCAAAAATACTCGCCAAGAGTATTATCTATAACTGGCGGTTCAACCAGATAATTTTTAGGGATCAATGCATCTCCATCATACTGCATCAAACCGGCATAAAGCACCCGGGGCACCCGCTGCCTTTCAAACTCCTTAAATTCCGCTTCTTCAAAAGCTCTGGAAATCTCAATTGCCCGATCACCACGAAAGTTAAAAAAGACAACCCCATCCCCATCTTCGATGGTGCCGACCGGACCATCCTGATCAACGACCACAAAACTAGCCATATACTGATCGGTCATCTCCTGATCTTCTTCATAGTATGCGTTTACTGCCTCAGAGGCACTGGCAAAGGTTCGTCCAATACCAAGTACATGTGCTTTCCAGCCATTTTCCACGACCTGCCAGTCGGCGCCGTACCTGTCCATTGTGGTAACCATCCGCCCACCCCCGGATGCTATACGGTAGTCACGGCCATTAACAGAGAGAGCTGCTAGTTTTTCCTCAAGTGGCACAACATACTTCAGGGCGCTTTTCTGCTCAACATCACGACCGTCAAGCAGGACATGTAATCTGACTTTATCGACACCCTCTGCCGCACACTGATCGATCAAAGTATTCAACTGATCGATATGACTATGCACATTACCGTCGGAAACGAGCCCAATGAAATGAATTGTTCCACCAGCTAAACCCTGTTTTTTAAGTGTCTGCCAGGCTTCTCCGCTAAAAACAGAGCCCGACTTGAGGGCTTCGTTAACCAGTTTTGCCCCCTGGGAAAAAACCCTGCCTGCCCCCAGGGCATTATGGCCGACTTCTGAATTGCCCATATCTCCATCAGACGGCAAGCCAACCGCCGTACCGTGAGCGTTGAGTTTCAACATGAGCGGTTCGTTAAAAAGTTGGTCCAGCACAGGGGTATTAGCGACAAAAACTCCGTCCCGCTGATCACCTGAACCAATGCCTACTCCATCCATTATAATGGCTACCACCGGACCGTCGAAATTTTTATAACCAGAAAGAGGTAATAATGGTCGCATTGTCATTTTACGTCCTTTTAGGAAATTATAAGTAAAATAAAATTATTTTTTTAAAACTGAAACGAAGAAAATTTGTTATAGTCAATAACTTTTAGCCAAGTCGATTTCTTTGTGCGTCAAAGACACTATCAAATCAACAATCCCAAAAACATATACAATGTAAAGCCTCTCCATGGAAGATCAACTGCCCTTATCCAACATACGATTTACCGTCACCCCGGAGTCCGTATCTCTCTTTACCACTGTTTTACAGTCAGGAATAGAAGTAAAGACCTCCCATGGCAAGACCCTAGGGAAGTTTTTAAGCAATTACCAGGGTTTTACAGCCGAATATTTGGCAGATACCGTACAAACAATTTTTCTCAACGGCACTGCTGTTGACGATCTAACACTTCCACTAACTGGAAGTAATCCGGTGCTGGCCCTTTCAGCTGCAATGCCAGGACTCGCTGGAGCAATTTTCCGGAAAAACAGTTTCCATTCTGCATTGCGAACCGAAACAAATGCATTACGGTCTGAATCCATACAAGAAAAAACAATTACAGTCACACTGAAATTATTTAACAGTATTGCCAGAGATCGCGGGGGAGCATTGTTGAAATCAGGTCAAGTTATTAAAGCTGACCTTCTTGCAAACTTTCTCAACAAAAGATCAAACCTTTGGCCGCAGGTTCTCAATATACATTTTGACCAAAGAGAAATAGACCCCAAAGAACTTCTTTCCTTACTCTCCGATTCATCAAGAGTCAATCTCTACATTGTCGACACAAATGGCTGAACCTACGCAGACAAAAGACATGCTTGGCCGCAGTGGTTTAATCCCTGTAGATGTGGCATTGCACATTCTTTTAGCCAACCTTGAAGGCATCACAACAGCTACCAAACGCATTCCCCTGACCGAGGCCTTTGATCGAATACTGGCAGAGCCGGTAATCTCCCCTGAAGATCTTCCCGCACAAGCGCGATCGACTATGGACGGCTTTGCCGTTCGTGCTGTAGACACCTTCGGGGCAAGTGAATCAATGCCTTGTTACCTTAATATAACCGGTGAAGTGCCAATGGGTGTAGCCCCCATCGGCGAAGTAAAAAAAGGCTGTTGTTATAAAATTCCCACGGGTGGTCTTCTACCTGAGGGTGCCGACAGTGTGGTAATGCTTGAGCATAGTGTACCTGTTGATGAAACTATGATCGAGATCATCAAGGGCGTTGGTACCGGCACCAACCTCATCCAAAAAGGCGAAGATATTGCAAAAGGTAAACAGGCTTTACCTGGTGGACAGTTGCTCCGCCCCCAGGATATTGGCTTGTTAGCAGGACTTGGTATTGCCGAAGTTCAGGTGACTCGAAAAGTCAAAGTTGGTATTCTCTCCACTGGGGACGAGATTATTGCCCATACCGAAGTCCCCAAGCCTGGGCAGATACGCAACATTAACGCTATTGCCCTGGCTGGCCTCGTTCACCGAGCAGGGGGTGTCTGCTGCGATTACGGCGTCGTGTCGGATCAATTAGAGATATTTCTCCCGGCAATAACAAAAGCAGTTCAGGAAAATGATATCGTCCTCTTTTCAGGAGGCAGTTCAGTCGGTGTCAGGGACCTTGGGGAACAAGTCGTCGAAGAACTCGGTCCACCGGGAATTTTAGTCCACGGTGTTACTCTGAAACCAGGAAAACCTGTGTTAATCGGTCTCAGTGGCAACACCCCCGTTTTTGGCCTCCCCGGCCACCCGGTCTCAGCTCTTGTCTGTTTTGATACCTTTGTAAAACCAGCAATTCAGGAACTCTCAGGTCAGGTAAAGATACCGAAACTGCCAACTCCATATATAATTGCCACTTTAACCCGTAATATTAATTCAGCCCCAGGAAGGCGTGATGTGGTGCGGGTAAAAATTACTAAAGAAGATCATGCCTGGCTTGCTACTCCTGTTCTTGGCAAATCGGGTTCCATATCAACACTTTCTCGCTCTGACGGCTACTTTCTTATCGAGGAAGATAGCCAGGGAGTAACAGAAAATTCAGCTATAAAGGTGCATCTCTTCCAATGAGCAAACGAAACGTTTACCTAAGCAACAAACCACTCTCTGAAGCAAAAAAGCTCTGGCAGGAAAGCCTTAAGCAGCATGGATTTTATACCAGGAACTCACTGGAGATGATCGGGGTTGACGACAGTCTTGGTAGAATTACAGCTGAACCTGTTTTTGCAATGAGGTCTTCTCCTTCGTACAATGCAGCGGCGATGGACGGTATTGCTGTACATTTTAATGATCTCACCGGGGCCAGTGAGGCCAACCCTCTGCGTTTAAGTGATAATAAATTTATCCCTGTTAATACCGGTAACGCTATCCCCGAAGGCTTTAATGCAGTGGTAATGATTGAGGACGTCCACTACCTCAGTAAAACCGAAGTTGAGCTGCATATGGCAGCTACGCCCTGGCAACATGTACGGACTATCGGCGAAGATATCGTGGCAACAGAACTCATTCTCCCTGAAGGACACATCATCAGGGCTATCGACCAGGGTGCCATGCTTGCCACCGGTGTTACCCAAATCAAGGTACAACGATTACCAAAAGCCCATGTCATTCCCACCGGCAGTGAGCTCATTCAGCCCAACCAGCAACCAAAAGCCGGACAGATTATAGAATTTAACTCCCGCATCCTTGCTGGATATCTTAATGAATGGGGAGCCAGTGCCAGTCGTGGTTTACCGGTAGTTGATGACCCCGAACTTTTAAAAACCGCACTCACAACTGCTGCAGCTGAAAATGATTTGGTTATTCTAAATGCCGGGGCCTCAGCCGGTACCCGCGATTACAGTGCCAAGGTGCTCGCTGAGGTTGGAGAAGTGATTGTCCATGGGGTTGCCATCAAACCAGGAAAACCTGTTATCCTTGCTATGATCGGAGATACCCCGGTCATCGGTCTACCGGGTTACCCAGTCTCTGCCCTGTTAACCATGCGGATCTTTGTCCGGGAAATGATTTCCGTTTTTCTCGGCCAGGGCCAGCCGGAATCAGAATATGTCGACGCCACCCTCTCAAGACCGTTACATTCTGCAATGGGGGTAGATCAATTTGTTCGCATTACTTTGGGTCGGGTAGGTGATAACCTGATGGCTACTCCTTCCGGTAAAGGTGCTGGCGCTGTTATGTCCCTTGTGCGTGCCGATGGGCTCCTCAATGTTCCCTCCGGTTGCGAAGGGATAGGAGCTGGAGAAAAAGTCCAGATCGAATTACTCAGGCCCCAAACCGAAGTTGACGCGACTCTGGTCTGTATAGGCAGTCATGATAATATCCTTGACCTGCTCGCCAACCACTTGCATAAACAGCGGCCTATCGTCCGGATCTCATCGGCCCATGTTGGCTCGATGGGTGGCATTATGGCTATAAAACGTGGCGAGGCCCACATTGCCGGAACCCATCTCCTTGACGAGGAAACGGGTGAATATAATATAAGCTTCATCAAGCGCTTCCTTAAAAACCTTCCTTTACAATTAATTAATCTTTGCTATCGCGAACAAGGATTAATTGTTGCCAAAGGTAATCCTAAGAATATTCTCAGCTTCCAGGACCTAGCTAAAGGCAATCATGTCTTTATAAACAGACAAAACGGAGCCGGCACACGGTTACTGACAGACAAGGTCCTACAGGATGAAGGAATTGACACCTCTGAGATAGTCGGCTACGACCATGAAGAATACACCCATATGAGCGTTGCAGCATCTGTTGCTAATGGCAGCGTTGATGCCGGGCTTGGCATTCGGGCCGCAGCCAATGCTCTTGGGCTCGACTTCGTGCCGATCGCTGAGGAAAGGTATGACCTTATTGTACCGGGGCAACATCAAGAGGATAGCAAAGTAATTACCATCATAGAACTAATCAGGACAAACAAAGTCTTCCACAACGCAATTCTAGCTCTTGGTGGCTACAATCTTCGCGATTGCGGCAAAGTTATGTACGAACAGTAAATAAACAGAAGGTATTAATTTAGTCTTTTCAATATCTACTAAACAAATAACTCAACAAGGAGAATATCATGGCTGACAAAATTTTTCGTGTTAACATGACAGACCTAACTACTTCCATTGAAGATGTACCAGCAGATTGGGCTGGACACGGTGGCCGCGGCCTTACCTCAACAATAGTTGCGGCAGAGGTCATACCAACCTGTCACCCACTCGGGGCAAACAATAAGCTTGTTTTCGCACCAGGCCTTCTTTCCGGCACAGTAGCCGCCAACTCAGGCCGTCTTTCCATCGGCGCCAAAAGCCCCCTCACAGGCACTATCAAAGAGTCCAACGGAGGTGGTACTGCAGCCCAGCTTCTTGCCCGGGCCGGCTGTAAGGCACTTATAATTGAAGGATTACCTGAAAAAGACACCTGGTACTCCATCGCACTCACCCCGGAATCACTTACCATAACGGAGGAAACTGAGCTGCCGGGCAAAGGCAATTTCGCTGTTCTTGACACCCTTGCTGATCGCCTTGAGGGCAAACCTGCAGTTCTAACAATAGGCCAGGCCGGTGAAATGAAAATGAGTAGTGCCAACATCTCCATCAAAGATCCGGATGGAAATATTAGATCAAGTGGCCGTGGTGGTCTTGGTGCCGTTATGGGCTCCAAAAAAATCAAATTTATCACCATCGACCCCAAAGACGGTAAAGTGCCCGTTGCTGAGCCGGATAAATTCAAAGAAGCAAATCGCGCGTTCGCTAAGGCCCTGATGGATCATCCATTAACTGCAGGTCTTGGTCAATATGGTACCAATGTACTTGTAAATGTAATCAATGAAGCTGGCAGCCTGCCTACTAAAAACTTCACCGCCGGACAATTTGAAGGACATGAGTCTATTTCCGGGGAAACCATGCATGATATAATTGTTGAGCGTGGAGGAAAACCCACACACAACTGCCATGCCGGCTGTATTATCAAGTGTTCTCAGGTATACAATGATGCCAAGGGAGAAAAACTCACAGCAGGATTCGAGTATGAATCGATCTGGGCCATGGGAGCTGACTGTTGTGTCGATGATCTTGATAAGATAGCCCAGGCCGACAGGATCATGGACGATATCGGCATTGATACCATCGAGACCTCTGTTGCATTTGGTGTTGCCATGGAAGCTGGTGTACTTGAGTTTGGTGACGGTGCTGGGATCTGTAGAATATTAGAAGAGGAAGTAACAAAAGGGACAGGCCTTGGGCGAATTATTGGTAACGGAACAGGCTCCGTTGGTCGCGCCTATGGCGTAACCAGAGTCCCTGTCGTTAAAAACCAGGCAATCCCAGCTTATGACCCAAGATCCATTAAAGGTATGGGGATTACCTATGCCACCTCTACCCAGGGCGCTGATCATACAATGGGTTATGCGGTAACTGCCAATATCCTTGGTGTAGGTGGAAATGTCGACCCAATGTCTAAAGAAGGCCAGATTGAACTTTCCAGGAATCTGCAGATTGCCACTGCGGCAATTGACTCCACAGGAATGTGCCTCTTTATCGCTTTTGCGGCACTTGATGATGAAAGCTGCCTTCCAGCCCTGATTGATCTCCTCAATGCCAGGTTTGGTATTACACTAACTGGTGATGATGTGGTTGCCCTTGGCCAATCTATTCTTAAAACAGAAAGGGCGTTCAATATTGCAGCCGGATTCAGTGCAGCAGATGATCGGCTGCCGGATTTCTTTTATACAGAACCACTGCCTCCCCACAATGTTGTTTTTGATTTCACCGACGAAGAGATTGCTACTTTCTGGGACTTCTAATAACCTAGAGCTGATGTTCTTGTTATTGTACAAGAACATCAGCTCGTAAAGAACCTCCCCCGAAGCATACTGAAAAAAATTGAATTTATCCGGATCAGGAAACATTGTACATGAATATAACAGTGAAACTTTTCGCCTACTTTCGGGATAAGCGTTTTAAAATCGAACAAAGAGAGATAGACGAAGCCACAACAGTAGGTGATATTGTCGATTCTCTTGGCATTGATCGTGAGGAAGTTGGAGTACTGATGATAAATTCCCGACATACCGAGTTCGATGTTACCCCCATCGAAAAAGATGTGCTCGCCATCTTTCCTGTTATTGGCGGAGGGTAATTTTTCGTTCGATATTTAATGTCTACTTACCTTGAGCTGGTTTGGATGTTCTTATGTGTTCAGACCTGCTGATTTTTAAAAACCTGTTACCTAAAGTCCGTTCCAAAACAGGAGGTTTAACATGCCAGAAAGAGAAATTATTCACTACATCAAGAACGAGAACAACACTGACCTTCTGTATCTTATTGCTGTTACCTGTTTTGAAAGATTAGTGAAAATGGACAAAGCCACTACAATAAAAGCCATTGTTGATTCCGGAACGACCAGTCTCTGCAAAATGATAAAAAGATAAGCAACACAATCCACAAGCCCTTGGGCTAGAGCACAAGAAAGCCGAGCAACCTTCAGGAGAGGTAAAGGTAACTCGGCTTATTGTATTGATACGGGCACGAAACGATCAGATAAATTTCTATCTGACTTCAGAGTTGTATTGTTACAGTGAGGTAGAGTTAATTTGCGGCAAGGTAACTGTGCTCCGGAGTAAGGGGAACGATTTCACCGTTCACCTTTACATAGGGGCGTTTTTTGTTATCCACAAATGTCTGAGTCAATATGCGTCCTGACATCCCTGCCATCTGATTAATTATAAAACCTTTGCCGACCGGACGAAATTGAATATCAGTTTGATTGTCTCTCATTTGTGACCACCTTTTAACAATTTATTTTTCTGAATTGCGGGTTACTTTGCTCTACTGATTTTAAACAAAGCAATTACGGTGCCAAGAGGGATTATGTTGATTATCCCACCATGGCTGAAGTGGCCCAAAAACACCTAATTATCTAAATATATTATTCTTTATTTAATATTCATTCTACTTTCTATAATCGAAAAACCAGGTAGAGGGCAGATATTTCGTTGACTTTGTTTACAACTTTGATATAAACGTCAACAACGTTAACAATAGATCGAAAAATGACAATTAATGACAAGACAATCGGCTTCCAGTCGACAAGATAATTTACCTCTATATTTTAAGCACATAAAAATCTACAGGAATCTTTGCCGCTCTTTTTTCGTAACCAGAGCTCTACATGTATGTATTTATCGAGTCAAGATATCACATATAGATTCAGTCACTTAACAAGACCACAAACCTTACACCCACGATATCGTAAACATAATTTACACCTATGACAGACAACGCACCTCATATAACCACATATGAATCACAACTGACCCTGTTAAAACAAAAACTTTCCCGATTAACAGGCGCATGGACCAATGAGGATTACCACGCCCTCATTACCTTTTACTCGTCCTTTATTCCTTCCTTAATGAAGGCAGAAAGGTGCACCGTCTTTATTATGAACCTTGGGAGCAATGAGATCTGTTCCATCTTTGGTACTGGCCTAGAGCATCAACAGATACAACCCCCGCTTAAGGGCAGCATTGTAGGAGGAGTGATCAACTCCGGTCAAAAAGTCCTGATAAATAACCTCCAGGGACACAGCGGCTATCACTCGTTTATTGATGAACAAACTGGCTTTACCAGCCACAACCTGATATGTGCTCCAATAAAAAGCCTTACGGGAAAGAGTATCACCGGTGCGGTTCAACTCCTCAACAAAATAGACAATCAGCCATTTACTGAAGAGGATTTAATCCGTCTTGAAGACATTGCCCATTTTCTTTCCCATTCCATTGAATCTATTGTACTCAACCAGGAAATATTGCGGCTTGCAACTGCGCTAGGCAAAGAAGCAACACGTCTTGAGAAAGGCTCAGTTAATGGAGTTACCCTGATAGCTGAAAGTCCTGCTATGCAGGAAGTATTGGATCTAGTTCGTATTGTGAGCAAAACTCCGGTCAATGTCCTGATCCAGGGTGAAAATGGCACAGGCAAGGAGCTAATCGCCCGAATGATTCACCAAAGTGGTGACCGTGACCAACAACCATTTCTTCCGGTAAACTGCGCCAGTATTCCTGAAAACTTGATGGAAAGTCAGTTCTTCGGTCACGAGAAAGGTGCGTTTACCGGGGCCGAATCCGCAAGAAAGGGACTATTTGAAGAAGCCAGTGGAGGTACCCTGTTCCTCGACGAAATTGGAGAGATGCCTATAGTCATTCAGCCCAAAGTCCTCCGGGCGATACAAGAGCAAGAAGGACAACGGATTGGGAGTAATGTCTTATTCAGTTATGATTTGCGACTGATCAGCGCTACCAATCGTGATTTGTCCGAAGAGATGAAGCAAGGGCGCTTCAGGGAAGATCTTTTTTTTCGCCTCTTCTCTGTGGAAATTACTTTGCCACCCCTCAGGGATCGAAAAGAAGATATCTTACCCCTTGCTTTGCATTTCCTTCAGCTGACCAATGAGCGTTTCTCCAAAAATATTCCTGGATTTTCACCTGAAGTACTTAATTTGTTCGAAACCTATGGGTGGCCAGGGAACGTCAGACAGCTGCAAAAAGAGATAGAACGACTCGTTGCACTGACTACCGAGGGGCAACTAATCAAGCCAGACCGCCTTTCGAAAGACCTGCATTCGTTATACTTGACTCGAAACGACAATTATAGTGAATCGACTGACGGCTACCTTGCACTTCCCGAACAAACGAAACAATTAGAAATAATCCTTATCCAAAAAGCCATGCGACGAAGCAAGGGCAACAAAACTCAAGCAGCAAAACTTCTTGCAATTTCCCGCCAGGGTTTGGATAAAAAAATAAAAAGGTATAACCTGTTGTTCTGATCTTTATCAATTTCAACATATCAACAAAACTAATGTCCAGCCTTGCCTCAGTCTAAAATATTCAGCCATCTGACCTTGGTTCACTTCGTATAAACTTCCATAGCGGTGGCGGTTAAAATTCTTAGAATAGAAGAGTTGTTTTGAATTTTTAGGCCAAGTAGGATATTAAGGGCCGGTTGGTCCATAAAAATATTAATGAAATGTTTCAATAAGAAGAGTTCTAACCCTAATAAACGGGAAGAAAGCCAGGACAAGTACCTTGTGGGTATTTCCAATCACATAATTTCAATCTACATTTCTGGGTTTCTTGTTTTTTATGACATGTTTTCAGGAGTAAGGTACTAAATGGGAATAACGCTGCTTATAGCGGAAAAACCGAGTGTTGGGAAAGACCTTGCCACTTTCCTGGGCATAGTGAGCCGGGGAAAAGGATTTTACAATTGCAAAGGTGATGTTGTCTGCACCTGGTGTATTGGACATATTCTTGAGCAGGCCGATCCAGACTCTTACGATCCACGATTTAAACGGTGGAGGGCTGAAGACCTACCGATAATACCAGAGCAATGGATATTAGAACCAATTCCCCGGACCCGAGAACAGCTCCACATAATTGACAATTTATTAAAGAAATCGGAAAAAGTCATTAATGCTGGTGACCCCGAGCGAGAGGGTCAACTTATCATTGATGAAGTCCTCGACTTTCTCGGTTATACAGGTCCTGCCGAGAGGTTATGGATTTCTGCACTAGATGTGCGAACAATCAAAAAAGGTTTTGCCAACCTAAAAGACAATCGCGAGTTTCAAAATATTAAAGATGCAGCAATATGTCGCTCCAATGCAGACTGGCTGGTTGGTATCAATGTAACCCGTGGTCTCACCCTGGCCGCTGGTCAATCTAACACTGTTCTTTCTGCTGGACGGGTTCAAACTCCGACTCTCTCCTTAGTTGTTGGTCGAGACCGGGAAATCGAACAATTTACTAAAAAACCGTATTGGGTACTCAGAGCAACTGTAGACCACACAGAGGGCCAGTTTCTTGCCACCTGGAATCCGGATGAACTTACCCCCGGCCTTGATGCCGAAGGCCGTCTTGTCAATGACAAGGTTGCCGAACAACTCACCCTGAAGGTTAGTGGGCAGGGTGGCCTTGTCATCGACAAAAAAGATGTACTGAAAACAAAAACTCCTCCCCTTCCCTTTCTACTCTCTGATCTCCAGAAAAAGGCTGAGGATAAGTTTGGCTATTCCCCGAAACAGACGCTGGAACTCGGGCAAGGCTTGTATGAGAGACACAAAGCTCTGACCTATATGCGTACCGAATGTCGCTACCTGCCAAACGAGATGTTTGAAGATGCTCCGAGTATTATCCAGAGCCTTCGATCTCAAAACATAGAGGGTGCAGAAGAGGCCGATTGTACGATCCAATCCCCAGCATGGAATACCAAAAAACAGGGAGCTGAGGCGCATCATGGCATCATTCCCACAGAAGTGATCCCCAGGAATCTCTCCGAAGATGAACGAAATATTTATTTGCTGGTGGCCAGGCGGTTCCTCAAACAGTTCTATCCAGATTATAAATATTATTCCAGCAGCATCATTGTTGAGGTAAAAGACGAACTCTGGAAGGGATCGGGAATCACTATCAAAGATAAGGGATGGATGGTGCTCAATGATCAGCAGACCAAAGAAAAATTCCTACCTAAAGTAGCAAAAGGAGATCAGGTAGAAATTACAAAAGTCGAAAGGGACAAGAAATTCACCAAACCGCCAAACAGATTTACCGAAGCCTCTCTGCAAGTGGCCATGACGGAAGTCCATAAATTTGTCGAAGACCCGGTTATTAAAGCACGACTAAAAGAAAATTCTGGTATTGGTACATCTGCCACCCGTACCAACATTATAGGTGAGTTGCAAAACCGGGAGTATCTGCAGAAAAAGGGAAAAACCCTCATTTCTACTCCTCGAGGTCGTGAACTGATCGACAAAATACACCCTTCTCTGAAAAACCCGGGTATGACAGCGATCTGGGAGGATGCTCTGGACAGGATCTGTGAAGGTGACTTGGGACGGGATGCATTTCTCGAAGAGTTGACCAAGCGCATGTCCAATATGGTCAAATATGCTCTTGCGACCCGATTTTCTGAGGAAATAATGGGTAAGGTCTATCGTTGCACCTGCGGTGGACACCTCTCCCGTCTGGAATCAAAAAACAAGCGAGGCAGATTCTTCTGGGTCTGTTCTTCTGGCAAAGAAAATGACTGCCCTTTGCGTTCTGATTACAACGGTGCCCCAGGCGCTGCTTTTATGGATCGTCCTGAGACTGGGCCTAAATGTCCCAACTGCGAGGCAGGCTATCTCATTCGATATGAGAGTCATCGTAAGATTGGCAACTATTTCTGGGCTTGCTCCACCGGGAAAAAGGGAAACTGCCCATTGATCAGAGATGAAAACGGCACTCCTGGAAAACCTATTATCGACCCCAGCGCACCAAAAGTCCCATGCCCTGTTGAGGGGTGTAAAAATATGGTTACCCTGATTCAGTCACAAAACAACAAGGACTTCTATTTCTGGAAATGTACTGATCCTTCCCACCCATTGCGACTCAACGACAACGGGAAACCAGGCAATGTAATGACCTTTGGTAAAAAGAAAACTCCTCATTCCAGTGATGACCAGAATGTTGCAGGCCCACCCCAAAAGAAAACTTGATGTGGAATTTAGTGCATCCCTTCTTCTAAAAAATGGCCTTTGCCTCGTTTTTCATTGTGACAGAGTTCTAACCATTTTTATTTATCATCTGTATCTGCCTGCTTTTTCCTTTTGCCGGGCTCGGTAAATGCTTATCCTTACAGTAAAGTTCAGCATCGCCAACCTCTTACCGCAACTCTGATAATATTTTCATATACTTGATTGTAGGAAGATGTCTTATATGAATTTTCACAAAGGAGGATCAAATGGCAGAAATAATCGAAGGAAAAGGGACTTGCCTTTGCGGTTCAGTAAAAATACTGGCAAAGACTATGAGCACGCAAGTTGGAACCTGTCACTGTAACATGTGTCGGAAATGGGGTGGCGGACCTTTAATGGCAGTTGATTGTGGCACAGAGGTTAATTTTGAAGGCAAAGAAAATATTTCCCTATACGATTCATCTGAGTGGGCCGAACGAGCCTTTTGCAACAAATGCGGCAGCCACCTCTACTACAGACTAAAAGAAAACGAACAATTCATTATGCCGGTTGGACTCTTCGACAATGAAGAGACTTTTACGTTTGATCATCAAATTTTCATTGATAAAAAACCATCATTTTACCGCTTTGCTAATGTGACAAAGAATATGACTGAGGCTGAAGTTTTTGCCAAATACTCTCCATGAGTTGACTTAAATGTATCTCCGGCCAATCCAGCTATAGAAATATAGCTGGATTGAGTTTCTAGAAGAGTCAACTACTTCCATAAAGAAAGAATCCAATTAAACAGAAAAATGAGTAAATCAAGAAGTCCAATGACTATGATTTTCCCATAACCCATTATCCTTGTGAGAAACGAACGTTGATCTTCCCCTTCGTTGTCTCTCCCCTCTAATAATTGCTTAGCCCTAGCTCCGGGGTCTGGATGACTTGAGAGAAAGGTATGCTGCTTAGCCAGGACGGTAAGTTTATTAAGTGCTGAAACAGCGGTAGATGTATCATACCCTTCTTCTTGGAGAAATGAAGCGCCATATTGATCTGCCTGCCGTTCTTCATGTTGTGAGAATTGCGCATTGGTAAGCTGTTCGGCAAAGGCACCCAAAACAGATCTGGCTATTTGGCCAACTTCATTGTTCTGGGAAGCCAGCCCTTTTCTTAGAGCACTGGACGCATAGGTCACCACCACCTTTTTTCTGGAGTGCTTCTTTACCACATGTCCCATCTCATGACCGATGACAAAAAACAACTCTTCATCATCCATGAGGTCCATCAAACCACTATAAACTCGTATTGTCCCATCAGCCATGGCAAAGGCATTGACATCCTTTGTTAAATACACCTTAACGTTGAATGTATAACCATCTTTTTCGAGATGGCCTGCAAGCAGTTTTCGCAGACGAGTATCATAGGGGTTTCCAATCGGCGCAACATGAAATTCACTGTCTAAAGATTGCGCAGAACGTTGTGCAATCTTTTTTACGTCTTCATCTGTAAGAGTAATAGCTGAAACAGCATCCGCAGCTGCATCTGTCATTACTAAGACGTTAGTGTCTTCACAGGAACTAAGACACAACAGAAAAAACAAAGCAAGAATGTATCGTATCATGAGGGACTCATCGCCAGCCGATCGGTTGGTAACCTTTGTCTCGCAGGCATTGATCAACGAATCTAATATAAACCTGAGTCGGATCCGAAGAATTGAAGGCCCCGCCGACCAAGGCTGCTGTTGCAGCTCCGGCCCCACCAATAGCTGCACCCCGTCCGGTACTTGAACTTGACGAAATCGCACCAACGACAGCGCCAGTGGCTCCTCCAACGGCACCGGCTTTAGCCGTATTCTTGGCTACCTCCTCGCCCCTACCGGAGTTGGCTCCACTCGCCTCGGCAGCTCGCATGCATGCATTGATATCGGCATCTGCCTGATATTGGCCAACAGTATTAAAATGGTAATTGGGATAGAGCACCGGTTTTTTTGAACTGGCGCAACCCGTAAAAGTGAGAATTGACAGGATCAGCAGAATATCAAGAGCTACCTTCATCGTTGTTCCTCTAAAAGTTGTTTCTCCGTTAACCAGGACTACTGTTCGTTACAATCTATTCTTATCACTCCGGGTCGCGGTTACAGTGAAAGAGTACATTTCTTAAACAATATTTTTCACCTGCTCATGACGAAAGCAATTTACTGTATGGTCATTTACCATACCTATGGACTGCATTAAGGCATAACAGATTGTCGGCCCGACAAAATTAAAACCTCGTTTCTTTAGATCTTTACTCATCATGTCAGATGTTTCGGTTCGTGCCGGTAAATCTGCCATCGACTTCCAAGAGTTCTGCTGTGCAATGCCCTCAACATATCTCCAAAGAAACATATCCAGTGAGCCGAACTCCTCAATTATATGAAGGACACCCTGCGCATTCTTTATCGCCGAATCAATCTTCAGACGATTGCGGACAATACCCGAGTCTTCCAGCAAACGCTGCCGATCAACATCAGAATAATATGCTACCTTTACGAAATCAAAATTATCGAAAGCCTTTCTGTAATTCTCTCTTTTTTTTAAGATAGTCAGCCAACTAAGTCCTGCCTGTGCCCCTTCTAGTATAAGCATTTCAAAAAGCTTACTATCATCATGCACAGGTACCCCCCAGTCTTCGTCATGATAGGCAATATAGAGCGGGTCCTCACCACACCAGTCACATCTCGTTTTCATTAAATTTCCCTGGAACAAGTATCCCCACAAAAAATAGGCAGTCCCTATTATACCGGAACTGCCTATACCATTCTTTTATCAGCGTATATGAATTTTACATCAAGCCGCTAAAAAAATCGTTACCCTTATCATCAACAAGGATGAAGGCTGGGAAATCGACTACCTCAATCTTCCAAACCGCCTCCATCCCCAGCTCTGGATAATCAATACATTCGACTTTTTTGATATTCTCCTCGGCAAGAATTGCTGCCGGTCCACCGATTGATCCAAGATAAAAACCACCATGTTTTTTACAGGCATCAGTGACCTGCTGAGACCGATTGCCTTTAGCGATCATCACCATTGAACCTCCCTGTGACTGGAGAAGGTCAACATAGCTATCCATCCGACCGGCAGTGGTTGGACCAAAAGAACCAGATGGCTTCCCGGCGGGTGTTTTTGCCGGCCCAGCATAATAGATCGGATGCTTCTTCAGGTATTCGGGAAGTGGTGCTCCACTATCGAGAATATCCTTGAATTTTGCATGGGCGATATCGCGCCCCACCACTATAGTTCCTGTGAGCTGCAGCGAAGTTCCTACCGGGTGTTTGGTTAATTCTGCAAGTACTTCCTGCATTGGTTGGTTGAGATTGAGCTGCACTCCATGATCATGCTTAGTGCGATACTTCTCGGGTATCAGTCGACCGGGGTTAGCATCAAGTTCTTCAAGCCATAGACCAGCTTTATTAATCTTTGCTTTCATATTTCGATCTGCCGAGCAGGAGACTCCCATGCCAACAGGACAGGAAGCACCGTGTCGAGGCAAACGAACAACACGAATATCATGGGTGAAATACTTGCCACCAAACTGTGCACCAATACCTAAATTTTGTGCAGCCTTCTGC
>Ga0070729_10002910_pt1 | contig 20959 bp, 14 predicted proteins | sample tdDd472_FD_66725 | JGI IMG/M metagenome (GOLD analysis project Ga0070729, IMG submission 66725) | Marine sediment microbial communities from the Atlantic coast under amendment with organic carbon and nitrate - tdDd47.2 | ecosystem: Environmental > Aquatic > Marine > Coastal > Sediment | place... | reverse complement strand
CCTGAGATGGGCTTGGCTCAAATCCAGGACTACCTGGTGCGCTCAAAGAAGGTAGACCTTGAGAAGGTCCAGTCACTTTTGAACGATCGTGAACAGGCGCGTTCTGAAAAGGAATGGGGCAAGGCTGATGAGCTGCGAGACCAACTCCTAGAAATGGGTGTTGCCGTCATGGACACACCTTCTGGGACTGAATGGCAGGTGCTTCCCTGATGACGGGTGCGGGGCCTGAAATTCTCGCCCCGGCCGGCAGCCTCTCAAAGATGCGGACTGCCTTCGCCTATGGTGCAGATGCGGTCTACTTGGCCGGTCCACGCTTTGGGCTGCGCCAGGCTGCCGATAATTTTTTACCAGAAGAATTCAGAGTGGGTTGCGCGGAAGCGAAACGTTTGGAAAGACGTGTCTATGTGACCCTCAATGCCTTCCTATTCGACCATGAGTTAGAAGATCTACCGGAATACCTTAATTTTTTAGAAGAAATGGAAGTTGACGCTGTTATTGTGAGCGATCTCGGAGTCCTGCAAAAGGTACGACGCCATTCAAAATTGGCGATTCATATTTCTACTCAAGCCAGTTGTCTGAACGCCTACTCGGCCCGGTTTTGGCGCGATCAAGGAGCTAAACGCGTGGTCTTGGGAAGGGAGGTTTCCATCGAAGAGGCCCAGCGTATCCGCGAGCGGGCAGAAATGGAAGTTGAGGTGTTTGTTCACGGTGCTATGTGCATGGCGTTTTCAGGAAATTGTACGATTTCCAATTACACAGCCGGGCGTGACAGTAACCGAGGAGGGTGTGTTCAGAGCTGTCGATTTTCCTACCAGATGCGAAATGAGGATTCCATACAGGAATCTGCAGAGTTGGCCTCTACCTTTCTAAGTTCCAAAGACCTGCGTACCATCGACCTAATGCCACAAATTCTGAAGACTTCCATCGATTCACTCAAGATCGAAGGCCGCAATAAAGGGCCACTTTACCTGGCCACAGCCGTTCGGAACTATGCCAGGGCACGCGACCAGGCCCTCATTCAGAATCAACCGGTTCTCATGCCCTTTATCGAAGACCTGGAAAAGCTCAGTTACCGAGGCTACACGAGAGGAAACCTGGCGGAGAAAGCGAAGATCGATTCGGTATATCATCAAAAAGAGGCCATGCCCAGCACCTACCAAATGCTTGGGCATGTCGTCGACCGAAAAGTTGGAACCTATTTTGCCGTCCATCTTCGGCACAATCTGAAGGAAACGGACCATGTCGATATTCTTGGCTACCAGCATGCTGACCTTCAACTAGATACCACGCAAATGCGTGATGGTTCGGCTCGCCAAATAGGGGAGGCCAAACCAAATGCAGTTGTCTATTTCCCGGATCGAGAAACAGTTGAAATAGGAATGGTATTGCGAAAGCAGGTGAATTGTTGAGATATACCATACCCATTCTAACCAGTAAGCATTGGAAGCAGTTAAAGCCATTGCTCCCAGAGTTGCAGGGCCAAATTGAATTGCTCCTGGAGCCAATGGGCCTTTCAAGGCGGGGCTCTCTTAGTTCGTCAGATATAAAAGCCATTTTTGGAGACCTCAGAGGCACGGAGGTTCCAGCTGTGTTGGTATGGGATACCTTGCCGACCGAAGATGAGTTTGAGAAGCAAAGCGCCATTTTTAATGCTTTATTTTCCGAGTCCTATTCGGCTGTGCGTGTTCAGGATGTTGGCGTTTTTCAGATGATTTCCCCAAGTGTGCCCGTCCATTTAGTCCTCGAAACTGGACACCACAATCTTGAGTCGGTTTTGCCATATGTGAACAAGGAACCGAATAACGTGAAACGCCTGGTCCTATCCAATGAGGTACCTATGTCCACCATCGCCGAGTGGTCCAAAAAACTGACTGTCGAACTTGAAGCCCAGGTTTTTGGGCCCGTCCTCATCTTTTATTCACCACGCTACCTCCTTCCTGGAAATAAACCGCAAGATGATGAACACACCCTGTACGGGCGCTCAGATGAGGACCAGCGTGAATTTCGGTTTGTAGCAAATCAAAACGGCACTTTAATGTATCTCGATAAATGGCTTTTTCTGCTCGATCAAGTCGATCATTTGGAGGCCGCAGGCATCCAGTTTGGCCGGATCCATCTGTCGGAACTTGGGTCTATACACCCTGAATTAGTGGAACCTTTTATTAAATCGATCGCCTCATGTGAAAAAGATGCAAACATAGATGATGACAGCTCTTGGACCGTAAAGCGGTTTCGTGATGAATTGAATATGCCGTTGACAAGAGGTTTTTTTAAGGCCAATAAGACGGATCGGCAATTCAAGCGCCTGAAAAATGCCAAAATGAGGGAGCAACAACCTCAGGCCCGTGCACTTGTTCTTGAGACCGTCCGAAAAAAATATCACGTACTTGAGGTGTTCAAACCATTGCAGGTTCAAGCGACCTATCGCGCCCTCACACCTGACGGCCTTGAAATGGACCTGCAATTCGAATGGCTGCAGGAGCCATGGGGGGAGAAAGTTGAAACGGTTTTTCAACGGCCAAGTGGACAAACAACTTTCCTATGCTCCCATGTGTCCGGTTTAAGTTCTGGCACACTGATCCTTGATTGATACCTGAACGCCGCGTTATGATCGCCGTGCGGATCAATGCGATCTAGAAGGACCAGATATGATGCGATTTGATGTCGAAAATTTTTCCTTTTCGTCCTACCTGCCGCACCGCTGGTTACTTTGCGAAAATGAACCGCCCGTTTACTCGGTGCCCTTGAGCCATGGATTGAAGGTTAAAATTAGGCTTAACCATAGCTCCGACAAAGTGAACATTGATCGCCCCATAGAAGAGCACACATTGATCAGTTACGAGGTCAATGGCCGGCGATATGATCTTTTCAACTACCACGACCTTGAATTGGCGACCTACAGTCTCGATGAGAGTGGTGTGACGAACATGATTGGGGATCTAGCCGAGCGCATCGCCAGGCGGCTGATGAAGCGTTTTCTTCAGGTCACCCATCGCGGAGTTGGAAAATTGGGCGGGCTCTTTGATAAACGCTTCAACCCAAAGAAGCGAAAAGATTTTATTGTAGCAAGTTCTCGGAACTATGTTCTTAAGATCGGCCGTTACCCCAATATGATACTTCTAAAACATACCGGAGAAGGCAACTGGGGCTATCAGCATGTCACGGACCTTGATGGGCTATTCGATTATCGCATCGGTCGGACCCGGCACTTGATTTTATTGGAATCAAAGTCTGGGAAAATTGATCAAAACCCAGAAAAACTATACGCCAAAACGTTCGAACCTATGCAGCAACTCTTTCCTGATGCACAATTCTCCTACGTGTTGTTTGCCAGCCAACAACACCTGTTTTCTTCCCGAAATCCTGAATATCGGATTCTTCAAAAAACACCCGAACGCATCTATGAGTCCTTGCTCAGCCATGGTATCCCTTCCATGTTCTTCTGTTTCCATGAAACCGAACGCGATTTTCATGAAATGGCATGGCACCTGATCAGGAGTTATCGCTCCTACCACGCTTTGAACTTCAAGGTTGTTGGGGAAACCGAAATTTCACCAGAGGCCATCAGGGTGTTCCAAAAAGGAAGTGTTAGCCCTTACCTGGTCCTTAGGAAAGACCCGGAAACGGGATTATTTCAGGTTCAAAAGACCTCATACAACTCATTTCGGCAGCCCAATCCGTAGGCCCTGTATGCGATTTCCGCATCACTTGATGGTCTGGAATGTAAATTTTTTGTAAGCAACCTGGCCTTAAAACGAATACTGGATTCGAATATCTCAATTTTAATCCCGAGGTGAGATCGTTGATTTGTATCTGATCTACACTTCCTTCCAATGCGGCTTTAAGCTACTATGAACCCGCCAAATAGGGAGCCAGGCTTGTTTGCTGGGAATGTCTTGGTCGTGTCGGCCTATCATACATGGTATCGGCAAAACTTTGTGACAGCGAGTAAGATTCTTGGTTCACCGATTTGAATTGGGCATCAACCCTGAAAAAAGCTCGATTTCGCAAAGGTTTTGTTTCCTATCGTTGCTGCGACCTTTGGGCAAGTTGACCCTGATAAATCAAAAAAAGTATAATCATAAGCCCCTGGGGAGGAATTTGTGAAGATTGTTGAGATAAAAGATTTCAAAGACAACCTGGATCAGGAAGTCACCATTCGAGGTTGGGTCCGTCACCACCGCAAGAGTGGAAAAATTCAATTTGTAGTGATCCGCGATGGAAGTGGCTTTGCCCAAATGATCTTCGTCAAAAGCGAAGTGAGTGAGGCAACCTGGGAAGAAACCCGCGCATTGACAACTGAGAGTTGTGTTGCGATTACGGGAGTTGTTCAACAGAACCCAAGAAACAAGCAGTACGAATTACTCGCAAATGCCATCGAGACCATTCATATTTCCGAACCCTTCCCAATTACGCCAAAGGAACATGGCGTTGAATTCCTCATGGATCACCGTCATCTGTGGTTCCGTTCCAAGCGGCAATGGGCCATACTCCGAATTAGGCACACGGTCATAAAAGCAGTACGCGACTTTTTCGACTCGCGTGGTTACACATTAATCGACAGTCCGATCCTGACCCCCACCAGCGCAGAAGGCACGAGTTCGCTTTTTGAAGTGGGTTATTTTGATGATAAGGCATTTCTCTCACAAACGGGCCAACTTTACCTCGAACCAGCGGTTGCCAGTTTGGGAAAAGTCTACTGTTTTGGGCCCACATTCCGCGCCGAGAAATCCAAGACCCGTCGTCACCTCACTGAATTCTGGATGGTTGAACCGGAGATTGCGTTCGCTCATCTCGATGACATTATGGATCTGTCACAGGAATTCATCCACGAAATCGTCCAGGCTGTTCTAGATAAGAATCAGTTCGAACTTGAGATTTTGGAACGCGACACGGATAAGCTGAAAGCAGCACTTAAGCCATTCGTTCGAATGACCTATGATGACGCGGTTAAGCGCCTCAAAGAACTCGGTAGTGATATTGAGTGGGGCGAAGATTTTGGCGGTGATGATGAAACCCTGTTAACCAATGAGTACGATGTCCCTATTATCGTGCATCGATTCCCAAAAGTTTTCAAAGCCTTCTACATGGAACCTGATCCCGAGCGTGATGACTTGGTCTTGGGTATGGATGTCCTGGCACCGGAAGGTTACGGGGAAGTGATCGGCGGAGGTGAGCGTGCCTCCTCGATAGATTACCTCATGGATCAACTCGACAAACACGAACTCGACCCAACTCCCTATCAATGGTACTTGGACGTGCGACGCTATGGGTCATTCCCACATGCTGGATTTGGCATGGGAATCGAACGAGCGGTTGCCTGGATCTGTAAACTCCCCCATGTGCGTGAAACCATTCCCTACCCGCGCTTATTGAACCGGTTAAACCCATGACATCGAAAAAGGTCGGCGTACTCAGTCTTGGCTGTGCCAAGAACCTGGTAGACTCGGAAGTCATTCTGGGCAGCCTGAAACGTGAAGGCTACCAGTTGACACCGGAAGCAAGCGACGCCGACGTGGTTATCGTCAACACCTGTGGCTTCATCGATTCGGCCAAAGAGGAGTCGATTGATGCCATCCTTGAGATGACCGAACTCAAAAAGCGCGGACAGATTGAGAAAGTGATTGTCTCTGGTTGTCTTTCACAGCGCTACCACCAAGAACTTGAAGCGGAAATGCCCGAAGTAGATCTGTTCCTTGGAACTGGGCACCCCGATCAGCTCACTGAGTTCTTATCCCATCCGGAGCAGAAAGTCTCAAACTGGGACCCTGACTTTCTTTACCATTCGGGCCATGAACGTATTCTCACTACGGGCTCAGCAAGTGCATATGTCAAAATTTCGGAAGGCTGTAATCATACCTGCTCCTTTTGCATTATCCCCAAATTACGAGGAACTCATCGCAGCCGATCCGTCGAAGATATTGTGACCGAAGTCCGACACCTCGGCGCTCAGGGAGTGAGAGAAATCAACCTGGTCGCCCAGGATTCAACCTATTACGGTCGGGATATAGGCCTCAAGGATGGATTGGCCGAACTGCTTGAACAACTTGCAAAAATCGAAACCATTGATTGGGTTCGTGTCCACTATATGTATCCCCATCAGGTTTCCAAGCGACTACTCGAGACCATGGCAGCACATAGTAAGCTGTGTAACTACATCGACATGCCTTTGCAGCATGCCGACGGTCAAATTCTTAATTCCATGAGACGTGGAGGGGATCGCGCATCCTATTCACGTTTTCTGGATATGATTCGTAACGCGTTACCTGGCGTTTTCGTTCGCTCTTCTTTTATTGTGGGTTACCCGGGTGAAACCGAAGCGGCTTTTCAAGAACTCTTAGGGTTCGTCGAAGATCAGGCGTTTCACTATCTTGGCGTCTTCACCTACAGCCATGAAGAGGACACTCACGCCTTCGACCTGAAGGACGATTTGAGTCCAGAAGTGAAGTTGGAACGTAAGAACAGGTTAATGGAAGTGCAGAAATCCATTTCCAAGCGAAGATGTGCCGAGTTGAAGGGCCAAACCCTTCCTGTACTCGTCGAAGGGGTTCATCCCGAAACGGAACTCCTTCTCAAAGGCCGCCACCAGGGCCAGGCTCCCGATGTGGACGGCAATGTACTCATTACCGAAGGAACTTTTCAAACTGGCGATATTGTTCCCGTAACCATCGAAGAAACCTTTGATTACGATATTGCCGGACGTGTAAACGGAGGAATCAACGTATGAAAAAAGTAATTACGCTCATCACTTTACTGGGAATCGCCTTTGCGCCCGCCTTCTCACAGGTTGGTACCATCAAGGGTAAAGTCGTCAATTCGAAGGAAGAGACCCTCGCTGGCGTAGAAATCGTCTTCACGGAAGACGAAAATGAAGCTTTTGAGCAAATTGTCATGACGAAGGACAATGGCAACTTTGTTCTGACCGGTCTGAAGCCAGGCAAGCACTATAAAGCCACCTTCAACCTCGAAGGGTTCAACACCCAAATCTATCCATTTAAACAGTGGATCGGTGTGAACGAAGAACCTATCGTCATCACGCTTTTCACCCTCGAAGAAGCCTATGAGCAACAGGGTGGAGACCTTGAAGCCCTTGCCCACGATCAACAGGCGCGTGAATTCTATAACCTCGCAGTTGGCTTCTTCAAGGCCCAGAAATTTACAGAAGCGGTTGACCCGATCACAAAGGCTTATGAGAATTATTCCTTAATTGACAAGGAAAATGAACTCGTTGCCGAATTGGCGGTTATTCCCAGGCTCTATTCCATCATCGCCTACAACACCGAAGATTATGAAAACTCAAAAACCTTGGCTGAAGAATACCTGTCTTACAAGCCCGAAGACAAAAACATTCAGGAACTTCTTGCCGCAACCGTTAAAAAGCTTTCAGGTCCTTCTCCCCAGGAGCTTTACAACCAGGCTATTGAGTTGATCAACAATAACGACGATTCTGGAGCAGCGGTTCTTCTTGAAAAAGCAATTAAAAGCGATCCAGAATACGGTCTGTCCTACTTCCAGCTCGGGAAAATCAAAACCCGTGAGTTCGAATTTGAAGATGCAGTCAAGAATTTCAAAATCTTTGTCAAACTCGAGCCCAACCACGAGCTGTCAAAAGAAGCAAAAGAGTTGATCGTTACGCTCTCAGAATAGTGCCAATTCAGTTTTCAGAGAACTGGTTCAGCACAACATGAATCCGCAAAAGCCTTTTCCCAATCGGGGAAAGGCTTTTGTGTAGCCATTCCCCCCTTGGAGGTTGATATGCGTTCCCTTTTCCTTTGTTTCTTCACGTGTCTGCTTTTCGCAGGCGAATACGATCCAAAAGCAGATCCAAAAGCCGATCTCGCCGCCGCCCTCTCCCAGGCCAATAAGGAGGGTAAGCACGTCCTGATCCAAGTTGGAGGCGACTGGTGCCCCTGGTGTCTTAAACTGATTAAATTCTTCAAGGCCCAGGAAGAGATTGCCAGCTACCTCGACAATAACTTCATTTTTCTCAACGTGAACTATTCTAAAGAAAACAAAAACCTGGATTTTCTCAAAAGCTTGGGATACCCTCAGCGTTTTGGTTTTCCCGTTCTTCTGGTTTTCAATGCGGAAGGTGAACGCCTGCACACTCAGAATACGGTTTTTCTGGAGAAAGACAAAGGCTACAGCCAAGAACGGGTGCTGGCTTTCTTGAAAAACTGGTCACCTGAAGCGTTGGACCCCCAAAATTACAAATAATTTAAAGGATCACTATGTCATTGGAGCGTCATTACCTCGCAAAGGCCCTTCATAAGGTCTTGGAACAAAAAACGGATTGGACCCTTGAAGATGTCGAAAATCTAATTGAACGGCCTCGGGACCGCGCCATGGGCGACTGGGCCTTTCCCTGTTTCCAACTTGCACGGGTCTTTCGAAAGGCGCCTCCTATGATTTCCAAAGACATAAAGGGCGATCTCGAAGAACTCGGCGAAACAATGCCTCTTCTGAAGAGTTGCGAGGCTGTGGGTCCCTATTTGAATTTCAAAATGGATAAGTCCGCAATGGCTGCCAATATTGTCCCGGAGATACTGAATGGTTCTTTCCTGGAAAATCGGCCAGAAACAGATCGGCGCATTATGATTGAATACTCTCAGCCTAACACACATAAAGCGTTTCATGTGGGGCACATGCGCAATGTGGCGCTCGGTGATGCGTTGTCGCGAATGGTCCGTTGGGCAGGAAATCAGGTTGTGGCTGCCAACTATATTGGCGATGTAGGCGCACATATCGCCAAGTGCCTCTGGTATTTGACTACTCAATTTAAGGGCTCCATACCCGAGTCGAATCGCGGTGAATTCCTGGGTGATATGTATCGTAATGCGGTTGAGTTGCTCGATTTTTCGAGTTTGACGCGTTGTCCTATTCCAGGCGTTATTTGTGCAGAAGTGAAAAGCAAAAAAGCACTTCCCCAAAAAGATAACCTGCATGCAGTGCAGTTAGATATCTGCGATGCACAAAAGACGGTTGTCTGCGGTGGAAAAGGTTATGAAGTAGGAGACTTGGTTGCCTATGCGCCTCCAGGAGTGCGCGTCCAGGGGCGTCGCGTTCAGCAAAAGGAGGTTCACGGTGTCAATTCGGAGGGTATGATCTGCTCCCTGAAGGAGTTAGGACTATCCGACGACAACGACACCGTACTCGTTCTGGAACAAAATACGTCCATTGGAGAGGAATTGGCCGAAATCCTTCGCAAGCCCGGCAAATTGGACCCTGCGAGATCGGTGGTTGAGGTAATGCGAGAACGTACCGATGGTGTGTCTCAAGTTCTTCAGAAACTCGAGGCCAAAGATCCTGAGATCACTCGATTATGGGAAGAGACAAAGGGCTGGTCCATGGAGGCCTTCCACGAGATTTACAACTGGCTCGGCGCTCATTTCGACCATTACTTCTACGAAAGCGATGTCGGCGATGAAGGCAAAGACATGGTGAAGGCCTTTTTTGAAAAAGGCGTTCTAATAGAATCGGAAGGAACCGTCGGCATGGATCTTTCAGATCGAAACCTTCCTTTCCTCATGCTTCTCAAATCCGATGGAACCGGATTGTATGCCACCAAAGACCTGGCTCTCGCCAGACGAAAGTTCGAAGATTTTGGAATTGACCATTCGGTGTACGTGGTCGATGCCTCACAGTCCCTTCACTTCCAGCAGGTGTTCGCGACCCTGGAAGCAATGGGCTTCCAGCAGGCGTCTGAGTGTTTCCACCTGGCATACGGCTTGGTCGTGCTACCAGACGGCAAGATGAGTTCGCGTGGAGGAAAAATCATCCTCTTCTCGGACCTTCGCAATCGCCTGGATGAGAAAATTCGAGCCGACTATCTCGATAAATACATTGGAGATTGGTCTGAACAGGAGATCGCAACCGCCTCAAGGGCCATATCCATTGCCACTATCCGCTATGGCATGTTGAACTGTGACCAGGTCAAGAATATCGTCTTCGATATTACCGAATGGACATCAAAGAGTGGAAACACTGGACCCTACCTGCTATACGCCTATGCCCGTATTGCCTCACTACTTGAAAAAGCTGAGGAATTCCAGAAGACAGCTCCCGATTGGTCTCTTTTACAAACGCAAGAAGAGGCAAACCTTGTCGATCAATTAGCCGAATTCCCGGAGACCGTCCTCAAGGCAGCGGCGGACCATCGTCCTCAACTTGTGTGCATTTATCTCTATGACCTGGCCAAGGCCTTCAGTCGCATGTACGACCGTGTTTCGGTGCTCAAGGCGGAGGATCCTGTCACGCGGTCCATGCGCCTCCAACTTGCTGAGGCGACCGGGCTTACATTGAAAAAGGGACTTGAACTACTTGGAATCCCCACACTTGAGAGGATGTAATTAGAGGTATCTGTTTACACCGATTCAAACTGTCTCAGGGCCCGGCAACACGGTAACCGGAGCCTTGAGTTAGCGGCACTGACCCGGGTTGTTGTAGCATAAATCGCAGACTCGCAATGTAACCGAAATCACAGTATGGTCCCTTGTCGTGAGCGCGTGCTCCATTGTTCGATCTATTTCAAAGGCTTGGTTCATTTCTTGCTCCAAGTATTGAGAATTGTTTGAAAGGGAGCTTTGCATGCGAATTTTCCTGGTGGGCTGCTTGTCCAGTATCTTTATCGTTTTCAATGCCTTTGCCGACATTACCGTCACACAGGTAACCCAAAATAGCGCTCTGGAGTTGGATCGATCAATTTTGATTGAGGTAACATTTTCCTCCGACACGACTGAGCGGGTAATTCCCATGCTGAACCTGCCAGCCTCATGTTCCAGCCTGGAACCTCTGATTAACATAACGCCTGCTGCTCCAGGAGAATTACCTCTACTTGCTTCCGCTGGAACCCCTGTCGATGTTGCCTTTTGGGTCCATTCGCTTGAAGACCCTACCTCACCTGGCGATGGCATTTGCCACAATACCTGCTTGGATAGCCCGTTTGAACTCACTTTCGAACGCCTGGATGGGAGCACGGTGCCTATTAGCTCTCAACCCGCATTAGTCATTCAACCTCCTGCAAGCGATGCGGATGTGCTCAAATCAGTCATCGCGGGGTTTACAGGACCCAGTTTCTTTCATACGGGTTTTGGTATCGACATCACCTTGAATCAAGTCACCGACACAACGGCCCTCATGTCAAACTTTGATACAGCGACGGATCGTTTGATTCTCTACATCGACTGGAACAACTCCAGTGGAACCCATCCAGAGAACTTCCTTGAGATCGCATTTCCGGTTAGAGATCCATCTAACCCTTGCTTTTTTAATTGGATCGATGCCATCGCCAATGGACTTGACCTCTATCCAGGTTCACCCATTAACTACTTTGGAGATGAGGATCTAACAGGATTTCCAAGGGGGTCCACCATCTCTCAGGCACCTATCGGGGGAGCTGGAACTCAAGTAGACCCTACCGGCCAAGGGGTGAACCTCTTTGATGTCACGCAGGCTGCCACACAATGTGGTAATTTCTACCAAAACCTTGATTATGCGGCTTCTTCGAACCTGTTTGTTCCTTTTTATCATTCGGGTGGATGGTGGATTCTCCGTCGAATGTTTTTGTTACACATGGAGCTCGACGGTTGTGCAGCATTGGACCCAAGTTTTCAAATATCAAATAATCAACAATTTTCGATCTCCGACTTGGAAATTACGCGCCACATTGAGCAGGGCGCACAACGATTTTCTCTGACCAGTACACTGCGGGTTCCAAGTAAGTGGCTGTTGAATTCTCAAACGTTGAAATCGAGTTACAGAATTGACTGGTACCTCAAGAAAAATGACGATGCTGGAACGGAACTTCTCGTGGCCTCAACGGATTCACCGTATCTTGAAGTAGCCAGTCTACCCGTAGAACTCTCTAGTACGAACACTCCAAGCTATTTAAATGACTATCATTTGCTCGCAGTTGTGAGCTATCAGAATTCTTCTTTTATTTCAACTGAACTGCCATTCGAGCTGCCCTACGATAATCAGATTGAACTCGTAAATTCCCTATTTTCCTCAACCTTCCAGTTTGAAATTGATGGCCCCGACGAGGATGCCATTCTCGATCCTGGGGAACAAGTGGACATTGTCTTTAACTTTAAGCCAGGCACCTCGTTCACAAACCTCTCCTATGGGTACCTGGATGGGTCTTCGATAATCTATAACGACGGCAGCGTTTTATTGGCAAACGGTTCCACGGCGACCGTGGGTGAGGGATTTTGGCCATCTGCACTCATGGAAATGGATTCGTCCATTAACATTGTTTCGAATCAGGTCGAACTACCCTTTCTGCTCCTGGAGGCGCCCTCAACTGCCAACCGAACGTTTTTCCTACAAACCCGGCAGCGTATCCCCGATGTATTCGGGAACCTAGCGACTGTGAACCTCAACTACCAATTCCAGCTAAATGAAAAAGATATCGAACTGGGTATTGATCTTAATGGGCAGACGATCTCAAGCGACAGCTTGGCCGGAATACCTCCCAGTTCCTTCAGTTCCGAGGCTCGCTCCACCCAAACCATAACACCCAATCCCTCTACGCCATCGGGAGATCAACTCTGGCATCAATCAACCGATTGGACATGCAGTGCCCCCGCTTCGGCTCTGGAAAATGAACTTCACACCCTGACAACACCTCCTCTCGCATTCTCAGACCGTGCGACCTTAAAGTTCATGCATCAGACTTTTTTCCAGACAGATTCAGAAGGTGGTTATATCGAATACCAAACCTACAAGGGAGCCTCCGTAATACAGTCGTGGCAGAATGTTGCCTCCGTAAGTCCTGGCGCAGTCAATCTCTATGACATGTACCAGCTTCAAGGTGGCGGTTCGGAATTAGACCTTCAGGATCAGAACAACTGGGTTCGGGCCATGGATCAGGAAGAATTGGTTCAAATTCCAATCTCCTTGACTGGCCTCGATGAGGCCACAAGTATCGCATTCAGGTTTGTGTACCAGGCGCCACTCGATGTCAACACGGGAAGCTCAGACAAGTGGACCTTGCGAGATCTACAGCTTATTAATCACGACTACCAACGCGATAACTTGTTTTCTGTTGATCTGACTCAAGTGCACAATCCGTGTTCCGAAGTGGGTGGTGTGGTGTTTTTGCCGAGCAGTCCGTACGCTCCAGAAGATTTCTCCTATATCTGGTACGCCGATAAAGATGAACTGTACCAGGGGGTAGGCATCCAGGGGACGCAGAAAGTACCCATGCTATTCAAAAACCGAAATGTGACCCAGGGCTATGTGGAAATGCTTTATGAACTTGGTGGGCAAGCCGCAAGGCGAATCTATCAGCTATCCATGCAAGGTCAGAGTTTATTTACGTTCTGTGAATTAGTCGATGTTCCCTCGAGTCCTGGCGGTGATATCGCATTGTGGCCTGCTTCGCTCACGATTTTGGATATTGTCAGGGATTACTTGGAATGCCCCAACGAAGCAGGTGAAGACTGTCAGGCCGAATACTTGGCCGGGAACCTCTCCGTGGTGGAAGGCCCAGATAGTCTGGGATATCCTCGAACCTCTTATTCCTACGATGCAACGGATAACCTGTTCCAACAGGCACCTCTGGGAACGACTCAGGAGCGGAGTCCCAACGGACTATTTATTGCCTTCGATGACCTCCTGGATTGGAATAGAGACCAAAATGGTGAGACGTTGAGTTCACAGTGGGTGCAAAACACCCAATTGAGCTACCGTCAAGATCAAAATGATTTCCTATTCGAACCAAATGATCCGGGTTTGGGGACCGGGGCACTGATGGCAGGACCGCCCTACGTGATGACCTATCTCGAATTCAAACAGGTGGCTACGGATCCCGAGCCGCTTGTTGATGGACGATTCGAAGAGTTCATGGGCCTGTTCGAAACACGAAAAACGGAGTATGCAAATTGGATTGTCTCACAGGTGAATCTGGCTCAAAGCAAGTATGTGCTCGGTTACGATGAACTGACGCAGTCCTATTTCTTTGTATCGCCTTCGGGCATTTCAGACACCTTGTTCCGAGCTGACACCTCGGGCTCAGGAGATCCTCCGATGTGGCTCTCAACCCAAGTGAAAACCTGGGCCGACGGTATCACCCCATAGCCGGGTCAATTAAGGGCCGCCGGCGTCCCGCCGGCCGTACCGGCTGAAGTTAAATGTAAAGCGTACATGAAACAAGCACACGAAGTGATAGGGCTCATCCTTATTGAGTAGTTCATTCACTCTATTTGTCTTTTGTCCTGCACATTCGGTGAGTCTGTATCGTATGCCATAGTTCCGCATCGCACGTTTTAGGTGGAGGCCATTTCCACCGTTTCTTCCCACGGCTTATAGGCAACCAATCCCCAACAAGCCTTCCACTAGTTGGGTGTGATAGAATGGCGAAGGTTCAAAAAAGGATTCCCAATAGTGCAATCACTCTCTCTTTGCATGATCGTTAAAAACGAAGAGTCATTCATTGTGCCATGTCTTGAAAGCGTGAAACACCTTGTGTCACAGATTATCGTGGTTGATACGGGATCTGATGACAAGACACCTGAGCTGGTAAAAAACGCGGGCGCTACGCTTCTCCGGCACACATGGAAAAACAATTTCGCTGAAGCACGTAATGTGGCTCTTAGCCATGCCACTTCCGACTGGATACTCATGCTCGACGCTGATGAGCGTTTGACACCGAACGGATGCAAGGCCTTGACCGAGAAGTTGATGGTAGGTGGGTTTGATTACCTGGCATTACCCTTATTTGATGCAATCAGCCTTGAAACGAGCCCCAATGAAATAGATCTACATCCCAAGAAATTCAAAGAGCCCGTTTACCTTCCGCGAGTGTTCCGAAGAACGTCCGACTTAAAGTGGGAAGGGGCCATACACGAATCCACCAAAACTTGGGCAAAGACAAAAGCACGTGGAACCGTTTTTGCTCCCATTGTCCATTACGGGAACATTCCCAGTATTCGAGAGACAAAGAATAAGCAAGATCGTAATTACCAACTTCTTCGAAAAGAGCAAAAGAAACGTCCCAATGATCTGCGAATTCAAGCCTATTACTTGGCTGAGTGTTTTCGAAAGAAAAAAAACCAACAAACCAAACAAGTAGCAGAGAGATGTTGGGCTTTGTTGTCTAAGAACAAGAAAAACCACGGTCCCTTTCTACCTGTTATCACCATAAATTGCTGGTTTAATATTGATGCTGGCGACTATGCTTCCGCATTTGCAATTTTGGATCAGGCAGAAAAATGGGGAATCAATCATCCTCACATCCACTGGATGAAAGCCATATGCCATGAAAAGTCCGCTGATAGGTTAGCATATGCAGAAAAAGTGGATCAGCTTCGTTTAGCAGTTACACACTATAAGGCCTGTTTTGAAAAAACGTTCACACAGATTGAATCCGAAATCACCTGGGGCGTAAAAACCTTTCTATCCCAACTTGCTGCTGCACGTGTTCTACTTAAGCTCAGTGAACCAAACGTCGCATTGGATATGTTCCAACTCGCACTAGGGGAGTGTAACCAGGTTGGCCAGAACCCTGACATTGAGACATTTCGGCATGAAGCTGAGTGCGGACAGATCCATTGTAAAATCCTATTGGGCCAACACGGAGAGGTTTTCAGGTTGTTGAGAAGATCCAAGAATTCCAAGGATCCAGATATCCTACTTTTGAAGGCTGAGGCCCTCGAACGAAGATCACGGTGGCCCGAAAGCATCGAACTGATTCGTGACCTGAGCAGCGCAAAGGATGAGTTTCGCTATTCATTTGGGAAACTGCTATACCTTGAACTATTCGCATTATTCCAGGTGATGCAGAAAAAGCCGGCACACAGTCCAGGAACCATGGGCTCGGTGAGCGCTGCAATGTTCTCCTATGCTTTTAAAAATGAGTCACTTCCGTTTGACCAAGAGCGGCTCACCAGGCTACTGCCGTTTTTAGAAAGGGAATTTGGCAAAGATTTCATCTCATCATTAACAAACAAAGAGGTGTCTGCCCAATCTCCTCTACTCTATGGCTATCTCAACGACTATTTCCATGGGATGGCACCAAATTGAACACTATATCCCTCTGCATGATTGTAAGAGACGAAGCCTTTTTCCTGGCTGATTGTCTCAAATCCGTTCAGGGCGAAGTGGACGAAATCATTATTGTCGATACGGGAAGTAGAGACGATAGCATCAAAATTGCCCGAGAGCATGGTGCCAAGGTATTTCAAATCCCGTGGAAGGATGATTTTTCACAGGCGCGAAACCACGCCTTGGATCACGCGACTGGAAATTGGATTCTCATTCTAGATGCAGATGAACGGCTGCTGCCAAACGCTGGCGAGCAAATAAGAAGGGCCATAAACACCAATCCGTTCGATTATGGAAAACTCCCACTCTACGATGCGCTTACTTTGGAAGCGACTCCCCAAATGTTGAATACCCAGCCAAACTTATTTAAGCTGCCTGTTTATCTTCATAGGTTATTTAAGAACAATGGGGAATTGCGGTGGGAAAATAGAATTCATGAATACATGACCGTTCTAAACAATCCCCAAAAAATAGGAATTACCCTCGAGATTCCCATCGTCCACTATGGCAACATTGCCAGTATTCGGGAAAAACTGAATAAGTACCAAAGGAATTTGAAAATAATCGAACTCGTTTGTCGTGAGCAGCCCGATGATCTCATTTATCAGTCGATGTTGCTCATTGAAAAGGCCAAAAGTGAACCCTATCAAGACTTTTGTTCTCAAATTGATGCGTTTTGGGAACGCTTACGCACGAATTTTTTACAGAAAGACCCTGTACGCCATCCGCGCTTTACCAACGTTGCCAGCCATAGAATGAAGCAGAAAATTGAATCAAGGCAATTTGATGAGGCGTTAAAAACCTATTTTCAATGCAGGGACTGGGGAATTCAGCATCCCCATTGTGATTTTTTTGCAGCCTTCAGTTACGAATGTCTTGCTGAGCGCTCAACAAGCAGAGCGGATCGTGCAAAAAATATTCAAAAGGCCAGGGAACTATACTCAATAGTCCTCAAGGCAAATCAAAACAACAATAGTGTTGAAGTTAGCCAAGGTATTACATCTTGGAATTCTCTGTTACACCTTGGCCGACTTGCACTTCTGGAACATGACTACGAGAAGGCGATTCAGTTTATTTCGCAGTCGGAAAAGGCTCTGGAAAAGGAGTTAGAACAGCCCAAGACCGTTTGGCATCAAATCCAGATTAGCTTGGCGGAATGTCTTATCGGCCAAGCTGATTATCGTTCTGCATTGAGAAAACTGAAACAGGTCACCTTAACCAACAGCCCTGATGTTGAGTGCTTGAGGGCAGATGCCTATGAACACATGGGCAACCTGAAGGCAGCTATTCGAGCAATAAAGAAACTCATGAATGGCATGGCGCCGCCGAAATTCATGTTCACCTCCGTCAAACTGCGCTGGGAAGAATTGTTAATAACCATAAACCTCTTAAAATACCAACCTTGTCCAGGAACAGGCATGATGGGACTTTGGAGTACCATCTTCTATGAGCAGTCTGTCAAGCAGTTTGAAGACCCTATATTCATAGATGAGGATCGTTTGAAACGAGTCATTCACTATTATGGTAATGATAAAGGGTGGGAGGTCTTTTTTCCTTTTTTCAGGGAAGAAATCATCAAGCGTTTTCCCAATTTATGCCAGGCTGTACAAAGAGTGATTGCGGAACACAACAAGAAGTCTAGTGGGAATAGTAGTCGGAAGAACATTGACCCACATGAAACACCATAAGATCAACTAGCCGAGAAGAGGAGAGGAAATAAGCTAGCCATGGTTGAAGTATGCTCAGAGCCACCCCGAATAAGGTTGGTTGGCCCTCTCGCCTGGCAATAATAGACTTCCACAGAAATAGATTCCGAAAATAAGAAACCAACTAAAAAATCCGATGATCATTCAGCATCCGGTCATGATTATTCTTCCGAAATCAAATCTTGATTCTGTAACTATTTTCTAGGTTTCCCGGGAATAGCTTGTGCTGAGTTTTTCGAAATCATAAGATGACATATGATTCGCTTTCTGCTGAAAAGGAGGTTCCATGAGCACGTTTCTGTCTTTACCTAGAAAGATAAATATAGGTAGCGGCAAATCCTTCCGCGAGGATTTTCTAAATATTGATATCGATGCCCAATGGGGACCTGATATCCAAGCCGACTTAAGCCTTCCTTTTCCGGGTGAGGTGTCCACCTTTGATACAGATCGATTTGGTCGAGTGGACATTGTGCCAGGTGAATTTGATCTTATTCTGGCCCACGATGTGCTTGAACATATTCCAGATCTTGTAGGCGTTATGACCTGTTGTCTGGATTTACTTTCCTTGGGAGGGAAAATGGATATTGTGGTTCCTTACGATCTTTCCTATGGAGCCTGGCAGGATCCCACCCATATTCGTGCATTTAATGAGAGAAGTTGGCTGTATTACACGGATTGGTCCTGGTACCTTGGTTGGGACAATGCCCGTTTCCATGTGGAAAACCTGAGTTTCAATCTTTCGGAATATGGAAAAGACCTGCACTACTCAGGTATGGAGCAGCAGCAAATGATTCGTCACCCTCGAGCGGTTGATTCTATGGCGGTCGTTCTGCGAAAAGAGAAGCTGTCGCCTCGTGATCGTATCGCCTTAAAAAAATACATGCCAAAAAAAGCAAAAGCCAAGAGCTAACAAGTGAAACAACACTTCACTCTTTATATCGTTTCACCCGCGGGTTATGTACATTCCATGGCTTTTTTGGAGGTGGCCCAAGGACTTTGGGGTGGCCTACGAGAATTGGGCTATCAAACAAGTATTACCACGGATCCAAATGAACTTCAGGGGAGGGTGATTGTTCTGGGTGCGAACTTACTCGACCATCACGGCATCCCTGGATTGAGCTTACCCCAGGATGCTGTTTTGTTGAACCTCGAACAAATTACCAAGGGTTCGCCCTGGATTACGGACGCTCTTCTTAAGCGATACAGCGAGTTTCGCGTTTGGGATTACTCCAAGAATAACGTCAAAGCCCTGTATGAACTTGGATGCAGAGATGTGCATTATGTGGGAATTGGATATGCCAAGTTGCTTAGTCGAATCCGGATGCTGCCCGAGAACGATCGTGATATAGATGTGTTATTTTATGGCAGTCTGAATGAGCGCAGGTCAAAGATTTTAAAAGGTCTCCAAGATAAGGGGTTGAAGGTGGTTCACCTGTTTGGCGTCTATGGTGATCAAAGGGATGAGGTTATTGCCCGGTCTAAAATCGTGCTCAATATTCACTTTTATTCTTCAAAGATATTTGAAATCGTTCGCTTATCCTATCTATTATCCAATCGTGCTTTCATTGTTTCCGAACACGGATCCGATCCAATGGAAGAAGCGCCTTATTCCAAAGGCTTGGTTCTATGCGAATATGAGCAGCTAATCGATACTTGTGTCAAATGGATCGATGATGAATCGGGGCGTCGTGCTCGTGCTTTTAAGGGCTTCAGGGTCATGAAATCCAATCTGCAAAGTAAACTCTTAGAGGCAGCCCTTCAGAACGGAGCATAGTTGTATTTGAACGCACACATGAACCCTGCCTTTTCTGGCGCATCATATCGCCAGTTTTCTGATATATTGTTTAAGAAAACACCGACTTGCGTTACATATAGTGACAATGACTGTCCATTCACAAAAGACGAGGAGTAAAGTCATGACAGATCTTTCCGAAATCAATCGCGACCTTTACCTGAACCTCATGCATCGTTGCCTGCTCAATATCATTTATGAGGACGCGCCCATGGATCCTTGGAGTGGCAAAACGTTCAGCCACCAAACTCGGTTCCGAGGACGCGATTGGCCATCACAAGCTCACACGATGATTGGCCACTACCGATTGGCAAACCTACGTCAGATATGTGAAGCGGTTCTACAAAATGAGGTTCCAGGTGATTTTATTGAAACCGGAGTTTGGAGAGGAGGTGCCTGTATCTATATGCGCGCCATACTCAAGGCCTATGGCGATACTACGCGCCGGGTGTTTGTTGCGGACAGTTTTGAGGGTTTGCCCAAACCAGATGTTGAAAGTTACCCAGAAGACACAGGCGATATCCACCACACTTATGAACAGCTGGCAGTGTCCAAGGAGCAGGTTGAACAGAATTTCCTTCGCTATGGCCTAATGGATGATCAGGTCATATTCCTGAAAGGATGGTTTAAGGATACCCTTCCCAAAGCACCCATTGAGAAATTAGCTGTTCTGCGTTTGGACGGAGATATGTATGAATCTACCATGGATGGTTTCACCAATCTCTATGACAAGGTGTCTCCTGGTGGTTACATAATCGTCGACGATTACGGCGCTGTAAAGGCTTGTGCCAAGGCCGTCAATGATTTCCGGGCTTCTCGGGGAATAAAAGACCCTATCAAAAATATTGATGACATAGGGGTCTTTTGGCAAAAATCTACTGACTAGATCCCTTTTGGAACCGGATCAAGATTCTTTATCATCCTTCGAGCTCGCCCGGTCCTCGCAGCCAGGCCATCGACGGATCACCAGATGCACGGCGCTGGTGGGGCCTGTTCCCGAAGCGAAGAGGATAGGTCAGTAAAAGTCAAAGCTTATTGACACTACCTTGGGAGATAGTAGGAATATGGCGTCCTAACAAAGGTGCGAAAAGTTACACGCCGATCCGTGAGTAAAATATCAAGCCGCTGGACAAAAGTTGAGTTGTTTAATTCTTCATATTTGTCTGACCAAGTTTGGTCAATGTTTCCAGCATATTTTTCTTTCAACCCATCCAGGTCCCAATACATTACCGGATTACCTGCCGCATAGGCATATGGTTTCGTAAACGTGCTTGGTTCGTAGATATTCGGCGGCCTAAAATCAGGTGTTAAGAACGTCCCTAATCTCGGTGAATACCAGCGATGGTGCATGTACGTGAGGCCCGTGTTGTGTTCGTAGTAGTGGCCTGCTAATCCGATTGGGGGGAGGTTGCCGGGA
>Ga0070729_10002906_pt1 | contig 20977 bp, 14 predicted proteins | sample tdDd472_FD_66725 | JGI IMG/M metagenome (GOLD analysis project Ga0070729, IMG submission 66725) | Marine sediment microbial communities from the Atlantic coast under amendment with organic carbon and nitrate - tdDd47.2 | ecosystem: Environmental > Aquatic > Marine > Coastal > Sediment | place... | reverse complement strand
ACATCAAATAGCAGAGGTTTATTATTCATGCGATTACTTGAGCAGGCTGTAGTTACAGAGCCTGTGACATATGATAAAATCATTAATGAAAATCACGGGTATTGATTGGATACCCCATAAAGATTAATTAATTATATTCAAGAGGAAAAAATGAGAAGTATCGTTTTAAGTGTGTTATGTGCCTTATTTACAGTGGCGACTGTCAATGCACAAACAAAGGTATTCTATGTTGAGTTAGCAAAAAATAAAGAGATATCAGCTAATCCTATTAAGGAGTGCAAACAGCAAAATGATAGTAAGAAAGGTTCAAAACTAGTTATTTATCCACAAGTAGAGTTGCAGGAAATAACCGGAATTGGTGGCGCTTTTAATGAAATTGGCGGTGTTGCACTGATGGCATTACCGAAGAAAAGTCGGGAAGATGTTATGGATAAGCTTTTCAGTGAAGATGGCGCTCAATTTTCGCTTTGCCGTACTGCTATTGGTTCCAGCGATTTTGGAACAGATGCCTATAGCTATGCCGAAGTTGCTGATGATTATAAAATGGCGCACTTTTCAATTAAAAGAGAGAAAAAAAGTGTAATACCCTATATCAAAATGGCCTTCAAGTATAATCCTGAAATAACATTATTTGCTTCTCCATGGAGCCCTCCGGGTTGGATGAAGCATTCAGGATTAATGGATCAGGGGGATAAAACGCCCGATAAAAATCATTTAAAAGATGAAACTAAAATTTATGAAGCTTACGCCCTATATTTTTCGAAATATGTGGAGGCCTATGCTAAAGAGGGTATTGTAGTTGACAGGTTGCTTATTCAAAACGAAACAGATATTCATACCAAATATCCCTCTTGTGTAATGCCACCAAATCAGATGTATAAGTTTGTAGCAGATTATTTACGTCCTGAATTTGATAAGAACAATATTACCACTGGTATTTGGGCTGGTACATTTCGTACCCATGGGGTTTTAGATGCCATCGAATTTGCTGGTACCGAGAAATACCGTAATGCTGTTGATGGTATTGGTATTCAGTATACCAAAGCAAGATATATAAGCGATATGAACTTTCTTGCAAAGGGAAAACCAACCATGCATACCGAAGGGAATTGTTTTAATGGTAAAAATACGATAGAGCAAGCTTATACTAGACTGAATGAGGTGGCTTCTTATATAAACAATGGCATACCAAACTATTGTTATTGGAATATGATTCTAAACGAAACAGGAAACAGTGGTTGGGGCTGGAAACAGAATAGCCTGATTAACATTGACAGGGAAAAGCAAGTGGTGACTTATAATCCGGATTATGCTGTTATTGCTTTACTGAGTAAATATATGCAGCCGGGTGCTAAGCGTATTGCTTCATACGCCAATGGAACATTAATATCTGTAAAGAAAGACGGTAAGGTATTTCTATTTGTTCAAAACGAATCAGATAAAGATAAAAATTACATCTGTGTAGAGAACGGAGAAACTGTTGCTTCTGCTACTGTTCCTGCTGAATCAGTCGCTGTAATCATCTATGAAAGAAATACGCTACAATAATTGACATGGTATATTTGGCTGAATACTTGAGGATAAGATTTGTGTGAAGTGGATGTGTTCAAATGGTTACGGTATGGAGGGTGAAGATTTGATTATGTATTATTACAAAAAAACATAACATATTATGAGACTAAAAAAAACAATGCTTTTTGGAATTAGTATTCTGTCTTTAATATTTGGAACAGCGTGCACTAAGAACAAAAAACAAGAGGTAAATACAAAGCCCAATGTCGTATTAATTTATCTGGACGATAGCGGATATGGTGACTTTGCGCACAATGGTAACCCAACAATTAAAACCCCTAATATTACCAGCTTAAAACAAAGCGGTGTGAGTTTTACTCAATTTTATGTCACATCTCCAGCATGTTCGGCGTCACGTTATTCGTTGATGACGGGGCGTTATCCGGGCCGTTCCGGATTAGGTTCATGGGTGATTGGTCCTGATGCCCCAAAGCATATTCATGAAGAGGAAATCACTCTTGCCGATGGATTAAAATCGGTAGGGTATAAAACAGGTATGTTTGGAAAATGGCACCTGGGTACTCCAAATGAGAATAATGATTTTACTCCAAATGCTTTGCCTCTTGCTCATGGTTTTGACCAATGGATTGGAACCAACGTGTCGCATGATTATAGTAATTCAATGCTTTTGCAAAGTAATGCAAAGGGAAATTATCCAATCCCTGGGTATGAGTTGATTGCTAAAGATTTACCTTTTGATGTGAAGGCATCCGAGTCATTGACAGGTGTGTGTACAAAAGCTGCTGTTGATTTTATCAAACAAAACAAAGAAAACCCTTTCTTCGCATATGTTGCGTATAACATGCCTCATTTGGGATTGTTTGTGAGCGATAAATTCAAAGGCAAGTCGCGTAATGGTGAGTTGGGTGATGTGATGGAAGAGTTAGATGCAGCCATTGGTGACATTATGCAAACCCTAGAAGAGGCTGGTGTGAGAGAAAATACCATCGTCATTCTTTCATCGGACAATGGCCCCTGGATTAAATTCTCGACAATTGACGAAAGTAAATATGGAGATACTCGTCTGAAGGTGGGGTATGCTACCCCGTTTCGCGATGGTAAAGGATCTACTTGGGAAGGTGGACATCGTGTGCCGGGAATTATAAGCTGGCCTGCACAAATTACCGGAAACCGTAATGAGCAAACACCTATCAGTACGTTGGATGTATTGCCAACTATTTTCTCTATTGCAGGTGTTGAATTACCTCAGGATAGAACCATTGATGGACGTAATATCCGCTCCATATTAATTCCTGATAAACATAATAAGCAAGCAGAGGAATTTAAATTCTTTTACAATTATAGCGACAATATGCCATCGGCCGTAAGAAAAGATGCATGGAAACTTCATGTTCGTATCGGGTCTCAAACAAAAAATAATTATGGTTTTGTAGCATCCAAAGAAACTCCACTATTGTTTCAAGTTGAAGAGGATTTGGGAGAAAGAATTGATGTGGCAAACCAACAACAGGATATTACATCAGAATTGCTATCTGAGCTTGAAGTGTTTGAAAAGCAACTCAAGGAAGAAGGTTCATTTTGGGATAAAGAGCAGAAGACACAAGATTAAGTGGCTACTGATTATTAATTTCTCAATGATAGTATGTTCACAAAAAGCGGAAGTTATTATTTGGGATTTACTCACATCAGAATTTATCGCATCTGGTCCAGATAAGCCTTAACTATAAAAACAACATACTTATAAACAAATTCAATAAAAGCAACATGATAACAAAGCTAAAGTGGATCATAATCACATTGTTACTGTCGGTTGTGGCTCATGCCCAAACAAATATTTCACCTTATCAGGATCCATGTTTGGACATTGAAGAACGGGTTAATGATTTGGTGGATAGAATGACATTGGAAGAGAAAGTGTCACAAATGCAGGATGTTGCACCTGCCATTGATCGCTTAGGTATTCCGGCTTATAACTGGTGGAACGAATGTTTGCATGGTGTTGCCAGGGCTGGTGCTGCTACATCATTTCCTCAGGCTATTGGTCTGGCAGCTACATGGAATCCTGATCTGATTCATGAAATGGCTGATGCCATTAGTACTGAAGCACGTGCTAAATACAACCAGCGGGTAAAACAAGGATCGCGAGAGCGCTACCAGGGATTAACTATGTGGTCACCAAATATTAATATATTCAGAGATCCCAGATGGGGACGCGGGCAAGAAACGTATGGTGAAGACCCATACTTAACATCTCGTCTTGGAGTAGCTTTTATAAAAGGTCTGCAGGGTGATGATGCCAATTATTTAAAAGTGGTGGCTACTCCTAAGCATTTTGCGGTTCATAGTGGCCCGGAACCCGAGCGTCATTATTTTGATGCGTACACCAATCCTAAGGATCTTTGGGAAACCTATTTGCCAGCTTTTGAGGCTTGCGTCAAAGAAGCTAATGCCTGGTCGATTATGTCGGCTTACAATCGCTATTTGGGTGAATCTGCCACTGCAAGTCCTTTCTTATTAAACGATATATTGCGCAATAAATGGGGCTTTAAAGGTTTTGTGGTTTCCGATTGTGGGGCCGTAAAGGATATTTACGAATATCATAAGATTGTTCCTACACCCGAGGAAGCTGCTGCTATAGCCGTTAAGGCAGGATGTGATCTGAATTGTGGCAAGGTTTATAGTAAACTGACCCAATCGGTTGAGCAAGGTCTTATCACGGAAGAAGAAATTGATGTTGCTGTAAAACGATTATTTACCGCACGTTTTAAATTAGGCTTGTTTGAATTGCTAGAGAATAGCCCGTTTATGGATGTTGGTGAGGCTCAGCTAGAGTCTATCGAGCATCAGGAGTTAGCTTTACAGGTTGCAAGAGAGAGTATGGTATTACTTAAGAATGATAAGTATACACTACCTCTTTCTTCTTCAATCAAAAAGATAGCTGTGCTTGGGCCTCATGCCAATGATCATCAATTTATGTTGGGTAACTATTTTGGTACACCAAGTTACCGCACTTCAGTGCTTGAGGGCATACAGCAAAGTGTATCTAAACGTACTAAAATATATTATAATATTGCATGTGGGCTTACTTCCAATGAACGCCTCTGGGACAGAATGCCACAAAGGGCATTTAGTAAAAAAGGGATTAAGGCTGAATACTTTAATAATATCCAGTTCGAGGGACAAGTCATTGAAACACGCTATTGTAAAGATATAGATTTTGACTGGGGTGGCGCACGACTTGTTGATCATTTACCAAAGAAGAATTGGGCGGTACGTTATACATCTACAATAATACCTGATGAAAGCGGTTTGTACTATTTTGATAGTCATACACAAGGAGGTACTGCCAAAGTGTACCTGAATAATCAATTATTAAATGTTGAAAATGTAGGTGATGGAATCACACTGGTGAAGAATAAGAAGTATGTTTTAAAAGTGGAGTATTTAAGCACTAACGAATGGCTTTCAGCCTGTCAGTTACGATGGAATACGCCTCAGATGCGCAATAGGGATGCAATGTTTGATAATATTAAGACAGCGGATGCCATTGTGTTCGTAGGCGGTATCTCACCCCGTTTAGAAGGCGAAGAAATGCCAGTTCATGTGGATGGATTTAAAGGTGGTGATCGCACGCATATGAAATTGCCTCATGTACAGCTTGAGTTGTTGAAAGAATTAAAAGCTCTGGGGCGACCACTAATATTTGTAAGTACAAGTGGAAGTGCGATGGCCTATAATTGGGAACACAGAAATCTTGATGCCATCCTTCAAGCCTGGTATCCGGGGCAAGCCGGCGGACAGGCCGTAGCTGATGTGCTATTTGGTCAATACAATCCGGGAGGTAAATTGCCTGTTACTTTTTACAAATCGGCGAAGGATCTGCCTCCTTTTGAAGATTACCATATGGAAGGACGTACTTATCGCTATTTTAGGAAAGAGGCGCTTTATCCTTTTGGGCACGGATTAAGTTACTCAAACATAGCCTATTCAAAACCGGTTTGTTCTAATCACAACTTTAAAGATAATAAGGTGTTATCTGTTTCGGTAAGTATTAGTAATAATGGAACAATGGTAGCTAATGAAGTGGTTCAATTGTATATTAATGATAAAGAGGCTAGTGTGGCAGTTCCGCTTAAAAGTCTTAAGCGATTTAAACGTATTAGTTTAGCAGCTGGAGAAACAAAAATACTCACTTTTGAATTAAACAGGAATGATTTTGCTTTGATTGATATGGAAGGAAACAACCAATTTGAAGCAGGTGACTTTGATGTTATTATTGGTGGTTCCTCCAATTGCGATAATGGAAAAGCAATACGTGTATTCTGATTTCAAAAGTATGAGTAAAAATGTGAATTGGGGTGGTTTGCCGGATAGTTAGTTTTGTATGCTGGATTCATTTTTGATTACTAGGATAGTTTTTTATCAGACTAGTACCTGATTAATATAAAATATGTAGTTTTGGCCAAAACTAATCGTCTAATGCGCGTGTCAAAAGAAATACAATTTAACATTAAATCGGATAAAGGATTTCGTGAACTGTTTGATGAATTTTATCCCTCGATGTATAATTATGCGCGGCGTATTGTTGAAAACGAAGAGGCGGCTGATGACATAACACAAGAGGTATTTATAAATTTATGGAATAAGCGTAACGAGCTGGAGGTGCATTCATTCGCTGGTTTTCTTTATACCTCTACACGTCACCGCTGTATGAACTATATACGTGGTGAGAAGAATCGTTTAAATAAACAGATTAGTATAAGCGATACCCATACTGATGAGGTGGATGATCATCTGTTTGTCGTTGAAGAAGAGATGGTAAGGGAAATAAAGAAACTCATAGCCACCTTGCCCGAGCAACAGCAGAATGTGTTTAAACTTCATGTGAGTGGTTTAAAGCAAAAGGAAATAGCCGAGGAACTTGGTATCAGCGTCAATACCGTTAAAACCCATAAGCTAAAAGCGCGTCAGTACCTAAAAGCGCAACTGAAAGATACCCTATACCTGTTTTTGTTGGTGAGGTTTTAGTAAAATCCTTGATTTTACTATCCCGCGGAAGATCGCACCAGCTCTCGGGCGATTTTTGTATCTTCTCGTGTCATTTATACCATTCCTCGTGCAATATTAACTAGCTCCCGGCCAATTTTACCGACTTCTCCCGCAAGGTTGAGGATGTCTCGTGCAATATGGAGGGCTTCTCGTTTAATTTCTGGAACTTCTCAGTGATATTAGACCCGTTCTTGGGCGTTTATGCATAAAGTCGGGGATGTCCAATAAATTGGTCAGCAATCAATTTGATGTGGTGTTGAAGTTTTGATAACTCAGCATGAGGTACCACTATTTATCGTTCATTTAAAAAAAAATATCCTTTTTCATTCACCCCATTTGCAAATCCTTTACTCTTACATATAAAGGTACCTAAAAAAAAAGCTGTGAAACGTATAGATAAAGAACTTCATCTAAGTAAGAAACTGATGGCCTATCTAAATGATGAGTTGTCAGATGATGAACGACAAGAGGTAGATAAACTGCTTAGTGAGGACAAAAAGTTTATTGAATGGTTTGAGCAATTCAAGGAAAAAGCATATTTAGAAAAGCGCGTGCGAGATCATTCCGAAGTGGATGTGAAAGCCAAATGGGCGCTTCATCTTTCTAAAAGGAAAAAGAGCCGAAGAATAGTACTGGATCGTACCTGGTGGGCAGCAGCGTCTATTATTGTGGTGCTTGGTATAGGCTGGTGGATGTTTCAGCAGATACATAATATTGAGCCACAGGAGCAAACAGCAGTCAATATCACGCCAGGGAGCTCTAAGGCGGAGCTCATCATCGAAAATGGTAAGCATTATATGCTGACGGATATTCAGCCCGGCATGATCAGTGATGATGGCGTCAGGATGCAGAATAGTGAGCAAATGTTGAGTTATGTGTCGGATGAGATATCGCAACCAGATCTGAAGCCCCTAATGCATACCATTATGGTGCCACGAGGTGGCGAGCATCAGGTTATATTATCCGATGGTAGCAAAGTGTGGTTAAATGCCCAGTCGTCATTACGTTATCCGGCATGGTTTACCGGTTCCGATCGGCCAGTAGAACTGAGTGGAGAAGCTTATTTTGAGGTGGCCCATAATAAGGAAATGCCATTTATTGTTAGTACATCAAAAGTTAGTCTCCAGGTCTTGGGTACCGAATTTAATATGAAGGCGTATGAAGATGAGATGGATGTTGTTACCACTCTGGTCAATGGAAAAGTAAGGCTTAAATCGCATGCTTCCAGACAGGAAGCCGTGATATTAAGTCCCGGAGAGCAGGCACTACTTCAGAACGGCGTTATGGGGGTGAATACGGTCAATGTTAATTATTATACCGCATGGAAAGATGGAATTTTTGTATTTAAAGATGAACCCTTACAAGATATGTTCAGGCGCCTGTCGCGTTGGTATGATTTTGATGTGTTCTTCACCAGTGAGTCATTAAAAAAACTGCCTTTTACTGGTATGGTCGAACGTAAAGGAGATATCCAGTGGGTGTTATCATTGCTAGAACAAACGCAACATGTAAAATTTGAAATTAATGAAAGAACCATTCTGGTGAAGGAGAAATAGAAAGAGGGTTGTTGTAACCAACCCTCTTTTTAATCCATTACCGGATGTAATCCAATAATCTATTTAACTATTGTAAATGTATGAAAAAAAAATGTAAACGAGGCTTCCCACCTGTGGTGGGGACGAAATTGTTACGTATTATGAAACTAACAATTGTATTATCAATTATTTTTTGCCTGCAAGCCACAGCATCCGGTTATTCACAGGATAAGAAGCTATCGCTTGAAGTTAAAGAATCGAGTTTAGAAAAGGTATTCGAAAAGCTTGAGCAATTAAGTGAATACCGTTTTATCTACTTTTCACCTGATATGAAAAATCAGGCTAAGTTAAGCGCCAGCTATACGGATGCTGATATTCATGAAATACTGGATATGTGTCTGGAGAATACCGGGCTAACGTATAAAATAATGGATGAGCACATTATCATTAATCCCCAAGCAAGTACCCTGCAAGATGAGAAGCGAACCATTCGTGGTAACGTGACAGATGATGATGGAGAACCTATTCCCGGTGTTAATATTATTTTGCTGGAATACAATAATGGTACTATTACGGATGAAAATGGTAATTATTCATTGTCAATTCCTGATGGTCAGTGTACACTCAGGTTTTCATTTATCGGATTTGTTAATCAGGAAATTAGTGTAGAAAGACAAACGGAGATTAATGTTGTTTTAGTTGCTGAGGTGAGTCAAATTGATGATGTTGTGGTCAATGGGTATTTCAGTAAAAGTAAGAATAGTCTTACTGGGAATGCAATTGTTGTTAAGGCAGAGGAACTACAAAAGGTGAGTTCTGGTAATATTCTTCAGGCTGTGCAAATTTTCGACCCAAGTTTTGTTATTGCTGAAGCGAATGATATGGGTAGCAATCCTAATAACCTCCCAGATATTAAAATGAGAGGTGGTAGTACCTTAACTGGAGAAGGATTGGATGAATCTCAGCTAAGAAATAACCCCAATCTGCCTACATTTATCTTAGATGGTTACGAAGTAGGTGTGCAAGTGATTTATGATTTGGATATTGACAGGATAGAGAATGTCACCATATTAAAAGATGCGGCTGCAACGGCTATTTATGGATCACGTGCTGCTAATGGAGTGATGGTCATCCAAACAAAAAATCCGGAAATAGGTGAATTAAAATGGGATTATTCATCTACGCTAACCTTTACAACACCGGATCTTACCGATTATAATTTGTGTAATGCATCAGAAAAATTGGAGGCGGAACAATTAGGTGGTTATTATAGTAGTTCTTATTATGATGCAAATCTTCTAAACGATATCGATTATCAGAATCGACTGGACGAAGTAAGACGTGGTGTTGATACGTATTGGTTATCACAACCTTTGCAAACAGCATTTGGTCAAAAGCATAATTTAAGAGCTTCAGGAGGTGATAAAGCCGTCAGGTACGATGCTAGTGCTAGCATCGATAAAAATCCTGGTGTGATGAAAGACAGTAAGCGAGATCGGTTTGCTTTAGCTTTTAAGTTGAGCTATAATTTAAAAGATAAGTTTCTGTTTAGAAATCAGATCGAGATACAAAAAGTTAACGCTGCCGAAAGTCCGTATGGTAATTATAGTGAATTCGGTCTTGCAAACCCATATTATAGAACACACGATGAAAATGGTAATCTGATAACCACTTTCAGTGAAGAAGCAAATCGAGTTGGTATCGTTCGAAATCCACTTTATGAAGGCTCATTAAATATGGTTAATGAGAATGAATTTATTGATGTGAGAAACAGTACAAGTTTTGATTATTTTGCTACCGAAAACCTGAGGATAAAAGGTCAATTCGCAATTGGTGAAAAAAGAGGCAGTTCTAACTCATTTATTAGTCCATTTAGTGCGCGTTATATGACCTATGATTATACAAGTGGTGAGGGGTCAACGATAAGGGGCGAAGCCAGCAAAATGGATCAAGTCATTAATACCCTCGATGCCAATGTTGTTATTCAGTATAATAACCAATGGGGAAAAAGCTTTTTAAATGCGGTAGCTGGTGGAAATATTAAAGAAGATAAATTTAGGAGCACCAGTTTTAGTGTGCAGGGATTTGCAAATGAAACCTTGGATTATATTTCTCTGGGGAAAGAATATATGGGTGATTCACCGGCTGGATCAGAAGGTAAAAATCGCTTGTTGGGAGGATTTGGTAACCTGAACTATGGATTTGATAACCGGTATACCATTGATTTATCTTACCGAATAGACGGCAGTAGTGCTTTTGGTAATGATAAACGATATGCACCTTTTTGGAGTACTGGTTTTGGTTATAATTTGCATAATGAAAAGTTTTGGTTTGGCGGAAAAGCAGTTAATTACTTAAGGCTGGCTGTTAATACGGGACAACTTGGGAAAAGTAATTTTAGCCCATATCAGTCTCGACAGACCTATCAGTATAATATGAGACAGTGGTATAGTTATTCCATTGGTGCTCAGTTGATGGGATTAGGAAATAGCAACCTGGAGTGGGAAAAAACCCAATCCACAGATTTCTCATTTAGAGCTGATTTGTTTAATAGTACCATCAAACTACAGGGTAATTACTATGTGAAGAATACCAAAGGTATGGTGGCTCCAATAACACTGCCTTTATCTAACGGATTCACTACTTATACCGATAATATTGGGGAATTGCAGAATGTGGGTTATGAATTAAGTATCAGTGGTTTATTTAAAAAAGGCAGAGACTTTAGTGGAAGTGTGAATGTTGCTTTATCACATAATACCAATGAGATTAAAAAGATTAGTAACAGCTTAAGGTCTTTTAATCAGAAAGTTAAAGATCAACAGAATGAAGATGCCGGACAATCAAAGACAAAGGTGCCTTTTGGTTCAAAACCGCGAATACAGTATGAAGAAGGACAGTCAATTAGTGCTATTTATGCCGTGCGTAGTTTAGGTATTAATCCGATGAATGGTAGGGAAGTATTTTTGACGGCGGATGGTGATCTTACTTATAATTGGAATGCAAACGATATTGAGGTTGTTGGCGATACTGAACCTGATTTAAGGGGTTCTATCAGTTCATTTTTATCCTATAAAAACTGGGATTTAAATGTTGCAGCTTTTTTTGAACTAGGTGGACAAAGATATAATTCCACTTTGGTTGATCGTGTGGAGAATGCCAATTTGCGCTATAATGTGGATAAAAGGTATGTCACCGATCGCTGGAAGGAACCGGGTGATATTGCGCAATTCAAGAATATTAGCGACCATAGCAAATCAGAGGCAAGCAGTCGTTTTGTGCAAGATTATAATATGATACAATTGCAGTCTGTAAGTTTATCATATAGCGTTAACAGGGAATGGTTGAAAAAAATCAGTTTCGACAGAGCCAGATTTACACTTATGATGAATGATTTGGTACATGTAAGCACCGTTAAAAGAGAGCGTGGCATCCAGTATCCTTATGCCCGTTCAGTTAATTTAAAAGTTCAGTTAATTTTTTAAAAATCTGCAATTATGATACAAAAAATCACATATTGTTTGATGTTGTTCCTATTCATGTTTGCGGTAACATCATGTGACGACTATTTAGATGTTGAACCAATGGCTCAATATGAAGCCGATCAACTATTCAGTAACTCCAAAGGCTTCGAGAGCGCTTTAATAGGATGTTATATCGGTTTAACACAGCCTTCTTCTTATGGCATGAATTTAACGTATGGAGGTAGTGATATGCTGGCAGATTACTATGATATACCATCCAGCCATCAATATCGGCCATTTCTTGAATATAATTATGAAACCAGTCTTTTTAAAGATTTTACTAACAACACATACCTTGGTGTGTATAATGTTATTGCCAACTTGAATGTAATTCTTGATAGATTAGAGGATGAAGATATAAACGATTGGGAACCCGTTAATTATAATTTGGTTAAAGGCGAAGCATTAGCCATGAGAGCTTATTTGCATTTTGATATCTTACGCTATTTTGCCCCCAGATATCAGGATGATAAAGACTTTAAGAAGATAGCTTTTGCCACTGAAGCCACCACAAATATAATACCATCTCAAACTACAGAATACATTGTTAATCATATCATTCAGGATTTGGAAGCCGCAAAGTTACTACTTGTTGATGTTGATGAATGTTTAACCGAAAATTTTCGTAATTGGATTTATAAATTTAATCAGCCTTCAAATTTAGACTATTTTACTAGCACAAGGGGGTTTAGGCTTAATTACTTGGCAGTAACTGCTTTGCTAGCTCGAATTCATATATACAGAGGGATGGATGAGGATTATTCTAAAGCACTTCAGTATGCAAGTATCATTATTAATGAAGATGGTGATATTGATGAACAAATACCTGATGAAGATCCAAGTTCACTTAAATCACAATTAGAAGATGAACATTTATCACTACTTCCCTGGGTGAAGGAAGCTGATATTTCTGCAAGTCTTGAAAAACGTGATTTAATATATATGCCTGAAGTGATCTTCGCTCTGTATGATATCGGTATTGTAGATAGATTTATGGGACTAAATTTATCCTTAAAGGAGGAGAGTATTTTTCCAAGTGCTAACGATTTTCGAAGAACCTTTGGGATAATTGAGGAGGACAACATAAAGGTTAGTGTAAAATATGCAAAATTAAATAATGACCATCAGGGCAAAATTCCCATGATCAGAAAAACAGAGATGTATCTGTATGCAGCTGAAATCGTTTTTGATACTGATAAAAAGAAAGCATCTAAATATCTGCAAGCCATACGAAGGTACCGGGGTATTAATGAGCCAATCAATTATGAAGTAACAAAACCTGAATGGCTGGAATTGGTGAGAGAGGAAGCCAGAGCTGAATTTGTTGGAGAAGGTCAAATGTGGCATTTTTATAAAAGACACAATGTTGCTATCCCGGAGTCTCCTTTCTTTACTAGTGATAAGTATGTGTTACCAATACCAGTGACTGAGTTACAATATGGGGAACGAAATTAATTTTAGACAAATGAAAAATATTTTTATTCTTATAATTTCTTTAGTCGCCTTGATTAGTTGCGAAGAAGAAAAGTTAACAGCGTGGGGTGAACAGGATTTTGTTAGTTTTCATAAGACTGCTGCTGACAGTACCGTTTTCAGTTTTATTCTAAATAGTGATAAGCAAAAAGGGACTTGTTCAATTGCTTTGGATCTGCTTGGGAAAATAAGTGATGTTGATCGTACCTTGAATTATGAGGTAGTTGAGTCCAATACTACTGCCATTGAAGGAAAGCACTACGAGAAGTTAAGTGGAGTTGTGACCATTAAGGCGAATCAAAATAGTGGAAGCATTGATATTCCCGTGTTAAATAGTGCGGATTTAAAAGAGGATTATGTCATACTCGAATTGACAATCATTCCTAATGAATATTATGCTTGTGGTTTTCCGGATAAGATTTCTAATCGCATTGTGATAACAGATCAGATATCCAGACCTTTGTGGTGGGATTTAGCTCCCGGCTATGCCAGTTATTATTATGTGAGTGGTAATTATTATGGCTTGCACCAAAGGAACGGATTGGGGCAGTATAGCGATAAAAAATACCAACTCTTTGTGGATGTTACCGGTATTCCGGGTCTGGATTTTCTAAATGATGAGAATATGACCTATGATGAAGCCCGAAATTACATGTTACAATTTAAGTATTGGTTACTTGAGAATCCTCAAACTGAAGACAATGGTGAGCCAATGCAGGTAACGATAAAAGGATAAGCGATGAAAAAAATAGTAAATATTACATATATATTGTTAGCAACGGTATTGTATACCGGGTGCTATGATGATTTAGGAAATTACGAGTATGCGACACTTCCGGAAATGAGTATTAAGTTGGAAGAGCAATACACCACTTTTATCGGTGATGAATTTGTTGTTGAACCGGAGTTTAGTAAATACATTCTGGATAATCAGGATGATTTCTCCTATGAATGGCTTGTTAAAGGAGAAGTCATTTCAACAGAAAAAAATTGTAATGCAATTATTGGCCTTACTCCCAAATTATATCAATATTCTGCCCTAAGGATAACGGAGAATAGTACTGATAGAGTTGCCTATACAACTTTTAATTTGCAAGTGGAGAGTCAGTTTAAAAATGGATGGATGATTCTTGGCGAGAAGGATGGAAAATCATGCTTGAACTATTTACGTTCTGATAATAAATATTATCAAAATCTATATAAAGCCATTAATAATGAAGATTTACCTGGTTCTCCTGGACAGATTAATGAACATTGGTTCTCATGGAGCTCTTTATTGGGTCAGATTTTTATCTCATTTAATGAAAGTCCTTACTACGTGGAATTGGATGGTTCCAGTTTTAACAAAATGGCGACTGCCGAAACAGAGTTTGTAGGAGCAGTACCCGAAAACCTCAATCCTTATTATGCATACTCTGTTGATAAACTGGATTATTTAGTATCTGAGAATGGTATTTACACTCGTCCGAACGATAGTTATAATAGTGCTTATCAGTCTTATAAGTATCCAAGTTATAAACTTCCGGGCGACTATAAACTCAGTAGAAAAAATACGCGGGGTGATATTGTGTTTGGTAATGAAATTGTAGCATTTGATGAAAAATCTGATAGTTACCTAATGATGGATACCAGAGGAATACTTAGTGAGATGAATACCAGTTATGATACCGAGCCGGTTTTCTCACCAAATGATATGGATGCAGAAATTCTCGGAATCAATTATGCCGGTGCAAAAGGATGGTCTGGATATTATGTTGTTGGGCTTGTTCGCGAAAAAGGTTCCGGACAAATTAAAGTACAGCGCTTTTCTTTATCAGGTTGGGGACTTAAAACGTTTATGAGCGAGAGTGAAAATATCTTGCCTGGTCAGGATCAATTGAGTGCCAATGCTCAATTTGAAGTATGCAGAAATAGACCATATGTTTATATAACAAGTGGTAGTAAATTATTTCGTTACAACCACATTGAAAATACTCAGCCTGTGGAGGTCAAAGATTTTGGAGCAGGCAGTGAAATTCAGGCTTTCTCGATTGATCTTTCCGGCATGGTAGGCGGTGTTATTTTAAAAACAGGTTCTGTATGTGACTTTATGACGCTGGATCTTGAAATTGCCAATGAAGGCAATGTACTTTTTCATCAGGAAAATGTATTGGATCAGGGCGTTTCAGTATTCTACAAAGTGGGTGACCTGTGGGACTATTATTAGTAGGATTCCATCAACAGTCTGCATCCCTTTGTTTAGGGATGTAGGCTGTTATTTTATTTAAATTAAAACGACCAGGTGAATTTGATTAAGCAAATTTATACAATGGTTCAGATTGTTATGTCCTGTCTGGTAGCTTTATCCCCGAGTGTTAAGTGGATAATCTTATTGTTATATACTAATCATTTAAATTCATGACTAAAGTTTTTATAAGTTGTTTGTGTTTGCTATTGAGTTGTCAAATAGCAAATGCCGAAGGCTTCCGTTTACAAGGAAATATTAAGGATTTGGGAAATGGCACCATACAAATCATTCAAACATGTATTAAAGGTGGTGTTCTTAGTGAAATACATGTAGAAAATGGGAAGTTTACGTTTCGTAAAAAATTGCAACACCCACAAAAGATTGTGATAATGTTTCTGCCAGAAAACAAAAATGATAAATCCTTTGCGAGAAGCATATTTACAGGAAATGATGTGGTTGAAATGAAAGGTAGTGCCAATGATCTGAAAAAACTGCATATATCAAGTAATCCATATGATATTGAATCAAAAGGTGTTAATGCGAGTGAACCATATAAAGAGGTTCTAAAGGCGTTTAGAAAATTGGATGATAGTCTTTTTGCCAATGATAAATCAGGTGTTAAACGAGATAAAGAGTATAAAAAACTTTGTTTAGACAATTTTCTAAAATACCTAAAAGGTAACATCGACTTTTATAATAGCTACGTTGGCATCTACTGCTTTGAAAAATATTTTAGAAGTTTTGACCCAGAAGTAATAAGTTATGAATTGAATCATTTTAATAAGATAATAAAGGAAAGTAATTATTGGAATTCAATGAATCAATATGTGCAGTCAGAAAATCAATTGAAAATAGGAGATTCCTTACCTGAGTTTTCGTTATGTGATGAAGGTGGTCAAATATTTAGTAATAAGAATCTGATTGGCAAAACAACTGTGATAACCTTTAGTGCATCATGGTGTCACTGGTGTCATAAGGAGTTACCCTATTTATTAAGTGCCTATGACAAACACAAGACTGTGCAGTTTGTAACCATTAATGTAGATTCAGATATCAAAGCATTTGAATCTTATATAGAGAAACATAAAGTACCTTGGTTAGTCGTGTTTGATAAAGATGGTATTAAAAGTGGATTTGCGAGTAAAATTGGAATTACAGGCATACCATATACGGTCATTATTGATGAAAATGGATTAGTAAACCATAAGAAGGTACGTAGAGAACAATTACTAACTAATTTGAATAATGAATAATCTATTAAAAGGAATTCTAAAAATAAATGTGATATTATTTATCCTATGTTTTTATAATGGAGCAATCGCTCAGAATCTTAATGAGGAATATAGTATTTACGGTAGTGTAAAAGGAATAAGTAATGGCACAGCTGTCTTAGGTCTTGTATTACCATATAAAACCATCGTTTTTAATGATAGTTCAAAAATTGTTGACGGTAAATTTAAATTTAACGGGCACTTGGATCAACCTATTTGGGTTGTGATAGGCGCACATTCAGATTCTGACAAAGCAGGATGGCTTACTTCTCAGTTTATGCTTGATGCTGGTGACATAGAGCTTTCTGTGTTTGGTGGGGATGAGGATTTGGTCACAGGTTCGCGGCAGAATGCTTTATGCCAATCACTTGAGCAGAAGTATCAACATGTATTTGATAGCATTTCTAAAGCCGAAAAAAATATCTCGGATGGCAAAATGGAAAATGATACCAGCAAAGTTATTCTGGCTCGTCAGGATGAACAAAAAGCTCTTCAGGATATTAAAAAAATTGTTATTGATAATTTGAATGGAGAGAATAAATATGTGGCTGCTTACTGGGCTTATCAGTTTTTTAAAAATAGTACTTGGCGAGAAAGGGAGGAGATATTAAATAATGCCCCTGAAGAGCTTTTAAAGAGTGTCTATTTAAAACCTATGAATGAAGATACGAAGAGGGCGAAATTGGTTGATGTAGGCAATATAGCGCCTGATTTTGAGCTTTTTGACTTAGACGGCAAAAGGTATACTAATGTCGATTTCAAAGGTAAATATTATATTTTGGAATTCAGTGCTAGCTGGTGTCATTGGTGTAAAGTTGAACTGCCTTATTTGAAAGAACTGCATCAAAGTGCAAAGGATAAAAATTTTGAACTTATTACGGTAAACGTTGACAAAAAGAAAGAAGATTGGAGAGATGATGTGCTAAAAGAAGATCTTCCATGGAAAGTATTAAGTGATATGAAAGCCTTTGGCGGAATAGCAAAAAGTTATAATGTTCGTGGAATTCCTCAGATGTTTTTAATAAACCCGGAAGGTAAGATAATAGCCAAAGGCTTAAGAGGAAAAAAAGTAATTACAACAGTCAATAATTTCTTACTGGATTAAAAGTAGGACAATTTGCATTTTCTATCCATCGCCTGCTTACGGGTGAGATATAAATAGATACTTGAAATAATAAAATTTGAAAGAATGAAGAATATAATTTTTATAATGCTTGCTGCAATCTTATTGAATAGTTGCAAACAAGATGAAGGATATGTAGTCAATGGTACTGTTAAAGGTGTTGAGAATGGAATAGTCTATATGAGTAAGCGAATTCCTAAACCAAAACAATGGTATTGTGATAGTGCTAAGGTTGTTAATGGGGAATTTGTATTCAAAGGAGTGTTGAATGATGATCCGCAAATGGTATCATTGGTCTGTAATGATTATGATAGCCCAAAAGATGATTTCTTTTGCGTAATGAGTTTCTTTCTTGAGAATAGCAAGATTAAAGTCGTTTACGATAAAGAAAAGGAGTCGTTACAGGTTGAAGGATCGAAATCTCATGATATTTGTGAGGGTATTGAGAAGGAGCATCAAGCTTTGTTTAAGGGGTACAAATCTGCAGGTACTAAAGCATATAAAGCAAGAAAAAGTAAAGATTCAACTGCTCTGGAATTGGCCAGAAAGGATGAGGAAAAGGCATTAGATGGGATTAGAAAACTTGTAAAGAAGAATCTAATTACTAAAGAAAATCGAAATGTAGCAGCTTACTATTTTTATGAGTATTTTGGTCAAAGGTCGTGGCAGGAAAGAGATGAAATATTAAAGGAATTGAGTGAGGACTTTCTTAGTAATATATATGTCAAAGAAATTAATGAAGATGTAATACGTGAGAAACGTGTTGTCATTGGCAGTAAGGCACCAAATTTTTCACTTAAGGATACAAGTAATACAACATATACATTGGATCAGTATAAGGGTAAATATCTATTAGTAGAGTTTAGTTCCAGCTGGTGTGGTTGGTGTAAGAAAGAAATACCGTATTTGGAAGAGGTATATAAGCTTGGAAAGAATAAACCATTTGAAATGATAACTATTAACCTTGATAAGAAAAGGGAATTATGGGTTGAAGATACCCGAAAAGAAAACCTACCCTGGAATGTATTGTCAGATTTAAAAGCCTTTGATGGGATAGCTAAAGAATTTAACGTACATGGAATTCCACAAATTTACTTATTAAGTCCTGAAGGTAAAATAATTGAAAAGGGTTTAAGAGGGGATAACATGATTGCAAAAATAAAGGAATATTTGGCAGTTAAGTGATTCTATAGTAGGAGGATTACTATTTTAAGATGTTTTGCTTGCCTTATAAAAGGTCAAATATTTGCTACACATTTTCTCTGATAGGATTAACAGAAGGATAATGATAACTGTGACATGGTATAGTAATGTTGCAACATAATCTGAAGCAAAACCAGATAATTACAAAACAAATAACAATAATATGAAGAGATTACTTCTTGCAGTATCTGCCATTATTATCTCAGTGAATTTAATGGCACAGGGAATCGAATTTGAGCATGGTACATTTGCCGAAGCGTTAGTAAAAGCAAAAGCTGAAAACAAACTGGTTTTTATGGATTGCTACACAACATGGTGTGGACCATGTAAAATGTTGGCTAAAAATGTATTTCCACAGCAGGTAGTGGGTGATGTGTTTAATGCCCAATTTGTAAATATTAAAATGGATTGTGAGAAAGGCGAAGGCCCTGAGGTTGCTAAGAAATATGGCATTGGAGCTTACCCCTCATTATTATTTATGGATGCTGAAGGGAAAGTACTGCACAAAGCTGTAGGAGGAACCAATGTCGACGGGCTTATAGAACATGCCGGAATAGCAGTTGATCCTTCAAAACAAATAGCGGCTATGCACAAACGTTATGCTGATGGTGATCGCGATATAAAATTCTTATCTGCGTATATTAAGACATTACATTCAGCTTATGAACATGATAAGAGTTTGTCTATTGGGCGGGAGTTTATTGCAAATACTCCCACTGAACAATTGATTAATGTGGATGCCTTTACTGTAATTAGTTATTCAAATGCATTAGTGTGTGGTAGTGAAACCTATAATTACATTATTGCCAATAAAAATAAGTTTATTGAAACGGAAGGTGTTGGTCATGAAAAATATGTTGGTATTATTCGACCATGTATCATTAATTACTTATATGACAAGACTTCATCTTGCACTTCAATTGATGAATTGAAAGCCGAAATAGCGAAAATAAAAAAGGATTTTGTTTCTCCCCGGCAAGAGATGATGGAATCAGAATTGATTAACGCTTATTATTTAGAACATAAAGAGTATGATAATTGGTTTGAATCAAGTGAGAAAGATGCACGCGAAACTCTAGAGAAGGACAAAAATAGGGGTCTGTCAATGTTGATTAATATGGCTTATCGCGTAGCTAGGGATCCAGCATTTGCTAATATTGAGGGAGTTTATGATGGAGCAATTGAGCTAGTCAATTTGGCTAAAGAAACGGACCCAGAAATAATTGCACCCTACCATTGCCTGGCGTCTTTGTATAAAGCATCTGGTGAAAAAGATAAAGCATTGGAGAATATAAATATTTATATGGCAAAAAATCTGGAGAAAGGTGGTCAGAACAATATTCGTGTTGACAAACTAAAGAAAGATATTGAAGCGATGTAATACATACAGCAATGAATTTGAAAGTCCACTTCTGAAAAAGAGTGGACTTTTTCTGTGGTAATATCTATGTTCAACTATTAATCTTTATTAACCTTGATTGGTTATACATTAACTTGCTTCACACGAATATTTCTCTTCTTTTGTTATTTATAAATAATGTAGGATACATAGTTGAATATTAAGGATCGCAGGAAGGAATGACAGAAAATATGCATATCAGATATATTGAATTGACCTGGTGATTGCTGGTAAAGAAAGTGAGCAAGCTTTAAAGACAAAAAAAAGGAACTTATTGCTATGAATGCCCAAATAGCTACTAAAGTGGCTGTTTATTACGATCTGGATCAAATTAAAGATGATGAAGAGGCGCTTGAAATGTGTGAGCAAGATACCAATTATTTTGTATTTGATTTGAAGGTACTGGCATTACATCATGCAGGTAAAGAAAAGGAAGCACTAAAACTAGCTGAAAAAGTGATTGAGATGACACCTGATGATAAAATGCCTTCCTCGGTGTCATCCTTATTATTGAATAAATAGAAGTTGTTCAAAGTTGTCTAAGGAGAATAATGCAAAAAGCAATGATATTTAGTGCTTTCCAATGCGATTTTTTGGTTTCAAAACGTACAAGAATAGCTTTGAAAGCATCGAGCCACGC